>Ga0155365_110_pt1 | contig 131800 bp, 118 predicted proteins | sample RifCSPhighO2_02_FD_106333 | JGI IMG/M metagenome (GOLD analysis project Ga0155365, IMG submission 106333) | Candidatus Nomurabacteria bacterium RIFCSPHIGHO2_02_FULL_36_29
CGCGATATTCTTCAAGTGAAAGTGCGCTCTCTAAATACGCCGTCATCAGCTTCTCAATTTTGGAATCTAAAAGAGAAATATCGGCTTTTGTGTTTTCTGCAAAAAGCGTAGACGATTGGGCTTCCACCAACTTATCTTTTTCGTTTTCCGCCAACATCCAAGAAGCCCAATCGTCCGGCAAAGAAACTTTTTTGATTTCTTTTTGAATTTGAGAAGTGATGAGCTCCTCACGAACATATTTTTGAGTACAAGGATTTTTCCGTTTGGTACATCGTAAGTAGTTATGACCTTTTTGAGTTTCGGTAGTAATGAAACATCCACACTCTCCACAACGGAAAAATCCGCGATAAACATATGGTTTCAAACCGCGCGACTTCGGCTTTGATTTTCTCATCATCACTTCTTGGACAGAATCAAAAAGTTTCTTTGTGATAATCGGTTCGTGCTTACCCTCAAAAATCTCTCCGTTATACCTCATTAAACCCGTGTAAATAGGATTTTTGAGAAGTTTTTGATAATTCGACACCGCAAGCTCTCTGCCGCTTTTTCGCTTCAATCCAAGCGCGTTAAATTTGTCGCGAAGTTCTCGCAAAGTGAAGTTTCCAGTTGCATATGCCTCAAATGTCTTTTTGATAAGTGGGGCGATATTTTCATCAGGCACAATTCGCTTATTTTTGTTCACATAACCGAGGGGCGACATTTGAGGCCATATTCCTTCTTTCACTTTGTTCCTATGTCCGCGTTTAATGTTCTCGCTCAGATTGTCGACATAATATTTTGACTGACCGAAGGCGATGGAAAACATGAACTTGCCTTGTGGAGTTGGATCACACCAGAAAGTCGGGAATTTTAGCTCGGTTATTTGTTCAGTATCAAGCAGATATATTATTTTTCCACCATCAATACTATTTCTCGCTAATCTATCGGGGTGCCAAGCTAAAATTCCTGACGCTTCTCCTTTTTCAATACGCAAAAGCATTTCGTTAAATACTGGCCGACCCGGAGATTTAGCGGTTTGTTTTTCCACGAAAATATCAACGACATCAATATCCTCTTTTATCGCCAATAGTTTCAATTCGGCCAGTTGATCCGAAATGCTTCTCACTTGCCGATCCTCTGTGTCGGTTGATTTGCGAGTATAGATAAAAAACTTTCTGGTGTGATTATTCATAAAATTGTATTGGCAAACGAGGAGCCACGCGGAGCGTGGAAAAACCTTTTGGATTCGGGAATTTTTGGCGGGAATGCATTTGTGTCGCGCCTGCGGCGCGACCGCATTTCTCGCGCGGATTTGGATTTCGATTTGTTGCGGTATCTACTGGACGAAGTTCGAATGTATTTCGAGCAAAATCCAGAATGTGATTAAACTACTAATGTCGTGCATCCGTTGCGCTGAAGCGCCTCTGTGCGAAGCACGGAGCTTTTCCCAAAGGAAAAGGACGGAAGCACGAATACAATGCGGACTCGGTTTTGCGAAGCAATTTTGCGGGAAAGGATTCGCAAAACCTCGGCTAATTTCTTTTCGCCAGAATTCGCATTTCGCCGTGCAGGAGGGTGCGGGAGGAATGCACGGCGGATTTTTTGGCGGGAAGCAGTCCCATAGAGTATTATATTACACCCTTGTGATAAATTGCAACAAATAATAAAATATAGTTATGCACAGCAAAGATTCATCAAAAAAATTAGGAATAAATCTTAAAAAATTACGTTTAAAAAAGAAAATGTCGCAAGGCGACATTTCTCGAAAACTTGGGTTAGATAGAGCTTATATTAGTAGTATCGAAAATGGTCGAATGAATCCAACACTTTCGACACTTGAAAAGTTAGCTGAAGCAATAGGCACTACCGCCTCTGAACTTTTAAAATAAAATGACAGATAAATCGATAAAATATACATATCCGAAAATTGCCGAAGAATGGGATTATTCAAAAAACGCTAGTTTTGATATTGTTGATTTTTCTAAAACATCAAAAAAATCTGTTTGGTGGAAATGTGAGAACGGGCATTCTTACAAAGTATCAATTCATAGTCGTATAAGAAGTAATGGGTGTAAAATATGCAATAGTCCACTAAAAAAAGAAAATATAAGAAAAAGCAAATTATCGAAAGGGTTGTCTTTTGCTAAAGCAAAACCAGAACTTTTATCTGAATGGAATTATATTAAAAATAGCTTAAGCCCAGAAAATGTTTCTGAAAAAAGTCATTTACTTTTTTGGTTTAAATGTAAACAAAACCATGAATGGCAATCTACTCCACAAAGAAGATCTAGGGGCGACGGATGCCCTATATGTTCCAGAGCTAACCAAGGTGCAAGAATAAGGAAGGCTAGATTAGAAAAAACAGGAATAAATCTCTTTAAAAAACACCCAGAATTATTAAGTGAATGGGATTTTACTAAAAATAAAATAGACCCAAATGATATTTCACCTAATAGTAATTTAAATGCTTTTTGGAAATGTAAATTTGGACATACTTGGGAAGCACAAATTTATAACAGAACTGGAAATAATAGCGGTTGTCCTTTTTGCAAATCTTCAACATCAAAATTAGAGGTGTTTATTCTTTGCGAAATGAGTAAACTTTTCAAAAATGTTAAGTGGAGGTCAAAAATTGAAGGATACGAATGTGATATCCTTTTAAATAATGACGGTTTTGGAATTGAAATTGATGGTGCATATTGGCATGACAATAAACTTGAAAGAGATTTAATAAAACATAAAATTTTTAAGGACAACAATATTTATTTAATTAGAGTAAGAGATTCTTTGTTACCTAAAATAGATGGCGATGTTGTTCTATACGATAAAAAAACTCAATACATTGACTTAGTGATTGGTGTATTAAAAATAATTTCTAAAATTAATCCAAAACTTAAATTTGATAAATATATTTTAGATAGAATTCAAATAGGAGAAAATGAATTCAAAAAGACTTTATCATTATTACCAGCACCAACAGAGAAAGAAAGTTTATTATTTATTAATCCTGGTCTAGCTGAAGAATGGAATTTTTCAAAAAATAATCCACTAACTCCGGATATGTTTACTGCAAATTCTGAGAAAAAAGTTTATTGGAAATGTAAATTTGGACATGTTTGGGAGGCATCAATAAAAAATAGACATAAAAGAAATTCTGGTTGTCCTATTTGTTACCGGGATAATGCAGGGAGTAATTTGAGAAAATCATTATTGGCAAAAAAGGGAATTTCTTTCGCACAGAGTCATCCAGACATGTTAAGGGAATGGGATTATACAATGAATACTTTTAGTCCTAACAAAATTTCTGCTGGAAGTTCTGTAAAAATTTATTGGAAATGTGTTAATGGTCATACTTGGCTAGCTTCGGTTGGAAGCAGAACAGGGAAAGGTTATGGTTGCCCAAGCTGTTCGACTTCAAAAAGAAGTCTTTCTGCTAGGGAAGTTCGAATTAAAAAGACTGGTAGTTTAGATTTAATTTTTCCCGAAATAGCAAAAGAATGGGATTTTTCGAAAAATACTAAACTACCTAAGGATTTTCCTCCTGGTAGTAAGGAAAAAGTTTGGTGGTTGTGCCCACGAGGGCACTCTTGGGAATGTGTAATATATAAAAGAACAAAAAAGAAGCAAAGTTGCTCTTTTTGCTTAAAAGAAAATAGAAAAAACAAAAACCACTAAACGTGGTTTTTGTTTTAAGCGAGGTGTACTTTTCTCGCGCTGTCATAGGATAGTAGTTCCGAAAATTTGTGTTCTGATTTTCTCTTTCCATCAAGCTCTCGATAAGCCAGTATCTTTTGCCAAAGTTAACCTCTTGCGTAAACAGGACAAACTAATGCACCATCAGATTTCCTTGCATTGTTTTGCCAGTGTAATGGACGTAGATTCGACAACATATCATTCCCTCCTTTTGAATCGGGGAATATGTGATCAACTTCCCAGCCATTATCACTATTACGATTACCATAATCTTGCCATGCTATCCACGCACCACAAATATCCTTACGAAATTTGTTCATGTCATAGCCGGCAACTGCTGATGCTTTTGCCCATATAGCACTCAGTGTTTTATGATCATAATTATTAGCCATAAATATCTTCTTGAATTTATATCGGCTCGACTGTGCCGAAATTAATAATAATTTGATTATATACCTCATATTCTAAATGTCAAAGTTATCCACAACAAAGTTGTCATTTATATTGACACCGCTGTCGGTGTCGTATATACTCTGAATATGATTAAACATACATTTTTATTAGAACTGAGAAAAAATCAGGGTGTTTCTCAAGCTTTTATGGCCGAAAAAATAGGTCTTTCGAGGGCTAGTTATATTGAAATTGAAAAGGGGGCAAAAGAACTCACTCTTTCACAAGCAAATCAAGTTGCTGATATTTTTCATATTACCCTTCCAGAACTTATATCTGGAGAAAAAATGTCTAGTATTAAAGTTTCTATAAATGATGTTGCAGAAAAAAAAGAGAAACAAGAAATGCGTATTGATGTACCACAAAAAAATCTTAAAAAATTTAAGGAAGTTTTGTTGTATGTTTTAGAAAAAGTCGGCAGTAAATCAAATGTAGGAATGACAGTTATATACAAGCTTCTCTATTTTATAGATTTTGATTATTATGAAAAATTTGAAGAGCAATTAATCGGAGCTACTTATATTAAGAATCATTACGGACCAACTCCAGTGGAATTTAAAAAAATTGTTGAGAACATGGAAACAAAAGGTGAATTGGAAACTGTTAGAAGTAAATATTTTCAACATGATCAAACTAAATATTTACCTCGCCGAGAATCTGATATTTCAGTATTGAACGCAAAAGAAATTAAACATATTGATGAGGTTCTTTCTCGTTTGTCAGATAAATCAGCGACTGAACTTAGTGATTATTCTCATAAAGATGTTCCTTGGATTACAGCAGAGGATGGCCGACCTTTATCTTATGAATCTGTGTTCTACCGCACGAAGGACACTTCTGTTAGAGAATATGAACCAGATCAATTATAAAAGTACATCTAGTTTTAAAAAAGATTTAAAAAAATTACTCAAAAAATTCAGAAGTCTTGAGGAGGATATTGAAATTGCAAAAAAGAACGCGATTGAGTTATATCATATACATAAAATTGATAATAATTCAGTAGAGCCAATTCCGAATTTTTGTACCCAAGAGTTAATAATTTGCAAGATAAAAAAATTTGCATGTAAGTCTTTAAGGGGTCGTGGAGTGCAAAGTGGTGTTCGTATTATCTATGCTTATTATGTTTTAAATCATACAGTAGATTTTATTGAAATATATTTTAAAGGCGAAGCAGAAAATGAGGATAAGGAAAGAATCAAAATGTATTTAAGGGAGCAGTAATTTATGCGCGCGAATGGGTGGGATAGTCCGTCTGTAATCAGACGGACTGGGTCAAGCACATTTGCATTTGCGCCTCGGACATTTCCGCTAGTGGCGTCCATGACTAAAGGACGAGTGCCGAAGTTGTATTACAAATAAAAATCTAAAAGCGAAAGCGACACCACAAACATAATATTGAAAAGCGTAGAGTGGGGATGGCGAGGGCAGAACATTCTCGGTAATCCGAGAATGTAGTCCCGACCCGGGGAGAGGAAACTTCCTCTCCCCAAGAAGCGCGGGTTACTGCCCGCACAAAGACACCTAGGCACTCGTAGCCCTAGCGGAAATGTCCGAGGCGGATGCCGAGGAATGGTACCCCTTTAATTGTGGACGATCAATATGTTAAAATGACTGAGGCACAATAAAGGAAGTTTTGGATTTTGAATTTCTGCTCCCCGCCAAAAAATCCGCCGTGCATTCCTCCCGCACCCTCCTGCACGGCGAAATGCGAATTCTGGCGAAAAGAAATTAGCCGAGGTTTTGCGAATCCTTTCCCGCAAAATTGCTTCGCAAAACCGAGTCCGCATTGTATTCGTGCTTCCGTCCTTTTCCTTTGGGAAAAGCTCCGTGCTTCGCACAGAGGCGCTTCAGCGCAACGGATGCACGATATTAGTAGTTTAGGTCATCTGGATTTTGCTCGAAATACATTCGAACTTTGTCTAGTAGATACCGCATCAACAGGTAACACGACATGCTTATTTTTTGAGCATCTTTTTTAAAGTTAAACTTTGTGTTATAATGCGTTTATTAAAATATTAAAAAAATATACATATAGTTGGTGGCAAATAGGAGTAGTTCTTAGTTTTTACCTTATATTCTTTTCACTGGGTCAAGAATAAAAAATAAATTATGAGGTATATATTTAGCATAATTGGTGCTGTTGTTGTAACTGTGAGTTTGGTCGCTCTTGGGTTCAACATTAGGCAAGTGGATCAAGAAAGAGCAACCCTAACAACAAATCTAGAACAACGAGCTTCTTTACTTGCTGATAGTTTGAAAGAATCTGTTGAACCTTATTATGCTAATTTTACACAATCCTCTTTCCAAGCTTCCCTTCAAAAAGTTGTTAATAAATTTGCAAATCGTGAACGATTGGCAGGAATAGCTCTCTATGACAATAAAGGAACACTTTTGGCTACTTCTTCTGGACTACCAAAAACTATAATTGAAAATATTAAAATTGTTGCTGATGCAATGGATAGTAATACTTCAAAAAATGATTTTTTTGACGCTGACGGAGAAAATCGTTATGTGCATGTTGACCCATTACACAATGATGAAAGTATTGTGGGGGCGCTTATGGTTGTGCAAAACGCAGGATATATAAACACAACTATAAGGGAAATTTGGAAAGGTAATTTATTGAGATTATTGATCCAAATAATTATATTTTCAATAACCATTTTTATAATTCTGAGATTTTTTGTTTTTCGTCAGGTTATTCGCTTAGTAGAATCTGTGAAGAAAATCAGAATGGGTGACGGAAAAGAAAGTTTTAAAGACGAAAGCAAATACTCTTTTTTTATCCCTCTTGCAAAAGAAATTACCCATATAACAAAAAGTTTATCACAGGCGCGCTTGTCCGCCCGCGAAGAAGCAAGAATGCGACTAGAGAAACTTGATAGCCCATGGACGGCTGAACGACTATCCGAATTTATAAAATCAACACTGAAAGACCGTCCCATTTTTGTCATATCTAATCGTGAACCCTATGAACACTATACCGACTCGAAAGGTAAAATAACTTATCGAGTGCCGGCTGGTGGAGTTGTCACCGCGATCGAGCCAGTAATGGCGGCTTGCAAAGGTACTTGGATTGCCTGGGGTAGTGGAAATGCCGACAAAGCAGTTGTTGATAAAGACAATAAAATTAAAGTTCCTCTTCATGAGCCAACGTACACCTTGAAAAGGGTTTGGCTTTCAGATGAAGAAATAAAGGGTTACTATAATGGATTTTCCAATGAGGCGATGTATCCCCTCTGTCTGATGGCGCATACTCGCCCTCTCTTTAGAAAAGAAGATTGGCAAGAATACAAAAAAGTAAACAGCATATTTGCAAAAAGTGTTCTTGAAGAAATAAAAGATATTCAGAACCCATTCATCTTAGTTCAAGATTATCACTTAGCACTCTTACCGCAAATGATAAAAGAAGTTAGACCAGATACACAAATAGGAATCTTTTGGCATGTTCCATGGCCAAGCCCTGAAGCTTTCAGTGTTTGTCCATGGCGTAAAGAAATATTGCAAGGAATGCTAGGTGCCGATATTGTGGGTTTTCATATTCAACAATTTTGTAATAATTTTATAAACACTGTCGGCAAAGAAATGGAATCTCGGTGCGATTTTGAGCAATTTTCGGTAACATATCAAAATCACACTAGCCATATAAAATCATTCCCGATTGGTATTGCTTTTACTGGTGGAAATGAAGAACCTGTATATAATCCAAGCGTCGAGAAAAAACTTTTAGAAAAACTAGGAATACACACCAAATATGTCGGCCTAGGGGTTGATCGATTGGATTATACAAAAGGAATTTTGGAAAGATTTAAGGCTCTAGAATTTTTCTTTGATGCTCATCCAACTTATAAAAATAATTTTACCTTTTTACAAATAGCCTCGCCCTCTAGGGAAAATGTCCCTAAATACAAACAGTTTAGTGCGGATGTAACAAAAGAAGTAGAGCGTATAAATAACAAATTTAAAACAAAAAACTGGCAACCCATCATACTTCTTAAAGAACATCATTCACACGAAGAACTGAATCCGCTGTTTAAGATTGCTGATGTATGTATGGTAACTTCACTACACGATGGTATGAACTTGGTAGCTAAGGAATATATAGCCGCCCGAGATAAAGAAGATGGCGTTTTAATTCTAAGTCAATTTACTGGCGCTGTCCGTGACTTAAAGGGTGTATTGATGGTAAATCCATATAATGCTGAGGAGACATCTGAGGCCATAAATACAGCTCTTAATATGCCACTGCCCGAACAGCAGAGACGAATGAAGAAAATGCGTGAATCTATAAAGAATTATAATATTTATCGTTGGTCTGCAGAATTTATCAAAGCGGTTACGAGTCTAAGTTAAAATATGAAATATGTTTTTAAAGATCTCTCAGATATTAAAAGGAGGTTAAATAAATCAAATTTTGCTTTATTGCTAGATTTTGATTTAACACTTTCTCCGCTTGCCAAAAACCCCACAAAAGCAATTCTTCCTGAGGATACAAGAATTTTAATAAAAAAACTTTCAAAATATATTCATATCGCAGTTATTACAGGCAGGACCATAAACGACATCAAAAAAAGAATCAAGCTCAACAACATAACATATGTCGGCAATCATGGATTGGAATATGAAGTCGGGGGTGTTGTTAGAAGTACTCGGTTATCAACTGGGTCTCAAAAGGGATTAAAAAATATAAAAAAGAAATTTTTAGATATAAAAAGAAAATATTCTGGTGTGTTTGTTGAAGACAAAAAACTTACCCTCGCTCTGCATTATCGACTACTTTTACCGCAGGATAAATCTGCGTTTGTGGCGAATATTAAAAAAATTCAAACAGAAATAAAAAACTGTGGTCTTCGTAAAATCCTTTATAAAAAAACCCTAGAAGTAAGACCGAAGGCAAAAGAAAACAAAGGCACAGCTTCGTTGTTCATACTTAAAGAATTTAACAATCCTAAACAAGTAATCTATATAGGAGACGGCAAAACAGATGAGGACGCATTTCATGTATTGCCTCAAGATATAACTATCAGAGTAGGAAAATCCAAACATAGTTTTGCTAAATATTATGTGCGTAACACCAAAGAAGTCAAAAAATTTCTTGTGTGGTTGTTATCTACTTTGAACCATTAACACAAGCCGTCTAGGTAAATATTGGTTATAATAATTATTATGGAAACAAAATGGTATTTATTATCCCCGGAAGAAGTATTTAAAAAACTTAGTACTTCATTGAGAGGGCTTACTCTCAGTGAAGTACAAAATAGAATTACGCAATATGGTTTTAATAGTTTGCCCGAAAAGAAACCAAAATCTTTAATCAGTATCTTTCTGAACCAGTTTAATAGCCCTCTTATTTTTATACTGATAATAGCAAGTGTTATCACCTACATCATTGGGGAAACAACAGATGCATATATTATCTTTTCTGTGCTTACCTTCAACGCAATTGTTGGAACAATTCAAGAAGGTAAAGCTCAAAATACTCTAAACGCCCTAAAAGAATTGGTGGAGGCAAAAGCAACAGTATTGCGTGACGGAAAAGAATTTATTATTTCAGACCGTGAAGTGGTGCCGGGAGATATTATAAATTTAGAGGAGGGAGAAAAAGTACCCGCCGATGCGAGAGTTATTCTCTCTCAAAACCTTAAAGCTGATGAGGCGTCTCTTACAGGAGAATCAGAATCCGTTTCTAAGATAGTAGGCGCATTGGGACAAGAATCTTCTGTAGCCGACCAGAAAAATATGTTGTTTAAAGGCACGAATATTGTTTCTGGAAACGGGAGAGCTGTTGTCGTCGCGACAGGATTTACCACAGCTATTGGTAAAATTGCAGAAGAAATTTCTTCCATTGACACAGAAATTCCGTTAAAGGCAAATATCAGATATTTATCCCGAGCAATTATTATTACTGTGGGAATTATTTGCGCAACATTGTTCGGCGTTGGAATTGCAAACGGAGAATCGACACGAACTATGTTTACTATCGTAGTGTCACTCTCAGTCTCCATAATCCCCGAAGGGTTGCCAATTGTAATAACACTGGTGTTGGCAACAGGAGTCTGGCGAATGTCTAAACGTAATGCTTTAGTAAAAAAACTTCAAGCAGTTGAAGCGCTCGGACAAGCGCAGATTATTGCTGTTGATAAAACTGGCACAATTACAAAAAATGAATTAGTTGTGCGACAAGTATGGACGGCAGATAAATTATTTAACATTGGTGGTGTTGGTTATGAACCTATTGGAAACATAACACTTGAAAATAATGTTGTTGATGCAGTCAATCATCCTGAATTGCTTTATGTTGGCAAGGTTACTGCTTTATGCGCCAGCGCCCGACTTTTGTTTTCTGATGTTGAAAAACGTTGGTCTATAGCCGGTGATCCGACAGAAGCGGCCATGGTGGTTTTTGCAAGAAAAATTGGATTTAATAAAGAATATTTATTAGCTGAATCACCAGTTGCGCAAGAGATTCCATTTGATTATAGACTCAAATATCGCGCAGTTATAAATACAATTGAAAATAAAAATCTCTTAACAGTAATTGGCGCTCCAGAAGTTATTATTGAACTTTCTGAAAGTATTACTGATGCTCAAGGCGCTCATACACTCTCGGAAGAAGAAAAGGGAGAATTAGAAAAAGTATTAACAAGCATGTCATTTTTAGGGCAACGTGTTGTTGCTATTGGTATTCAAGAAAACGCTAAAAACATAATCGATCCTCAACAAATTTCAAAGCTTACTTTTGTTGGTTTTTTAGGAATGAAAGATGTTTTACGTCCTGAAGTAAAAGATGCTATGAGCAGAGCTCAAGAAGCAGGCATTAAAGTCATAATGATTACAGGGGATCATAAAATAACCGCTATGGCTATTGCTAAAGAAGCAGGCATATATAATGATGGAGACGAGTTACTTACTGGAAGAGAAATTGACTTATTGAACGACTTTGAACTTAAAGACAAGATATCTAAAGTAACAGTATTTGCCAGAGTAACGCCCGAACATAAATTAAAAATTATTAATGCCTTCAAAAAACGAGGAGAAATTATCGCAATGACTGGAGATGGAGTTAACGATGCGCCATCACTAGTGGCGGCTGACCTTGGCGTGGCAATGGGGAAAATTGGCACCGAGGTGGCAAAAGAGGCTTCGGATATAGTGCTTCTCGATGATAATTTTGCAAGTATAGTTTCAGCCGTTGAAGAAGGCAGAGGGATTTATAAGACAATTAAAAAAGTTATTCTTTATCTTTTTTCCACAAGCGCGGGTGAGGTATTGGTTATCGGGAGCGCGCTTGTCTTAGGATATCCGCTACCCCTTCTCGCCACTCAAATCATCTGGCTTAATTTTGTTACTGATGGCTTCCTTGATGTTGCCCTTGCCATGGAACCAAAAGGACAAGGACTCCTGCAAGGAAAATTTGAGCGACCTAAAAAATGGATTGTGGATGGACTTATGGCGCAAAGGATGTTCTTGATGGCATTACCGATGACCATTGGAACACTCTATCTTTTCAAAGGGTACTTTGAAACTGACCTAACTAAAGCTTTGACAATTTCTCTCACAACGCTCGCGATGTTCCAATGGTTCAATGCGTGGAATTGCAGATCCGAAAGCAAATCTATTTTTCAGATGAATCCGTTTTCTAATAAGTTTCTAGTCGGCGCCACAATGATAGTTATATTTCTACAACTTTTCGCGCTCCATGCGCCATTTTTGCAGAAAATCCTGCACACCACACCACTCTCTCTTTTGGAGTGGCTTATTATTATTCCAATTGCCTCATCAATTATCTTGGTCGAGGAGATACGAAAATTTTTTTACCGAAGAAAGAGCAAAAATGATTATTAATTATTTATTAAATTTGAAATAACAATGGCAAAGCAGTTTATTCTTTTTGATTTTGACGGTGTCATAGCCGATTCATTTCAACCAGCTTTTGAAATTCAAAAAATGATTTGCCCTCATTTGACCGAAAACATTTATCGGAAAAGATTTGAAGGAAACATCAACGACTGGGAAGAGCCGGTAAATGTACATACCCGAGAATGTCGACATGACATTGATTTTTTTACCGAGTATATTCCGAGGATGAAGAATGAAGTCCAAATCATGCCAGAAATGAAAGATATTATTATAGGGCTTAAAAAAAATTACACACTCATCGTTATTTCTTCTACAATCACAAGCCCAATTCAAGAATTTTTAGAGGAGCACGATTTGGCAAATCATTTTGCTCAAATTATGGGTAACGACATTCATAAGAGCAAAGTTGAAAAAATGAAAATAGTTTTTGAAAAATATGCCGTGGAAGCCAAAAATTGTGTTTTCATCACTGATACACTTGGAGATATGCGCGAAGCAGAAAAAATGGGAATCGGAACAATTGGCATCACTTGGGGATTCCACACGCCAGAAACTTTGCTCAGAGGAAAACCATTCCGACTCGTTGAAAAGCCAAAGGACCTTTTGACTGCTGTCGCAGATTACTTTAGGGTATTAACTCTGAATTACGAACCCCCACAGGCTGATTTTCCCTAGCCACACAAGAGCCTGCAAAGCAAACCGATTCATCTGCGCGCGCAGTGTTTTGTAGCTTTTTTTCGGTTGGAATATTTCCCAAACTTTTTTCTTTGTCAGGATGCCTGTATTTTGCTTGAAGAGAGCCAGGGCGACTGTTTCTTCTCCCGTGATCGCCAACTTTCGACCAGTACTTTTACAAAGTTTCAATTTTAATTGCTTTGAGAAAAACTTAACTTTTGCTAGAATATCATCATGGTAATATCGAATTAAATGCTCTTTTGCATTTTCGGTACCAAGTATCTTCTGACTTTTCTGACAGAAATTATTGTCTCGGCCAAGATATTTGGTTGGGCGAATAGACGTATTACGATTAAAACTGACAAGGTTAAACCTTGTCATAAGAATTCAAGACTGCCCGCCAGTGATTTTATCAAGTAAACAAATAAAATTTAGGAAATAAGACGAAGGGATTCGAACTATGCCTAAAATTAAAGAAATGAAAAAAACTCTAAAAATAATATTTTTAATTATAGTTGTCATCATTGTTGGATATGGTGGCTTGTACTTTCTGGCGTCAAAAGGAATTGTGCCGGTAAATGTTGTTCCAGATGCTCGAACATTGTATGAGGGTCAGGTAAATATTGAACCTGTTTCACTTGTAAATATTAACACTCAACTTAAAGCAAAAAATATTTATCATACGGTTGGTACAAATTCCATTGAGGTTTATCCTCACGGTCCTGGTTTTGGTCTACTTTCTTTTACACTCACAGAAAATTTTATTAAAGCTTCAAAAGATATTCCTGGCACTCCTGATCCAGAAAAGTACAAGGAAGAAGTGAGACAGGATATACGGGACATCGGAGAACTAGTTACGATCAAAGAGAGCACATGGAAAGTCATAAATACCACCTATCCATGGACTGTAATCTATTAGGTATAAATTATGACAAAATCTAAAACTCCTAAAAAATCTAGATATCTAGCTAGAACATCTAGCTGAACTTCATCACGCCACTCTCATAATTTCTACCAGCCCATCTACTCGTCTGGCGGACTCAAAGCTCTCTGATAAAGAAGCCAAACAAATTATTGGTATCCAAAAAAGTGCTATAATAACAGCATGAAACTGGAAAATAAAATCTGCCAAAGTTGTAAAAACAACTTCATTATTGAGCCAGACGATTTTGGATTTTATGAAAAAATGAAAGTTTCTCCGCCAGAAATATTGAGATAGATTTATTTATGAAACCAAATACTGATAATATTTTAAGCAAAGCACCCAGACTAATTAAGGAAGTGCTGAAAATATTTTTATTAGTTTATGTTGGCTTAGGATTAATATTATTTATTTTCCAAGAAAAATATATTTATTATCCAGATAAAACTGATTTTAAGAATTGCTCGTCTTTCAAGAATGCTGATCAGATTTCTTTTGGCACTAGTCGTGGTTATCTAACCAAACGTTCAGAGGATAAAATAATTGTTTATTATCATGGAAATGCGCTTAGAGCTTGTGACCGTGACTATCTAGATTCTTTTTTTGTCGGGCAAGATTACTCTACTTACTTTGTGGAATATTCAGGATATGCAGAAAGTGAGTCTAAACCCTCTATGTCAACTTTATTACAAAATGTTACTGATACAATTAATTTTTTGAAAACTCAAAATTTTGAAAACATCATAGTTGCCGGAGAAAGTATTGGGGTAGGACCAGCATCCTATCACGCTTTACATTCAAATATAAATAAAATTATTCTTATCACCGCCTACAACAATCTCGCTGATGTTGCTTTTTCCCATTACCCTATCTACCCAATGCGTTTATTATTGCGTAATAATTTTACACCAGATGTATGGCTCGCCAATTACAAAGGTCAAGTATCGATAATTATTGCCGAAAAAGACGAAATAATTCCAAACATATTAAGTCAAAAGCTTTTTGAGGAAATTCCTTCTGATTTAAAGAAGATCTACACTGTTAAAGGTGCTGGACATAATACTATCTATGAAAAAGACGAATTTTATTCTCATTTAGAATCGGCATTAAAATAGCTTTGATGTATTTTTTAAGACAATTTTTTGAAATCTCTTTTTGGGGTTGGTAAATAAGATGAAGGATGTGTTAAAATAACAATATGGAAAATCAAACTTCAGATTTTGAGACGCTACCCATTATAGAACAACAAAGATTCCCGATTTCTATTGCTGTTATACTGGGTCTTCAAATAGGCGCGATATTTCTTGCCGCTTGGTTTATTGCTTACGATAAAGCAGCTGGTGGATTTAGTAGTTTGGCGGGACTTCTAATAATTCCGCTGGGAATACTTGGTTTTCCTCTACTTGGTATTGTGGGCTTAGCGCAAGCAATTCGACTCCTGCGGAAAAAATTACATACTATACCCGCTATAGTTTTGATCTTAACTTCGGTCTTAATGCTTACTCTCGTTGTCCCAAGTTCTATAGCGAGCAAGCTAAGTCCCTTTTTCTCCTCAACGGCAGAAAAGGAAGATACCAAATCAATAGTTGAAAAAAGACAAGCATATAGCAATACAAAGGAAACACATTATGCCATACTCTCCGAGATATTTCAGAAACCTCAAAAAATTATTGAAGCTCAATACCAATACCTCGTGCTTGATAACGGCAATGTCTTAAAATTGTTTGGATTTTACTCGTCACACGAAAATACTACTGAATTTGAAAATTATGCTAGAAAGTTTTTAGTAGGCAAAACGATTAAAATTGATTTACCGAATTATGCCGATTTTTCAAATAGTTATATCCCAAATTCAAGAACGGGCACTTTTGCAAATAACAATTATGAATGGCCACAAGATTCAGAATTCAATGAGCGGTATGGTGAAATCCCTGTGTTAATCTATATTGATAGTGACTTGATTAACTCAAAATATGGCAAGGGAAGCGCTATTCAAAAATATCAGTAGTCTTAGGAGTGAATTACGAAACTCGTCGAAGGCATGTCTTTTTAGGGGGTTTTGGTCAATGAATTATGAACATAATCGTGAAAATACCTAAAATAAGACTGCTTTTCACGATTATGTTGACAAAACCGTTAAAATCACTATACTCAACTATATGGTAAAAATATTGGTAGCGAACAAGAAAATTATTGAACTTCGAGATAGATATTACAAGGCATCAGGGAATAGAGATGCTATACTAAAACTTATCTCTGAAGCGGAAGTAGCCGAGCAAGTCTACAACTCTAATGCTATTGAAAATAGCACATTGACACTGGAAGAAACGGAAAAAATTCTTTTACAAATTGATCTTGATAGGTATATCAGCGAACGCGAGATTTTTGAAGCCAAAAATCTCGCGCGAGTGGTCTTATATATCGACAAAAGAGCAAAGGAACAAGAACTCTCTATTGATATCATTCTTTCACTCCATAAAATGCTCATTTCTAATATCCGAGATGACATTGCCGGCAGATTTCGTAAAGATCAAGAATTTGTGCGAGTTGGTAATCACATTGCGCCCGCGCCAAAAGAAATCTTAGAGCGACTAGAAAAGATGCTTTCATCATACCATGCAAGTAGTTATGAAAATATTATTAAACGCATTGCCCGATTGCATTTAGCTTTTGAGTATACCCACCCATTTATTGACGGTAATGGTCGCATCGGGCGCGTGCTCAATAATTATATTTTAATTCGCGAGGGCTATGTCCCTATCAATATAAAATTCATTGACCGACAAAAATATTACGACGCATTTGCTGAATATGATAAAAACGGAGCGACCAAAATAATGGAAGAAATTGTCGCCAAAGCTCTGACCAACAGCTATCATAAGCGCCTAGCATATCTCGAAGGCAAGAAAATTATGACATTGGTTGACTATGCGAAACAAAATAAACTTTCCCATTCAAATTTAATCAACAAGGCCAACCGCCAAACCATCGAAGCATTTCTGGAGAAAGGTGTATGGAAGATTGGAGTAGATAATGAGAAAAATTATGACTGAAAAAGATTTACAATTGTCTCGGCTAAGATATTTGGTTGGGCGAATAAACGTATTACGATTAAAACTGACAAGGTTAAACCTTGTCATAAGAATTTAAAAAATATGAAATCACATTTGGGTTTAACCTACTTGTTGAACCTAGTATATAATTAACTTATGGATGAACTAATAAATACTGTGGATGAAAATGACGTAATTACTGGAGAACAACTAAAGTCTATTTGCCATAGAGATAAAATTTTACACAGAGGAGCTTCTATTTTTTGTTTTGAAGACAACAATCTAAAAAGAGTTTTAATCAATAAAAGAAGTATGAATATAAGTGTAGAACCGGGCGCATTATGTGTGCCGGGTGGACATCTAACAATAGGTGAGAGTTATATTGATGGGGCAGAAAGAGAATTTACAGAAGAGATGCTTGGTAATAATTTTACTGGAAAAATAAAATTAGAGGAACTATTTAAAATAAAGAAATTCACTGACAATGATTACGGGTTCGAGACTATTTTCAGAACAGTATATGCTGGAGGTTTTTCTCCCGATCCACATGAAGTGGAAAGCTTTTATTTTGAAGATATTAGTGAAGTAATCAAGGAAATCAAGAATGCTCCAGAAAAATTCACAGAGACTACCATACTACTGTTTAATGAGTATGCAAAGAGATACCTAAAATAGCGAATGCCCTTTAATTATTATTTATCAACAAAGAGGTTCCAACTGCGTACCAGACTGCCCGTCAGTACAATTTAGTATCAGAGTGACCTGAGTTAATCCAAACTTATGCGAAAAATATAAAAAATCGGTGGCTACCTTGAAATAGACAAGGACGGCTTCATCATCAAAAAAGTGCTATAATAACAGCATGAAACTGGAAAATAAAATCTGCCAAAGTTGTAAAAACAACTTCATTATTGAACCAGACGATTTTGGATTTTATGAAAAAATGAAAGTTTCTCCGCCAGAAATTTGTCCAATATGTCGTCAGCAATTACGAATGCTTTTTAGAAACTTTAAAACACTTTATAGAAGACCATCAGACAAATCTGGAGAAATGGTAGTGTCAGTTTACAGTCCTGAAGCGCCATTTCCTGTTTATTCTGTTTCAGAATGGTGGAGTGATGATTGGGATGCGATGGATTACGGGATAGATTTTGATAACAAAAAATCATTTTTTACCCAACTTTTACAAATATTTAATACAGCGCCACGCGCCGCAGTGATGAATTCCCAGACTGAAAATTGTGAATACTCAAATCAAATCAATCAAAGTAAAAATTGCTATCTTATTTTCGGAGGACTAGATGATGAAGATTGTGATTATGGACATATTATCTGGAATTGTCGAGATTCTATAGACAACCTTTATTTATTTAAGTCTGAATCTTGTTATGAATGCATTGATTGTTTAGGTTCCGCAAAACTTTTTTATTCTCAAGAATGTGAAAGTTGTGTAGATAGTGTGGGTCTTTTTGATTGCAGGAATTGTCTAAACTGCATTGGTTGCGTAGGACAAGTAAATAAGTCTTACCATATTTTCAATAAACCAGTTACTAAAGAAAAATATAAAGAATTTCTATTAAAATACCCGTTAAATGAAAAATCAAGTATTGATTATATTTTAAAAGAAAGAAACGCTTTACGCAAAAAACTTCCCCAGCGCGCTTTTTTTGGTTCACGCAATAACGATGTTTCTGGTAATCATATTTACAATGCGCACAATGTTCATTATTCATTTGATATAAAAAGTGGGGAAAATTCTAAATTTTGTTTTACTGTAAGAAAAGCCATAGATTCTTATGATTTATCTTTTACTGGAGAAGCCGAAGAATGTTACCAAGCTCTAACAATGCTAGATAGCAATAAAGTTATCGGGTCTCAACAGATAGTCGATTCGCACGATATTTATTATTCAGAACATTGCTATAATTGTGACAATCTTGTTGGCTGTTATGGGCTTCGTAAAAAATCCTATTGTATTTTGAATAAACAATATTCAAAAGAAGAATACGAGAAAATCAAAAATCAAATAATCAATCAATTAAAAGAAAGAAAGGAATGGGGAAATTTTTTCCCAAAAAATCTAACTCCATTCGGATATAATGAAGCAATAGTCAATGAATATATGCCTTTAGACAAAGAAAGCGCCTTGGCTTTAGGTTTTACTTGGAAAGACAATATACCTTACACAACAGGTCAAGGAACTATTGAGTATAAAAATCTGCCGAAGACTCCCGCAGAATATAACAACAATTTAATAAACGAAATACTGACATGCGATTCTTGCAATAAAAATTACAAACTTATCAATAGAGAAATAAATTTTTATAAAAGAAATAAACTTTCGCTTCCATCACAATGTTTTAATTGTAGGCATGCTATACGCATGGGGAAACGAAATCTCCGCAATTTATGGACAGGACGTTGCGCAAAATGTGACAATGAAATACTCACATCATACAAACCTGAAGATCAAAAAATTTACAAAATTTATTGCGAAAAATGTTATCGACAAGAAGTTTATTGAGTTTACATTTTTATTTTTTCTGAAACCCACTCCGCCACACCATGACATATGAAAAGTATTTGCCAATATTTTTGTAATATCCCAACATTCTGCTAAAATATAATTATACAAAATATGAAAATCACAAAATTTGGGCATTGTTGTTTATTGGTTGAAGAAAATGGAGTCAGAATTTTGACTGACCCTGGGATTTACTCAACCCAACAAAACGAAATTAAAAATATTGATATTGTTTTGATTACTCACGAACACTCTGACCACTTTCATATTGATTCAATAAAGGAGATTTTAAAGAATAATCCGCAAATAAAAATTATCACCAATAAAAGCGTCGGAGTATTTTTAGAAAAAGAAAATATCGCTTTCAGCATACTTGAAGATGGTGAAAATTATGATGCAAATGGAGTTTTGGTCGAAGGGTTTGGAAAGGACCACGCCCTTATGCATACATCAATTCCGCCAATTCAAAACACCGGCTACTTTATCGCAAACAAGTTTCTTTATCCCGGCGATTCTTTTACAAACCCGGGGAAACAAGTTGAGATCTTGGCTTTGCCTGTAGTGGCGCCTTGGATGAAATTATTAGAAGGAATAGATTATGCGCTTCTACTAAAACCGAAAATTTGTTTTCCTGTGCATAAAGCCATTTTGAAACAGCCCGGCTCTACACACCTCATACCTCCTAAAGTGTTAGAGCCGAAAGGAATAAGATTCGTAGTTCTAGAAATTAATAAAGAATATAAATTTTAAGTTAACTAGCGGTGAATTTTAGAATTTTTCTATTAAGGTTCTTTTACACCCAACGCTTTGCAATCCGCAAACAAGAGAGCCGGAAACACCTGCCCGCATACACCACTATCATCTGCGCCATTCGCATCTAAAGGATTTAGAATTCCGCTACTAGTAACACCCGCGCAAGATGTCAAAAGATTCACCCCGGGAAAGAGTCCGCTAGCATCTATAAGAGTATTGAGTCCAACTAAAATATTTCCTTGAAAAGCGCGTAATTCATTGGTGCCGCCTTTTTTATTTCCCATAGAATCAACCACTGGGCCAAAGGAATTATTGGCGCCAAGTTTGGCAAGGTCAATATCGCCACCCGCCCACAAGCGGATAAGCGCGTCGCTATTATCAACACCAAAAGATTCAAATGCTCGGTCGCGCCCGATTATGTCCCCTTCTATGGCTCGCGCATCAATCACGCCACCATGCGAATTTGATGTCCCTGTACCCGCGGCGACTGCGGCAAAACTTTTGCGTACTGGAGCAGTCGGGTCGTCACCATGACCATACACTTTTACATCTTTTAGAGCCTGCACTGACACACTGCCCGGCACAGTATGGTGAGTCACCCATGAAAGAAGTCCGGGCCAGAGATCATATGTATCGCCAAAAACATTATATTCATCAAAGAGTGGCTCCGAAGTATCAGCATTGATAGTTACACTTCCGCTAAAAGACACTACACGGATATCGGGTTTGGGCGCTCCGGGTGAATGAGCTTTCGCGCGCGCAAGCACCAGACCGTTTAATATGATGTCTCCTTTTTTACAACAAGAAGTAATCGTGATATCGCTACCTCCGCGATCATTGCCGATAGTTTGAATAAGCGATTTTGGCCCCGTAACTATATCGCCACAACAACTTGAAATAGTAATGTCTCCGGGAAGTCCTACGGTTCCCGTTACGCGATTAGTTATCTCGCCATTAATAGTAATTTCTCCATCAGCATGAATGATAATATCCCCCGCTTTGCCATTATGAGACTCCACAATTATCAACGCGCCTTCCTCAATAAAAATTTTGCAACTGGTGCGAATCTCAATCCCCGGCGCCATACGATTGTTATTCCCCACCGGCGGAACCTGGCTGGTTGTAATCGTCGCGCCTGATTTTACCAAGAGCCTTTTTCCGCCAAGATTAAAGATTGCTTTCCAAGTATCGGGCGTAGGCCCACTTATATCATAAGTAAAAAATGCGCACAAATCAGCGTCTCCCGCGCACGAAGGAATAGCCGAATTAAAATCAAGCGTTACATTTTGGTCAACGATTACGGTAACTGGTTGTCCAGCGCCGTCTAGTTCACAAATCGGACAATCAGCGCTCGGCGTAGTGCTACAAAAACAAATTGGCAGTATTACATATATCGGAAGAGAAACTGCGCCCGCGCAATCATCCGGATTAACTGTAGCGCTAGGTGTGGCAGTGCCAGTATATATTGTGCCGATACAAGATTGCAGGGTTACTAATCCATTAGCAGGATTGCCTCCACTCGCATTTAGTTCTCCGCCTACTGTGCCAAGAAGAGCTCCTTTAAAAGAACGAACATTAATATCCCCGCCACTCGGAATAGCGCCCGCGCCTGAACCACGCGCTTGTATAGAAGAAGCGCCGAAATCAACATTACCCAAAGGCGCGCCAACGCCACCAGCTTGAATAATCACATCTCCGCCACTTCCTCCGTTACTTGTCGCATTGGCTTGAATAGCAAGACCGGAAGCAGTCACCGAGCCATCGACGGATTTTACGGTGATAATTCCCCCTTGAGCGTTAGTCACAAATTCATTCGCGTGGACAGCGTAATCTCCAGTAATATCTCCAATAATACTAATATTATTTTTTGAAAAAAGATCAATCCAGGCGATTTGATGCCCGCCATTTTGCGCCGTGTCGGCATTTACTTCCCCGTTATTGGCATCAAAAGCATTTATTATCAGCGTATCTCCTGACCAAATTTCCACACACGCTGTTGAATTAGAAGGCTTGTCGGGACGGTTTACATTATTACAATGATTGACTGGACTATTCGGTATGGTATGCGCTTGTCCGGTAGATTCCACCAAACCTAAAATCAATACATCGCATCCTCCTTCGAGATGAACAAGGTCAGCCCCTGGGTCACGGCCTTCACTACGCGCAATTCCCGTCAACCCAACAGTAAGATCACAGCCAGAAACAATAGTTATCGGGCCTCCACCAGGACGCTGTATGGCTCCAGTGCCGGTGTTCTTGCTCTCGGAAGAGACAAGCCCGTCAATAGTGATTATTCCTTTAGGGGCTTTTAGCTCAATCTCTCCCGCAGGACACTTTGCGTCAACAGTAATTTTTGCGCCATTTTGAATTGTAATATCGCCATCAGTCGAAAGAATATTTACTATACCCCCCTGCCCTCCCGAACAAGAACCTGCCGACTGATTCATGGAAATAGTCGCGCCACTTGCGCCATCACCCTTAAGTAATACGTCCCCACTCACTGTGATATTTGTTGTTGCGCCAATGCCACTCGCTGTATTAGCATCTCCTGTGATTTTTGAGTCAATATCCATAATTAAATCTCCGGTAATATCAATCTCAAGAGTCGTTCCCGGATCCGTCTTGATTTGCGCAGACGACCCAACTAAATGCAACGTCTTGGATACGCTAAACACCCCGCCTGCGCCCATATTGTGAAGCGTCGTGATTTGACACTCGCCGGGAAGATCTATGTCGCAAGGTAATGCCGGATGCAACGCTTGCGCAGGTGTTGCAAAAAGAAATACACTCGCTACCAATACACCCATCAATGCCCCTAGAAATACAATGTTTTGTTTCATATACATATGGTTAAGAATTTATAATAATACCTGTAATATACCATATAAAAAAGAAAGTAAAGTACCCTAAAAAAGAGTGCCCCCATTTTGCTAAAATCTATTAATGTGTCTTTGAATTAACGTATGGATTTGACAATGAAGAGCAAAAGAAATTTTTTTATCGGAACCGTCTAAAAACTATTAATTTATTGTTAAACGACGTTCTCAAAAACCGTAGATTTTATGCTTTAAGGGAGCAGAATTCCGTTCAAGTTATTTCAAGAATACACTGTCAGAAATCAAAAATAATTTTTTTTCTAGAAGCTTCAGTTACTAGTTTTTCCGTTGGATAATATTTAATATATTTACCAGAACGTTTTGAATAAATTAGGTTTTTCTTTTCTAAGAATTTTAAATCTCTTACAGCTGTTTGCCTAGATATATTCTGTAGTAAAGAATGAGAAGTCACTGAAGCCGATGGATTAACATCAGATATGAGGTAATGTATCAATTGTTTCTGTCTATCATTTAAGTCAAACTTTTTATCTAATAAATCATCAATGCTTCTTTTTTCATCAACTTTTGTATCAATATACTGTTCAAATTCTTCAATTGCTTGGATAATTTTTTGTGTATGAAAATCATAAAAATATGTAAAATCTAGGTTATCTTGCTCCGTATAAATATACGCCATTGCATATTGAAGTGGAGCTTTCTTGATTATGGTTGATATGGGAAGATACATGAAAGTCCAATAACCTTTCCTCAATAAATACCAATAAAAAAGACCTCTAGCAAGTCTTCCATTTCCATCTGTAAAAGGATGTAAATAGCCTACCCAAAAATGCAATACTATTGCTTTTATAACTGGATGGGTGAATTTATTATCAATATCGTTAGCATAATCTATTAATTTTTTTATAGATTCGTTTATAAAATTTTCTGATGGAGGTATATGAGTTATATATTCCTCTGACCCTATTTGTCCCTGAACCACAATCTCATCTGAATTTTTACGAAATCTATGTTGTTCTGATTTATCAACAGTATTGTCAGTCAACATAGCATGTATTTCATACAGCAAATCTGTACTCAAACTTTGGTTTTTATAATCTTCCGCTATGGCATTTATGGTTTTAAAGTTATTTAAAATCATTTGTTCTGATTCATTCTTTGGCAATCTTTTATTTAAAAGAAATTCTTTAGCAGCCTTCCTGGTAGTATGAGCTCCTTCCAACTGACTTGAGGCAATAGCTTCTTCTATAATACCCCTATTTAAAAAGATGGTTCTATTTGTTGGTAACAGTGTTGAACTTTTATTAAACAACCTGCCACCAGCAAACATATCTATCCTGTGTAAATTTTCGTCTGCTGAAGGAATACGTATCCATTTAAAGAATGCTCCAAATTCACTTTGAAGCGGTAACACCAAAGAAGACAAATCTCGCAATTGTCTAACTAGATACCATTTATCTTCAGAAGTTAATTCATCATCAGATGAAAATTTAAATTTAAATTTGTCCCAATACAAATATCGTGGTTCATTAGCATCCTCTAATAATTTTCTGTATTTGTCTTGATTTTTTCCAAACAAAGAGAAAATCTTTTCCCAGTCTGTACCTTTTTTTGGTTTCTCCAATTTAAATAAAGGAGGCAAAATCCCCTTTCTTTTTTTAAAAGTTTTTCCTATAAAATTTTCATTCATAAATTTATGGCGCAACCAAAAACATATATCATACATGTCTCATAAGGCTATATATGGTATATGATACACTCATGTAACAAACAAGTCAACATGTTACATGTTAATAAACGACCTCTAAATTTTGCTAAAATCTATTAATGTGTGTTAAAATTAACGTATGGAAAAACTACAGTGGTCTGCTTTGGAATACGAAGAAAAAGACAGAAACAATGACTGGTTTTGGGCGCTTGGCATCATTGTCGTGACTAGCTCTGTCGCCGCAATTATTTACGAAAACTATTTTTTTGCGGCTCTGCTTTTTCTCTCTGGAATATTATTATGGTTTTTCGCGATTAAAAAACCAGATATGGTTTCTTATGAATTAAACAATCAAGGACTAAAAATCAGAACCACGCTTTACCCCTATGAAAATATAAAATCTTTTTGGATACAAATAGGCGAAGACGAAGAAACAAAATTACCTCCAACACTTTTTATAAATTCAGAAAGATTTTTTATGCCAATTTTATCAATACCTATAGAATATGATATAGCCCACGATATCCACTCCATTATGGTTTCAAGAAACATTATGGAGGAAGAAATGAGAGACCATTTATCTATTAAAGTAATGGAATTTTTGGGTTTTTAAGACCTTCAGTTGCCTAACAAAATAAAAATGGGAAATTTTTATAGAAAAGCTTGCTCTGATTGCTACTTTAAACATTACAGGCAAGGAATAACGATTATAGAATTAGTTGTGGCATTGGCTGTATTGGGTATTATAATTTCAGTTGTAATTCCACAATTTTCAAAAACAAGAGAAAATCAAGTGCTGAAAAGCGGAGTGCAAAATATATTGTCGTCTATAGACAAAGCGCGTTCGCAAACTCTTGCCTCTCTAAACTCTTCACAATATGGAGTGCGTTTTGAAGCGGATAAAATAATAATCTTTACAGGCGCATCTTTTATTTCCGGCGCGCCAGAAAATGAAACAATAGATATCACAACACCAGCTAGTATTACGAATGTTACCTTAAATTCAGTCAGTGGTACTTCAGGTGAAATGTACTTTAATCGCCTTTCTGGAAGCCCTAGCGCGACCGGCGTTGTGACTATTTCTACCACAAATTATTCTAAAATTATTACAATATCTGCCACAGGAAGAGCTAGTGTGGATTAATGCTTATGTCATTTAATGAAACTGATGAAGAAATCATTATTTTATATAAAAACGGCAACCAAGAAGCTTTTAGAAACTTAATAAATCGATACACTTTACCTCTTTATAATTTTGTTGCGCGTATCATTAATCAAAATGATGCGCCAGACATAATTCAGGAAACTTTTATAAAAGTCTGGAAAAACATTGACCGTTTTGATGCAGAAAAAGCAAGTTTCAAAACTTGGATTTTTACTATTACCAAAAACACCGCTATGGATTTTTTAAGAAAAAAGAAAATTTTATTATTTAAAGATATGGAAAACAATAATAGGGAAAAGGAGGGTTCTTTTGAAGAAAATATTCTAGATGAGGACACACTTCCTGATGAAGCTCTAGAGAAGTTGCAAGACAGAGAATTCTTAAATGCTGCGCTGAAAAAACTATCTCCGAATGAAAATGAAATCTTAGTACTATACTATCAGGAAGAAATGACATTTAACCAAATAAGTAAGATTTTAAATAAAAGTTTAAATACGGTAAAAAGCCAGCGCCACAGGGCGCTTATTAAATTAAGAAAAATACTAAATTAGTTTTGCACCAAAATTAACAAAACTATCGTATATATCTGTGAGCTGAATTTTTTGTTATTCGACCTTAATTCCAGCTCTTAAATAAGAAGATGCGCCAAAATGCATCTTCTTATCGTATATAATACGAGCATGAAAGATATCAAGGAAAATCTCAAGAATGCTTTTTTAAAAGGGAGCTTGCTTCCAGAAGCTAATTTGGCTGACGACATATGGAAGGCAGTAATCAAGCGCAATCAGCGAATTGTTTATTCCAAACTAATAACTTTATCTCTGACAGGATTTGTGTCTCTCTATAGCTTGGCGCCCGCTTTCAGAATGTTAGCTTTGGATTTTTCTCAATCTGGGTTTTATGAATATTTATCTCTCACATTTTCAAGTGGTGGATCGATAGTTGCTTATTGGAAAGATTTCCTTTTATTGCTAGCTGAATCATTGCCTGTCATGAGTATTCTTTTATTCTTAATGTTAGTTTTTGTTTTCTTCTTATCACTCAAATACGCAATAAAGCAAATTGTTAAAGGTCAATTGTCATTATCATTATAAAAAATAAAAATATGAAAAAAATATACGAGAATATAAAAAAGGTTTTTGAAGGAAAAATTTCATTTAGAATTTTGTGCGGACTTGGGATTATCATCGTTGCCTTGTTGATTTTTTCTGCCGGAATTAGAATTGGTTTTCAAAAAGCGTCTTTTGGACGCGCTTGGGGAGAACATTATAATGAAAATTTTGGCATGGGAAAGCGCAAAACAAATGAACGTATGGGTGATATGAGAAGAATCGGAGTGATGGACTATTTTCCGAATGCTCATGGAGCGACGGGTAAAATCATAAAAATTGAATTGCCAAATGTAATAGTACAAGATAAAGATAACATAGAAAAAATACTAATAATAAACACTGACACAAAAATACAAAAAGGAAGAGAAGTAATGTTAACAGCCGATTTAAAAATGGATGATTTCGTTGTTGTGATAGGAACACCTAATGATAAGGGTGTCATAGAAGCCAAATTTATTCGTGTAATACCATATCCAGAATTCTTAAAATAATAAAACTGATGAAAAAAATTACAAAAAAAATAAAGTCATATTTTCTCGCCCATAAAATAATCAGCGTTGTTGTTTTATTTGCTGTTTTGGGTGGCGGATATTGGGGATATAATAAATTTACAAGCGCCGCTCTCGACACTCGTTACATAACAGCCAAGGTGGAAAGGGGTACGATTATAGCTTCCATATCAGGTAGTGGTCAGGTTTCTAGTTTAAATCAAATAGATATTAAATCTGCGGTTTCTGGGAATGTTGTTTACATAACAGCGCAAAATGGTCAGAAAATAAGCGCTGGAGGGTTAATCGCGAAGCTTGATGACAGTGATGTTCAAAAATCCATACGTGATGCGGAAATAAATTTAGAATCTTCCCAAATTTCTCTAGAGAAATTTAAAATTCAAAACTCAAAAGAAAACATCGACGCAGATTTAGCAAAAAGTTATGATGATGGTTTTAATGCTGTTTCAAATGTATTTCTGGACTTGCCGGGAATTATGACAGGTCTTAACGATATGTTTTTTAAAGATAATATAACAATAAGCCAATGGAATGTGGACTGGTATGAGGGACAAGTTACAAGCGAAGATCGTGAAAAAACAACATACCTAAAAAAAAGTTTTATAGATTCTTATCATAAAGCGAAAAATGCGTATGATAAAAACTTTGATGATTATAAAATCATTTCCCGAAACTCAAATAGCGCAACCATTGAAAACTTAATAACACAGTCTTATGAGACGACTAAACTCATCTCTGATGTCACAAAAAACGCAAACAATTATATTGATTTTGTTAACAGTTCAATACAAAAAAATAATTCTGATACTCCAGCCATAATAAATACACACAAAACAAGCTTGAGTAACTATACTTCTAAAACCAATTCTCACTTGGTTAGCCTTCTGTCTATTAAAACAAACATCAAAGACAATAAAGATGCTTTTCCTAATGCTGACCTCGACCTACGTTCTGCTGAACTATCTTTGAAACAAAAAGAAATTGCATTGCAGGATATAAAAGACAAATTAGCAGATTACTTTATTCGCGCGCCATTTGAAGGCACCATAGCAAAAGTTGATATTAAAAAATCAGATATAGTGAACTCTGGCGCAGTAGTAGCCACCCTTATCACAAAAAAGCAATTAGCTGAAATTTCACTTAATGAAGTTGATGTGGCAAAAGTAAAAATCGGGCAGAAAGCCACGCTTACTTTTGATGCTGTTCCAGACCTCGCTATTTCTGGAATTGTGGCAGATATTGACGCTATCGGTACTGTCTCTCAAGGAGTTGTAACTTACATTGTAAAAATAAGTTTTGACACACAAGACGAAAAAATAAAACCGGGAATGAGCGTAAGTGGAAATATTATAACAGATACGAAACAAGACGTGCTTATTGCGCCAAATAGCGCTATAAAATCTCAAGCTGGAAAGAGTTATGTTGAAAACTTTGATATGCCATTAGCGCCATTTGCCACTGAAACAATAGGCTTCACTACTAAAATTACACCAAATAAAATTCCAGTGGAAATTGGTTTGTCAAATGACTCGCGAAGTGAAATTATTTCAGGTGTTAATGAGGGTGATGAAATAATCATAAGAACAATACTGCCTACAACTACCACAACAACAGCGCCGAGTATTTTTGGCGCGGGAGCGGGAGGAAACAGAGGAACTGGTGGCGGAGGGGTGAGAATACAAGCGCGTTAATTTTAATAACAGATGATTGAAATAAAAAACATTACAAAAACGTACAAAACGGGAGATGTTGAGTTTAACGCTTTAGACAATATTTCTTTTACCATCAATGATGGAGAATTTGTGGCTATTATGGGACCTTCGGGATCCGGCAAATCAACCTTAATGCATATTTTAGGAGCGTTAGATAATCCAACTTCCGGAACATACTTGCTAGACGAAAAAGATGTGTCAACTTTATCAGATGACGCGCTCGCAGACATTCGTAAAGATAAAATCGGCTTCGTTTTCCAAGCTTTTAATTTATTGCCGAGAACAACTGTCTTGCGCAATGTGATGTTGCCTTTGGTCTATGCCGGTGTGCATGGCGCCGAGCGAATTGCGCGAGCTAGAACTGCTCTTTTGTCCGCGGGTCTTGATGAAAATCATTTTCAGCACATGTCTAATCAAATTTCAGGGGGTCAAATCCAGCGTGTAGCAATAGCTCGAGCTCTGGTAAACAATCCATCACTTATCTTGGCTGATGAACCGACAGGAAATTTGGATTCAAAAACGGGAGAAATTGTTATGGGAACTTTCCAAAAGTTAAATAAAGAATTAGGCCGCACCATAATTCTGATAACCCACGAACAAGAAATTGCAGAACATGCTGATAGGATTCTTTTTATCAAAGATGGAATGCTTCTTGAAGACAGAACTATTAGAAAATCAACTCCCAGATTCTAGAAAAAATTATTAGAAAATAAATTCAATGAAAATACAAGACATACTTAGTGAAACATATGGAGCTCTCTCTGCCAACAAAGCGCGTTCTGGTCTTACTATGCTAGGTATCGTTATAGGTATCGCTTCTGTTATTGCCATGATTTCTATAGGCAACGGGGCTAAAGCGTCTATCCAATCAAGTATTGAAGGGCTCGGCTCAAATCTTTTGACTATTCTTCCGGGGATAGTCCAGCCCGGGAGAGGCATAGTTTCTTCTGGGCGTGGAGCGGCCCAAACATTGAAAAATGAAGACATTGACATTGTCAAAGCTATAGATGGAGTCGTAGCTGTTTCGCCAGAAGTCTCAAGCAGGTTTCAAATAATAGCATCAGGCAATAACACAAATACGACTATCACTGGAGTTATGCCGGATTACTTAATCGTGCGTAATATAACTCTCTCAAATGGGAACTTCATCTCTGATGGAAATCAGAGAAACATCGGCAGGCAAGCAGTCTTAGGAGCGACCGTGGCGACTGACTTATTTCCTGACCAAGATTCTGAAAATCTCTTGGGCAAAACCATCCGCATCAATAAAGTTAATTTTACTGTAATTGGAATATTGGTCGCAAAGGGCGGAACTGGATTTTCCAGTCCTGATAATATGGTTTTTGTTCCCCTCTCCACAATGCAAAAAATTCTCTCGGGAATGGATTATCTTTCTATGATGGCAGTATCTGTATCTGATAAAAATAAAATGGCAGAAGTTAAAGATATGATAACTAATGCATTGCTGGAAAAACATAATGTAGCTGAAGCGGATTTTTCAATAATTTCACAAGAAGATATTTTAGGAACCCTAACTACCGTGATAGACACTTTTACTCTTTTCCTCGCGGCTATCGCTTCAATCTCACTTTTGGTTGGCGGAATAGGCATCATGAATATGATGCTGACAACTGTAACCGAACGCACTAAAGAAATCGGACTGCGAAAAGCAATCGGGGCAAAAAGAAAAGATATAAATCTGCAATTTCTTTCGGAAGCGGTAATGCTAACATTTATCGGTGGATTTTTGGGAATTATTTTGGGATGGCTTATATCTTTTATAGTGACCTCGACCGGAATTCTCGCCACACAAGTCTCTCTCTCCTCTGTTCTCTTAGCCTTTGGTGTATCAGCAGGTATAGGTATTATATTTGGATACTACCCTGCCCGCCGAGCGGGTATGTTAAATCCAATTGACGCACTCCGCTATGAGTAAACAATAATCCGCCTTGACCAGGTCAAGGCAAGATTAGCAAGCAAAATTAAAATTCTGTTGAATCAGCGGTGTGACTATTTTAGTATAACTCTTTGACTTTTCCTACGTGGTGCTCTCGCCAAGAATCGAACTTGGATCGCCAGCTTCGCAGGCCAGCATTCTATCCGTTGAACTACGAGAGCAATATTTTACATTAGCAGTTTTTGGGTAAAAATCAAAATTGGATATTGAATGCAGGTAAGAAAAATTTGACATTTGAGGCATCAAGTGTTATAATGGGGGAGTGTTTAATAAGATAATTAAATTTTCAAAAATGATCCTGACGGGGGCTATTATATTTAGCATCTTCCCTACTTTTGTCTATGCGCAGTATTATTATCAAAATGGATATCCATACTATTATAGTCAACCAATCATAAGAACAATTAATGCAACTAATATAACCAGCTCCAGCGCTACTTTGAATGGTTCAGTTACTGGATATAATATCTCTAATACTTATAACTTTAGCATGTGGTTTGAATACGGAAGGAATGCCAATTTTGGATATTCTACATTCCGTAATTCTTTTAATTCTGGGTATCCTAATTATAGTTCAAATATTGCATCGCTTGATGCAAATACCGTATATTATTTCCGCGCCGTGGCGCAAGGTCCGCAAGGAATTATTTATGGAAATACAACTTCGTTTATAACTAGTTTCCCAACTATAACAAACATAAACACGGAAAATAATAATCTTTCAAATCCTAGTGTTACCACAAACCCCGCAACCTCAATATCAAACAGAAGTGTAAAGCTAAACTCTTTTATAATAAATTCTATAAACAATCCGTTTACCACTTGGTTCGAATGGGGAACAACTCCAGCCTTGGGAAATATAAGCCCAATGACAGCCCTTGGAGCGCTACCTTCCGCAAAGCACATAAATACCATCACAGAACTCGCTCCAGGAACTACTTATTATTTCCGCGCAGTGGCGCAAAATCCATTTTCAAGAATCAATGGCGCTACTTTTAGCTTTACAACAAGTAATGCTATAAGCCAAATTAATGCTGTGGAAAAAACAGAAGAAAACACTACTGAGATAAATACTAGCAAAGAAAATAAAGTTAACACAAATATCTTAGAATCTGCGGAATCTGCGTTTGGGGCAAATTTGATTGGAGCTGGCTCTTTTCTTCCAGTTAATATTTTTGGCTGGCTTCTTTTAACTATTCTTATACTCGCGCTAGTACTTCTGGCCGAATATCTTTATCATGATTTATTCGGGAAAAAATCAAAACAAAAACACTCCTAAAAATCTGTGTTATATTTATACCCAATGCGAATAAATAAATATCTTGCTCTTAAAAAAATCTCTACCAGACGAGGGGCGGACGAGCTAATAAAAGGAAAAAAGGTCTTTATTAATGGCAAGCTAGCGTTACTTGGCAGTAAAGTGAATGAAAAAGATAAAATAGAAGTAAAAGGAGCGAAGCAAAAAGAATATAAATATTTTATTTACAATAAACCAATTGGAGTAGAAACAAGCTCGCCAAAAGATGATTTATTCCCGTTAGGCAGATTAGACAAAAATTCACACGGGCTTTTGATACTCACAAATGACGGACGCATCACCGACGCTCTTTTGAATCCTAAATATTTTCACGAAAAAGAATACGTCGTTAAAACTTCTAATAAACTGCGTTCTAGTTTTAAACAAAAAATGGAAACTGGAGTAAATATTGAGGGCTTGCCCGCCTTGCATACGCAAGCAGGATATATGACCAAGCCTTGCAAGGTTAAAATTATAAATGATTTTACTTTTAGAATAACTTTGACTGAAGGAAAGAAACATCAAATCAGACGCATGTGCTCCGCGCTTTTTCAAGAAGTCGCTGACCTAAAACGTGAAAGAATTATGAATATAAAATTGGGCGATCTAAAATTGAATGCCCTTCGAGAAATAAAAGGTGAAGAATTGACTGTTTTCCTAGATCAAGTGCTTCATTAATCCTGTTATAGAAAAATAAAATTATGCTTGATAAAACGAATTCTTCTATGATATACTCCCCCACACACAAAGTAGGTCGCAGATCCTGAAGGCTTGGCCTGAACGGATAAAGAAAAGAGTCGATTTCGTAGAACACTTTTGTATTTAACAATTTAATTAAAAAAATCAATGACTGGCACAATAAAAAGACTTGTAACTGATAAAGGTTTCGGCTTTATTGCTGGAGAAGAACTTCCAAAAGATCTATTTTTTCACCGCAATTCTCTTGTGGACGTAAATTTTGACGAACTCAGAGAAGGTGATGCTGTTTCTTTTGAAACAGAAGAATCACCAAAGGGATTGAACGCTACAAACGTGAAGCGCGCATAATTTTAGAGGTAAAATCAGAATTATCGCTTAAAAACATCAGAGCATTCTTTCAAATAAGAACCATCCTTAGGGGTGGTTTTTATTTTATTTTCGTAATTTCAACGTTTAACAGGGGTGACTTATACACATTTGCTTTAATCTTCTGTACCATGTTAAAATTGTGTTTGTCGCAAACAATTAAATTAACAAATGTTTATGAGTTAGGTGGGTGGAGCTTCGGTGTGAATCCAGCCCTGTCGCGCAAAGGTTTATTTTTATTATTTTTAAGATATATGCTATGCCAATGCTCGAAATAAAAAAAAGAAATGGGAATATTGTTCCTTTTGATGTAGAAAAAATTACTGCCGCAATGGGTAAAGCATTTATCGCATCAAATCAACCTCTCCCTAAGGATACACTGCTAGATATAACCAAAGATATTGTTCGAACTTTGGAAGACCAATTCCCTGAACAAGTTCCTTCTGTAGAACACGTGCAAGATCTTGTTGAACTCGCTCTTATGAAAGCTGGGTTTCTTGATGTCGCAAAGAATTACATTGTTTATCGTTATGAACACACTAAAATACGCGCCGAGAAGAAACAGGAATTCTTAGAAAAAGTAGAAACCAAAGGATTTGTCGTACATACCCGAGACGGAAGCAAAGAACTCTTTTCTGAAAAAAAAGTTCGCGAAACACTTGCGGTGTTTATAAAGGGATATGAATCTATAATAGATATTGATCTAGTCCTCACCCAACTTAAACATGATCTTTACGAAGGTATCACAACGGACGAAATATCACGATCGCTGACGCTTGTCATGCGCTCGATGATTGAACGCGATCCAGCATATTCAAAAATTGCGGCGCGAATGCTTATGGACAGAATATATGCAGATGTCTTTGGTCATGGATACAATACTGCTCAACTTAAAGAAGAGCATTCAAAAATATTCGCGCGCAATATCAAAGATGCAGTTGCGCGCAATCTGCTTGATGCTCGGATGCTTGATTTTGATCTTATAAAACTTGGCAGTGCGTTACAATTAGAAAATGATGATCTTTTTGAATACATGGGGCTTGAGATTCTCGCTTCTCGCTACTGTTTAGAAGATCTGGACGCAAAAAAACCGTTTGAAACTCCACAGATGTTTTGGATGCGTATTGCTATGGGACTTTCACTCAATGAGCCTGAGAAAACAAAGATAAAAACAACCCTTGAGTTCTATGATGTGTTGTCGAATTTCTACTACACCCCTGGCGGTCGCACGCTCTTTCAATCAGGCGCGGTAAAAGCTCAACTCTCTAACTGCTTTTTGAATGTTGTGCCGGACTCGCTTGACTCTATATTCAAATCTTTTTCTGATAACGCGCAATACCTAAAATGGTCAGGCGGTACAGGAACAGCCTGGAGCAAAGTTCGAGCAACAGGGTCTTTCATTAAAGGTACAGGTGTGGGAAGCCAAGGGGTAGTTCCATTTCTCAAAATCGCAAATGACATCAATACCGCAATTAATCGTTCCGGCAAGCGACGTGGCGCTGGTTGCGTGTACCTAGAAACGTGGCATCTTGATATTGAAGATTTTCTTGAGCTTCGTAAAAATACAGGAGACGAGCGACGTCGAACTCACGACATAAACACCGCTAATTGGGTTCCGGACCTCTTTATGAAGCGTGTGCGCGAAGGGGGCGAATGGACGCTTTTCTCGCCTTCAGATACTCCCGATTTACCAGAACTTTATGGTAAAGCGTTTGAAGAACAATATAAAAAATATGAAGCAATGGTTGAGCGCGGAGAAATCAAACTCTACAAACGCATCTCTGCGGCTGACCTTTGGAAAAAAATGCTAGCCATGTTGTTTGAAACTGGACATCCTTGGATTACCTGGAAAGACCCAAGCAATATCCGAAGTCCACAAGACCACGCAGGAGTAATTCATAATTCAAATCTCTGTACGGAAATAACCCTCAATACGAGCGAAGATGAAACCGCTGTTTGCACTATTGGATCATTGAACTTTGCAAAATTTGTTAACAACGGGAAATTTGATACACATCTCATAAGTCGAGTGACAGAGACGGCAATGCGAATGCTCGATAATGTTATTGACCTAAACTATTATCCAACCGAAGATGCAAAACGCGGAAATATGCGCCATCGTCCGGTGGCTTTGGGTATCCGCGGTTATCATGATGCATTATACCTTCTCGGCATTCATTTTGATTCAGGAGAAGCGCTTGATTTTGCGGACGAAAGCATGGAAATCGTCGCATATAATGCCATACTTGCCTCAAGTAAACTCGCCAAAGAAAAAGGAACTTATGAAACATATAAAGGTTCTAAATGGGATCGAAACATCTTTCCCCAAGACACCATTGCATTACTTGCGGAAGAACGCGGAGAAGAAGTGCCTCTTCCGAAGAGCGGAAAACTAGATTGGACTCCCGTGCGTGAACACGTTAAGAAATACGGCATGCGCAATTCAAATACAATGGCAATAGCTCCGACTGCTTCAACAGCGAATTTGGTCGGATGCATTCCATGTGTAGAACCAATCTACAAAAACATCTATGTGAAATCTAATAAAGAGGGCGATTTTGTGGTCGTAAATAAATATCTAGTTCAAGATTTGAAAACGCTAAATCTTTGGAATGACGACATCTTAAATAAAATTAAATATGCTGATGGTAGTATTCAGGAAATTGCGGAGATTCCAACCGACTTGAAAAGAAAATACAAGGAAGTTTTTGAAATTGAGGGACGTTGGCTAATTGAAGCGGCCGCCAGAAGAGGCCGTTGGATGGATCAATCACAATCCCTTAATATTTTTTATTCTGGCAATTCAGGTCGTGAACTATCAGAGTTATATTTCCTTGCTTGGAAGTTGGGACTAAAAACAACATATTACCTGCGTACTCTAGGCGCTTCACAAGTCGAAAAAGCAAGTATCTCGACTGCAGAGTTCGGCGCAACCCATACAAGACAAAAAGTGGTTATCCCAACAGAATCTCCTAAATCAAAAATTGATCCAGCTTTTCTTGCTAAAGTCGCTATGGGAGAAACAGTCGGTATATGTGAATCGTGCGAAGGATAACAACAATAAATATGCCTATTACTAAAGGAGCAAAAGCAGTTGATATAAACAAGCGCAAGATAATAAATGGCGACGATGCGGATGTCGTCCAGCTTTATCCTATGCGCCATACATTTGCCTGGGACGCTTATATGGTAGGAAATTCAAATCATTGGCTCCCGACCGAAATTTCAATGCAACGCGATATCGAACAATGGAAGAGTCGTGATGTTTTAACAGACGACGAACGCAAAGCTTTTGAAACTGTTCTCGGTTTCTTTACAACTGCTGACTCTATCGCCGCAAATAATGTGGTGTTAGCTCTCTATAAACACATAACAAGTCCCGAGTGTCGCATGTATCTTTTACGCCAAGGATACGAAGAAGCAATCCATACGCATGCCTATCAATATATCGTTGAATCTTTGGGTATGGACGAAGCTCGTATCTTCAATATGTATCGTAATGTTGAAGCCATTTACAACAAAGATAACCTTGTGCTGAATCTCAATGAGGGTATATTTGACCCTATGTTCAAAACAGGCACCTTTGAAAATGATCAGAAATTTCTTGAGAACCTTTGTGTTTTCTCTCTCATCCTTGAAGGAATTTTCTTCTATTCTTCTTTTGCTGTTATGTTCGGTTTTCAACGTCAAAATAAACTGACAGGAAGCGCTGAACAAATTCAGTACATTATGCGCGACGAATCACAGCACCTTAATTTTGGCATCAATATGATTAATACCATTAAAAAAGAACAACCAGAATTATGGACAAAAGAATTCGAACGTCGCATCATTGAACTTGTAAAGCGAGCTGTGGTGCTTGAATACACCTTTGCAACCGAAGTTTTTCCTAGAGGCATTTTTGGTATGAACGCAGAAGGCTTCAAAAAATACATAGAGCACATCGCTGACCGTCGTCTTGAAAGAGTGGGGCTTCCCCCTCAGTATAATGTTGAGAATCCTTTCCCATGGATGAGCGAAATGATAGACCTTAATAAAGAGAAAAATTTCTTTGAGACGCGCGTGACGGAATATAAAACAGGAGGAACTTTAGATTGGTAGCGGAATGAACATAAAAATTCTATACGAAGATCCTAATATTTTAGCCATAGATAAACTTTCAGGTATTTTGGCGCATCCTGATAAAAGGAGCGAGGAAAAAACTATTTTTGATTTGTTTGTAAAAAAATATCCTAAATTAGAAATAGTACATCGTTTAGACAGAGACACATCCGGCGTAATGCTTCTGGCCAAAAATAAAAAAGCTCACGAGTTTTTAAAAAAACAATTCTCTAGCAGAGAAATAAAAAAAATCTATCATGCTATAGTTTCCGGGTCTATAAAAAATGACCACGGAATAATAAACAAACCGATTGGACGCAGTCCAACGGATTTTCGTCGCAGACTAGCTGGCAGAGGGGCAAGAGGAGAATTACGCGAAGCAATTACTGAATATAAAGTTTTGAAACATTTTAAAAATTTTAGTTATCTGGAGATAAAACCTAAAACAGGCCGAACTCACCAAATCCGTGTGCATATGAAGTACATAAATCATCCCATTATCTGCGACTTACTATATAATCCCAGCGGTCTTTGTCCAAAAGATATTTCGCGTATGGCGCTTCACGCCAAGTCCATAGAGTTTAAAAACTTAAAAAACAAAACCACAAAAGTAGAATCGCCGCTACCTAAAGAATTCAAAAAGATGCTAAAATCATAGAATGAAGCCAGAGACTAAAAATTGCCAAAACTGTAAAAAGGATTTTACTATTGAGCCAGAAGATTTTAATTTTTATGAAAAAATAAAAGTTCCCCCACCCTCTTGGTGTCCAGAGTGTAGAATGATTCGACGGTTTGCAGCAGTGAACACTCTTTGTCTATTTTATCGAAATTGTGATAAGTGCAACAAACGCACCCTTTCAATGATTTCTCCGGAAGAAAAAATAAAAGTATTTTGTCAGCCATGCTGGTGGGCGGATGATTGGGATGGTAGTGAATATGAAATGGAATATGATCCGACGCGTACATTTCTTTCTCAATTAAAAGAACTCTCACTCAAAACTCCTTATCCGGCTTTGGAATCATCGTATTTAACCCTAAAAAATTGTGATTATTGCAATGCTCTGGCTTACTCCAAAGATTGTTCTTTGATTTTCTGGGCAGATTATTGCGAATCAGTTTTTTATTCTTCTATTTTGAATGGATTAAAATGGAGCGCTGACTGTCTAAGAGGATGGAAATCTGAATTATGTTACGAATCGACAGGATTTATCCGTAGTTATCGGACTTTCTTTTCTGAGGATTTTGATGATTGTGTAGATGTATGGTTTTCTCGTAATTGTTACGGTTGTATAAATTGTGTGGGGTGTGTTAATCTAAGAGGCGCTAAATATCAGATTTTTAATGTTCAGTATTCTAAAGAAGAATATGCAAAAAAACTTAAAGAATTTGGTTTTGACTCATGGAAAAAACTTAAAGAATTTGATAAAAAGGCGCGTGAATTTTGGTTGACTAAGCCGTATCGTGAATTTCACGGCAATGCGTTTAACTTGAATGTTACGGGCGAGCATATCTATGTTTCTAAAAATTCTAAAGAATGTTTTATTTTAAATGGCGCTGAAAATTGTAAATGGTGTCAGTTAGTAACCGTGGATGGTTCCAAGGATTGTATGGATTATTCTGGCTGGGGGCACAATGCTGAACTTATCTATGAATCTGCCAGTGTTGGGGAAGGAGTCAGTAATGTAAAATTCTCCGCGCTTTGTTTTCCAGACGTAGCTAATTCTGAATACTGTATATTTAGTATCGCCGGAAAATATAATTTTGGTTGCGCAAATTTAAAACGCAAAAAATATTCTATTTTAAACAAACAATATAGCAAAGAAGACTATGAAATTTTGCGGGAAAAAATAATTATGGATATGAAAAAGAACCCATATGTAGATAACCTTGGCCGAGTTTGGTCTTATGGAGAATTTCCGCAAATAATTTTTGGAATATTTCCTTATAATAAGTCCAATGCTATGCGATTTTTCCCTAAAACAAAAGAACAAGCCTTGAGTGAGGGTTACAGATGGGATGATGCGGAAAATCCTATTTATCCAATCACGATAAAATCCACAAATTTACCTGACACAATACAGGAAACCAATGATTTAATTTTAAATGAAGTAATAGAATGTATGACTTGTGCTAGGTCCTTTAGAATAATCAAGGGTGAATTAGAAGTACTGCGCAAGATGGGTTTGCCAGTACCACATGAATGCCCAAAATGCAGAGAAAATAGAAGATTTGAGCGGATGAATGGGCCGGGTATGTATCATCGCCAGTGCGCTAAATGTAATTTATCTATTTATACCCCATATGATTCCAAGCGACCTGAAATTGTGTATTGCGTAAAATGCTATCAGCAAGAATTTATCTAATTGCCTTTATGGGGCTTTTATGTTAAAGTACTTTTTACTAACATGAATATAAAAACAACTAATATAAAATTTAGTCCAGTAGATATGGAGGCTCGTAAAAAACTTGATTTCAAATCTGGAGATACAGTCTTCGTTTGGTCAAAAATTTTAGAAGAAAAAAATGAACAAAAGGGCAAAAAGAAAAATGATTCTAAAAAAAATGAAGCTGGTAAATTCAGACTGCAGGCTTTTGAGGGTATCGTACTTGCGAGAAAGCATGGGAGAGAGATAGGAGCCACTTTTACTGTAAGGAAAATAGCTTCTGGTGTTGGAGTTGAAAGAATTTTTCCGCTTTATTCTCCAATGATAGATAAAATTGAAATAACTAAAAGGTCTCGCGCTCGCAGATCAAAACTTTATTATATTCGCGCAAAAGCAGTCAAAGATGTTCGCAATAAAATGCGTTCTTTCACTAACCAAGAAGAGAAGGTGGACGAAAACTCTCCTCAAGCGTAATTTTGCGAAAAGTTATGCTTACAAAGAACTTTAATATATAATTTTAGTATGCGCGGGTGGCGAAACTGGTAGACGCACTACCTTGAGGTGGTAACGCTCGCAAGGGCATGGAGGTTCAAATCCTCTCCCGCGCACCTATTTTCAAAATTGCTGATGTCGCGCGTAGCGTGGCAAAACTGAAATTTAACCGCCAATCCTATTAAGAGTTGTCCCTGCCCTCCCAGCGCGCGGACAACATCTTGCGTTGGACAAGACTTTAGGTTGACACTTTTTTTTATTAATATACACTTGCTTTTATGAAGCTCGGCATCATCTTACAATCCAACAAACCCGAACACGCGTGGAATACGTTCCGCCTCGGAATTACCGCGCTCAAAGCTAATCACCAAGTCGAAATCTTTTTGATGAGCGAAGGGTCAGAACTGGATACCGTTCCGGACACTAAAGATTTTGATATCGCGGCAAAAGTCGCCGAGTTCAAGACCTTGAAAGGCGCGATATACGCGTGTGGCTCTTGTCTTAAAGTTCGTGGTAAAGAAGAAAGCAAAATTTGTCCCATTTCCACAATGTCCGACTTGCTCAAAATGGTCGAGAATTCGGATAAGGTTTTAGTATTTGGCTAAATAAAAAACACTATGAAAAAACTTATTTTCACAATTCTTGCGACAATCATAATCGGTTCGTTTGCCACAACCGCAAACGCGCAAATGATGGGCGCCCGCCTGCCGGACGGGCAGGGATTTTCTAATTCTTCGGCGGATTGGGACGCAGTCGTTGAACACACGCTCCGCGAAGAACAAGAAGGCAAAGAGCTTTGGAGTAAACTGCAATCCAAAGAAGTCGTCTGTGCCGATTTAAATGATGAGCAATATGGAGTGCTTGGCGAGTATTTTATGGGTCAGATGTCGGGCGATTCTCACGCCGCCATGAACGCCATGATGATTCAAACACACGGTGAAGATGGCGAGGAACAAATCCATATCGTTATGGGCAAGCGACTCTCCGGATGTGAAACCTCGGCGACATTCCCTGCCGGAAGTGACGGCTGGATGCCGATGATGAACATGATGTGGGGAGGATGGTCTGCCTCGGCTACGCCTTGGCAAGACGGGTCGTCTCCTCTTGATAGCAATAACTCAATAAACAATATGATGAATTTTGGATTCGGGCCATTTGGCTCTTTCGGCTGGATTTTTATGATTTTCTGGTGGGTCTTGATTATCGCGGGCATTGTCGCGCTTATCAAATGGCTCACGAGCCAATCACACGACACGCACAATCACGAAAAATCCGCGCTTGATGTTCTAAAAGAACGATACGCCAAAGGCGAGATAGACAAGAAGGAATTTGAGGATAAGAAAAAGGATTTGAGTTAAGGAATAATGCCGCCGCAAAAAATCCCGTCCGTCCTTTTAATTTTGATTGCTGAATTTTTGTGGTTTGTGATTTTCCTTGTCATTTACTTCGCGCTCTTTCAATCGGGATTGACTTCCAACTTTTTTGGTGGTGAGGTAGTGTATTAAATTTTTCGGTGTGCTAACTTTGTTGAGTGAATTTCGGCAATTTTAAAAATAGGTTGTGAGCTTAGTAAAATATAGGCCTCTAGAGCTAACTTTATTTAAAAAAAATAATTGCGAAAATACATATTTTCAGCTATGATTTAGGGCACATACCGAGAATTGCCCTTGTAGTTCAATGGATAGAACGAAGCTCTTCTAAGGCTTTGATGTAGGTCCGATTCCTACCAGGGGCACCAAAATCTGACTTTCGGAAAATTGTAAATTACGTGTATTACACTACTCAAGCGAAGTCAAGCGAAAGTTAACTGGGAAATAACTAATAGCCTTCTACGGACTATAGTAAACTCGTATTTCTGCAATTTTTGCATTAGCATTGAAGTCTGATACTTTAATTTCTTTATTATGAAAATTTTTCTTAGAATCTAAAAGATCTTCTCTTTTCAAGAAAAATTGCGGGGTTGGTGCATTTATTGCTGTGTTAAGTATGAACTTTTCACCTTCTTCAGCCGTATACCAAAGCCTATATTGAGGATATGCTTTTATAAAATCGGAGATAGTAGAGCCAACAGCAATACTTTTGTCAGTCCTAAATTCTGATGATTGTACTTTGATATCACCAATTTTACCCAAACCCCAAACATTGAAAGTTAATAACTGTTTATCATTTTTGGAAACTACATAAATTTTTTGTGGGTGACCCTCAGGGTATATAGTTTTCTCTGTCAATAAATATCCCTCTATTGAAAACGAATCCTGACTGGGTATTGGAGCATCGATTTTAAATACCCCTACCTGATCACGAGAGATATATCTCAAGATTTGAGCCGTTTCCTGTTTTGTAGTCACAGCTTGATCTTGTAAATCCTGAATTTGAATCTCTAATTTTTTCTGTTGTTGTTTATCTTGATAAACAACATACCCTCCGCCAACTACCCCTATACCTAAAACTACTAAAAGAATAATGACTAAAGGGGTGAAACCTTGATGTTGATATTTCATATGTTAATAACTATACAACAAAAGAAAAAAGTTATCTACTCCTTTTTTAAACTTCGCGCAAATGCTATAATAACACCAACAAATGAAAAAGAATTTTCTGATTCCAATAATAATTCTTATTAATCTAACTGGGTTATTAGTGTTGGCAGTATTTAAAAGTCCAGATCTACTATCCTCCCTGTTCGTTTACTACGCTCATCGATTGTCCGGAAGCGAATTAGTAGGCATTAACTGGTATTTTCTAGCCCAATGGTACTACATACGTTTAACTTTTTTCGTGTCAACCACTGTTTCAGTTTTAATTTTTCTTAATGCTTCTCGTAGGATATCAATTACTCCTCCCATATCGTCTTTATTTGTGGCGGTATTTCTTTTTGTTGCCGTCATAGGAAGTTTTTTTATTCCAGCATTGTGTTCAGAAGGCGGATGTGTAGATTTGGGTGGGATATTTATGCTTATTTTTTATGCAGCCTTTCAAATCTCCTTAGCTTTTCTCATTGCCAAGTCAATGCAAACTAATGTTGGATTCTTCATGAACGCCACATTGCTGATTGTAAGTTTATTGCTTTTTACATTTTCTTTTTACACGACTACAAACTGTGGATATTCTGCGTCTACACAAGATAATTGTCACGCCATGATCGCTTATCAATTTATTCAGATGGATGAGTGCAACAAGATTCTTGATTCTTCAGCGAAGCAATCTTGTATTAATCATGTGAACGATCGAACCGAACTCATGAACAAATCTATTGCTTGGAAAGATCATCCTTTAGAGACTATCAACAATCGTATTAATGAATGTCAGACCCTCCCTTGGGAAAGAAGAATCACAAGTGCATTTCATGGTGGGATTATGGACGGGTGCTACGAAAGTATTACTTCAGATATAGGCTCATACCTTGGGACACCACATTATATTCCTTGTACCACAAAATCTCTTCGTCCCCAAGAAGAGAACGACTTTTTGCAGTGTCTCCGGGTATTTGGGAAAAAAGATTTTATGAACGAAACAAATGGAGAAGATTTATATCGTCGTACTTGTCAAGAACTGAAAGGTGCTCAGAAAGAAAACTGTTTGAGGATTGCCATGTAAACAAGTAAGCGACCATAGAGGCTCACGTTTTCAGGAATATCAGAATCAAATTACAGCAACAATACTTTCGAAGCGACCATTCAGAACTAGTTTCTAGCAGGTTGGTTCCAAATTCGTGTTATAATGTCCACCAAATTTGATTGCTGAAATTATTTTGTGGGAGGAATGCGGAACAGGCATTTTTGGAATTTTAGCAGAGGGAGCTTTAAACTTCGTTTTTAAAAAGTTATGATGGAAAAATTAAAATATATAAATAAAAACCGTCCCTATAAAATGCCCGCGGATTTGCAAAGAGCTGTTTTTTCTACCCCAAAAGCTAAAGCAGTATGGCAAGATATCACCTCACTCGCGCGCAATGAATGGATTTGCTGGGTAATTTCTGGCAAGAAAGCTGGGGCGCGATATATCCGGATCAAAAAGGCGCTCTCAAAACTTACAGGCGGAATGCGCCGACCGTGATCGCCTTGACCAGTCGCCTTGACCAGTCGCCTTGACCAGGTCAAGGCGGATTGAAGAAAAATTTTTAATCATATGATCTTAAAAAAGTTTTTAATAATTTTATTAAGTGTGTTCATTGTTGTAGGTGTTGTTGTAAGCGCATTTTTTATTTCTAGAAAACACACTTCTTCTGAAAACAACACGACTGTATCTCCACCCACAAGTAGCACCACCCAAGAACCGACTATCGAATCTTCTACAAACAAAAATCCTGAAAAAATTACTGATCCGCATCACCACCTTGTTGACGTCGAAGATGTTATGAAGGAAATCCGCGCAACATTCAAATTGGTGCTGGTAGATCCTGATATAGTAGTGCAAAAAGAAAATCCTTGTCCTGCTTGCTATAGTGTAGTAAGCCCAGACAAGACTCTACGTGCTTTCACTACTTATGAGTCTGGCACAGGCGATAGAATATTTATTGAAGAAACGCAGACTAAAAAGATTTTTGAAATACAGGGGTTACCACTCCCATACCGTCCTTTTTCTGGTCTTGTTTGGATTAATAATCATATTTTGGTTTTTGATCGCTGGTCTCAACCACATTATGGAATTCATTATGCAGTTGATTTTTCAATAAAGACTTTACTTATAGCCGCGCCTTATGCCGTTTTTTCTTAATCAGTAAAACCGAAATAATCACAAATTGCCGCCAAAGAAAACCTTAGTTGTCCACCGCGACTAAAAAGTATTAGCTTTAGAGTATTTATAAAATTCCAAAATTCTCTCTTACTAAAGCTGACTGCCGAATTATTGAATGAAGAGTCCCCATTGGAATTTCCTTTCTATTCGCTGGCACAATAGCAGTTATGTTTTTAAGACCTTGTTTTCGGAACTTTAAATGACTCCCTTTTTGAGATATAAAAACAAAATCATTATTTTCCAAAATTTTTACCACTTGCTTAGAAGATAAAAGCTTAGGCATAGTTAAAAGCCAAAGGGATAAGTTCAGCACTTTTCACTTCTTGTATTTTAGGAATTTTTACATCTTCAAAATATAGATCTAAAGCTTCACTTAGATTTTTTAGAGATTCTTTTTTGGTTTTACCAAAACTGGAAATATCAACGTTTAAACACTGAGAAATGTAGTATCTCCCTTCCTTCCAAACTATATTTTGTAAATTAAATTTCTTCATAAATACATTGTACCATACAACTGGACGTAAACTTTGGAAAGAAAATAATTAAAGAGCTATCTTGTTAAACGGGATAGACGAGATTTTTTGCGAGCGGCGTTGTTTTTTTTGATGACATTCTTTTTAGCCGCTTTGTCTATTATCGCAAAAGCTGAACTTAACATTTTGAAAGCTTCTTTTTTGTCTGTTTTAGAAACTTTCTCAATTTTCTTTATTATCTCCTTCATCGCGCGCTTGCGACTATTATTGGAAGCCTGTCTGCGGAGAGAACCTCGAATTGCTTTTTTAGCTGATTGTGTTATTGGCATCCCGTACGAAATAGGACGCGTACGCTTACGCTATATTTGTCCTTTTGGTTAATTGTAATAAATTTTATCATTCTCATAATCTTTTTATTTTATGCGTCCGCGATTTCGTTCGGGATTGGCATAGATGTAATCTAGCAGAAAATCCAAAAAAATGCAATTACAATACTTTGAATCACAAAACTTTAAAAATATAACTTTCTGCAAGGGTTTCGAGGCTGGCGAGCCGAGAACTTCAGAATTTTTTAAGCTTCGAAAAATTCGTACCGGAAGAAAGTTGATATTTTAGAGTTTTGTGATTAACGATATGCTATGATTAATTAATGATCGGAAGCTTAAAAGGAAAAGTAATACTAAAAACAGAGAAATTTTTGATATTAGAAACTGCTGGGGTTGGATACAAAATCAGCGTCTCCCCGGATACAATGTCTAAAGTAAGTACCCTTCTTCGTTCGGAGAAAAATGATATTATCGTATCATTTTGGATTCATACTCATGTGCGTGAAGACATGTTGGATTTGTATGGATTTTTAGAAAGACAAGAGTTAGAATTTTTTGAAATGCTTATCAATGTATCCGGTATTGGACCAAAAGGAGCATTGGCTATTTTGGGAATTACTTCAATTGAAACATTGCGTAAAGCCATAAGCACAGGTGACACATCGTATCTCACAAAAATATCTGGCATCGGTAAAAAAACTGCTGAAAAAATTGTGATAGAACTAAGGGATAAGATAAGCGAAGAAAAGAATGACGTTTCCCTGAAAGAAGAATTGGACGCGCTTGAAGCATTAAAATCTCTGGGCTACTCACAAAATGAAGCCCGTGAAGCGTTAAAAAAAGTTCCTGTTAACGCGGATACAAATACAAAAATTCGTGAAGCGTTAAAAATTTTAGGTAGCCATGCCAAAGGCAGGTAAAAAATGGAATGCCTGAACTTCCAGAAGTAGAAAATTTACGCCTTGGACTAACTCGTCATATTATAGGGCAAAAAATTCTCGGGGTGAAAATCTTTAAACCAAAGCTTGTTTCTGGGAATGGAACAAAAAGAATTGCCTCCTCTAAAAAAGTAAAAGAGTTTATCAAAGGAATCGTGGGGGAAAGATTCATAGACATAGATCGACGAGCTAAAAACCTCATCTTTAAACTAAGTAATGGAAAGAGGCTAATATCACATTTAAAAATGTCTGGGCAATTTGTTTATAAAAATGCAAACAAAAAAGAAACAATTATTGGCGGTCATCCTATAAAACTCTCGGAAACAAAACTCCCAAACAAACATAGTCATATAATTTTCAAACTAACTCATGGCGCTCTTTATTATAATGACATTCGCATGTTCGGATACATGCTCTACTACAAAGATATTAAAGATTTTGAAAAAGAAAATCATTTTCAATTTTATGGCATTGAACCATTATCGAAAGAATTTACCTTAGAATATTTTAAGGATTCTTTAAAAAACAAAAGGGGTAAAATTAAAATTATTCTCATGAACCAAAAGATAGTTACAGGTTTGGGTAATATTTACGCTGATGAGAGCCTTTTTGAAGCCGGCATAAAACCACTTAGATCTCCTAATTCTCTAAACAAAAAAGAAGTTGAAAAATTATATAAATCTATAATTAGAATATTAAAACGCGCAGTTAAGGTCGGAGGATCATCAGTCGCCACTTATCGCCTAATCGACAACACTAAAGGCAACTACGCCAGAGAGCATAAAGTCTATAATAAATATGGAAAACCTTGTGTAAATTGCAAAACTCAACTCAAAAAAATAATAGTTGGAGGGCGTACGACGATTTTTTGTCCTAAATGTCAAAAATAAAAAATTTCAAATTTTTATCATCCTAAAAAGCGCTACTCCCAACGCCACAGAAACATTTAGAGATTCTTTTTTACCACGCATTGGGATTTCAGCTATTACGTCGCATTTTTTTAATACATTTTTTGGTATCCCTGTTACTTCCGCGCCGACAATAAAAACATTTTTATCTTTTAATTTCACTTTCTTATAGTCAATTGATTTTTCATCTTGCTCTACGCCAATAATCAGATATTTTTCTAGCTTTAGTTTTGCAAGAAGTGGAAAAATATCCTTCTTCTCTTCCCAAAGCACAAACTCTTCTGCTCCTAAAGCAGACTTCGCTAAATCTTTTCTTTTCCTGCCGAATCTATCAAGTGGCGCTGGCGTGTACCCTGTTAAATAAATTTTATCTATATCCACAGCATCGGCCGTGCGAAACATAGCGCCGACATTTTCTACGCTTCGAATGTTATGCAGTATCAAAATATTCATAAATTTAAGAAATTCTTATTACGCATTTTTTTATGATAAGCAATAGCAAATCTATGCGCCTCGCTATTTGCAAATAAAATTTCTCTTTTGTATTTTACAGCGAATTCCTCATTACCCATAATGGCTTTGGGCTTATGTCTTTCATCTTTTACCACAGAAACTACAGGAATGCCAAGCTTTAACCTAGATAAAATGACCTGCGCGCTGTTTATCTGCGCTGTGCTCCCATCTACGACTATAAGGCTCGGGAAGGGCCATTCTCTATGAGCCAAACGCCTCTCTAGAACTTCACTAAGCGCTCCTGTGTCATTGGCATTATTTTGTGTTCTTATTTTAAATTTCTTATATTCACTTTTAATTAATTCCCCATCTTCTACCACCGTCATAACCCCCACCATATTTTTGCCACCCATATGAGCAATATCATAGGCTTCTATTCTAGAAACAGCGGGCAATATGTTCTCGGAGTCACCACTCCAAAATTCTCCCGAAAAATTTCTCTGTCCGTCGTCGCCACTCCTACCAAGGGTTCCCTCGAGAACATATTGCCCGCTGTTTTTTATTAATGCAATATCGTTGATGTGTTGCAAAGCAAAAATTTGTCTTTTTATCTCTCCAGCTTTTTCAAACTCATATTTTTTCACATATTCTTTCATGTCTTTTTTTAGATTTAAAAGAATTTGCTTCTTCTTGCCAGAAAAGAATAATTTTATATTTCTAATATTTTGCAAATACATTTTTCTATCATTCAAGTCGGGGACTAAATTTATTTGCTTATAAAATTCCATATAATTTTTACTTTTTTCGTCTAGAAATGGGAAAATTCTACGAATTATTTTTATTGCCTCGCGAAGTTGTGAACTGCTCGTAAAAGGCCCGAAAACACTATCACCAGAAACAACAAAATTTCCAGCACTGCGCCCTTCCCCTTCGGGGTGGGACCCTCGCGCATGTAAATTTTGTTGTTTCTGGTTCAGATTCTTCCCTCGAATAACAATAACTTTTGGTAACTTTTCCCTAGTGACACAAACATAATTAAAACTTTTATCAGATTTTTCTTTTGTATTATATTTTGGCTGATGTTTTTTTATAAGATTAGCTTCAAGTATTATAGCCTCCAACACACTGTCAGTAACCTGCCAATCTATTTTATTTGCATAAAAAACCATATCTACGAGAATAGGCCCGCGTGTTTCTATCAAATCTTTTCCAAGATAACTTTTTACTCTATCCGTAAGTGATGTGGCTTTGCCGATATATAAAATTTCTTTGCCTTTTTTAAAAAAATACACTCCGGGCTTGTCAGGTAAATTTAATTTTTTTAAATATTTTATATTTATCATCTTCGTAAAACTTTTTTTAAATACTTCCCAGTATAACTTTTTGTATTATTGGCCACTTCTTCTGGAGTGCCTTTAGCCACCAAATTACCGCCATTTACTCCCCCTTCAGGACCAATGTCTATAATGTAATCCGAACTTTTCACAATATCAAGATTGTGTTCTATGAGAACTACAGTGTTGCCTTTATTAACCAATTTATTTAAAACTTCTAAAAGTTTTTGCACATCATCATAATGCAACCCCACTGTCGGCTCATCTAAAAGATAAATAGTTTTTTCTAAATGTGGACGATAAAGCTCGCTTGATATTTTCACCCGTTGCGCCTCTCCGCCGGAGAGCGTAGTGGCGGATTGACCAAGCTCTAAATAACCCAACCCCACATCCATCAAAGTTTGCAATCTATCAGAAATTGCGGGAATATCTTTGAAGAAAATCAGTCCATTTTCCACAGTCAAATGAAGCACCTCGTAAATATTTTTTTTCTTATATTTTATCGTGAGTGTTTCTTTGTCAAAACGTTTACCATTACAAACATCACAAGTGACATACACCGTCGGTAGAAAATGCATTTCTACCGCTATTTCACCATTTCCCTCGCAAGCTTCACAACGACCGCCTTTCACATTAAATGAAAAACGGTTCGCCTTCCAGCCGCGAAGTCGCGCTTCTTCTGTTAAAGCAAAAAGGTCGCGAATATGAGTGAAAGCTCCAGTATACGTAGCCAGATTTGAACGCGGAGTTCGACCTATCGGAGACTGGTCGATTAAGATTGCCCGAGAAAGATATTCAGCGCCAGAAAATGAAGAACAATTAAAAACCTGCGCAGAACGATATTTTCTTTCATAACGAGCCTGTAAGTTTTTGTAAAGAATTTCATACATAAAAGAGCTTTTACCACTTCCAGAAACTCCGGTAATAGAAGTCATCACGCCGAGAGGAATTTCAACATTTAAATTGTTTATGTTAAAAATTTTTCCACCAGCGATTCTGAGCGCGCCTTTCTCTTTGCGACGTTTTTCAGGAATTTCTATTTTTGTTTCACCGCGCAGATAAGAAAGCGTTCTAGAGTTGCTATTATTTCTCTTGGCAGTTAATAAATCTTCCAGATAATCAGAAACGACCACTTGTCCACCATGCACACCGGCTTTTGGACCGATATCAACAATATAGTCGGAAGCATAAATGGTGTCTTCGTCGTGTTCAACAATCAAAATCGTATTGCCCAAATCTCGAAGATTTTGCAATGTTTTTATTAAACGATCATTGTCTCGCTGGTGCAATCCTATAGTCGGCTCGTCGAGAACATATAATGCCCCGACTAATCTTGAGCCCAGTTGAGAAGCCAGACGAATACGCTGCGCTTCTCCGCCAGAGAGCGTATTGGCTTTGCGAGAAAGCTGTAAATAATCCAAGCCAACATCCAGCATAAATTGGAGTCGCGCTTCTATTTCCCTAACCACCGGAATTGATATTTCCTTTTCTTGTTCGGAGAGTTTTAAGTTTTTAAAAAATTCATGCGCGTCAGCGATAGATAGTGTTGCTAATTCTAAAATATTTATTTTTTTATTATGATCTGTTAAAAATACGTTCAGCGCCTCCGGACGCAATCTTGCTCCATGACAAGCGTCGCAAGGTTCTTCCCCCATAAAATATTTTGAGCCGAGACCGTTACAAGCTGGACACGCGCCGTAAGGAGAATTAAAAGAAAATAAACGAGGCTCAATTTCTGGAAAAGAAGAGCCGTCATTTTTGCAGGCAAATTTTGAAGACATTATAAATTCACTCCCACCCACCTTGATAGTCACTAATCCATCAGACTCAATCAGCGCCCTCTCAAGGGCTTCAGATAATCTCATCCGACTTGTATCTTTATTATCAAAAAATTCATGCGCGGTAAAATGGTCAACCAATATGTCAATATTGTGAGCTTTGTTTTTTGAAAGAGTTATCTGTTCGCGAAGTTTTTTCATCACGCCATCCAAGCGAATTTCAGAGAATCCTTTTCCCAGTAAATCGTATAATAATTGATAGTATTCACCTTTTCTACCGCGAACTATGGGAGAGAAAATATTTATTTGATTTTCATCCCATTCTACGCCCATAACTTTCCGTTTATCCTTATTGGAATTTGAAGACGAAGAATTCTTCTTCCCCAGATTCCCTATCTTTTCTAAAACAAAATTCAAAATTTCTTCGTTTGAGAGTTTTTTGATTTCTTCTCCGCATTTTGGACAATATGGATGCCCGATGCGCGCATACATTACTCGCAAATAATCATAAATTTCTGTAATCGTAGCCACTGTGGAACGCGGATTGTTAGAACGAGATTTCTGATCAATGGAAATTGCTGGAGAAAGTCCCGTAATCTCGTCCACATCTGGTTTTGGCATTTGATTCAAGAATTGTCGCGCATAAGAAGAGAGAGATTCCACATACCTGCGCTGACCTTCGGCAAAGATAGTGTCAAAAGCAAGCGACGACTTGCCAGAACCGGAAACTCCAGTGATAACTACCATTTTATTGCGTGGCATTTCAACGCTAATATTCTTCAGATTGTGCGTCCGCGCTCCTTTTACCCTTATGATATCTATATTTTTTTCATTTTTAGCCATATAACACAACGACACCCCACCGTATTCATAGGGGGTGTATATTATTTTACAATTTATCACATTATAATTTCTTTTCCAAACGTAACTTCAATACCCCTATCTCATCCCGTAAAATAGCCGCGGTTTCAAAGTCTAATTCTTTGACTGCTTTATTCATTTCTTTTTCTTTCAGTTTTATTATTTTTTCGTAAACCACGATATTTCTTTCTTCATCAGAAAGCATTGTGTTTTTTATTGAATCCGATTCATTTTTTCCTTTATTATTTTTCTCCTTTGCAAAAACTTTTTTGAATAATTCAAAATCAAGTTTTAATTCCGCATTAACTACCTTGCTATGTTCGCTTTCTATTTCCTCTGTGATATCTTTTATTTTTTTACTAATTGTCTTTGGTATTATGCCATGCTTTTTATTGTACGCTAGTTGAATATTTCGGCGACGAGTAGTTTCTTTGAGCGCGTGATCCATCGCATTCGTTAAAATGTCTGCGTATAAAATCACTTTACCTTCACTGTTGCGCGCGGCGCGACCAATAGTCTGGATGAGCGCGGTTTCCGAACGCAAAAATCCAGTCTTGTCGGCATCTAAAATCCCAATCAACGCAACTTCTGGCAGATCAAGACCTTCTCGTAAAAGATTTACTCCTACTAAAACATCAAACTCACCTTTACGAAATTGTGTAAGAATTTTTATTCTTTCCATAGTTTTTATATCGCTATGTAAATATTCTGCTTTTACCTGCCTGCCGGCAGGCAGGTTTTTTAAGTACGTGACTAAGTCTTCAGCCATCTTTTTTGTGAGTGTCGTAGCCAGTACGCGAAAACCTTTTTTAATAGTTTTTCCTGTTTCCATTATAAAGTCTTGAATCTGACCCTTGTATGCATTTTTTTCGCTGACTGGTTTAATTATTGTCTCTGGATCCACCAAACCAGTGGGACGAATTATTTGCTCCACAATCTGTTCGCTTTCTTTTCTCTCTTGTTCGCCTGGAGTAGCAGAAGTATAAATCACCGGGCCAATACGCTCTTTAAATTCTTCATATTTTAAAGGCCTATTATCTTTAGCTGAAGGAAGACGAAAGCCATATTCCACAAGGGTATTTTTACGTGAAGCGTCTCCAGCATACATACCTTGAAGCTGGGGCAAGGTGACATGAGATTCATCAATAATTGTAAGGAATCCTGTCTTGGGAAAATAAGATAAAAGAGTTTCTGGCGGCTCACCTTCAGCTTTGCCAGACAAATGTCGCGAATAGTTTTCAATACCGCTACAATAACCGACCTCGCGAATCATCGCGAGGTCATAACTTGTTCTTCTTTTTATTCTTTCCGCCTCTAAAAGCTTTCCTTCTTTCTTGAACTTTTTTAACTGCGCTTCTAATTCTTGCTTGATATTAGATAGAGCTTTTTTTGTTTTATTATCTTCAGTGATAAAATGTTTCGCTGGAAAAACAAAAATGTTTTCTTCTTCCTTGATGATATGCAAAGAAATAGGATTAATTTTTGTTATTTTTGAAATTGTATCATTTAAGATTTCAACTTGATACATTATAGACTCTGATACTGGCATAAATTCGACTCGTGAACCGATAGAACGAAAAGTCCCCGGAGTAAGGTCGGCATTTGTCCTCTCAAAATGTATCTTAATGAGGGATTTCATTAAGGTCATCCTGGTAATTTTCTGCCCAATTTCTAATTTGAGATTGACTTTCTCGTATTCTTCGGGAGACCCTAAACCATAAATGCAGGAAACAGAAGCAACTATGATAACATCAGAACGAGTGAGTAACGCCTGCGTGGAGGCATGACGAAGCATATCTATTTCTTTATTGATAGAAGCGTCTTTTTCAATATAAGTGTCAGAAGCGGGCATATAAGCCTCTGGCTGATAATAATCATAATAAGAAACAAAATAATGCACAGCGGAGTCTGGAAAAAATAATTTAAACTCTTGCGCGAGTTGCGCGGCAAGAGTTTTATTGTGCGCTATTACCAACGTGGGTTTATTATATTTTTCTATTACATTCGCTATCGTAAAAGTCTTGCCTGTGCCTGTAGCCCCTAATAATGTTTGTTTCTTCATGCCACTAGACAATCCTCCCACCAATTTTGAAATCGCCAACGGCTGATCGCCCGCTGGTTTCCAAGGATTATTTAGCTTAAAAATATCTTTTCTCGTCTTGTTTTTCAACATCAATATCTTACTAGAAATTATTGACTTGCGTAAGTTAAATCAAAAATATTATCATACGCTTTTATTATAATACGATAAGCTAAAGCAGAACTAACTATCGTGAATATTAAAAAATACACTAAAGTCATATTTATTCTATGCATATAAATATATTAACATTTTTTAAAAAACAGAAAAAGCCCAAATCTATTTAGCAAATAACTTTACATTAATTTATTTACCTCTTATACTTCTTTATATTACTAACTTACCTCTGTCTTTAATGGGAGGTTTAACAAAAAATAATATGAACAAAAATATAGGAATAGTTATTGGAATTATCGTACTTGTTGTGGCAGGAGGAGTTTATATATCAATGAATAGTGAAAGTGACACAGCAATGATGCAAAAAAATAATGAAAATGCTGTTGAGTTATCTGCGCAAGATAAAGTAATGGCGGAAAAGAAGGAAGAGTTGCAAGACAAGGAAGTAATGATGAAAGCGGGTTCCTACGAAGCTTATGCGCCGGAAAAAGTGGCTTTAGCTTCTTCTACTCATGCTGTCGTTTTATTTTTCCGAGCAAGTTGGTGTCCGACTTGTAGAGCGGCAGACGCAGACATCAAAGCTAATCTCTCTAAAATTCCAGAAAGCCTCACAATCCTTGATGTAAATTATGATGATTCCGCCGCGCTCAAACAAAAGTATGGCGTTACTTATCAGCATACATTTACGCAAGTTGATAAAGATGGAAACCTAATCAAAAAGTGGAGCGGTAGTCCAACACTATCGGCACTTGTCGCAGAAGTAAAATAATATGTTGCTTTTATTCATTTCATTTATTGCGGGAGTTTTAACAATACTGGCTCCATGTATATTACCCCTTCTTCCGGTGATTGTCGGGCATTCTATCACGGATACTACTCCAAGCAGAAGAAGACTTTTTGTGGTTGTGGCATCTCTCTCAATTTCAATTGTGCTTTTCACCCTTCTTCTCAAAGCAAGCTCTTTACTCATTAATATCCCGGAAGATTTTTGGAAATGGATTTCTGGCGGGATTATTTTTTTATTCGGCCTAACTATGGTTTTTCCAAGTCTGTGGGAAAAGTTTTCCTTTGCAAATACTTTAAGTTTGAAATCAAATAAAGTTTTAACAAAAGGATATCAAAAGAATAGTATTTTTGGAGATATAATCATCGGCGCATCGCTCGGACCTATTTTTTCCGCTTGCAGTCCGACATATTTTGTTATCTTAGCAACGGTCTTACCCGTCTCACCTTTATTAGGAATTGTCTATCTCTTTGCTTATGTTTTAGGCTTGTCGCTTGCTCTTATTGTCATTGCTCTTTTAGGTGAACATATTATGGCAAAAGTCGGTAAAGTTTCAGATCCGAGAGGATGGTTCAAAAAGATATTTGGAATTATTTTCATTTTAGTCGCCATAGCTATCATTTCGGGATACGACAAAAAACTTCAGATCAGTCTGCTTGACGCAGGATTTTTAGATGTAACCAAAATTGAACAAAAGCTGTTAGAAAAAAATGATAAAAAAAATGCAAGTATAAATATAAATGATACTTCAAACGCAAAAGAGAATGCTGAAATTCCTGACAAAATCAAGTCAAACAAAGAGTCATTCTTAAGCATTAAAGAAAAAAATAAAAAATATGTCCTTGCTCCTGAAATAAGCACTCCCGACGATTTCATAAACACCTCTCGACTAAACTCGGGGCAAGCAAGCCCCATAACCATAAGCGAATTTAAGGGTAAAAAGGTTGTGTTATTAGATATTTGGACATATAGCTGTATAAATTGCCAACGCACTATTCCATATCTAAACAAGTGGTATAAAGAATATGAAGACGAAGGGCTTGTTATCATCGGTCTCCACACCCCAGAATTTTCTTTTGAAAAAATCCAAAAGAATGTTGAGAAAGCTGTAAAAGATTTCGGTATAAAATATCCTGTGGTGTTGGATAATGATTTTTCTACTTGGCAAGCTTACAAGAATCAATACTGGCCTAGGAAATACCTGATAGACATAGATGGATATATCGTCTATGACCATGCTGGAGAAGGTCAATACGAAGAAACAGAAATTGCGATACAAAAAACTCTGAGAGAACGAGCAGATAGACTAGATATGAATGTAGAATTATCTTCAAATATATCAAGTCCAGAAAATGTCGTATCTGTGGAATCTGGCAAGGTAAGAAGTCCAGAAATATATTTTGGGTCAGCGAGAAATGAATATTTTGCAAATGGAGTTAAGGGCCAAACGGGCGAACAAAATCTTTTGATTCCTTCCTCAATATCTCCAAATAAACTCTATCTTAATGGCACGTGGAACATAACTTCCGAATACGCTGAAAGCAAAAATGCGGGAAGTATTATTTTTAATTATGAAGCCAAAAATGTCTATATGGCAGCCGGATCACCTGAAGGGGTGGAAATAGAAATTTATAAAGATGATGTGTTTGTAAAAAAGATAACTATTAAAGACGAAACGCTTTACACACTCATACAAGATACAGATTATGGAAAGCATGTTTTGCGTATAGTGATACCTAAAGCAGGCTTACAAGCTTTTACATTTACTTTCGGGTGAATTCCCCCTCTTTCGTTTTTAGTTACGAAAAAAAGAGGCTACGAGATTTCTCCCGCAACCCCTATTATGCCGTCTCGCCTACTAGAAGTACGAGTCGGCAGTGAAATGGTAGCCACAGCAAAGGCAGAGTGCAAGGTGGTAGTTCGTAACATGATCTTCCACTCTCCCGCATTTTTTGCAGTATTTAGTCTGCACTTCTTTACTCCTCGCCATCGGCTTTCCACAACACCTAGTAATCCAGTATGTCTTCTTACCGAAGATCCCTGGGTTTGGCTCCATACGCTTCTCGCCCAGGACATCCCACTCGGGCCCATGGTCAAGACACTGACCGTGTAGACACTTCTGATATACAGAATTGTTATAGTCCATAACAATCCTCCTTTCTGGCCACCTGTTTTCTTAGGTGCCAATTACTATAATACACAAAAATAAGTAAATGTTAAGGTCCCGAATGAAAACAAAAATCAGCATCTCTGCTGTTTCTTATTTCAACTTTTGCGGACTCAGAGATTAAAAAATTTTCTTTTCGCAATTATACCTGAATAATTAAAAAACTTTGTGGTTTCGACTGTTTATAGCTTTAAATTTGAATTCAAACTTATGGTAGACTCGTATCTTGTTTACACTGAGCGAGTGTAACGAGTCGAAGTGTGCGCCCGGTTGGGATCGAACCAACGACCTTATCCTTAAAAGGGATCTGCTCTACCGACTGAGCTACGGGCGCGTATTATTTATTCGTAAAAAATAACTTATGAATATAAAATATATATGAAATAAGCCTAAAAATCAAGGTATTTAAAAAGCTTTTAGTAAAAATTGCTCAAAGAGGCTCTCAGCATCACGACCTTCCTTGCGAGCTTTTGGTAAAAGATAAGAAAGACGAGAAGCGAAATCCTTAAGTTCAGGCTCGGAAAATTTACTAAAATTTTTTGTTATCAACATATTCTTAATTTTCCAAAAAAGAACCCCAATAAGCTCTTCCATTCCGACTCCCCTGTCCATCGCTTCTCGAAAACAAATCCACGTATTCAACTTGTCTTTTCTGCTAAAAGCATTGGCTACTAAAAAATTATCATATTTTTCTTTCTTTTCTTTTGGTAATTCAAAAATATTTATAGCAGATACGCTCTCTGTTCTAACAGACAGAACTTTCTTGAAAGCATCCAATATAGGTTTATTTAATTTACCTTCCAGAAATATAAAAGAATTAGTCGATTCTTCCATTAACTTTAACTTGTCTAAAATAAAATTTCTTATTTCTTCGTACTCAAAAACGTTTTGAAAAATCACTGCGGATTTTGTGGAAAAAAGACTAGAACCAGAATAAAAACTCTCTATAATAATAGGGTCAAAATCATTTCGATTTATAAAAAAAAGTCCTGTGTCTTTCGAAATCCCAGTCCGCGCAGACAAGGATTTTATGAATTTTTCATAAGAGAGAAGTTTGTTTTTTGTGTCATCCCCCGAAAAAAGATATATCATATTTAATTAAAACTTGAATAATTTTTTATATTCCATATAAGCTATGCCGTATTTATTTATCAGAATTCTGTCGTGCTTATCGATAAATATAAATTTAGAAATGAAAAAAGAAATAATAGTAAACAAAATTACAAAAAAAGAATTAGTTATAATGCCGAAACCAAGAATCAAGAAAAAGAGCCCCCATTGGGTAGGAATCCGGGTGTAATAATATGGTCCACGACGAAAATGTTCTGCTTTTACTTCTCCTATTTTCCTTAATTCTCGGCCAGTTTTTTGCGCCCATAATATAATAATAGTAGCTAATATTAAAAAAAGGAAACCGACTGGTATCATGGTAGAATTTGAAAAAACAGTATAATCAAAAAAAAGGTCCAGACAAATACCAACTAAAAGTAAAACAAAGTAAATAGTATATGAATGCGCCAAAACCTTATGCACATTATGTTTATTATTGGTTTCCACTTTTTTATTATACCACAAATCACAAAACTCATAAAAATATCAACTTTCTTCCGGTACGGATTTTTTGAAGCTTAAAAAATCCTGAAGTTCTCGGCTCGACAGCCTCGAAACCCCTGCAGAAAGTTATATTTTTAGGGTTTTGTGATTCACGATTATTTAACTTCTCCGAAATTGTTACCAAAACCAGAATGCACTTCGAGAGGAATGTCGGTTTTATAATGTAAATATGATCTCTCTAGCACACCGTTCATAGCGTTTTTTATTATTTTATCAGCTTTTGACAATACACTTTCTTCTATTTCATAAACTAATTCATCATGAATTTGAAGCACAAGATGAACTTTATCTAAAATTCCCGCCTTTTTAATATCCTCTTCTATATACCTTATGGCAAGCTTGATAATGTCAGCCGTGGCAGTACCTTGAATCGGCGCATTAGTGGCAGTACGTTCTGCCATATTTTTCAAAAATGGAATTTTAGAATTTATATTTGGGAAATATCTGCGTCTGCCAAATAAAGTCTCAGTAAAAGATTTTTCTCTCGCAAATTTCTTTACTTCTTCTAAGTAATTTCGCACTCCCGAGAATTGATTGAAATAATTATCATAAAACTTTTGCGCTTCCTCGCGTGTATTTTCCCGTCCTCCAGCGTGGCCTCCGAGGTTTTTCCGCAGGGCTGTTACCCCCATACCATAAATTATGCCGAAGTTTATCACTTTCGCTTTACGACGCATTTCGCTGTCTACTTTTTCTATCGGCACACCGAAAACGAAAGACGCTACGCCAGCATGCGGGTCTTTTTTCTCACGAAAAATCTGCGTCATTTTTTTATCATTAGAGAGCATCGCCGCCACCCGGAGCTCGATCTGGCTGTAATCAAAAGCGCAAAGCTTGTAACCTTTTTGCGCCACAAAACCATTTCGAATTCTTTTACCCAATTCTGTCTTTATTGGTAAATTTTGCAAATTTGGATCTTGAGAAGAAAATCTTCCTGTTGTTGAACCATTTTGTAAGAATTTTGCATGTAATCTATTGTCAACACCAACCATTTTTGGAATCACATCAATATAAGTAGAGAGTAATTTTTGTAATTCCCTATAAGCAAGTATTTCTTTTACTATCGGGTTTGTTTCTTCTAATTCTTCTAAAACTGAAACCTTAGTGGAAAAAGAACCGGTAGCATTTTTCTTTTTACCAGACTTCATGCCCATCTTGCCAAAAAGCACTTCGCTCATTTGTTTGGGTGAGTTGATGTTAAACTCAGTACCTGCCATTTTATAAATTTTATATGTTAATTTATCTAATTCTTTATGATACTCTTGTGAGAGTTTCTCAAAATATTTTTTGTCTATTAAAATTCCATAATCCTCCATCTCTTTTACTATATGCATTATTGGACGTTCTATTTCTTCAAAAACTTTATCTAGTTTGTCATCCTTTAACTTTTTGAAAATATAAGTGTAAGCAACATCAAATGAATCAGTATTGGCAAACATTAAAATATCTTCTAGTTTTGGATTTGAAATATCAGAATTTATAAGCCAAAGAGCAATGCTGGCTTCTTGAAGCTTTTGAAGCGAAATTGATTCCTTATTTCCCTCCTGCACCTCACCCGGCCTTTCGGCCACCCTCTCCTTAGTAAGGAGAGGGGCTGGGGGTGAGGTCTTCTTTTCTCCAAAAAAGCTTTTCAGCCTTGCAAACAAAGAGCGGAATTCAAAAAGCTGAAAAATTTGTTCTATTTTTTTTAAATCCGCATTTTCCCAAAAAGTTTTTGCAGGCAGAATAAAATTTATCGTTGCGTCTGTCCGAATAGTCGCCAAAGTTTTAGAAAAAAGCGCTTCTTCTTCATTATTTTTCAAAAGTTCTATTACCCTAGGACTAAAACCAGCTTTTATAAAAGACTCCTCGTCTTTCTTAATTTTTTTATAAATTTCTTCAACCGCGCCGAAATTTAAAATTAAACTCGCCGCTGTTTTTTCGCCAATTCCTTTGATGCCAATAATATTATCCGACGGGTCGCCCCGGAGTCCTTTGTAGTCCGGCAAAAATTTCGGCCCGAAACCAAACCGCTCCACAACTTTATTTTCGTCATATAAAATAGTGTCATTGATTCCCTTCTTCAGGGTGTACACTTGAACTTTTTTGTCATTTATCAATTGCATAGTATCCATATCACCCGAAGCAATGATGATTTTTAAATCATTATTCTGTTTGTATTTAGAAACAATTGTTCCGAGCACATCATCTGCCTCAAAGCCTAGAGCGTCATAAATAGGCACATTGAAAGCTTCAAAAATCTGGCGAGATTTTTTTAATTGCATAACCAAAGCTTCATCAGTCTTGGCTCGACCAGCCTTGTAAGCGTCATACGCTTCGTGCCGAAAAGTCTTGCCGGGCAAATCATAACAAGCAACAATATAATCCGGCTTCAAGTCATCTATAATCTTCATTAGCATTGTGGAAAGACCATACAATGCTCCAGTAGGTTCACCTTTAGATGATAAAAATTCCGGCAAGGCATGATAAGCGCGATGTATTATTGCATGAGCATCTAGTAATACGAGAGTTTTAGTATCTTTGGACATTACGAAATTATAACAATAAACGAGGAGTATAAACAAATTTGTTTATTTACTGTTTGAGAGTTTCGTAATTTACGATTATGTGGTAATCCATATAACTTTAATATATACTTTATACATAAATGGCAACTTTTGATGAAGAAAAACAAAATAAACAACTGGATGATTTGTATAAAAAAGAAGAAGAACAGCTTGTGGCAAGCTTGGCAGAATCAAAATACAATCTTCCTTATATTGATTTATATCGTCTAGGCATAGACAATGAAGCTTTAAGAAGCATACCGGAAGCCGAGGCTAGAGAAATGAAAGTCGCGCCTTTTAAGCTTTTTGGAGAAAATATTTTCATCGCTGTTCGTTCGCCTTCGGATAATTTATTTAAAAAGTTAAAAGATGAAATGGAAAGACATAGCTTGAAACCTACTTTTTATATGGTATCTAACGCAAGCTTAAATAAAGTCTGGGATAGATATAAAGAAATCTCACTGGCTGAAAGTTCCCAAGTTGGCGGACTGGACATATCTTCTGAAGTTTTAAGAGAGACAGCAAAAAAAATTGAATACTTACAAGATATTTCAAAGCTAATAACAGAAGCGTTGGAAGGAAATAAAATTCATAAAATTTCTCACCTCCTTGAAATAATTCTGGCTGGCGCCATAGCTATTAAAGCTTCAGATATACACATAGAACCAGAAAAAGACAGAGGACGATTGCGCTTGCGTCTGGACGGTGTGCTCCAAGATACAAATTTCTTTGGACTGGATATATATCGTCTGCTTAATTCACGCATCAAGCTTCTCTCTGGAATGAAGTTAATTTCAAAAATTGCGCAAGATGGACGTTTTAGCATTATGGAAGGAAAAGAAGAAATAAACGTTCGTACTTCTCTGATTCCCGGAGCATATGGTGAATCAATTGTTATGCGTATCTTGGACACAAAATCCATTCAAGTGCAACTGGGGGAATTAGGAATAGAATCCTATCTTTTTTCTGTGATACAACAAGAAATTACCAAACCAAATGGTTTAATTTTAGTCACCGGTCCAACCGGATCAGGAAAAACAACCACTCTTTACGCTTTCTTGCGAAAAATTTATTCTCCAGATATAAAAATAATAACCATTGAGGACCCAATAGAATATCATTTACCCGGTATAACTCAAACTCAAGTAAACGACGCAAAAGGTTATACTTTTTTGGAAGGGTTAAGTTCAGCCTTGCGTCAAGACCCAGATGTGATAATGGTGGGTGAAATACGTGATGCAGAAACAGCTGAAGTTGCCGTGCAAGCGTCACTCACTGGTCATATAGTTTTTTCAACTCTTCATACTAACAATGCCGCCGGTGTTATACCGCGTCTGATTGATCTTAAAGTAAATCCAAAGATTTTGGTATCAGCTTTAACGCTTTCTTTAGCCCAGCGTTTAGTGCGCAAACTCTGCTTAATTTGTAAAAAAGAATACATTCCTACAGAAAAAGAAAATCAAACAATAAAATTAATTATGGATGGTATCAAAGAAGAGGGCAAAAACTTTGCAGATTATAAAATAAATCCGGATATGCCTATAAAAATCTTCTCAGCGACAGGTTGCGAAAAATGCAACTCGACCGGATATAAAGGGCAAATTGGTATTTTTGAAGCAATAAAAACTGACGAAAGTATAGAAAAAATAATTCCAGAAAATCCAAGCGAACGAGAAATTAAAAAATTAGCAAGCAAGCAAGGGATACTTTCTATGCGACAAGATGGCATTGTAAAAATCTTAAACGGCATCACCTCATTAGAAGAAGTGCAGAGTGTAGTTAATTTGAATGAGGAATAAAAATTGTAAAACTTCACGCTATAGCGTATTTATAGACAATAATTTTTCATTCTAAAATTCCCTTAAAAACAAATACGGCTGTTGCTTTGTTTTGTTGTTCATGTTTTAGGTAGATACAATGATTCCAGAATATCGTAACGGCTCACCACGCCAACTACTTCTCTTTTCTTATTAATAACAGGAATAGGGTTTACTCTATGATGATCTCGAAAGGCAATAACCGCTTCTTCAAAAGTGGCGTCCTCATCAAGGGTAAGGGGTTCAGAATTCATGACATCGCTCACTCGCAGAGAGGCTATTTCTTCAAATGTCTCTTTGAATGTTGCTTTGTCTTTGTTGTATACTTTCACATCTTGTAGAACAATTTGCAAAGTCGGCAGATGCACGGCTGATCCTTTGCTAATTAAATCATATTCAGTAAGAATTCCTACCAACTTATTATTCTTATCTACAACCGGCATACCATCAAAACTATGCTCGGCAAGTATCCGCGCGACTTCAATGAGTGGTGTATCAAGAGAAACCGATACTACTTCTTCGATCATTATATTTTTTACAGAATTCATATCATTTTTTTATTTTAATCTACTCCGGACAAGTATGCAGCGTAGTAAGAATCAAACAAAAGCAATCGCGGATGATTTTTGGAGCGGGGAAGATTTTTACTCCTGCACGCTGTAAATAATTCGCGTGGTAGTGAGGCTTTTGCTCTTCAGATTCTTCACTCGCACCTCAACCGGATACTTTTTAGAAGCGCTATCCACAGGAACACGAATCAGCATAGCCCCCCAAAACGTGCCGCCATCAGAATTTACACTGACAGGATTCGTAAAATAAGATTCATACGACCAGCCCCTCGGAACTTTTGCGCTGATCTCAAAATCAGAAGAACCACAAAGTACACTATCGATATTTTGTAAAATAATATAAAAATAAGAATAGCCCCCCGGGGAAACATCTACTGGTTTAGGATCTCCTGGAGCGCCTCCTCCAGCTATTTGCGGGTACAATAATACAACCGCTGGTTTTTGGCGGACACATTTAGGTGAAAGAATCTTTACTTTAAAAGTAATACTAGAATCATCTTGGGCAAGAACGGGGCCGATAACTATACCTTGTCCCGGGTCAAACAAACTCTTGCCTCCTTTGAGAAGGGCTACATCTGCCCAGTCTTTGTAGTCCGATGATTTCGGCGTCATATCGAGCAGTCTAGAAAATGGATATGAGAAAGGCGATAAAGCGCTGTTTATCAGAAGCCCGTTTTGATTGCTGGCCGCCTGGGGAGCATTGCTGACTATACCCGCATCAAACCCTTTTGGTCGCCGATATTCAACGTAGTAAGGCGCGCTTGGAAAAGACGGCGGAAAAATCTTTGCCGCGCGAACTCCCGATCCAGATTCTAAGGCATCGATGGTGTATGTTCCTGAAGTGGTAATGGCAAGTGGAGAATCCAACCAGCCCAAGACATCCTTAAAAAAGGCGTTGAAATGAAGCGCGATTGACCCATTACCCATAACATCAAACAAATTTCCGTATTCAATATGTTGGCAATTGGAACCCGAGAGAACTTTTTTTGCCCCACATTCCCATGAGTTAGCGTGATACACCCCTAAATTGTGTCCAAGCTCATGGCTAAGAATAAAATCTAAGACCGTAAACTCAAAGGGGCGAGTGCCAATAAATGTTGACCACTGGTACGAAAAATTTTGGAGACTCCCGATCCACGCAAAAGAAAGGCGATGAATTTCCTCCCCAAGCGATATATCCAACTTTCCGATGCTAGCGAACCCACCACCCATGCTGTCATGGTTAGCGAAAAAGACGAGTCGCCCGTAGTTTTTTAGATTAATGCCCTCTGATTGAATAAATGAATATATGCCATCGTAATCACTCTCACCCTGGGACATAGGGACCTGTGGCCATCGCCTATTTCCAGAAGCATCAATTCCATTACGCGGGGCTGTATACCATCCCACAACATCTCCGCTCCAAGATGTTTTGCCATACGAAACCTCGTGATAAAACTCCTGCATATTGCTTTCAAAAACTAATCTTTCTGCTTCGTCTCTTGTAAAGGGAACGGGCGGAGAATCAAGGAAATTTATGAGCACAATAAGCGTTTTTTGCTCTCCAATACTATCCTGTTGCTCGGTTGCTTGAAGCACCTCAAAAGTATTGTCCGCCGCGACCGCGACTATATTCTCTCCGATCTGATATCCTTTTACACGTACGCGAGAGCTCGGCATAAGAGGTTGGCTTGATCCAACAGGATAAAAACTATAACGCTTATTCTCTTGGCGAAGAAAATATTGAAACTCATCTGTTCTTTTCTCAAAGTCATCTTTGTGAATAACCTCCAAAGTAGCCTCTAAAACCACCGGTTGCTCTGCCTCTCTTTTTACTTCTTCTGGTAGATCAGCAAGTACAGTTTCTGGGAAAAGTTCCATAAATGCGGTGGCTGGGTCATTTTTAAGGAGCGTGGAAAGTAAATTGCTTCGTTCCCGCAAAAGCTTGCGCATGGCAGTAATGCTTGTGGTACGGGTTGCTCCGACTTCATTTTTTACTTTTTTGGCAAGTTTTATGGCTTTACCAGAAACCTCTCGTATCTTTTTACTTTCTGTGGTCTCCTGGGCACGGATGGAAAAAGTGGGGAACACATCTTCTGACTCTATATACGCAGTATCTTCCTCCATAGCCAGTGTTTTCTCAAATGTACCCGAGCGGGACGCAAGTAGAGCAAAAGCCACTACCATTCCTACTACAAACATGCCTATCAAAGTCAAAGTGAACAGCGACACACGCTTTTTACCTATCACGACAAAATTTCCTTTAAGGAGGTCGAGTGAATGTTTTACCAGTTTGTCTGCGGGGCGGAGAGGGTCCATAGCTTTCATTATAACATGGATGTAATAAACACATGCAAAATTATGTAGTTCAATTTTATGGCATGATGTCTAAAAACGCATATTCGGGCATCAGGTTTTATTATTTTTAGTTTTTCGTGCTGTTTTTTTACGTATCTTATTCCATCTTCCCCTTAAACACAAACATCGCTTCACCACGAAGAATGATTTCATCTTTTTCATTTTCTGATAGATGTAAATTCCCACCGGGAAATTCTAGAGTTATTTCGTCTTTATTTTTAAGGTTTTTTTGAAGAATTGCATAAACAGCGCAAGCGCCAGTACCACAAGCGAGGGTCGCCCCAGATCCGCGTTCCCAGACTTTCACTTTAAAATAATCCTCTGAAACTTTTTCTATAAACTCTACATTTATTTTATTTGGGAAATGAGAATCAGTCTCTATTTTAGGACCAATTTCTGATATGTTAATTAAGGAAAGATCTTTTACTATACCCACAGCGTGGGGGTTACCCATGGAAACAAAATTGAATTCAATATTTTCTAATTTAAGAGATTTTTCGGGAAAATCAAGATGTGAAAATACAGGAATTCCCATATTTACAGAAAAGCTTCCATCGTCGTTGCATACTACTTTCTTCACTCCAGCCCTCGTATCAATCGATAACTCTCTCTTATGAGATTTTATCTGTTCTATAAAAAATTTAGCTATGCATCTCACTCCATTGCCACACATTTCTGCCACGCTACCATCAGCATTGTAATAATTCATAAAACAATCTGCCTTGTCGGACGACTCAAGAAGTATTAAACCATCTGCGCCTATACCAAAATGCCTGTCGCACAAAAGTTTGATGTTTTTAATATCAAAACTCTTATCACGATTATCAATTATGATAAAATCATTCCCCGCGCCATGATATTTATAAAATTCTTTCATAATTTTATTTTACTTTATGTAACCCTTTTTTACCAATAATTCAGCAGTCAATACGCTTCCACCGGCTGCGCCCCTTATGGTATTGTGTGATAACGCGACGCATTTCCAACCTAAAACAGGATCTACCCTAATACGACCGACGCTAATTCCCATACCATTATATAAATCTCGGTCAAGCTTTGTCTGCGGTCGGTCCGGCTCCTTGAAATATGTCAGGAATGCTTTCGGGGCGGAAGGTAATTTAAAGATATCTAAGGGGTTGTTGAAATTTTTTAAAGATTTTATAAGTTTTTCTTTTGAAACCTTTTTTTTAAATTTAATATTTATTGTTGCCATATGACCATCAGCAACAGGAACTCGGACACAATTAGCTGATATTTTTGGTATGTTTTTAAAAACAAATCCGCCTTTTTTAATCTTATTTATTTTGCCAAAAATTTTTTTTGGTTCTCTTTCAGATTTTTCTTCTTCCCCGCCTATGTAAGGGATAACATTATCAACCATTTCCGGCCAAGAGTTAAAAGTTTTGCTTGCCCCAGAAATTGCTTGATAAGTTGAAACAATTACTTTTTGTGGTTGAAAATTTCTCCAGGCAAACAAAAGTGGCGCATAAGATTGAATAGAACAATTTGGTTTGGTAACAATAAACCCGGTCGTCCAGCCACGATTCTTTTTCTGTATAGGAATAATATCCAAATGATGAGGATTAATCTCGGGCATAATCATAGGTATATCGGATGTCCATCGATGCGCCGAATTATTAGAAATAACTGGGAGCCCGGCTTTCGCATAAGCTTCCTCAATTTTTTTGATAAAATCCTTATCAGCATCAATAGCCGAAAAAACAAAACTGCATTTTTGAGAAATAGTATCTAAATCATCTTCTATAGAGCCCACAATAAACTCTCCCACGTCTTTTGGGATTGATTCTTTTTGCGACCATCGCCCTTTTACGGCTTGTTCATACGTTTTACCAGAAGACTTTCTAGAAGCCGCAACATATGTGACAGTAAACCATGGATGGTCTTTTAATAAACAAACAAACCTTTGACCAACCATGCCGGTCGCTCCTAATATACCAACTGAAATTTTTTTATTTAATTTTTTCATTTTTATTGCTTATTAAAGTCCCTGTACTTGTCGGATTAAAAGTGTTTTTGATGTAAATAGGTATATTTTTAAAAACTGCTGGTTTGATAGCTTTAGGATGAATAACTTTCGCGCCATTATATGCCATCTCTTCCGCTTTTTCATAAGATATATCTCTGATAAGAAATGTGTTTTTTATTTTTCTGGGATCGGCTGTCATGATACCGTCAACATCAGTCCATATCTCAATTGCTGATGCGTCAAGCGCCGCGCCTACTAAAGAAGCAGTATAATCAGACCCCCCGCGACCAAGAGTCGTAGTTGTTCCGTTTTTTGTAGAAGCAATAAATCCACCCATAATAACTATGTTATGTTTGTTTTTTAAGCATTCTGAAATAAGTTTATAGGAAGTTTCTATATCCACATTTGCATTGCCAAAGTTATCATCTGTCTTGATAATATTTCTTGAATCAACAAATTCACATAAAACACCCCTGCTTTTTATTATTTCACTTATTATGTACGATGATAACTGCTCGCCAAAACTCATCACGACATCTAAAGAAGACAAAGGAATTTCTTGCGTTGAAAAAATATTTTTTATTATTTCTTCTAGTTCTTTATATTTTTTATCTATTTCTTTTAATATATTTTTGTTCTTTTTTGAATCAATTAATTCCTCAACAATTTGGTCATGTTTTTCGCAAATATTTTTAAAAATTATCTTATATGCAAGGTCTCTTTTGGAAGCAAAATTTGCAAGTTTTATAAGATCGTCAGTAATGCCGCTTAAAGCAGAAACAACTATAAATATGTCATCTTTTTTAGCTTGCGACTCTAACACAATATCAATAACTTTGTTGATATTAGAAGCGTGAGCTACTGACGTGCCGCCAAATTTCATAATTTTAATGCTCATTCTGTTGAAAAATTAATTTTTTTTTATAATCTTTCATTATAACTTTAAGCTCTCTTGAATACTTTCAATAGCTTTTTTTATGTCTTGTTTATTTCCGAATGCAGTCAAACGAACATAACCTTCTCCTTGCGTCCCAAAACCAGAACCCGGAGTGACGACAACATGCGCTTCTTTTAACAATTTATTGAAAAATTCCCAAGAACTCAAATTGTCAGGATTTTTTAACCAAATATAAGGCGCGTGTTCCCCTCCAAAAACTTTCAGGCCAAGTTTCAAAAGGTTCTTTTTTATCAAGGTTGCGTTGCTCATATAATAAGCAATTATTTTTTTACTTTCTTTTTGACCGGCAACCGATAGCGCCGCCAAGGCGCCTTCCTGCGCGATGTTAGATGCTCCGTTAAACATGCTGCCCTGACGCCTAGCCCAAACATTATTAATCTTGCCTTCTTTCACCTCTTCCGCAATCAAATCCATAGGCACAACAGTCCAGCCCAGTCGGACGCCAGTAAAACCCGCCCATTTAGAAAAACTATTTATTTCTATGGCGCACTTTTTAGCCCCCTCTATTTCATATATGCTTTTAGGAAAAGATTCATCAGAAATATATTCAACATAGGCTGCGTCAAAAATTATAACTGCTTTGTTTTTTAACGCATAATCAACAAAATCTTTTAATTGTTTTTTTGTGGCAACAGCCCCAGTGGGATTATTTGGATTACAGAGATAAATTATATCTACTTTTTGCTTTGGCGGAGAAGGTATGAAATTATTTTTTTCATTACATTCCATATATACTAAATTTTCATATTTTCCATTAGCAAATTTTCCTGTCCTACCGGCAATAACAGCGCTGTCTAAATACACCGGATAGACAGGGTCCGCAATAGCCACAACATTATCTAACCCAAAAATTGATTGGATATTGGCTGAATCCGATTTCGCTCCATCGCTGATGAAAATTTCTTGCTGGTCTAAATCAATTTTTCTTTTTTTATAAAAATCAACCAAAGCATTTCGCAATCTGATGTCGCCTTGCGTATCTCCATAGCCAGTGTATGTTTTGATTTTGGCAAGCTTTTCCACCCCTTTCTTTAGTCCTTTGATAACAGTCGGAGTTAAAGGCAAGATGGTGTCGCCAATGCCCAGCCGCATAATTTCTATCCCCGGATTTTTTTCCATAAAATCTTTGGCGCGTTTGGCTATTTCAGAAAACAGATATGCGCCTTGCAGTTTATTGTAATTTTTATTAACACTAGCCATCCTTATTATAAAATTTAAATTAATTTTAATTCTTGCAAAACCTTTTTTACCAGAATTTTATTTCTATCTTCAATGAGAGTCAGTGGCAACCTCAAACTCTCCGTAATTATTCCCATTAAAGACAACGCTGTCTTAACCGGAATCGGATTAGATTCAACAAAATTAACATCCATCAAAGGAAGTATCTTAAAATGCAATTTTCTTGCTTCCTTAAAATCACCTTTCAAAGCAAAATGAATCATCTCAGAAAACAATTTAGGAACCTCGTTGCAAACAACTGAAATACAACCCTTGCCTCCGATGGACACAAGAGGCAAAGCTAGAGCATCATCTCCAGATAAAACAAAAAAGTCTTTGGGACCATTTTTCTCCACTTCATTAATAATTTCCATCATCTGATTTAAAGAACCAGAAGCTTCCTTGACTGCCACAACTTCCGGCACTTCTCGGGCAATTCTTACTATGGTTTGAGGAGAAACATTAGATCCAGTCCGCCCCGGAACATTGTAAATAATAATGGGCATATTTAAAGCTTTGGCAATTTCTTTGAAATGAAGAACTAGCCCATTAGGAGTTGGCTTGTTGTAATAAGGGGTTACATGAAGCAAACCATCCGCTCCGGCGGACTTTGCAAGTTTTGAAAAATGAATTGCTTTTTTAGTGTCATTTGAACCAGCTCCGGCAATCACTGGAACTCTAATCTTTCTTGTAGGAAATTTTTTAACGACCGCAACTACCGTCTGTATAACCGCCACATATTCCTCATCATTTAATGTAGCCGCTTCTCCGGTAGAACCAGCCACTACGATCGCATCCACTCCGCCTTCTATTTGATATTTAACTAATTTCTCTAAAGCTAACAAATCCAGCTCTCCATTTTTTTTAAACGGAGTAACTATTGCCGGTATAGAACCAAAAAATTTTATCTTATTCATATTTTTTTTTATATTTTAAATAAGTCTTCAAATGCGTGTATTCCTTTTTTGTTTTTAATAAATTCAGCCGCGACTAATGCCCCTTTGGCAAACCCGACTCTATTATATGCTTGATGAGACAAGGTTATGCCGTCAGCGTTACTATCAAACACAACCTCATGGAAACCCGGATTCCTGCCGGCTCTAACAGAAGTAAAGTTAAGTCCCTTAATTTTATCTGCTATTTTTAAAGCTGTGCCAGAAGGACTATCCAATTTTGTTTTATGATGAATTTCCAATCCATACACATCATAATCTGGAAATCTGGAAAGAAGTTTCGCAGAAAAATCTATTATTTTAAAAAAAATATTAACTCCAACGGAAAAATTCGGGCTATACACCAAACCTATTTTATATTTTTTAATTATTTTCCTAACTATTTCTAAATCACCAGACCATCCAGTCGTGCCAACAACTAAGTTCACACCGAGTTTTGCAACCTCTTCGATATTTTTCAACACTACATCTTTTGATGTAAAATCAATAGCCACGTCTGCTTTGGCAATACTTTTAAGATCCAACTTGTCATTTATATTTTTATAATTAATAGAAACAATTTCAAAATCTCTAGAATCTCGACACAATGCGTCGATTTCCTGACCCATTTTACCATAACCTATCAAGGCGATTTTTACTCTATTTGTTTTGCTTATTTTATTTAACATACCATTTTTATTATACTACACCCTTTATCATGAATTACGAAACTCGTCGAAGGCATGTCTTTTTTAGGGGGTTTCGAGGCTGTCGAGCCGAGAACTTCAGGATTTTTTAAACTTAAAAAAATCCGTACCCTAGAAAAAGACATGCCTAGAAAGAGTTTCGTAATTCAAAGTTTATCAGCTTTTTAATCTGGTCATAAATCATGGCATTGCTAGCAATAATTCCCTCTGTGGTAGAGGTTAAAGCCTCACCATTGAAATCAGTAAACTTTCCACCAGCCTCTTCTACTAAAAGCTTCCCGGCAAATTCTGGAAATGTATCATAATTAAAAGAAATAGCAAAATCCGCCCTACCACAAGCCACATAAGCGTAATGCACTCCCAGAGAACCGAGGTTCCTCATCACGCTACTATTTTGCGATAAAATGGAAATGGTTTTTAAAAATTTTTCTCTGTGCGGAGGAACTGCGTATGGACCAATCATAAAAATCATGTCTTGATTGCGCTTAGAAACATAAACTCTTTTATTATTTAAAAATGTTCCTTTGCCTTTTTCTGCGGTAAATAATTCTTTATTGGAGGGATCATAAACTACCGCAAACTGCGTTTCTCCTTTATAAAGATGACTTAACACCACCGAATAGTGAGGCATGCCTTGAATAAAATTTATTGTATTACTAATAGGATCAATGATCCAGACATTTTCATCTTCAATAAAAATATTGTGCATCTCTTCAGCATAGACTGAATGAGCGCCCGGAAAAGTATTTATCAGATTAGCAAGTTCTGTTTCTATTTCTATATCTTTCTGCGTCAACCATTGTTTGCTTTTCCCTACATCAAGGGTATGTCCCGCAATAGCCGGAAGTGAGTCCCCAAGCTCAACTATTTTTTTAATTATTTCTTGATACATTATATTAGAGAGTAACAGAAGAAGCCCTGTTTATCAATAAAGATAAACTGTTTTTTGCCAAATAAAAAAGCATTAATCTCTAAACAATCCTTTTGAAGCTAAGCTCCAAGAGTAACAAATTATTAGAGGATAGCGCCAGTCACGCCAGAGGCGAACCAGAACGTCCTGCGCAAACTCGTATAACCGATGGCTGATTGCTTAGAGATTAATGCCTTCTAATTTTTATTTATAAAAATTACCCTGAGTAAAATCGAAGGGTCAACCTCTGCTGATATATTCTACTACATTGAAATCACTACAAATGCTATAATGTGCATAGCTATGTTGATACTGTGTTAATAACTATACCACTTCCGCAGTGTAGCATAATGTTAAGCTAATGTCAAGTCCTAAAACAAAAGACCCACGCGAGGGCGGGGCAAAAAAAACTGAAGACGTGATTTTAGATCAAACCCTGCGTCCCGCTCGCTGGGATGAATATATTGGCCAAAAACACATCAAAGACAACGTTAAAATCTTGTTAAGAGCGGCAGAAGAACGCGGACATATTCCCGAACATATTCTCTTTTATGGACCCCCGGGGTTAGGCAAAACTACCTTGGCGCATCTCATCGCCAAGGAGACTGGACGACAAATGAAGATAACTTCAGGACCAGCGATTGAAAAAGTGGGTGATTTGGCTTCTATTCTTACCAATCTTGCCCCGGGTGATATTCTTTTTATAGATGAAATTCATAGATTAAACAAAATGGTTGAAGAAATACTTTATCCCGCTATGGAGTCCGGTGTTTTAGATATTATCATCGGCAAAGGTCCGTCTGCTCGCACTATTCAGCTAGACCTTCCATCTTTTACGCTAATCGCGGCAACTACTCGTGTCGCTTTAATTTCCTCGCCTCTGCGTTCACGATTCTCTGGTGGAGTTTTTAGATTGGAGTTTTATTCAAATGAAGAAATTGTAAAAATAATAGAGAGGTCAAGTAAAATTCTGGATATTATTCTAGAAAAAGAGGCTTTGGAAGAAATTGCCAAAAGAAGCAGGTTCACTCCCCGCGCGGCAAATTATTTCTTGAAACGCTGTCGTGACTTTGCTCAAGTAAATAAAAAAGGCGATAAAAAGAATTTAGATCAGAAAATAACTAAAGAGGCGCTAGATATGTTGGCAGTTGATGCTATTGGACTCAATTCTTCTGATAGAAAATTCTTAGAAATATTAATTGAAAAATTCAACGGTGGGCCGGTGGGATTAAAAACTATGGCTGCGGCTTTATCAGAGGAAGAAGCTACAATAGAGGAAGTAATGGAGCCATATTTAATCCAGCTCGGTCTCTTGGAACGCACTGCCCGCGGCCGAGTCGCCACTAAAAAAGCCTATGAACATTTGGATTTTGAATTTACAGGAAAACAAGATAAGTTGCTATAAAATAAAACTGGGTTAAAGTGTTAAAATTATAGATTATGACAAGAATATTAGGCATAGATCCTGGATTTGAGAGATTGGGAATCGCTGTTTTAGAAAAATCCCAAAAAGACAGAAAAGAAAAAATAATTTTTTCTGAATGTTTCAAAACTTCTAGTAAATTAGACTTTTCGGAGCGACTGTGTTTAATAGGCGAAGAGATAAAAAAAATAATCCAAGAATACAAGCCAGAAGTTTTGGCTATTGAAACTTTATTTTTAAACACAAACCAAAAAACAGTCATGCATGTCGCTGAAGCGCGCGGAGTTGTGATTTACGAAGCCATACAAGCAAAACTTAAAATTTTTGAAGCGACTCCCCTGCAAGTAAAAGTGGCAACTACAGGCTACGGCAGAGCAACTAAGGAACAAATAATGAAAATGGTAAAAATATTGATTGACTTAGACAAAATAAAAAAATCGGACGACGAATTGGACGCTATAGCTATCGCTCTGACTATCTTCGCGCATAAAAAATTTTAGTTATCCACACATTGAGTCTTTTTGCTATTGCCAACTATTTTAGATTTTGATACAAAATAGGAGTTATTAATAATAATTTATAAATTATATGAATTATGAAGATGACGAAGTAGTAAATGGTTTAAAAATAAATTTTGAAGGTGAAGATGATGAACCTTTAGATCCGCCGGAAGAAATAAATGACTTTGGTCTAGACGAAGAAGACCCTGATAGAGATAGCTAGCTGGAGTTATTAAAAAATCTTCCAAATCTGCGTTTGCCTATTTTTAATCTAGTTCCAGAGTTTGGAATAATGTTTGAGTCTGACACAGACTCTCCTGAGTCTAGATTTGTGATTGCTTTCTCTTTTACTAATCTTCTAAAATCAGCCCTTGATGAGACAACACCGCTTGAAACAACAGCATCCATAAGAGTATTCCCTCTCATTTCTATCATCTCTTCCGGGGTTTCTTTTTTCTGAAACGTGTTTTCCCATATCTCTTGCGTTTTTTTAGCTTGATTAGCATCATTCAAATCCTTAACAATCTCAAAGGCAAGCCTCTTTTTGTCCTCAAGCGGGTTTTGCTTCGGAATTTCTTCCATTGGTATTGTAGTTAACGTCTCAAAACATACAGTGACTACTTCGTCTGGAAAAGCCATTATTTTGCCAAATAAATCTTCTGGTTTATCATCTAGAGCAATAGAATTACCTTCAGTTTTACCTATTTTCACGCCTTGTTTGTCTTCTAAAAGTTTTGTGGTCATAACAAACTTTTCTTTTTTTAACATCTGTCTCATGAGTTTCCGGCCCATCATCATGTTAAACATTTGGTCCCTCCCTCCTACTTCTAAATCAACAGCCATAGCGACTGAGTCATAAGCTTGCATGACCGGGTATAGAAATTCGCTGGTGTTTATCTCTTGACCCAATTTTAGTCTTTCTTGAAACATATCTCTCTCAATGACTTGACTATAAGTTAAATTCCCTGCGATTTGTAAAAACTCCACTGCGCTTAACTTTCCCAACCAGTCACCATTAAAAAGTACTTCGGCTGGGTTCTCTCCTTCAAATCTAAGAATTTTACCTGCTTGTTTTTTATAATTTTTAGCGTTGGTTATGGTCTCTTCATGGGTTAATACTTTTCTAGATGAAAGTTTCCCGGACGGATCACCAATCATTGCAGTATAATCTCCAATCAAAAAGATAACCTGATGGCCCAATGCCTGCCACTGGGCAAGTTTTCGCAAACCAACCATATGACCAATATGGAGTTTATCCCCTGTTGGGTCAAATCCTTGATATAGACGGAGTTTTTTACCAGACATTAAAACTTTTTCAAGCGTGGACTTGTCGGGATATATTTTTTCTACCCCGCGAGTTAACAATTCGTCTATTTTGTGTTTATCTATCATAGACAAACATTATCATAATAAAGAGAAAATCTCAAAAACCTGTTACGAAGTAAACAATTTTCTGTTATGATTAAAGAAATGAAAAAATTAGTTAAAAATAAAAGATTTTGGAAAAATATACTGTTGTTTTCCTCCAGTATTTTTCTTTTAATAATCGTAATAATAATTATTTGGCTTTCTTCTCTTAAGATACCGGATTTTAGTTCTTTTCAGGACAGAAAGGTTGTTAATTCAACAAAAATATACGATCGGACTGGAGAAATCTTGCTCTATAATATACACCAAGACACAAAAAGGACCGACATAGCTTCGGAAGCCATGGGAATAAATATCAGGAATGCTACGGTAGCGATTGAAGATTCTGAGTTTTATAATCATAGCGGAGTGCGCATTACTTCTACAATTCGCGCGGTTTTTTCAAATATATTCGGTCTTGGAATAGGTGGTGGTGGGTCAACCATAACTCAACAATTGGTAAAAAATACATTGCTAACTCAAAGTAGTGGTTTTGGCAAGTATGTAAGGAAAATAAAAGAATGGGTGCTAGCAATAAAAATAGATGGGTCAATGTCAAAAGAAAAAATTCTGGAATACTATCTAAATGAAAATCCTTATGGTGGAAATATCTATGGAATAGATCAAGCCAGCAAAACTTACTTTGATAAAAATCCAATTGACCTGACGCTTGCCGAAGCCGCTTATTTGGCGGCCATACCGCAATCTCCAACAATACTGTCGCCTTATGGGAAAAATAAAATCAAACTAGAGGCTAGAAAAAATTTAGTGCTTTCCAGAATGCTCGAACTTAATTTTATAAAAAAAGAAGAATATGATGAGGCAAAAAAAGAAGTGGTGGTTTTTGTTCCGCAAGCAACCTTGGGAATAAAGGCGGCGCATTTTGTTTTTTTTATTAAAGATTATCTTGAACAAAAATATGGCAGTGAAATGATAGAAAAAGGCGGGCTTAAAGTCACAACAACATTGGATTACAATTTGCAAGAGAAAGGAGAGCAAATCGTCAAAGAAGGCGCATTGCAAAATGAGAAAACTTGGAATGGAGAAAATGCCAGCCTAGTAGCGATAGATCCCAAGACAGGTCAGATTCTGACAATGATAGGTTCTCGAGATTATTTTGACAAAGAAATAGATGGAAATTTTAATGTAGCCGTCGCTTCTAGACAACCGGGTTCCTCTTTTAAGCCTTTTATATACGCCACAGCTTTTCAGAAAGGCTTTACGCCTGAAACAGTGCTCTTTGATCTGCCTACAGAATTCCAAACTACTTGTAATGCTTATGGCAAAGCTCTGCCTGGACACAATCAAAAAGATTGTTATATGCCTGATAATTATGATGGAAAATTCCGTGGGCCGATGAGCCTTCGAGATGCTTTGGCGCAATCAATCAATGTCGTCGCGGTAAAACTTTTCTATTTAGCCGGAACTTCTGATTCATTAAAAACAGCGGAGGATCTGGGTATCAGCACTTTAAGTGATGTCGGACGATATGGACTTACCTTGGTTATCGGAGGCGGAGAAGTATCGCTTCTTGACATGACGTCTGCTTACGGAGTTTTTGCAAATGATGGTGTTCGCAATCCTTATACTGGAATCCTAAAAATTGAAGATAGAAACGGAAAAATTTTAGAAGAGTACATACCAAAGACACAAGAAGTTTTACCTAAAAATACTGCATTGACTATTTCAGATGTTCTATCAGACGAAAAAGCGCGTGTGCCGACTTTTGGAGCGCATTCAGCCCTTTTTATACCCGAGAGAGATGTGGCTGTAAAAACTGGAACAACAAACAACAATAGAGATGCTTGGACTATTGGCTATACACCATCTATCGTTGTTGGAGTATGGGCTGGTAATAATGATAATAAGGTTATGAAAAAAGGAGGAGTCGCCGTAGCTGGACCCATTTGGAATAAATTTATAAATGAAGCGTTAAAAACTTTGCCTAATGAAAAATTAGAAAAACCAAACTTGGATATTGACCCAACTGCAATAAAACCAATACTGCGCGGATTTTGGCAAGGAAATGAAAGCTTTTTTATAGATAAAATTTCCGGGAAATTGGCAACCGCTAATACCCCAAAAGAAACCACACTAGAGAAAGTCCTCACCAATGTACGCTCAATTCTTTACTGGATAGATAAAAATAATATAACGGGAACCTCGCTTACAAATCTATCCAATGATCCGCAGTTTAACCACTGGGATATACCTATACAAAATTGGTGGGCGCAAAATCGCGGACGATATGCAATAACAACTCTAAACAACAAACCAAACGCAAAAGATGACGTGCATACTAATTCATCAAAACCGATCATTACAATCATTGAACCAAACATAAATACCACCTATTCACCTGACCAAAAAATAAATCTAAAAATTTCAAGTTCTGGAATTTATCCTCTTCTTAAAATAGATGCTTTTATAAACGATACATATTTAGAAACCCTGCGAGCTCCTTTTGTTTTTTCTTTCACTCCTTCTAAATTAGAAAACCTGCAAATAGAAAATGAATTAAAAATAATCGCCTACGACAATGTTTATAACAGCAGTGAAACAACTTTAATATTCAAAGTTCAAGAATAAAACTTCTGTTTTATCGTGTTATTGTCTCAAACCGAGACCACTGCGAAGAAAATACAAATTGACCAAAAGGAGAATACTAGCGAGACTAAATAAAACGAGTATGCAAATGAAAAGTGAGACGTCGGCTGTGCCGAGAAAACCATAACGGAATCCATTGATAAGATAGAAAATCGGGTTTATAAGCGAAACATTTTGCCATAAAGGTGGAAGCGAATGAATAGAGTAGAAAACACCGCCTAGATAGACAAGCGGTGTGAGCACAAAGGTTGGAATAATAGAAATACCGTCAAAACTTTTAGCATATATGCCATTGACGAGTCCCAGAAGGGCAAAAACGAGCGAGGAGAGAAAGAGAAAGAGAAAAACAACGAATGGATGCGCGATCGCTGGAAGCGCGAAAAAGAGAGAAACAATAAGCACAAGAACACCGACTAGCATTCCTCGCGCCACGCCACTTGCAACAAAACCAGCGATGATGATCCACGGTGGTGTGGGTGATACAAGAATTTCATCTATATTGCGCGAAAAGAATTTAGATATAAAAAAAGTGGTTGCGACATCTGTAAAAGAGTTCGTGATAACAGCGAGCATAACGAGTCCCGGAACAACAAAAAGAATATAGGGAACGCCATTTAATTCTCCAATACGTGAGCCGAGGATGTTTCCGAATACAGCGAAATAAAGCACTGAAGTAACGACGGAGGGCAGAAGAGTCTGCGACCAAATACGCATAATGCGCACGATGCCTTTACGTAAAATAGTATAGAAAGAGATAAATTGTTTTTTCTTGAGAGACATATTAAGAACCGCTACTAGTTAGTTTTATAAATACATCCTCCAGCTTGCCACCACTATATCCATTTTGTGGCATAGAAGTGTCGTGCATAGCTAGTATCTCGTCCATAGTGCCACTCGCAATTATTTTACCCTTATTAATAATAGCGACATGCTTGGCAAGTTGTTCGGCTTCTTCAAGATAGTGTGTCGTGAGAAGAATTGTGATGCCTTGTTTGGTGAGAGTTGTAAGGTAATCCCACATACTCCGACGAAGTTCCACATCCACACCCGCTGTTGGTTCGTCAAGAATTAGAAATTTTGGTTCGTGGATAAGCGCGCGCGCTATCATGAGACGGCGCTTCATACCACCCGAGAGTTTGAAGCCTATCTGGTCGCCCTTGTCAGCAAGACCGAGGTCTTCGAGCAGTTTTTTCGCGCGTGGGATAGCGACCGAACGTGGAATGCCATAATACCCAGCCTGATTCACCACAATGTCTAGTGGTTTCATAAAAGGGTCAAAATTCACTTCTTGCCCGCAAAGTCCAATCATTTCTCTAGCGCGCTCTGCTTCCTTATCAATATCTACGCCAAACACTTCTACTTTTCCAGCTGTTTTTGTGACAAGACCAGTGACAATGCCAATGAGAGTTGTCTTACCAGCGCCATTGGGACCGAGAAGAGCAAAAAAATCTCCTGCTGGTATTGTGAGGGAGACATCTTTTAGCGCTTCGGGGCCGTGAGCATACTTTTTTTGTAGATTGGTAACGATAAGAGCGTTTTGCATATTTATATATTTATATAATAGATATTGCTATATAGATTATCTATTCATCGGCATTATAAGATAAAGAAATGATGTATCCCCCACTGAAGACACCACTATGGGGTTGCTAGGACCAAAGAATTTTATAGATATGCTATCGGTAATGATTGACTGGAAACAATCTAAAAAATATTTGTAATTAAAACCAAGCTCAACATTTTCTCCTGTTATGGCGGCATCCAAATATGTTTTATTTTCTCCGATATCATTATTGGAAGACGAAAGCTCAAAAATTTTTTCTTTTGGTTTAATAACCAGATTTACTTGATTAAATTTACCTGAAAAGATATTGGAAAGTTTAAGCGCGTTTAACAGGTCTTGTTTTAGCACTATGGCATTAGTTCCTGAAGTTTTGGGGATGATTTGACGATAATCTGGAAAAACTCCATCAATTACCCGCGAAGTTAGATAAAAATCATCGGACGAAAAAGAAATTTGGTTTTTGTTAAAACATACTTTTATAATCGAAGTGGATTCCCCAAAAACTCGGAGTATTTCAGAAATATTTTTAAACGGAATAAGAATACCTGCTATTTCAGGAAGTCCTTTTATTTTTATTTTTTTCTCAGACAGCCTAAAAGAGTCTGTGGAAACAAAAACCAAGTTGTCCTCATTTGTATATATAAAAACGCTTGAAATTTCAGGTTTTATATCAGAAACAGAAGAGCTGTAATAAACTGATTTTATTCCCTCTATTAATTTTTTTGATTCTATTTCAAAACTTGTTCCCACCACCTTCGGTATTGTTGGGAAGTCTTCGTGCGGTTGCCCTTTTAGTTTTATCTTGCTTTTTTTGGTTTGGATGAGTAAATTACCATCAACACTTTCCAGATAAATATTTTCATTTTGAAAAACATTGGAAAAAATGCCATTTAATACCGACCCAGAAACCGCGACAATGCCTTCTTTTTCTATTTTTGCTGGAATTTCAACCTCAATACCAAGACTCAAGTTTGTAGATCTAAGTTTTAAAGATTTTAGAGAGGCAATAAGTAAAATTGAATTTAAAATCGGTAAAGTTAAATTTTTACCTGTAATTTTTTCCACTTGTAAAATTTTATTTTTTATTTCTTCAATTTTGCATTCTAGTTTCATCCCGTTTAGAAGTTTTCCTGATTTTACTTAATTTTATTAAATAATATCAGATAACTTGAATTATTTTTTTTTATAATCTTTCCCCGAAAGGTATCTTCTAACGGGATTCATGTTTATATTTTATATATTTAATTTATTAATACTATTAGATACCTTGATAAGTGGATAACTCGTTTTGTTTTTAATTTATAAAGCTATTTTTTAATTTTTGTTTTTAATTTAAGTCTAATAACTTATAATAACTTTTATTTACTTAAACATAATTCGTATTTGCTCCAGTTCTTGTAAAAGTTGTGAGTCGTTTTTGAGATCGTTTTTAATTTTTATACAGGAATGTATTACTGTTGTGTGGTCTTTCCCGCCCAGCTTTTCCCCAATCAACGGATATGATATATTAAAGTCTTCTCGAAGTAAATACATAACCACTTGTCTTGCTTTGACGATATCTTTTTTTCTGGTTTTTTCATAAACTGAAGCTTCTTCTAATTTATAATATTCACTCACTATTTTCACAACATCTTTTATTGCTATATTTTTTTTAGGCTTCATGTTGTTTTTTAGCAAGTTTTTTACTTCAATGAGAGTTAAAGGCTTGTTTTTCAAGCGATAATGGCAAACTATAATATTCAAACTCCCCTCAAGCTCTCGAATATTGCCATCTACCGACAGAGCCACATACTCTAGTATTTCTTGGTCTAGGTCAATATCAAGTTCTTTTAATTTTACTTTTAAAATCGCAAGACGAGCCTCATACTCTGGCGGAGAGATATCTACTATCATTCCGGCCGCAAAACGAGACTTTAAACGGTCAGCCAATTCCGGAATGTAATTTGGATGTTTATCAGAAGAAAAAATAATTTGCTTGTTATTTTCGTGAAAAGTGTTGAATGTGTGGAAAAGTTCTTCCTGAATTTTTTCCATTTTGCCGATGAATTGAATGTCGTCTATGATTAAGAGGTCGTATTTGCGATATTTTTCTTTAAAAGAATTTGCTTTATTGCTTTGAAGCGAGCTGATAAAATCAGTAGCGAATTTCTCCAAAGTCATATAGTGGACCTTTTTGTTTGGGTATTTATCTTTTATTGAATTTCCTACCGCTTGAATTAAATGAGTTTTACCGAGACCGGTGCCTCCATAGATAAAAAAAGGGTTGTATTTCGTGCCGGGATTATCTATTATGGCGAGACTCGCGGCGTACGCGAGCTCGTTGAAAGTTCCCACAATAAAAGAATTAAAATGATAGCGCGGATTCAAATTATTTTCTGGATTTATGTAAAGATCTCGCAAGGGCAGTTCTTTGTTTACGCTTGTTTCTATTATTGTTGTCGTTTTTTCTTTATTGTTTTCTATTTTAGTGATGGTGTATTCCACTGCGCGCATATTTTCATACGCATCGGCTATGGTTTTTGTGATAAGTTTGTGGTATTTATTTATGAGCCAATCGCGAACAAACTCATTTGGCACACCAATATAGATGATGCCTGTGTCTTCTTTAACAATGGATGTATTTTTAAACCACGTGCTGAAATTTGCCTTTGACATGCCCGCCTCTATTTCTACCAGACAATTTTTCCAAAGCTGTGTTGTGTTCATCCTATTAGAAAGCGACTAAATAATAATTTTACTATTGACCATGCCCCGTAAATTTCTAACGGGATTCATTAGTCTCATATTATACTATTTTTGTTTAACAAAAAAACTCTTGTAAATAGATGAAAACTTATTAACTCTGTTGATAAGCTGTGGATAAAAATTTTAGATTCTAAGTCACTTTGAATTACAAAACTCGTCGAAGGCATGTCTTTTTTAGGGGGTTTCGAGGCTGACGAGCCGAGAACTTCAGGATTTTTCAAGCTTCGAAAAATCCGTACCCTAGAAAAAGACATGCCTAGAAAGAGTTTCGTAATTCACGACTTAAGTCAGTATAAAAAAAGTAGGCATATCTCACGGTGGAGACACGCCTGATTGATTGGACGCCGCGAATTCTAATTTCGAATCGGTTAAGTAGAATTCGCGGCGTTTTTTAGATAAAAAATCACCCCCTTTCATTCCCAACTCAACAAATATATTCTCGTACAGGTATTATGTCAAGTTGCTGAATGTTTATTTTTGTTGTAATATCAAATATATGTCATTTACATACAAACCTAAAAAAAGGAAAAGAGCCAGAAGCCACGGCTTTTTGGTCAGATCTAGGAGCAAGACCGGAAAGAAAGTCCTTAAAAAAAGACGTCAAAAAGGCAGAAAAAAGCTCAGTGTTTAATAATGCTATCTAAAAAAAACAGAGTAAACACAAAAGAGGTTAAGAAAATCTTTACAAAAAGTAGCTTTTTAAATTCTCCCAGTTTTACCTTTAGATATTTTAAAAACAACAATAAAGAAATAAAAATTTCTTTTATTGCCTCTAAAAATATAGCCAAGCTGGCTGTTAAGAGGAATCTGCTTAGAAGACGAGGATATTCTGTGTTGAAAAAGTATATTCATGAGTTCCCTCTTGGAATTATAGGTGTCTTTATATTTAAAAAATATCAAGATGATATTTTGACAATTGAAAATGAAATTAAAAACATACTTAATAAAATCAATTGATTTTTACCAAAAGTATTTTCCATTTTTCAAAAAACCAAGTTGTGTTTTTTATCCTACTTGTTCGGAATATACTAAAGAAGCGATAAATAAATATGGAATTATTAAAGGACTTCGCCTTTCTTTGCTTCGTATTTTGCGTTGTCATCCGTGGCAGAAGAATCATATTGATCCCGTTAGAAATCGCGAGGGCTCGTAGCGACCCTCTATCTCTAACGGGATTGATCCTGTACAATAAATAATATTCAATTTCTTATTGAACTTTCTCCCGTTTTAATATAAGATAAGAAAATGCTCTCAAATATCTGGAATACTGTTTTATATGAGCCATTATTAAACGCGCTGGCTTTTTTAGTTTCAATTACCCCCGGCGAGGATGTCGGTATTGCTGTTGTTATTCTTACTATTTTGGTTAAAATTATACTTTTCCCATTGTCTCAAAAATCCATTGAGAGTCAGGCAGAAATGAATATCCTTAGTCCGGAGCTTAAGAAGATAAAAGAAAGTGGAGCGAGTAAAGAAGAGCAAGCTAAACAAACTTTTGAGCTTTATAAAAAACACAAGGTAAATCCTTTTTCTGGATGTTTTTTGGTCTTGATTCAGATTCCTATTATTTTTGCTTTATACTTTGTTTTTTTAAAAGGAGTAAATTTTGAAGCCGGGGCGCTCTATTCTTTTATTCATATCCCAGAGCATGTGAATATGATTTTCTTTGGGGTTTTTGATATAAGCAAGGAAAATTTTGCCTTGGCGATTTTAGCAGGAGTGTCCCAGTTTTTACAAGCGCATTTTATGCCAAAACCCATTCTTTCTTCAAACACAAATGGTTCTATCGGTTCTTTTTCTGAGAGTTTTGCTAAAAGTATGCATATGCAGATGAAATATGTTTTTCCAGTTTTTATTTTTGTTCTCTTATATACAGGAATTCCCGGGGTTGTTCCACCTCTTTCTGGAGCAGTTGCGTTGTATTGGATTACAAGCAATTTATTTATGGTAGGTCAGCAGATTTATGTTAAAAAGGAGAAAAATTTTAAGATGGTAATTAAATAAAATAATTTTAAACGAAATGAATAAAGATGAAATCCAAAATTTAATAAAAGAATTGATAGAAAAAACCACCATTAAACTCCATAAAATTTCTATTTCTGAGGAAAGTCCTACGAATACTTGGGTTTCTCTTGAGGTTAGCGAACCGCACTTTTTTATGGGTAATGATGGCGAGGCGCTTTATTCATTGAATCATCTTGTTCGCAGGATAATCGAAACTAAAACATTTCCAAGAAAAAAAGATGAAAACATAAACAACAATATCTTGATTGATATAAACGGTTTTCAAAAAAAGCGTGTGGAAAATATTCGCGCGGTAGCGCATATGATGGCAGAGAGAGCAAGGTATTTTAAATCAAGCATAGAAGTTGACCCTATGTCAGCTTTTGAACGCAGGGTTGTGCATGAATTTTTATCTGATGCGACCGACCTAAAGACAGAATCAATGGGTTTCGGACCCTCTCGTCGAGTGGTAATAAAATATATTGGCGCAATATAATTAAGAACCTCACTCCGCCTTTGGCACCCCTCTCCTTATTAAGGAGAGGGGTCGGGGGTGAGGTGTAGTTATTTCAATTCCAGTTTCCACAAAAAAGAATCTTTTTTATTTACAAAAAATAAATAATCTTCAGCTTCACTCAAGGCCATTTTTATACCATCAATTTCTTCAAATACAATTGCAAAAGGATCTAAAATTATTGTTGCGTTCCCGGTTTTTACATCTATTTTCCAAAGTTGGTCGCTGAAAGACACTTCCCCTTGATACCAGCTATCTGGATATTCGCCCGGGCTAACAAATTTTGGCACAGCGCAGTAGATAACATCATTTGCTTTACCCCAAACACATTTCTCTGGCAGAGTTCTTACTCCAAGCAGGTTAAAACTTCTACTGTTTATGTCATATATATACAAAGACAAATTATTGTTGCCGTAAAGAATCAGCTTTCCATCTGGACTTCCAAGTGTAGTCAATCCATTTATATCGCCTAAAATTTTACTAAAGTTTTTGCCTAAAGAATTTATCGTGTACATATATCCGGGAATATTTGCGGAAGGTTTTGTCGTCAGAGTAATTAAATTATTATTTGGCCAAAATGACAGCCATTCTGTAAAAGGAGAATCAAACACTTGTATTTTTTTATTGTTTAATAAATTCATAGTTATGCCTATCATATTGCTTCCTGAGTCACTATTACTCTCAAATAAATAGAAAATTTTTAAACCGTCGGGAGACATACTAATATCTCTGACATTATTAGGTAAGAAAGAGCCCTTAGCTTCATTATTTCCCGTTGTGTCTCCTCCTAATAATTCTTTTGGCAGGTTTCCGACAAAAGTTTCTATGGTTTCCTCATCTGCTTTTAGATATCGCATAATAACAGATTCTCCCTTATTTCCAAAATAGGCTTCATACACTCTAGGTATTATCGTTACTGAAAACTTTCTTTCCTCTATTTTATCCACAAAAGTTTGAAAAATATTTCCAGTTGCTCTGTCCACATATCTTAAAGCAGGCGCGAATTCGGTTTCTGGCGGGGCTGGTTTAACTGACGCTTTTTTATTTTTTGTTTCCTTTTCTGGTTCTAGAGTATTTTCAATTAGCGGACCTGTTTCTGGCGCCACTATTGGCACATCTTTCAACCTTTCTTTATTAAAAACGGTAAATCCCGCAATAGGCATACTTGAAACTCTGACAAGTTTTGCTTCCAGTGTTTCTGTTGTGACAGAAGGCTCATCTTCTGATATATCAAATGGAGGGGGTACAGGAGGAGGATTTGGTTTGCTTTCTCCAAATGGATTAAATTGTGAAATAAAGTTTGTGCCTGGATTATCGTACTTCGGTATATTTGTTATATATCCTTTGAAATATAAAAACCAAAAAACTGCAACCACAATTATTAGCAAGATTATTATTAAAAGTGTAAAATTTCTTTTTGACATAGTTAATGATTCCATCTGTCAATGCACTTTTTTTGCTTGGCATTTTTAGAATCTGCTGTCCATGCGCTAAAGCCTTGTTTTCTGTACACACACACAGCCGCGCCGGTGCTACAGGTAAAGTTATCAGCTGCTTTCTTGCATTGTTGTATAATTGCTTCAAATCCTGGCTTAGGATTTCCATCTTTGAAAGCAGTAGAACAATTAAGAGGTCCGGATATTCCAGCAGCAGAGTAGCAAGCTGGAGTTTCAAAACATTCACTATGAGATTGTAAAAGTATTTGATAAGGTCCATATGCAGATGAGCCTCCACCCCAATTATAATTTTCGACTGATTTACAACCACTCTCTGGAGTTATTAGACATGAAAAAGTAGCTGCTTGTCCTCCTGTGATAGGCGTGCCAGCTGCCTGGGCTGCTTCTAAAATAGTTCTTGAGTCACAACTTGTGCCGACACTATTTTGGTTAATCGGACCTCCGTCACCAGCAGTTACTTCTCCATCACTATTAGTAACAATAAAATCTTTGTCGGTTATTTTAATAACTAACGGTTTCAAACTTTTTAAATCAGTTTTCAGTAAATCCGGATTTATTGTATTTAAAAGCGCGTAAGCACCGAGGGCTATGAGAAGCCCCAAAAGCGCTTGCCATATTTTTTCCTTGCCTGCTTCTTTGGTGTGAGCAAGTTCGCTTGTCATGTATTCCATTCCCCCTATGACAATCATCACTACGGAAAAAACTGCGCAAAGACCTATAAATATTTTTATCATTGTGTTTAGATATGCGCTTAGGGCATCATTATTATCCTGCGCAGGAGTAAAAGTTACAAGTTTTCCGTCAACACAACCAGGACTTGTACCAGTGCAAGGCAGCGGGGCTAAAAGTGTATATTCTGTTGGCCCCCCTCCTTGTGTTTCTGGTGTACCCGGACAGGCAGTAGTTGTGCAGTGGCCTCCACCGCATCCACTCTGGCACAGGGCGGTATTTTCAAAAGGGACGCAAGTTGCCGGGGTTAATCCGCTATCCTGTGCGTCTCTATTACAAAACCTTCCGGCTTCCACAGCATTCACATGCGCCATCGGGCTAAATATTCCAACTAGCGTTATCAGTATTAATCCCAGTACTAAAATTTTACTTTTAGCTTCTAGTCTTAATTTATTTTTATCTTTTTTAATCATTTTTATTAAAATTCTATATTTATTTCTTTATTGGTTGTCTGGAAAATTTTATTTCTATTTTCAACTTCCAGCCTTAATTTTGATGTTCCAGAAACCCCGATCATTGCTTGAATTGGCATTAAATTCTTTTTAGGCCCGCTCAAACTCACCAAACTATCGTTTATAAACCAGCGCCATATCAATGTTGGACTTTGTAAATATTTTGGTGAAATAAAATAAGGCGCCGCTTCCACTATCTCTGGCCCTTGTATTCTGTGCGAATTCATAAGTATTTTTTCCCAAACTGTCCCCACATTATTATCTCTTTTATAAAATAATATTTTAGGTTCGGTCGTTCCTATGTTTATATAGGCTTGATTTGAATATTTCTGGTCTAAAGTGGAAGCTGTCACCGAGATATTGTTTGAATTTTCTAAATAATCATTAGTAAAAAGAAAAAAGTTTTTACCGTAACCCGAACCATCCACATTATTAGTATAGTCCTTTTTCCAAGCGTAAGTCATATTTTTTGAGTCGATTAAACCAGAGCCAGTTCGTATTTCTGGCATAGCCACTACTTTTACTTCACTATCAGGTGTAGGCAAGGCCTTGCCTTTATAAAAAGGTGGCGTGTACGAATCGTCGTTGCTTTGCCAGAGCAAAATCATTACAGAAGGTTTTATCACTGTTTTTATTTCCATTGTTATGCCGTCTGGGAGAGTTATCGTTGCTGACACAGTTGCCTCTTTTCCAGCATCAGGCGCGGTGGTGAAAAATGACTTCTTGCCAATTCCTGATGTAATGATTTTGCCATTTACAGACCAAGATATAGAAACACTGTCGAGGTTATAAAGGTAACTGTTCAAACTGACACTTATGTTTTCATTTGGATCTGGATAGGGGGGTACAACACTAATAAAAATATTGCTAGATGATTGGGCATTTGCCACTGTTCCAGACAATAAGAATGTTGCAAATAATAATAATAAAAATTTTAACTTCATAACCTGATTATATCATTTATTTATTAATAATTTACTTTCTAACTTTTAGAATACACTGCTTAACCAACAAGCCATTAGCTAGGTGTCTGTCCTCTCTCCTGCTCTTCTTTGGCTTTTCTGTTTGATAATATTTGCGAGGGATCAGAAGTGATAATCTGGTCTTCGGTGTAAGAAGCAATGACTTTTATGGCAACATGTTTTAAGCCTGCGAAAAATATGCCTTCCCCTACGCTAGACTCCAGAAGAAGATATTTCTCTTCGTCGGTAAGATTAAAAGTTTTCTGCAAAATATCAATGGTAGTGGGTGATTGTTCTAAGAGAAGCTGAATAGAAGAATTGGTAATTATTGGCACACCATAAGACGATTTCATAAAGTCAGACGCGTCTTGGGTGATAGTGGAAAGACCTAAATAATATTTTCTGCCTCTTTTTGCCATAGAATATAAAAATGACGCAGTGTCTTCGGACTTCATCATCCACCAAGCTTCATCAATAACCAGCAAGCGTTTTTTAAGATTTCTGCGGATAGCGTTCCAGATATAATGCATAATTATATACATCGCCACCGGTTTCAATTCGTCTTCCATATCACGCACAGAAAAAACAATAAAATTTTTATTAATATCCACATTACTTGGTCTATTCAAAAATGTTGACCAAGAACCTTTTGTGTATTTCGCTAATCGCTGTAGCACGGAATCGCTTCCAGTCATCCCTCCTAGCACCATTTCAAAGTCTGAAAGAAGCGGAGGCTCTATGTTTGTAAAATCTGATTCCGGAGTGATGTCTTTGATGGCATAAGTTTCTGAAATAGCTCTGTCCACCATCGAATCTTCTTCGGGGGTGAGCCCTCCTAACATCAATCGAAAAAGTCCGACTAGATTAATAATATTTGACCGCAAGACATCTTCTGTTGTTTCGTCTTCACGCGGTATCGGCAGGTCAAAAGGGTTCATATGATGGCTTGAAGAAAGAGAAATATTAAAATATCGTCCACCGACAGTTTCAGCCAAGAATTCATATTCTCTCTCCGGGTCTATTACGATGACATCAATGTCAAACATTAAAGACCTTAAAACTTCCAATTTTGAGGCGTATGATTTTCCTGAACCGGATTTAGCAAATGTTACCGAGTTATAATTCTCAAGAGAAAATCTGTCAAAAATTACTAAACTTGAATTATGCCTGTTTTGGCCGTAGAGAATTCCTTTATCGGAAGTTAGGTCTAAAGATATAAATGGGAAGACACTTGAAAGGGATTCAGAATTTAATTTTTGGTGGATATCCAACAAGTCCGTATTTGTCGGTATAACGCTCTTGAAACCATCTTCTTGTTGGAAAAACGCTGGTTTGATGTATATCAATTTTGACTCCAACATTGACTTTATTTCATTTTCAATTTTAAAGAGTTCAAAATCATTCTCAGCGTAAATCGTAATATAAATACCAGCATTAAACATTTTTTCTTGCGCCTGTATCAAGCTGTCGCGAAGCTCTTCCAGGTCTTGATAAGAGGTATCAAGCATCGGGTCGCGCACCATACCCTTCGCCTCTCGTGTATTTATCTGGCTTTGCACTTCAGCCACTTTTTTCTGGAATTGTCGTAATATTAAAGATGTGTCTATGGGGTGAACAAAAATTGAAATATCAAAAACCCTGTCTAAATTTATTATTGGGGAAAACCAATTGTCAGTCAAAAATCTCGGGTAAGATATTACAAAAAACGTACGGGCGATTTTATCACCCAAATTTATGTATTTTGGTTCAATTTTCAGCACCGACGGCGCTATGACATCTTGGAGCTCTAGACTAGCTGACTCATAGATTTGTTCTGGCGCTACCGCCTCTATAGAGGCTCGCGCTTCATAATTATTAGAATTTATTTTATTTTTTGTAAATATGTTGAATATATTCATTGTTCTAATTTGATTTTTCCTTCCACTTCTCCCGGATTGAAAACTTTATAAAACACCTCCACTACCTCTTCACTGCCCAGTTGAGCTGATTTTATGCCACAGCGACTGAGCCCTTGTTGTATCACGCCCACTCTTTCTTCTAGCTGGGACCTTTTTTCTTCAAAATCTTCTTCTTTTGCTAATTTCTCTTCTTCTTTATTTTTTCTCTTAAATAACTTCTGCAATATTCCGGAATCTGATTTTAAAACAGTGTGAGTGTATGGAACTACAACAAAAAAGTTTTTTGTCATTATGTTTACATTTTCAGTGAAGTTTTTAATAAATTCAATATATTCTCTTGTTTGTAATTTTAGCAAGGGTTCGTTTTGCACCTTTTCTCTGTTTTCTAAAAGAAAAAGATAAGGTCGGATATCTAGTCTTCTTGATTGGATAGATATCTGGATGGAAAAATCAAGGGTGTTTAAAAAACTTTTGAATTGAAGAATTATAGCTTTTTGCTCGTCGTCTGATTTCAGTGATAAATTGACTGAACTAGCTAGCACAATTGCTCGCAAGTCGCCATTTTTCAGCACGATTATTCCATCGCGGATTTCCTGAATTGGCACAAAATCTTGAGTTGCTTTTGCTTTTAACGCCATTTGATTAATTTTCTACATGTTTATTTAAATCTAATATATCTAAGCTCCAAGCTAAATCTCGCAACTTGCTTCCACCCAAACGAGCTGTATTCTCCATATTTTCTCTTCTTTCACCCGCGCTTGAAGCTTGATTTGTTTTGCCCACAGAACTACGACCTAGGGCTTGTGTGTTTTCATTGATTTTATTTTCGCGTCTTTTCCAGATATACAGTTTATCTTGTATGAAATAAGTGAATCCTGCCTCAATCATATTGAGAAAAGGTTTGTTATTTGGTCGATAGCGGGCAAGGGCTACCGCGAGCGCCGCCACAGCTAAAATAGGTATAGCGCCTAAATACCATCCCAGTAGCTTGTAAAGCACAAAACATAAACCGCCTCCGCCCGCCAAATACACAAATTCTTTGAAGGTGAATGGGCCAAAGATTTTGTCTTCTATGTCTAAAAATTGTGGTACTTTGAATTGCATCCCGTTAGAGATAGGAAATCTTTAGATTTCCGTTGAATTAATTATTTTTAATATTTTTTTTAAACCCATCATAATATTTTTTACTTTATTTATTATTTTTTAATATTGATCTCTAACGGGATGCATAATTTTATTCCGGAATCTCTCTATAAGGGTCAACTTTATTCTTTTGGACTGTTTCATTTTGCGCTGAAGGTTGGATGTTCGGCAAGGAGTATTCGGTTTTTATTATCGGAATCTGGACAGGGCTAGATAATTTTTGTGACAATATCATGGGCAGGTTAGGAATTGGCAATGTTTCTTTATTTTCTCCGCCTGCTCCCTGCCAGCTCTCTTTAGAGGGCAGGCTGGCCTGCCCTCCGGGAGGGCTGGTATGGATAATTTTTATACCAGCGGAATTTAATATTTTAGTATCGTTTGTATCTTTTGCTTTACTTGCCTCATTACTCATCTCATTTTTTTGGAATAATTTTTTTCTTTCAGTATTTTTTATAAATTCCTCCCGTATTTTTTTAAAAACCAAATCGTTCATTTCATTCATTAATTCATTTACAGCTGCAGGTGATATTCCCATTCTTTTTTCTAATTCTTTTGGATAATCCTCTGGACTGACAAGTCCACAAAGCACTAATTCTGTCTCAAGCTCCAGGTCGCCTAATTGCTCAAAATTGTATCCATGCTTGTCTCTCATTCCTAAAATAGCCACTCTCCAATCAATAGCATTTATAGCGTTGAGAGTTTCTACTGGAAGTTCCCTTTTTGCTGTTTCTATTTTTATTTTTAGTAAATCTACTGTATCGTTATTCATATTTTTTTTTCTTATATTTCTAATTTGTCTTTTATGATTTATTCCTTTCTTCCATAAAAACCGAATAATCCCCGCCAGAAAGAATGAAATTAAGGTTTTGTTCTGCGTTCGGATTTCTGTTGGGCATATTTTTCTTGATATTTTCTTCAAAAGTGTTATTTATTGGTGTAAATATTTTTTGAAATATTTCTTCAGATATTTTTTTTGCTTCGTCCTTACTTGTTCCTACTTCGTCCTCAATATTGCCGGCGTACGCATCTTCATCAACCAGACCGAGCAAGAAAGAAGCCGTTTCTAATTGAAGAGTTTCTATTTCATTTTCATTAAGTAAATATTTTCTACCTATTTCTTCAGACATTTTCTCCCAATAAAAAGAATTTATCGCATCCCGCATTTCTTTTGGTAGACTCAACATTTCTTCTCCTATTAAATTTTTTGATTTTTCAGTTATCATAAGTTTTATTTTTTATCTTCTATTTTTGATTCCATTATTATTGCATGCGCAGCTTCTCTACTAGCGTTACTGCCTAAATCAAAACCATTCGTAATACCTAAAGTGCCCCACTTTGTAAGATTTTTTGACCAACGATTTATTTTATTTGTTCTATAAGCAAAAGCAACTCTTCGCCTTCTATTTTCGGTTTCTATGTCATGTTTTCTATCTCTAATTTCAATATCTTCCATATAGTCTATAGTTCTAGCATGTTTTACTCCAGCTGAGTCAGTATAAGTTCCAACATTTACGCTTGCGTAATCTTTTTGATTAGTTGTTGTTGTTGCTCCAGTATTTATATCTATATCTCCGGCGTAATTTGCTCCAGTTTTTAGCGCTTTCTTTCTGTTCTTGTAGTTGTTTAAGTCGCGTCCAGCCTTTTCTGCTTGAGGAGAGTTTCCACCAAATTGTGCGTTCGCATCAGAAAGTGCTTGCCTTCTTACGGTGATTAATTTATCAAGATCTGACAACTCTTTAGAGTTTGCGTTTAACAATCCCTGTAAGTCTGCTTCTGTCTTATTTAATTTTTGTTTCAATCCCTCATCCGCTCGAACCCCAAGTTCGTCTGCTCTTTTCTTTTCTTTTTCTACCTTTTCTTTATTTTTTTGTTCAATACTACGAATTGGTCCTCCCATAGACATACCAGTTTTGGACGCAAAAGTTTTTCCAAGACCTGTTGCTCTAATATCAAAGCTACTCTGTTGGGTAGCCTTGCCAACACTTGTTAATCCACTAGCTAATTTATTAACCCCCAGTCTATTCCCCCACTTGCCCATTTTACTCCCAACCCAATTTGTTCCTGTCGCCGCTTTATTAGCAACAAACCCTCCAGCTCCACCAATAGCTCCTCGAGCAAGCAACGCCGTTCCACCCGTCGCCACGCCCAAGGCAACTCCCCCAGCTATCTTTGCGCCTGCTAACAGCACTTCCCCAAACTGCCCCCCTCCTTTCTTGGCGAACTGAGTTGCTTTAAGAAGCATAGACATGACTATTATCGCTGGTATTAAGATGCCCAAGATAGCTCCTAATATTGTTGTTGTTGCCCCTCTAGAAAATATTGGTTTTACTCCCCCTCCATGTTCATATATGTGCGGTAACAACATAAATATGAGGTATATAAAGAACATAAAGATTGGCGCCATAAATGCTGTTGAAATCAAACGTTTAAACCAAGCATCCCAGCCTAGATATTCAATACTTGCAAACTTTGGCACAGTCCACGACATAAAAGCAAAAGGAGAGAATATGATCAATACCCAAAGTTCAAGTAATCTTCCTATAAACATTAGCCCAGAGACAAAAAAGGCGTACGCGGCAAAAAGCATAATACCTCCAGCAAACAACATTATTCCAAGCGTTAAGGAAAAAGAGAGATTATTTTCTTCTGTAACTTTACCATCAACTATGTTTGTTTTTAGTAGTTTTATATTTTTGTCTGTTATTAATCGAGTGGCGTCAAAAGTTTTCCACATTGCGCCGGATATGTCTTTTCCCCCATTGAGCGCAGCGTCTGTCGGTACAGCTATTCCATCTGTGCTTGTTACCTCAACATCTACTCTATTATAAAAAATTAAAGCTAGAATATTTGAAGAATCAATAACTACTTTCGTGAAAAACATAGAGAAGTTTATAAGCAAAGCTATAATTATCACTTTAGCTATCATTTGTTTAACTTCATGTCCCCCTAGACCCAAAATGGTTCGAATAGCTATATAAAGTAAGATAAGTATAAAGAAAATATTTGAAAGGTCTCTAATGACCGCCCAGGCCGCAGGGATGAAACCCGAATCACTTGTCACGGTGCTTTTTATTCCAAGATCAATCATAACATCAAAAAACTGCGCTGATAACCACAGAAACAAGGAAGGAATTTGAAAAAAAAAGTTGTAAGAAATCTTTAATAAACATCCGTTAAACCAAGTAGGAGGCCAGTAGTCGCAATCAAGGTTATTAATTTGCCTTTCAAAGGGAGTACTACCTGCAGGTGTTGCCGCCGCCGCTGCTTCTTGAGCAGCTTTATCTCTCTCCGCTTCTGGGAGTGTTTCAAACCATCGCCCTCCTCCATTTGTGCAAGTACTGTTCTTAACTTCAGCAGCTATCTCTATTTTTTTTCCTCTTATAAAATTATAACTAGAAGTCACACAAAATCCTTTTAAGTCTTCTTGCGCATTCACCTGCGCCAGCGGACTAAAAAGTCCGACTAGGATGATGAACATCAGGCAGTACGGGATTATTTTTTTGATTTGCTTGCTCATTCTTAATTTATTTTACCTTTTCTACCCAACAACGAATTCATTTACTGCCAAACTTTCTAGTCTCTAACTATAATATTGATAGTAACAGTTGCAGAGGGCGTAGCCGAATCGTTTATTTCAACCCAAGTATTACGATTTTCATTTGCGGCAGTGATGGTAAAAGTATTACCGGTAAGCTTTGATGATTTTAGTTTATGAAAGTCACCTGCCCTAAGTCCTAGCGTATAAGGTTCCGTGCCGCCTGATATGGTCACGCTCGCCGTCTGGTTTTCATGAATAGAAATATAGCTTGACGGACTAACTACCAAGGTCGTCGGCGCGTCAGTTACTGTAATTGTGGCGCTTGCTTGTTTTTCTGGTGTGGATGAATCTTTGATAATCACTCCCATTTGTTCATTACTTGTGACTCCAGTAATTATTAATTGTGATGAATCAGTTTCAGAAATTTTTACAGTTGCTCCCACGCCTGATACATTTTCTATAGAATAAGGTCTTGTTCCGCCGTCTATGATTACAGTTTTCTCTTCTCCGACAGCGACGGAAATATCTTGTTGGATATTTAATTCTTCTTGGCTTGTTATTCTAATATCAACTCTTTTTTCTTCACCTAGAGAATCTTTTATTATGACAAAAGTTTCACCTTCATTAACACCGCTTATTACTAAAGAATTAGAAGCAAAGGTTGCTATCGCGATGTTTTGATTAGGATATGCGCTTATGTTATAAGGTCCCGTTCCCCCATCTATTCTTGCGCTGAAGATATTACTGACGCTGGTTGATATACAAGCATTATCGACATCAATCGTTGATGTACAGTTTGTTGGGATTATTGCCAGCGCTCCGATAGCATTTACTTCAATTCTAATTGAAGCTGTGATTTCTGAATCAGAGGAATCTTCGATTGTGACTTCGGTGGTGCCTGGAGCGACGCCTGTAACTGAAAGTTTTGTTCCAGAGGCGCCAGAAGAATCAATTTTAGCGGTTGCTATTCCCGAGTCTGGCGCAGTTTTTATATTATAATCTCCAGAGCCACCAGATATAGGCGCGCTAGTTGTTTGCCCGACTCTTATAGAAACATTTGTTGGGATGTTTAAGGTTGCCGGCGCGTCGCTGGGGTAGTCGTCTAGTGTTACTGGGTCGCCTAGAGGGTCGTCATAGCTCCAATTGTCGCTTCCTCTACCGCCTTCACCACCTCCACTGAATGCATCTGAAAGTGAATTCAAGCCTACTTCTAAGAACTTACCTAATAGCGCGTCAAAAATAGCCGCCAAGCTGTTGCCTATAGCGCCGTCAAGCGCAGTTTGCAGAAAAGGAGTTTCTAACGCGCTGAATACTTGGTTTGCCGCCACAGATCCGGGGGTGGTGTTTACTAAACGCGGACAATAATTTTCCTTTTCCCATTCTTCGGCTGCTTTATTATATCTATTCATGAAATCATCGTTAGATTCGCCTGGGTCCATGGTTGGTCCTTTGAATTTTGGTCTTACAAATTCGTTTATGCCATTGTTATATTTTGGATTGTCCGGACATGTTTGTGGCGACAAAAAGCCCATTCCTTGCTGTAATGCGTCGCGCACTTTCTCCGCCGGCGCTTGGAATACCCCTTCTAGTCGGCTTGCCAGATTTTCTTGTACTATCATCTGGAATCCTAAATAATTATTTTGCGGATATTGGGTATTTATCAAAAATCCATTCCATCCTCCGTAATTGAAATCGTTCCTGTATCTAACCAATAAATCAGGGTCATTTATGACTTTACTTAAAGTGTATTGGCTATTTTCATAAAGTTGGCTTTTATAACTGTCTATTACACCTAGCGCGGTTTCTCGGCCGAAAGGAAAGTGAAAAGTGTCATAGCCTATCATATCCACTAAATTCCTAACTTCATTTTTTGCTATGTCTTTAAAGAAAGAGTCTGGGTTTTCTAGGAAAAGGGGCGCTCCGTGAAAACCAGAGTTTATCCAGTTTATTGTGGATTGAGTCATTTCCGCTAAAAGTCTTTTTGCTATCATTTTAAGAATTTGTTCAAGAACTGTTTGCGCCCAGTCTTTGAGAGTAGTAGCGGTATTTGTGAGTGTTGAAGCCAGGTTCAGTTTTTCAAGAGCTGCAGTTAAAGCAGTTTTGATTCTAACAACAATATCATCCACTAGTACCCCCTGCGCTTCCGCTTGTTTGGGTCTAGAAAGTAAAACATTCGGCAACAATATTGAGATTATCAATATAAAGGAGATAAGTTTTGTTGTTTTGTTTTCTTTACTCATTTTTATTAGTTATTATACCTTTTTCTGCGTGGCAATAAAACCTTTTTCTGTTATTGGGATAATTTTTGACTAACTGCTGTGAATAAATTACCCAAAGATGACTCTAGTTGATTTACATTTTTTTGATAATTGCTTATTCCGCCTAATGTCATTATAGGATCGCTATCATATAATCTGATATCGCTTAGATTTTCTATTATTCTTTCGTGTGAATTTATTACCTTTAAGTGTAAATCTGAAATAGATTGTGGCACTCTTGTTTTTATCAATTCTTCCATTACTTTATTCATGTTTTTAATGATAGGATCAAGTTTTGCTAAAACGCTGGCATCAACATTGTCTTCATCAACGATAAATTCTTGAAGCACATCAAGCACAGTATAATTTATTCCTGAATTTTTTGTATAAATACTATTCAAAGCATCGTTATAATTTTTAAAAGCCTGAACAGTATCGTTGTTTACCACTTTTACATCAAAAATTGAAAATACTTTTCTAGGTGGAGAATTTTGCACTTTCTCTGCCAAGGAGCTGGTTAATTTTTCTATTGAGGCTTCGTTCACAGCTCCATTTTGGCTAGCTGACACGATAGTCGCAAAAAGTTCTCTGGAGAATCTTTCAGTCGCTGTCAGGTTTTCCGTGTCTGAATTTATTTTTTCTATTGTTCCTGCCAGGTCTGCTTTTGTATCTTTTAATTTTTCTATCGCCACACTGTCCGGTGTTCCGGGTGTGGTTTCTTTTTTCGTTGGGTCAAGCCCAAACAAACCTTCTTGCCAATCCGGCACTTTGTCGCCATCAGCATCTTTAGTTACTAAATCTTCCAGAGTCAAATCGCCATAAATCAATCCACTTTCTTTATTATTTTTTTGATATGTTTCGGTATTTTCAAATGTCGGCATTATTTTTAGGAAAAAAAGCGCAGTAAGAAAAAGTACCGCCAGAACGATCCAAAGTGTCTTTTTATGTTTTAACCAAATATTCTTAATTATGGTTTAATTATATCATTAATAATATGTCAAACGCTAGGTCGTTCAGACTCCCTCGGGGCTGAGGACTCGGGACGAACGCCTGAGGTCTTCAGACTCGATGAGTTTTTGTGTTGATATTTTTATGAGTTTTGTGATTTTCTATATGTTATAATCTAGCAATGAAACGACTTTACCCACTTTTTCTTGTTGTATTTTTATTTTCTTTCAAGACTGTTTTTGCAGTTTCTGTAAATATTTCCGATTGCGCTATTACTTCTACATTAAGATTGGGTTCTAGAGGTTCTGAAGTTATGTGTCTACAAGACAAGCTAAAGCTTTCTTCTGTGGATGGTATATTTGGTCCACTGACCAAAATAGCAGTTAAAGCTTTTCAATCAAGTAAAGGACTAGTAGTTGATGGAATAGTTGGACCTCTCTCTAGCAAGGCGCTTGGTGTTGCTGTGAAAAACAGCGTAAATTATCCAGTAGGTTGCACTTCTACTACAGGGTACAGTCCGACAACTGGCATAAAGTGTGACGGTAGTTCTAATCTAACAATTTCAAATCCTGGAACAAACAACTCTGATTCGTCTGCTAATAACGAAGTTAAGGTGATTATTCCCAAAGTTCAACCCCCGAAGGTTTTTAGCGTTTCTCCAGAAAAAGTGCGATCCGGAGATATTGTAAAAATTTACGGTGAGAATTTTTCACTTACTGGCAATACTGTCCGTCTTAGATATGGACATATCGAGGCTAGGTTTGAAAATTTATCTTCTAGTGATGGAAAAGTTATATCATTTGTGTTTCAACCGCCAGAAGTGAAAACTATGAATAAAGAAGAATTGTTGGATTTGCCCTCCACGGCTTTGAATAAAATTTTGGATCCAATAAAAGCAGCTGGTGGTTCTATTGATGATATTTTGATTCCTTATAGAAATATGAAAAACGAAGATGACTTACGACAATTTTTAAATAATAATGGTCACAATTTTGATGAATTATACGGTAAGTTTTATGTGACAATTGAAAATGTGTACGGTCAGGGTTCTTCGGATAAGGCAATTTTGGCGGGGTTGCGAAAACTATCATTTGGTTCTAATTTAGTAATTTCAGAACAGAAAAATTTTTTGAAAAAGATTTTTTCTTTGCTTGAAGTTTTTGCGCCGAGAAAAGCTTATGCGCTGTTAGGGCAGGGAGGCGTGAATAGTGGCATTATTACGGAGTGTACTTGTGGACCAGGATATATAACATTTATGACTGATAATCGTGGAGTAGGGACTAATTTTTATTGGTGGGCTCCTGGATATGTTCCCAGGACTGGAAATCCTGTGCTTCCTGGACCTAACCAACTCGGTTGGTTTATTCCAAATGTTGCCCAATGTTGGATGGAGGCTGGACCCATTTGTTTTCCCATCGTGGCCAATGTCGTTGGTATTCAATGGGGTCAATGGCCTTAGTTTTAATAGTTGTTGAATTGAATTACTAGGTCTAAGCTGTGAGATTTTGTTTAATAATTTCTTACAGTTTAGTCAGCGTAATCCAGTCTACCAAAGTTAAATCTTCCGCCCTTTTATTCCCCAATTCTGTCAAATATGTCAAAGTGTCTCTTTGACATACGCTTTTTAGGTTACTGGAGAGTTTTTTTCTTTTATGCGCAAAGCCAGCTTTTACTATTTTCCAGAATTTTTCTTCAAAATCTTGACTGTTCCAAGTTTTATCTTGAACAGTCGTTTTGCCTCCCTCTCCTTTATAAGGAGAGGGCTGGGGTGAGGTAAATATTTTTCGTGAGATGTTTTTTATAGCGATTATTGCTGAATTTACTTTTGGCGCCGGAGAAAAATATCTTTTATCAACTTTGGCGATCATTTTTACTTCTCCATATGCTTTGACTGAAATAGATAAGATGCTTTCTTTCTTGCCCGCCGAAGCTTTAGCGGAGGAGGGGCTATTTCCCAATATTCTTTGAGCCACTTCGTGTTGAACCATCAATACCATGCTTTCGGGTTGATTTAATCCTCCCAAAAATTTTTTCAAAATCGCGCCGGTGATGTTGTAAGGGATATTAGCGATAATTTTATAGGTACTAGGCTTCAGGCCGTAGGCATTAGTATTAAAATCTAAAATATCTCCGCATACTAGTATGAGAGTATTTAATTTTATCTGTTCAGCAAATTTGTTCTGCAAAATTTCATAAAGTTCTTTATCTTTCTCTATCGCTAGAACCTTGCACCTAGTCCCTAACAACTTTTCTGTCAGCGCTCCTTTACCGGGACCTATTTCTAGTATTATATCGTTCTGTTTTATTTCTCCCGCTTCAACAATCTTGCGGAGCGCTGTTTCAGATTTTAAAAAATTCTGCCCCAAAATTTTTCTTGGCACGAACTTTTTCTGGGTACGGATTTTTTGAAGCTTAAAAAATCCTGAAATTGGCTCGCCGTCGCTCGCCAAACCCCCTCCAAAAGTTGTGCCTGCGACAAATTTTCTTTTCATATATAAATCGTCTTTATTCTATCTTTTTCTCCTTCTTTTTCTAATAAATCTGCTGGAATGTCGCTGATAAACTCTGATGGAGCATTAATATTGCGAGCTCCAAAAATGGTGCGAAAATTCGCAAATGATAAAAACAATTTTTCTTTAGCGCGGGTGATTGCCACATAAAAAAGCCTGCGTTCTTCTTCCTGCGCCTCGCCGTAGCCTTGCGCGGAGGTGGAGCTATCTTCATTATGACGCTCATGCGGGAAAAGTCCGTCTTCTAGTCCTGTGATAAAAACATGTTTAAATTCAAGCCCTTTTGAAGCGTGCACAGTCATTAACTTGACCGCATTTATTTTTTCTTTTTTATCTTCATTAATTATTAGTGAATCTTGGTCTGAAGCTAGTGAAGCGTCTTCCAGAAGTTTTTCTATTCCACGACCGTTTTCTAGGTTGTCATATTTAAGAGCCAATGTTGCCAACTCTTTTATGTTTTCCAGTCTTTCTTTGTCTTCTTCTGTGCCAGAGGAAAGTTCATTTTCAATGCCGGACTTTTTTACCACAAATTTGATTACTTCAGATGTTTTTACTTGCTCTATTTTTTCTTTTATCTCTTCCAGTATTTTGTAAAAATTATCAATTTTAATTTTCATTTTTATGGGCAGGTTTTCGATATCATTGGCCCAGCCTTCGCCGAGGCTTCGGCGGGGCGAAGCAAAAATTTTGATTAAAGTAACTTTGCCTATGCCTCGCGCGGGGAAATTTATTATTCTTTTTATGTCTCCTAGACTATTTCTGTTTAAGGCTGCGCGCAAATATGCTAAAGTGTCTTTTATTTCTTTTCTTTCAAAAAATTTAATTCCCAAAACTTGATACGGAATATTGTATCGTAGCATCGCTTCTTCTAAGGCTCTGGATTGGAAGTTTGCTCGATACAGAATGGCAATTTCGGAGAGAATGTTCTTTTTTTCATAAACGGAGCTGTCAGCAGGATCATCTTTTGTGGGGTCGCTGTCTCCGCGTGCTCGCGGAGCGCTGCCTCTCGGCTCGTCAGCCTGCGAGACACCCCAAAAAGATGATCCTGCTTCAGCTATTTCTAAAATCTTTGTGGCCACGAAGTCGGCTTCGTCATTTTCATCTAGCGCTTCATACAGTCCTATCTTTTCTCCCAGATCATTTTTTGTAAATAAATTCTTGTCCGGTCTGTATTTATTTTTTTTAATTACCACATTCGCCGCCTCCAAGATGTTTTGTGTTGAGCGATAATTCTCTTCTAGTAGAATTATTTTTGCATTCGGATAATCCTTCTCGAAATTTAAAATATTTTTCAAATTCGCTCCCCGCCACGAATATATATTTTGATCTACATCACCAACTACACAAATATTTTTATTATTTTCTGCCAGCATTTTGGCCATCAAATACTGTACTTCGTTGGTGTCTTGATATTCATCTATGTGGACATATTTCCATTTTTCTTGATAAATTTTTCTAATTTGTTCATTTTCCTTCAACAATTTTGCCGCTTTTAAAAGCAAGTCGTCGAAATCCAACGAATTTTCTTTTATTTTCTTTTTTTCATATAAATTCCAAACTTGCGCCACGATTCTCCCGAAAGAATTCGCGCTATTTATTTCTTCATAATCCGCCAAATGCGTGAATTTTCCCTTCTCCCGCGAGATGACATTTTTTATTTTCTTCGGGTCATATTGCTTCGGGTCAATAGCAAGCTCTTTTTCCGCTTCTTTTATCAAACTCGTGGCGTCATTCTCGTCTAGAATAGTGAAATATTTTGTCAGCCCTAAAATCCGCGCATTTTCTTTTATTATGTAAACTCCGAGAGAATGAAAAGTAGAAATAAAAGGTTCGCGATATTGCGTTCTGTCACCACGAAAATTTTCTACTGAAAATTTTCTCTGTCCGTCGTCGCCACTCCTCCCAAGGGTTCCATAACGCAATATCGCTTTCTCTATCCGTTCGCGCATTTCTTTGGCGGCTTTATTGGTAAATGTTACAGCCAAAATATGCTCTGGCGACACGCCATTTTTTATCAGATTTACTATTTTATGCGTTATAGTTTTAGTTTTCCCCGCTCCCGCGCCAGCTATAATAAGCAGTGGACCATCTATATGTTCCGCCGCTTCTCTTTGTTTTTTATTCAAGCCTGCCAGATGTTGCACTTATCAAATATAACACAAGTATCCAAATATGATTACTATTTAGTTAAACTAGATCTTAAATCTTCAATTTTTATCTTTTCCGCAAGAATTTTTTTAGCTTTATCTATTTGGCTTATAGCATCCAAGCCTTGCTTTTGTATTTCCGCTATATCTTTTACACCTTTTGTTTCGTCCATCAACGCTTCTTCAAAAAACGCAAAAGTTAATTTGTCTTGCATTTCTTTTGGGAATTTTTGCAAATTATTAATTAAAAAAATTCGAGCGCCTTCCTCGTCATTTTTTTCTACAAAAGTTAGAAATTCATTGTATAATTCTGAAAATGTATTGTTCATAATTGATTATTTTTATTAGCTTAATGTATTTCTCTTGTCATTAATGTTTCCTTCAAGCCATGCCGCAAAAATGCTAGCCCAAAATCCTTTGTTTTTCTTATTTTTTTCTTCATATTTTGTCTTTTGTTCAGCAATAAACATATCTTTAACAATATCTTGTTCAAGCGTATTTTTCCCCGCATAGTCAGAGCTTGTTTTATATCTTTCCCAGTCTTCATTGAATTCCTTTTCGTCTAAAGTAGTTTCCTTTTTTGCATCAAGGAATCCAGTCTTTTTTTCTGTTGCCACCGGCGCGCTTTCTGATAGTAATTCTTTAGACAGAGCATCTCTCATATCATCATTACCGCTAACACTAGCAAATAGAATAGAACCAATATCGCTCTTATATTTATCTAATTCGGCATAAGAATCTTCAAGTGAACGGGCGGCAGTATTCAAATTATTTAAAAGATCTTTATTAAGCCTATTCCACCAAAGCCCCCCATACTTTTTTGCTAGTTGCTTTATCGCTTCCTTCTTTTCAATAGGATCTTTTATTGCCAGAGTGTCTAAATATTCCTGCGAAGTAATACCATTATCATTCAATAATTTGTCAACTTTATCACTCGTTTCTTTGTCTTTTCCATTCTTAAAACTATCATGTATATCTATTGGCTTGGCAATTGCATCAAAGCTATCTTCATCATTAAAGCATATTTCTTTCAGCTGGTTGCGTATTACTTTTAAGGCTTTTTTAGGAGTAAGACTATCAAGTATTTTTGCAAAATCGGGATGCTTGCGCGCAATTTCAATTATGTTTTCTTCGGTCAGTAAATTTTCAATCCTTTCCGATTGAGCGATTTTTTTTGAAAATTCTACCCTGTATTCGCTAAGAAGTTCAAGATCATCTTTTTCAAGTTTTCCTTCCCTGATTCTTTGCCCCAGATCTTGTTGCCCATCTTTTTCAAGCAGTTTACCAAAAAGGTCAGACTTGTTTTTATCTTGCAATATTTCCGCTACAGTATGACCTACTGGAGGTGGCGTAGTATGTACTTTATTATCTTCTTTACTTTTTCTAAAATCGTCCATTATTCCCATATATTTATCATAAAACTTTTAATCTTAATAAGCTATTTGTAACTAAAGGCTCTCAATATTATATAAATTAATATTTTTTCTGTCAATTTTCCGTTATATTACTTGATAATTTTCAAATTATATTATACTATTTTTATCTTTTCCTCAAGAATTTTTCTAGAATTTTATTTAATCTGTTCGAGAACAGACAATGATTCATTTCTGAAATTTTCTGATTCTTCTCCAATAATATTCAAAAATCCAGGAACTTTTTCAAAGAAAAAATCAAGAACCACATCTGGCATAGCGTTACTTTCTATTAATTTTTCATACTCTTCTAGGTCATTTTTTTCTAAAAGGGGCAGAACCCTGGTCAATACTGATTGGAAAATTATTTTTCCAATTCGAGATATCATTTCTTCTTGTTTATCCTCAGGTAATTTGTTGATTCCAAACAAAGTTATAATATTTTTACGAACTTCTTCTTGCGCTACTAGTGTATTTGTATTCATATTTTTAATTTCATTATTAATAATTTTATATTAGACTTTTATAATATAGTTTTTTACTTCATCTAATTTTCCCATTTCAGCCGCTTTTTGCAAGGCTCGAGCAATGTAGTGTTCTGTATTTTCTTTTTTCCAGAAAAAGCTATCAGTTGGTCTAAGACCGGTGTATTCTTGAAGTTTGTGAATGTATACAAGAAAATGATTTTCCGGATCTTCTTGTTTTAGTAAATTTCCAACATTAGAATATCTTATTTTTTGCCATTCATTTATTTTCTCACCAGAGAAAATTCCTTTCAGAATTTCTTGATGAGTTTGATAAACCCCTATTAACCCTTCCCCGCTTAAATGAAAAGGATTTCCAATAATAAATTCAGGATGTTCCTCTAATAAACGACTTTGTTCCATAGAAATATCTGAAAAAAGTTGGCCCCGATTTATACTGAATCCAAATGTATTATCATTTTGCCCAGCGTTTCTTTGTATACCAATTCTTCCTATTTCCTCAGGTATTTCAGCATACTTTTTTAGTGTATTAGCTCTTGCTGTCTCTATGGGAGAATTATTTTTATGTTCAGGATTAACTTTTTCAATATTATCTGAATCAAACATTGCCCCAGTGTATTTTTCTACATCTTGTCCAATTTTTGCATCATGAAAAATTATTTTCCCAGTTGTTTCATCGTACTTTAGACTTGATCCTTTCATAATGTATGCGCTTTCTGCAGTGTTGTTGGGGTCATAGAAACCTAAGTCTATCGCTTGTCTAGTAGCGTTCGTGTCTTTCAAAAATTCTTGGATATTTTTTGGTAAAACTGTAATATCTGGATATTTAGCTCTAAGATCTGCCTTGAAATCAATCAACCCTTGTATACCACCCTTTCCTTTGTCAAAAACATAACTTCCTTCTGGTGTTGTTTCTTGTGTTTCAATAGTAGATGTGTTAAAAGACGCTGGGATAACAGTTGGTGTTGTATGGTCAGAAGAAGCCCCTGGCTCATGTGTTTTTGATGGTGTAGTTGTGGGTGTTTTTGATCCTGATTCAATACCTAAAGCTTGAGCTGCATTTTTCGGTAAAGTTTCGCTTCTTTCAAATCCTCCATTTGCATTATATATATTATATGTTCCATCAGGAAATATTTTATACTTAGCTCCTCCCGATCTTTCTGCGTATATTATTTTTTTTCCATTTTCATAAGTTTCCCGTAATTTTGTTATATTTGGATCTACTTTTTTCAGTTGTGTAAGTTTTTCATCGAGAGTCTTTGTTGGGTTTTTAGCTTCAGCTGTTTCTGTCGTTTTGTCTTCAGACTCTATTTTTTCTTCTGCAGGTTTTTGACCACTAGGAGTATCTATTTCAGGTTTTGGTGGAGTTTCTGGTTCTAATTTAATACCCAAAACACTTTTCATATTATCTGCTATAGTTCCTTTGTCATAAAGTATTTTCTGGTTATTATAAGACTCATATTTTCCATCAGGAAATATTTTATGCGTATATCCATTATCAGATTTTAAAATAAAGGTTTTTTCTCCTCTTCCATTGACTCCCCCCTGTAACTCTTTTATAAATGGAAATATTTTTTTCACCTCTGTAAGTGTTTCTAGTTCTTCAGGAGACATGCTTGTTTCAGTTGAAACCGGTGGTTGTTCTGTTCTTTCTTGCTCTTGTATTGGCTGGGGTGGTTGTAAAGCTTTTTCCATTTTTGGTGGAAGGGAATCTCCTTTAGTAAATAATTTTCCATCTATATCATAAAGTTCATAAGAATTTTTATCAGGAAATATTTTATATATGTATTCGCTTTTTGGGTTTTTTGCAAAAAATACTTCCTCCCCGTTCTCTTCAATTTTCTGTACTTCTGTTATAAATGGATCGAATGGTTTCAATTTTGTAAGTACTTCATTTTCTTCGGGAGACATATCTCCAGTAAATACAGACTGGTCTAATGCATTAGTTTTTGTTGGCGATTCAACATTTGGTAGTTGAGTTCCTTGCCGTAATCTATTAAAGGGTGAGTTCTCAAATGCTTGATGATTTGCGTTTATTGCAGTCATTGTGCCGAGACCAACTCCAATCGTTAAAGCTCCACCAAGAATATTTTTTGCCCATTGGTATCTTTTTAATTTTTTTCCTATATCATTGTTATATGTGTTTTCATATGTATTCAAAATATCAGCTAAGTTAGTTTCATTAAAAGCATCTGAGCTGATTAAAGGACTCATTTCGTGTTTATTAGATATTTTTTCTTTTAAATCTTTTATTTTTTTATCGATAAAATAATTTAATGCTCTTCTTCCAGCAAACCCCCCAGCTGCAACACCAGCCACTATACACCCACCAAATAAAAAGGAAATACTAGTTCCTCCAAGCATTGCAAGATTTTGAATAGTGAAAATCTTATTTTTTTTGTTTTCATCCCCCTTCTTTTTAAATGACTTTAGGTGTTCTATGAGTTCCGAACCTGTTTTTGAAGTTAGTGCCATATTCAACCCTACAGCAGCGCTCACTCGAGCACCCAATCTAGCTGAAACCATAAGCGCTGATGATGAACCAATGCCGAGAAGCGCCGCAGAAGCTAATGTTGCTCCCCCAATCAAGGCAGTACTAGAAAAAACCTTGAACGCTTTTCCTTTTTTAGTTTTTTCTAAATTAGCCCACCATTTATTGGTTTTAGCGAGAGGTCTTTCTAGAAGACCAGTTTTAGCGATAGCTTCAGCATCAAAATCTTCTTTTGCTTTTAAGAATAGTTCTCGCGCTAATTCTTCTTTTTTTTCTGTGGAAAGACCAGGTTGTTTATTTAATTCTTCTTTGATCCTTTGCGCTATAGCTACTGTGTCCATCTTTGATACTGGTTTTATAACAGGATCTGTTTCATCAATTTCTGACTTACTCTTTTTTGTTCTAGCTTTTTCAAGAGAAGCTTTTAATTTTTCAATGTCTTCTGCTCTTTTACGTCTCTTTTCTTTTAATTCCTCAAGAGCTTTTTCTTCTGGATCTGTTTCATCAATTTCTGGCGCACCTTCTTTTTCTGCTCTTTTTAATGCTTCTTTTTCTCTTTCTGCTTTTTTTAATGCGTCGTATGTTTTTGACATATATGCTTAATTATTTTTTCAATGCCTTTTGCATTAGAGCCAACTCAGGATTAGTCCTCGCAATAAGTTCTTTGTTGTCTCTGTCACTTTCGTCTAGTTTTTCAAGGGCTTCTTTAATTTTCATCTTTTTTCTTTTTTAATAATTTCTTTTAACGTTTTCTTAGTTTTTCCACATTTTTTTTAATTTGCATCTTTTTTTTAAGAGCTTCTTTTAACCTTTCCTCTAAAATCTTATCTTTCTCATCCTCTGCGATTTCTTTTCTAAGCCTTCTTTCTATTTCAGCAATCCCACCTACTTTTTCTGGGTCTGCTTCTTCATCAGCCATTTTCCAACCCTCATCTTCTTCCATTTCTTCTAAAAATATATTTCTTTTTTCTTTTAAAGATTTTACAGGTGTAGCCGTTTCTTCTTCTGGCGCTTCTGCCGCTGCCGTTTTTACAGGTGCAGGTGCAGATGTAAGTGCGAATGTTGCTTCAGGTTCAGTTGATACTTTTCCTTCAGCTTCTGCTAAAGCCACCAGTGCACGCCGTAAATCTTCTCTAGTTTTATTGTCGCTTTCTTCTATCTCTGCGTCTCTTTTTCCAATATCTCTGAGAGTTTTTTCAATTTCCTGTTCTCTTTCTACTCTTTTTAATGCCTCATAAGTTTTTGACATACATTTATATTATATAATAATTTAAACTTTATGTTATTTTTCTAATCCTGCTAAGAGTCTATCATATCTGGCGTTGATTGCCTTTATTTCATCGATTGTTGTTTCGAGTCTTTTCAAGTAAGAATCTTCTCCTGATAATAGTTCTTTGGAATAGTTTAATTTTTCTGTGTAATATTCCAATGGTGAAGTCCTTATGGCTTCCAAATCTTCATCAATTTTCTGTTCTTTCCAGAGTGGGAGTGGTCCTGATCTAAGCGTCTCTGTTTTATCTTTTATATCTAACACAATCATCTCGATACTATTTATTCGTTCTTTCCTTTTTCTTTCTAAAAATCCTCTTTTCTCCCCCACTGTCTTAAGAGATTCCATTTCTCTTATTTCCATTTCAAAATCAAATTGATCGAGCTGTTGTGTTTGATATTCTTCTGCTTTTTTATAGAGTAAATCATTTCCTGTTTCAAAATCAAGGTCATCTGCTTCCAAACTACCGTCTGGGCGATAAAGTTCAAATTTTGATTTTGGATTTCCAAGTTCTATTACACCCATTGCATCTCTTGGGGTTTCTTTTATATTTTTGAGTCTCAAATAAAATCCGTTTGAAGAAAAATTAGTGGCATTATTTGTGTAGTCTTCTATATACTTATACAAATTCCAAAATTTCAAATCTTTACCATCCTGTGGCATCGCATTATTAATACTTTTGAGTGTTTCTAAATTAAGTTTTTCTTTGTTCGTATCAAATAAAATTTCAAAATTTATCGGGTGTAATTTACCTATTAAGTAATATGTGAAAGGATTTTCTTTCCTGTGTTCCAATATAGCTATTTGCTCTTTCAAATTCTTACGCTTGAACGGTCTAATTTTAGAAGTTTTTTCTAGTTCTGATCTGAGTAAAGCTAATCTGGATTCAAGCTCGTCTAAATCAGGAATTGGTCTTATTGGATTTTGATTTTCTGATGGTGTTGCTATTTCTGGAGGTTTTTTTCCCTTAAGTTCTGCCAACTCTCTAAGCAAAGCTTCTCTTTTGACTCTATTTTCTTCTCTTTCAACCCTATTTCTTTCAAGTTTTATCTGCGCAGTTGCTATCGTTTCGTTTAGTTTTGCTATTGCAACAGCTTTTGCGTCTGCTTCTGTCTTTATCGGCTCTGAAACGGCTGGTTCAGCCGTTTCTTCAGCTGCTGCCAAAGTCGCCAATGCTTCTGCATTACTTCTTTTCGCTTCTGCTATAATCCTTCTAAGTTGTTCTGCTCTTATTTCGTCGTCTGTTTTCTGACTTTCAAATAAAGCTAGTTGTTTCTTTTGATATTCTTCTGCTCTCTGTCTCATTAATCTTTGCCCCTCTTCATAACTTAGCGAATCTTCCCCAGTAAAATATTCCCAATTTGGATTCACCAATTTATATTTTGCTCTTGGGCTACTTGTAAATATTCCTTTTTTGCCATCTTCTCCCTTACCTCGTACTTCCTCCACATTTTGCAATTGTAAAGTAAATCCGTTAGATGATAGTTCTACCGTATTACTTTTCCCTGGTAAAATAAGTTTAGAAGTAAAAAATTTTACTTCTCGACCAGATTCTCCACAAGTTCTATTAATATCCTCGAGCGTAGCTTCTGCTTTTCCTTTTGAGAATAAACACCAAAAGGCTGCATCACTCATATTTTCTATTACAAAATATTTAAAAGGATTTTGTACTTTATCTTTCTCCAAAGCTTCCTTTGATGCCTGTTCGGGTGTGGCAGAAGCTGTGATTGACGCTTCTCCTGAATCTATTTTAGCTCGAGCAATCCTCCTTTCAATCTCTGCTAACTCTTGTGTAGCATCAGCTATAATTCCTTCATTTTTTACTATTGTCTCTCCAAGCGTTGCTTTTGCGTCTGCTTCTGCGTTCGGTCCTGGAGCAACTTCTGCCATTGATGTTTTAGATTCAGGTTCAGTTGTTTCTTCTTCTAATGGTTGTCTTTCATCTCCTTCTTTGATTAGTAGTTGTACCACATTCCCTGCAGTCTCTTGAGATTTTTTGATACGCTCTCGTTCTTTTAGGATTGTGAGAGCCTCTCTTGAATTTTTTATAAACTCGTTTATTCGTTCAGTTTGTGTGGAATTTGGGTCTACTTCATATCTAGTTTTTTCTATATATATAATTTTTTTCTCTAAATATTCAATACCTGTAGGCAACATAGAATTTTTGAGATATTCATCAACCGACTCCCCAGTTTTTTTTAGAAACTCATCTTCCATTTTTTCTAGTTCACTTATTGGTATTGTTTCTCTCCTTATTATTGGTACTTCTTCTCTTGGTACCATTAGAACCTCCGGCTTTGCTTCTATCGGTACTTCTTTCCTTGGTACTGATTTTACTGTTTCTATAAATGTTGATTTCACCTCTAGTCTTGTTGGCCCTCTTCCTAATCGTACTTCTTCCTCTACTGGTATTTGTGCCGGAATATCCTTTGATTCTACTTTTTCTAGCTCTGGGGGAAGATCCAAAGTCTCCATAGCTTCTTTTTTTAAAGTTCCTTTACCAAGTCGTTTTCCAGCTTCATCATAAAACTCATATCTTCCATTAGAAGATAGCCTATAATAATTTTTAGCTTTAGTTGTTGCAACAATTATTCTTTCTCCATTTTCACCAATCTCTTCTTTTAGTTCGGTTATATTTCTATCTATTTTTTGAAACCTTTCAAGCCTTTCTTGTTCTGCTTGCGCTTTTATTAACCTTGCCTGCCTTTCTTTCATTTTTTCTAATATACTTTTTTGTTTTGGTTGCGGAGCGTCTACAGACGGAACTGTTTTTTCAGCTTCTGCCAAAGCCGCCAGAGCTTCTTTGTTGTCTTTGTTCGCTTCTTCTATAACAGCTCTAAGTTTCTCTGCTCTTATTTCATCCGCTGTTTTTGATTTTTGTTCCATAAAATAAAATTTATAAATTAATTTTTACCTTTATATTATTTATTGAATGTAGTTCTTGCTAGTAGCATATCATATCTGGTATTAATTGCATTTATTTATTGCTCTTTATTTTGTGGGTTCTTTATGGGAAGCTGGGATTGACGCTTTCCCTAAATCTGTTCTAGTCTGAGCAATCCTCTTTTCAATCTCTTGTAATTCTTTTACAGCATCAGCTATAATTTTTTCATTTTTTGCTATCCTTTCCCGAAGTTTTGCTATCTTTTCAGTTCGCTCTTCTGTTCCAGAATCAGCTCTCTCGTCTTTCTCGCCACCCTCCCCTTTCGTATCTCCTACGAGCTCTTTGGGTCTCTTGACAGATTCCAGTGATGCTTCTTGGGCAGCTTCTCTTTGAGCATACGTGCTATGTGTCGCTGTCAGGTCCTGTGATACTTCGGTCTCCGATCTCCTCGCCTTGAGAACTATTTTTGTGTATCTAGGACCTGGGGTACAACTTACCTCTTCAATAGTAATGGGTTCGCCGTCGACAGCCTGGGGGATGAGATCAATGCTGAATTCTACCAGATAACTTGCACCATCTTTAATTTCTACTGCTGGCCATAATGACTCGTCTTCTCCGAAGCCCCGTTCCACTTGCAGATAGAAAAAATTTGCATCGGTCTGCGAAGATTGGAGCACACTTTCAAGCTGAGCTGACAAGCCGAGCTTTCCAGCAATTTTTAGCACATCGTCTTTAGAGATGTTAATACGATCAAGATCGACACTCCGTACCAGTAATTTTCCTGATTCGTGCACTCCATTTAGGTGTCCATATGTTTCGTACCCTCGGGCGCTCTTTTTTTGGTTAGGGAACAATTCTACTAACGAATATTCATGTTGTTTCCGTGGCATCTCGCCAAATTCTAGTGGTTTTCTTTGCTCCGGTGGTTTTGCTATTTCTCTCACAAGGGCTATCGCCTCTTCTCCACTCATATTATAAAAACGGGGTTTTCTAGAATGATTTAGTAATTGTATAAGCTCCTTATATCTAGCCGTCTCTTCTTCCGGGAGACATCCCTTGCTAAACTTATTAAGTATCATTTGGAGACCATGAAGCACATTTGTCTTTTTTACTTTTTCGCTCACATGCCTTTCTTCGACAACCCCATCCACATCACGAAATCCGGTTGAATTCCAATCAAGCACCACCAAACGACCATTCTCCGGTATATAATAGAAATCATCAAGTTTTCTGTCGGTCGTTTGAAGATTCAAGGCAAAAACCACCTCAAGAATTTCCATGTACTGCCGCAGCACGTCCTTGGCTCTTTCTTGGTGACTCTGGAAAACTTTCTCCATCTCGCTACCCGACATGTGAGAGGATTCTTCCATAAACTCAAGCACGAGGGCGGGCTTTTCGTTTATTTCAATCAATCTGGCGGCAGGAAAATGAGATGGAGTCCCGGGGAACATCTCCTCTTGTTTCGCCTGCAAAAGATGAATTACTTTCTCTTCATCAATGATGTGTGGCTCCCAACTCTCTTTCAGAGGAATCTTTACAGCAACAGGGAGCCGCATGCCATCACTCATAGTCAGATCTGCCTGTAATACCCTGCTCGTTGCTCCGAATCCGAGCTCATTATCACGCTCGTACTTGGCCTTTCTTATTTCGAGCGAAAATTTTACCCCCGGTTCCGCCCAAGATTTAGGTTGATCGGTTGTTTTAATAATAGGTTCTTTAAGTATTTTATCGCCAGAAGCAATTACTGACGACTGATCTATTTTTGTAGGCCGTGGTTCCATTAATATATTTACATTATATATTCTTTACCCAAAATAGTTATCCCCACTTTGTTAGTTTTGGATTGACTTTCGGCTTATTTTGGGCTAGCATATGGATGTACCTTTTAGGTAGTTATAGCGGAAAATGATTGAAATTCAGAGCCGATGGTACTATCATGAGAACTTTATCTAAAATATTCAGGTCTATTCGGGCCTTTTCCTTATTGTTTGGGGCTTTTTTGTTGTTATTTGCCCCTTTACAAGCGCAAGCTGGGCTTCTTTCTTCGATTTTAGGCGATGAAGCCTATGCGGACACAGAAATCACCGAAGGAACTCAATCCAACTATAACTCACAGACTATGGGGCTTCTTCAAGCAAACGTTTCTTCTGCCTCAATTTTTGAAGATAAAAATGACAAAAAAGATAATATTATTGATGAAAATGCCAAAGTAAGCATTGTTTCTGACAATGCCCTTATGCCCACAAGTAGTCCGATGGGTTTTTCCGATGGTAAAGGTGGCGCAGAATTTTCGCCGGAAGAGACAAGTGTGTATGTAGTAAGAAAAGGCGATTCTGTCTCTCAAATAGCTGAAATGTTTGGAGTTTCAGTCAATACTATATTGTCGGTTAATGATATGAAAAAAGGTGAAAAGCTTGCAGAAGGCGACGTTCTTTTTATATTGCCTATTTCTGGTATTGAACATACTGTGGCTAAAGGTCAAACTTTAGCCAGTATTGCAAAGCTTTATAAAGTGGATATAAACGACATTGCTTTTTATAATGGTATTTCTGCGGACGCTAAGCTTTCTATAAACGATGAACTCATTATTCCTGGTGGCGATATGGTTCATGAAGGAGGCGATAAACCTGCTTCAAACCTAAGCTCTGCAATTTCTAGAGACCAAAACTATTATGCTACGCACCCAATCCAGAATCTTGTCGGATATTTTATAAATCCAGTGCCTATAGGACGCAAAACTCAAGGTCTTCATGGTCCGGGTAATCGAGGGATAGACATTGGCGCTCCAAAAGGTACGCCAATCTACGCTTCTGCTCCCGGAAAAGTACTTATAGCGAAGACAGGCTGGAGCGGAGGTTATGGAACTATGGTGATCATTGAACATCCTAATAACACAAAAACTCTTTATGCGCATATGACAAAGCTCGGCACTCATTCTGGCGCGCAAGTATCTCGAGGAGAAGTTATTGGCTATGTCGGTTCAACAGGCCGTTCTACTGGTCCACATTTACATTTTGAAGTTTTCAACGCTAAAAATCCAGGCTCTGACTGGTCTTGGGCGAATTAAAGTAAGTTCTAAAACTGCAAAGAATTATGTGCGGGGTGGGGTAATCGAAACCCCGACCGCGGTTTGGAAAACCGCCGTTTTACCACTAAACTAACCCCGCGTATTTAAATTTATACTCCAAAAAATAGACAAAAACAAGACTTGTTTTATTTTTCATAACCATCTTACTATTTTATTTTTATTTATTTCTTTGTTCCAATAATCTCTTTACTGTCTTCGGCCATTCAAATAATGTTTTATCAGTCAAAAGAGCAATTGCTTCCTGAGTTGAATATTTACCAACAGTTACTAATTTAACATAAGAATCAAACGCATCTTCAATAATTATTTCATATTCACTGACAAGCACCTTCTGTGCTGTTTTTTGATAAAGCGGATCATTTTCAAATTTTTTTAGTTTCCGTATGGGTCCAAGATAATCATATGGTCCTTTTTTACTAAAAAAAAGGTTCTCCAAATTATTTTCATTAAAGATTGACAAGTCTCTAGTCTTTGTATAAGCAATGATTTCATCCCGCACTCTCTCTAAAGCAACTATTCTATTTTCAATAAAAAAATTCTCAAGAATTGTTGTTTTAATTTCTATGTCTTTTTCTGCTATGTAACCTTTAAGTTCTATCGGAGATTTTATATACCCAAAAACTTCCCCAAAGAGTCTATTTTTTTGGTGTTCGTGTTCGTGTTTTTTGGTTATTTCGCCAGTTGGGTCATCAGAGTTTTTTCTGAGCTTTTTATCTGTGTTTATTACTGTATAATAAATATCATTTTTGATTACAGATTGTGAGGCAAACCCAGCGTATTTAAATATAACTGGTTTATCTGCTCTTTCATACAACCTTCCTGCATTAAATCCTTCAGTATAAATATCTATAGTCATTGGTCCAACTAAAATATCAATTTTTTCTTCTTCATCAATTTTTACTCCTGTTAATTCACTTATGAGTTCATAGTTATCCGGAAATTGTTGTCTTATTTCTAGAACCTTTTGGTGATTTTCAAAATATTTGTTTATAAGTTTTTCTATGACCTGTTTTTGTTTAGAAGTAAAACCGTATTTAGCGCTAAATTTTTCAGTTAATGCAAGAAGTTTCTCTTTTGAAACATCGTGATTAAATTCTATATTTCGCTCAATAAAAACACGAAGAGTAGCTAATGCTTCGCGTTGTCTCGCTAAATTTTCTTTGAAAATTGCTAAAGCTTCCCTTTTCTGTTCCTTAGGCAGACTTTTTATTTTCTGTAACTCTTCTTCGGACGAAAATATTCCATTAATTGGTGTATTATTTTGTAATTTTTCCTCAAAATCAAAATCTAAAAGCTTCTCAAATTCTTCTTGTGTAAGTTGTCCAAGAAGTTCTTTTTCTTTTAATGTTTTATATTTATCAAAACTATTTTCCGGGTTAATTTCTAGTTTTTGAAAATTCTCCATAAAATTTATAACATCAGCTTAATATTTATTTTTTAAAAATATCTGAATTGGTCGGGCCGCTGGGAATTGAACCCAGTCTAAATGCTCCCAAAGCACTTGTACTACCGGTATACTACGGCCCGTCTTCGCGAGGCCAAAGCCTCGCTATGACGAGGCGGAGGCCCGATCCCCTAAAGTTAAATAACTATATCATAAAATAATATCACTTACCACTTTTACTCTAGCGTTTTTGTCCTTTAGATTTAAAAATACAACTAACAGATCTACTTGCCATTCCTTTTCATCAAGATTTTTTGACAAAAGATAAGTTTGAATTGTACGCGCCATTCTTTTAAGTTTCCACGGATGCATATTGTCTTCGGGTTTATATTCATCTAATGTTCCCGTCTGCTCCCTATTTGAGAGGGCGGGCAGGTCACGATTAACACTACTTAATGTTTCACGCGCAACAGATTTTACTTCAATAAAGTATAGTTTATTAGATTTTTCAGCAATAATATCTATCTCTCCCCATTTTTTTGTGTAATTTCTATCTAATATTAAAAAATTATGTTTCATGAGAAACTTTACAGCCACATTTTCCCCTATCTCTCCTATTTTTTGTGTTTCTGAAGTAAAGACTTTAGGCATATTTGTCTTGTCTAAGCTTTGGTAATCGTGAATTACGAAACTCGTCGAAGGCATGTCTTTTTTAGGGGGTTTCGAGGCTGTCGAGCCGAGAACTTCAGGATTTTTCAAGCTTCGAAAAATCCGTACCCTAGAAAAAGACATGCCTAGAAAGAGTTTCGGAATTTAAAGTTGGTAAAAGCTTGTTACTATCAAAGTTTCACGAGTAACACAATAATATATGTTTCACGTGAAATCTATATATAAATTTAATGTCTTTTATTAAAATATCTTTATTTTACAATATATTCTTGACAAAATAATTCTTTAGGACAATCTTGTAATATGTCCTTTATAAACATTATTAACATAGTTATCCACAGATTTTCTATAAATTAGCTTTGTTTTACTTAATGATAAAAAATTCTTTAGGTCACTAAACTTTTTGGTGCGGCCAAGGGGAATCGAACCCCTATCTCAATCTTGGCAAGATCGTATTTTACCACTAAATTATGGCCGCATTTTTAAAACACTGTTTTTATTATAATATTTTATTTTAAATAATGCAATTATAAAATTAGCTTGTAAAATAAGCATTATTTACTAATTTTATAAAAAATAGTATAATACAGTGATATTATAAAATAATTTTGCACCCGTAGTGAAATGGATATCATATCCGCCTTCGAAGCGGTCGTTGGGGGTTCGAATCCCTCCGGGTGCACTAAGTAATAGTGGAACAAGATACTAAAAATTTAATATCAAAAATACCAAAAGAAGTTTCATATGTAACAGACACGCTTGAAAAGGCTGGTTTTGAAGCGTATTTAGTGGGTGGTTGTGTGCGAGATCTTTTGATGGAGATAGAACCTAAAGATTGGGACATTACAACAAATGCTAAACCCGAAGAGATTATGAGTCTTTTTGAGAAAACTATTTATGAAAATACTTTTGGAACTGTAGGGGTATGCCTGCCCGCCAAAGTAAAAGAGGGTGTTTTACGTGAAACAGTTAATATTAATGTTTCACAAGAAACATCTAAGAGTAATGTTACTCATGAAACAGCAGAATACATGATTATTGAGGTTACGCCTTATAGAATTGAAGCAAAATATAGTGATTTTAGACATCCAGATAAGCTAAAATTTAGCAACAAGCTCTCTGATGACCTAAAAAGACGAGATTTTACAGTGAATGCTATAGTACTTAATTCTAAAGGACATATAACGGACATGTTTGATGGTCTAAAGGACATAAAGGACAAAACTTTACGGACAGTAGGGGAGCCAGATCATAGATTTCAGGAAGATGCTTTGAGGATGCTGAGAGCTGTTCGTTTTTCTACGCAATTAAATTTCTCAATTTCTCATGAAACGATGGAAAGTATTATAAAAAATTCTGAACTAATAAAAAAAATTTCAGCAGAAAGAATTCGTGATGAGTTTGTAAAAATACTTATGTCAGAAAACCCAACAAGCGGGGTCATAATGTTACAAAAATTTGGTTTGCTTAAAAATATTATTCCAGAGCTTGAAGAGGGGATAGGGTGTGAACAAGGCGGAGCCCATTTATACAATGTGTTTGAGCATTTATTGCTTGCTTTACAACACTCAGTTGAAAAAAAATGGTCTTTAATAATAAGACTTTCTGCGCTCTTTCATGATATTGGGAAACCGAGAACTAGACGTCCCGGAGAAAAAAAAGCATATACTTTTTATGGTCATGAAGTTGTCGGAGCGAGAATGGTAAAAAAAATAATGGAGAGATTAAAATTCCCAAGCAAAGAAATTGAGTTAGTGGAAAAACTTGTCGGTAATCATATGTTTTTTTCTGACACCAACCTCATCACGCTTTCAGCAGTACGCAGAATTATTGCTAAGATGGGCAAAGAGAATATTTGGACTCTGATGAATGTCCGAGAGTGCGACCGAGTGGGAATGAAAAAAAAAGAAGCGCCTTATCGATTAAGAAAATATTTTGCAATGATAGAAGAAGCCTTAAGAGATCCGATATCTGTCAGCCAGCTAAAAATCAACGGGGAATTTATGATTAAAGAGCTCGGCATCAAACCAGGTCCTCGGATGGGGTGGATTCTTCATGCGCTTTTAGAAGAAGTTCTTGATGCGCCAGAGAAAAACACAGTTGAACACTTGAGTGAACTTGTTAAATCGTTAAACACGCTCAATGATAGTGAACTTAGGGTTTTAGGAGAAAGAGGAAAAGAAAAAAAAGAGGAATTAGAAGAAGGAGAAATAGAAAAACTTCACACTAAACACGGAGTTAGGAAGTAACTGATTGGATATATTTTACTTTACTAAACTAAAGTAATTAATAAACTTCCTGCTGGTAGCAACTTTCATAGTAAACCACTTCTGGACTGTTTGGGGATTGTGAAATTCTACCATTTTGTTTTTCCAGTATTAATAATTAAAATTTTCTTGTCTTTGGAAATTTTGTCTTTTATTTGTAGAAGCAAACCTAGCCCAGCAATCCCAGATGGTTCGCAATTTATTTTCTGTTCGTTTGCGATTTTAATTGCTTCATCTAAATACTTCTCTTCCAAATTATAAACTTGGCTCATTTCTCCAGTGAGACCAGTGAATCTATAAAACTTAATCCATTGTTTTGAATAGTTAGCAAATGGTAAAAATGGCGCATATAATTTGTCCATTTTGCTTTTTGGATTTGTAGTCTTTGCTCCTAAAATAGATGTTTTTTTTAAAATTTTAATACTTCCCTTAAATCTAGGGTCATTTATTTTATAATTCAGTTCTTTTTTAATTATATTCATTATATTTTCATAAAGTTGTCCTGTGCCAAAAGGTACGAAAATATAATCCGCATTGCTGTTTATGATTTCGTAACTTAACCAATCATAAAATCTAACCGTTGGGTCGTATGCTTCGTTTGAAGTAATATCAAAACCGTCTTCATTTTCAGTTAATCGTAAAATTTCCTTCCAATCAAATGTTTTTCTACTTAAATCTTCTAGGAAAATTCTACAACCTACTTTTTTAAGATTATCTGTAATATTAGGATCAGTTTGAGAATCCACCAATACATGCAAATTCGGCAGCCCATATTTTTTAAGTTGTGTTTGTATTGCCAGGGCGGCAGAACCGGAACTTAAAATAGACAGGATGGGAAGTTTATCTATTTTGCCAATCTTTTTAGATTTGAGAAATTCTTTGTAGGTAACAATCATCTCCCAAGCCATTCTGTCTTTGTGTGTTCCGGTCTTGTTATGACTTTCGTCTTTCAGCCAAACATTAGAAAATCCAGGCACTTCAATTTTGTATGTTGGTGTAGCAGGGAATTTTGGGTCATCAGGAGGGAATTCAGGTTTGTCTGGATTATTTTCTGATGCCACTACGATAGAGTTTAAAATCGCCTCTTCTTTTTCAGTTAAAGCCATATTTTAATTTTAAAAAGTTTAGTTTTCAATTGGAGTAAATACTTTTAACATATTCTCAAAAAGTTGAGTGCTATACGATGAAAGATTAAAAATTACCGCCAAGGTAAGTAAAGTAAGTGAGGTGGGTATATTCCAAAAACAAATCGCTATGGCAATAATAGCAAAAACGACGGGTACTAATGTGCGGATGGTACTGCCACGGATTTCCTTTTTACTGATTTCTGGATTTTTAATGTGTTCTGAATAAAGCACATATCTGCGCATCCAATATAAAGACAAACCAATTAGAATAATGTGTGTGGCAAATATTACGATGGACAACTCATTTTTTGGAAAGTCGCCAAGAACTCTGGCGGAAAAAGGAATAAGAGATACTAACATGAAAAATAGCGCGTTTATATTAGTGAGCATACTGTCCACATTTTTTGCATAAACAGAAACGAAAAAGTGATGCGCTCTCCAATAAGTGAAAAGAAGAGAAAAAGACAATAAATAACTTAAGAATAATGGAAGTAAGTTCTCGACTTCAAGCCAGAGGTCGTGATTGTTCACGGGTTCAAAAATAATTGGTACTTTTATTTCAAAAACCAAAATTGTCATTACAATAGCAAAAATCCCGTCTGATAACTGGTCTAATCTTGTGTGGCTCATGCTAGAAATAATAGCACAAAACTCTTTTTTGGTATAGTTTTTGCTAGACACACATAAAAATCTGCTGATTTTTTGCTATGCTCGGCCCGTCCGGCCTGCGCAATGTCTCTCAAAAACTACACCTGCGACGAGTTTTGTAATTCCAGCCAAATCGGACAATGGTCCGAACCCATATAGTTTTGTATCGTGCCTGCGTTTTTTATTCTTAGGCCACCTTCGCCATGCTTCGGCGAGCCAAGCATTAATTTTTTGTCAGCAAAAAAATAGTCTATACGCCAGCCTACATTCCTAGCTCTAGCTCCTGTTTTCATATCCCAATAAGTATAAATGTCTTTTTTATTCGGATTTAATTCGCGCCAAACATCTAGAAAATTATTTTTTATAACTTTAGTAATCCAAGCGCGCTCTATTGGCAAGAAACCGGTGTTTTCTTCATTTGCTTTTGGACGAGCTAGGTCTATAGCTGTATGGGCAGTATTTATGTCACCACAGAAAATCACATTTTCACCATTTTTCCTTAATTTTAAAATAAATTTTAAAAACGCTTCATAAAATTCTAATTTGTATTTTAATCTATGCGGACCTTGACCGCCATTTGGATAATAACCATTTATTAATGTGAAGTTTTTGAATTTTGCGCCGACTAATCTGCCTTCATCGTCAAATTTTTTTATACCCATACCATAAAAAACTTCCCTCGGTTTTTCTTTGGAATAAATTGCCACTCCACTATAACCCTTTTTTTCTTTTGGATGTGAAAAAAAGGAATAATAATTTTTCACATTGCGCGCTTCCTCCGGCAATTGTTCTGGCGTGGCTTTTGTTTCCTGCAAGCAAACAATATCCGGCTTGTATTTTTCAAAAAGCGGACTGAAAAATCCTTGTTTTGCCGTCGCCCGCAGACCGTTTGTGTTCCAAGAAATTATTTTCACGATAAATAATCATAGCATATAAAACTCTTCAACGAGTTTTATTTTTGCCATGATATTTCTTGTGCACATCTCTAAGGTGTTTATCGGTCACATGAGTATAAATCTGGGTAGTGCCGATATTGGCATGACCGAGCATGGCTTGGACAGAGCGTATATCTGCGCCGTTTGAAAGGAGGTCAGTGGCGAACATATGACGGATGACGTGTGGAGTCACCTTTTTTGATATACCAGCTTTTATGGCGTGTTCTTTTACGATACGCTCCACTGATCTTTTATTGAGATGAGTCAAGTCTTCAACTTTTTTATTCCTATCTTTTTGATTAGGTATGGCGACGAAAAGCGCTTCACTCATGTCTTTGCGTGTAGCTAAATATTTTTTTACCGCTGTTTTCGCTTCTTCAGAAATAAAAACTACGCGTATTTTGCCACCTTTGCCACGGATGGAAAGTTCATCTGAATTTAAATCAATATCTCGAGGGAGAGAACATAATTCTGAAACGCGTAAGCCAGTGGAAAATAAAAGCTCAAGAATGGCTTTATCCCTTAAGTCTTTGATGTCGGAGTTCTTAGGTGAGGATAAGAGACGACTTAATTCTTCGCCAGTGATGAGGTCAAGGGGGCGTTCGCTTACTTTTGCCAATTCTATTCTTTCAGCCGGCATAGATTTTACATCTTGTCGCGCCAGATATTTCAAAAATGCTCGAATAGAAATCAGATAATAATTTTGGGTTTTTCTGGTTAGAGTTTCTCTGCTTGTGGCTCTATGCACACCCGGTTGTCTGTTGAGCCAAAGGCGAAATTCACGAATATTTGCATCATTTATATTTTCTGGATTGTCGGTCTTTATAAAATTTAAAAAACGATTAAGATAGTGATCATAATTTTCCACTGTTTTCTGCGACCTGCCTTTCTCTATTTCTATATATTCCAAAAATTGAGTTTTGAGTTGTTTCAGAGATGCCATGTGTGTATTCTAACATGTCGCACAGCCTTTTATTTATTATGTAGAAATTGTAACTAAAAGGTCGAATACAGGAACGGGGTCTAGACAGATTGCATTTTTTGTTACTTTATGCTAGTATATAGGTATGTTAGCGACTAAGAAAAAGCAAACAATTATAAAAAAGAGCCAAATTCACGACAAGGATACAGGTTCCCCTGAGGTGCAAGTAGCTGTTATTTCCGCTTCCATTGATGAATTGGCGAAGCATTTAAAGAAACACAAAAAAGACAATCATTCTAGAAGGGGATTAATCAAGATGGTGGCTGACAGACGCACTCATCTAAAATATCTAGAGCGAACAAACAAGACTCGCTACAACGCGCTCATAAAGAAAATTGATTTGTAAAACTACATCTGCAACACTTTTCAAAAAGTGCTATACTAAATAAATGACAGTTATAAAACACAAAGAACAGAGGGTTGGGGTTTTTATTGATACTCAAAATCTATACCATAGCGCTCGCAATTTATATAAAATGCGGGTGAATTTCGGCGCAGTTTTGAAAGACGCTGTTTTTGGCAGGAAGCTTGTGCGAGCTGTAGCCTATGTCATTACCACTGAAGCGCATGATGAAAAGAATTTCTTTGAAGCTCTCACTAAACTTGGAATAGAAACCAAAACAAAAGACCTGCAAATCTTTGCAGGTGGAGCAAAAAAAGCTGATTGGGATGTGGGGCTCGCAGTTGATGTTATTAAAATGGCGCCTCGACTTGATTCAGCGGTTATCATATCTGGTGATGGCGACTTTATTCCGTTAGTGGAATATTTACAAAGTATTGGTGTGCAAGTGGAAGTAGTTTCATTTGGTAAATCAACTTCTGGAAAACTTCGCGAAGTGGTGGATGATTTTTTGGATCTTTCCGAGAATCCTAGAAAATATTTGATCGGAGCGAGATAGCTATCTATGGAACCCTATTCTGATGAATATAGCGAAGTACTCGATATTAAAAAAGTATTTTTTCAAATTCTCAAGAAAAAAATTAAAAACATTATTCTTGGAACTTTTCTATTATTAATTTGGAGTGTTCTTTGTATTATATTTTTAGTACCAAAAATTACTTCATCGGATTTTGGTTTTTTCCTCATTCTTTTTCCTTGGCTTCTTTTTTTAGGATGGCTTAGCATACTTTATTCAAAAGTTCGTGAAGCTTTTTGGAAACAGCTTGCTTTAAAATATGGTTGGGAATACACATCTACTAAAAATATATCTCAAGAAAAAGCCCTCTTATTTAATATAGGTCATTCTAAATTCGCACCATATGGAATCATAGGTAGCTATAACAATCATCCTTTTCATATCTTTGAATATGAATATACTATCGGAAGTGGTAAACACAAAACAACGTATTCCTTTACAGTTTTTGAAGTAAAATTTACGGGGACATTTCCACATCTTTATTTAAATTATAAAAGTGATGGATATTCGAATATGCCTTCGGTTTTTTCTTCTCTTGCAAAAATTTCTGTTCCATACGAATTTGAAGATAAATTCAAATTATATGCACCGAAAGAATATGAGACAGAAACACTTGAAATTTTTACTCCTGACATTTTTGCACTCCTTATTGATTCAAAATGGAATCATGATATGGAATTTGTGGATGGCGAACTCATTATTTATAGAAATGAAAAGTTTAACAATTTTACAGACCTCGATGGAGAGTTTAATAAGATTAAAAAATTCATTAGTATTCTCTCTCCACGACTAAACAGACTCAAGCTTACTCAGATTGGAGATATAGCACCTCTGTTGCGTTAGAAACACCTAACATTTTTTTGAATAACATAAATTACTTGCTTTTCAGCTCAAAAATGCTACTATAAAAATTAGTTTATTAGTCCCGACGTAAAGTTGGGACCCTGATTTATAAAGCGTCGGGGTTAATCCGTTCGCGTCTAGACATAAAGTAGTGTTTCCCAGAAAAAAATATTTGGTGAAACAACACTGTAGTCTGGATACGAACTTAGACACATTCATAAAATATAATTTTCTTTCGGTACGGATTTTTTGAAGCTTAAAAAATCCTGAAGTTCTCGGCTCGCCAGCCTCGAAACCCCTTCAGAAAATTATATTTTATGAATCTATAAAAAAAATTCATGCAAAAAAAAGAATATAGTGTGGAGATAGGCGGAAAAAATTTGACTGCTATTTTTACAGATTTAGCAGAGCAAGCTCATGGGTCAGTGATGTTAAAATATGGCGAGACTATAGTGCTCGCAACGGTTTGTATGTCAAAAGACAAACAAAATGGTCTAGGCTTTTTTAATTTAACAGTAGATTATGTAGAGAAATTTTATGCAACTGGAAAAATTCTAGGCTCTCGTTTTATGAGAAGAGAAGGCAAGCCGTCAGAAGACGCGATACTCGCAAGTCGGGTGATTGACAGGACTCTTCGTCCGCTTTTTGACCAATCAATTCGTCATGCCGTGCAAGTTATCGTGACGGTTATTTCGGTTGACGATAATGACCCTGTTATTTTAGCAGTTAATGCTGCTTCGCTAGCTCTCGCAGTTTCAAATATTCCTTGGAACGGACCTATCGGTTGTGTGCGTATTGGTAAATATAATGATGAAAATTTAAAAATAAACCTTGCAAAACTACGTGACGAAGACTCTCTAAATGGGAACCTTACAGGTGAAATGCAATATAAATTTGACCTGACCGTTTGTGGGAAAAATGGAAATATAAATATGATTGAAGCCTCTGCGCGCGAAGTTTCAGAAAAAGAACTGGAAAAAGCCTTAGAAGAGGCAAGTAAAGAAATAACCAAATTAGAAAATTTTCAAAAAAATATCGTAAAAGAAATCGGCAAAGAAAAAAGAGTTATAGAAAAAGAAGAAATAGATTCTCAATCTGTAAAATTGTTTAATGAAAATATTTTGCCAAAGATGCCTCCTGCTATTTTTTCTGGAGCAGGGAAAGAAAAAATAGATGAATTACACAATGTTTGGAATAAAATGGTTGCTGATAATTTTCCAGACAGGGAAGATTTTGCGCTAGAAGATAATTTATTTGATGACACAGAAAACGATATCTTGCACCAAAAAGCGATTCAAGAAAATAAAAGAGCTGACGGCAGAGGGATGGATGAACTTCGTGATATTTATGCGCAAGCAGGAGGCGTCTCGGCAGTTTTACATGGTTCAGGAATTTTTTATCGTGGAGGAACACACGTCCTTTCAGTTCTTACACTGGGTGGTCCAGAAGATAGACATTCTATTGACGGCATGCAGACAAAACTTGAAAAAAGATTTATGCATCATTACAATTTTCCACCTTATTCATCTGGAGAAACAGGACGAGCGGGATTTACAAATCGTCGAGAAGTTGGGCATGGCGCGTTAGCTGAAAAAGCGTTGGCTATGGTTTTACCACCTCTTTCCGAATTTCCATATACTATTCGTGTAGTTTCTGAATCAATGGCTTCAAATGGTTCTACTTCTCAAGCATCAATCTGCGCTTCCACTCTCGCGCTCATGGATGGTGGCGTGCCGATTTTAGCGCCTGTCGCAGGTATAGCTATGGGGCTTATGCATGAGACTGATGAAAAATATAAGATTTTAACTGACATTCAAGGACCAGAGGACCATCATGGAGATATGGATTTTAAGGTTGCTGGGACAAGGAAAGGTGTTACCGCTATACAATTAGACGTAAAAGTAGAAGGGGTGCCAATAAAAATATTAGGTGAAGCGATGGAGCAGGCAAAAAATGCCAGGATAATTATTTTAGATAAAATTCAAAAAGAAATTAAGGCTCCACGCAAAGAGATATCTCCGAACGCTCCAAAGATACTTATTATTAAAATTAATACAGATATGATTGGCATGGTTATAGGCGGTGGAGGCAAGACCATCAAGGAAATAAAAGAAAAAACTGGAGCGGAAATAACCATTGAGGATGATGGAACAGTTTATTTTACTGGCAAAGGCGATGGAGCAGAAAAAGCCAAGTCTATAGTTTTGGAAATGACGCATGAATATACAGTAGGAGAGGTCTTAAAAGGTGAGGTTGTAAAAATCGCTGATTTTGGAGCTTTTGTCAAGTTGAATTCTTTTACCGATGGAATGGTGCATATCTCAGAGCTTGCGCCATTTCGCGTAGAGAGAGTTAGCGATATAATAAAGGAAGGTATGATTGTGCCAGTGAAAGTCATATCTATAGATAGAGAAAAAAGCAGGATTGGTCTGTCTATTCGTGAAGCTGATAAATATTTCTTCAATGGATCCCGTTAGAAATAGGAAGCTGGAGATTTCCGTCAAACTAACAGGGTTCTTGTATTAGTATTAATTTCTAACGGGATGGAAAAAAATAGTGAAAAAATATTTGTTCGTAATGTTTCTCCAGTAGCCCGCAATAGATATGGTATTTCTGGCGAGCAAAGTGAAACAGACGGGAAAAATAAAATTATTGAAACTTATGCCGAAGATATGGCGAAGGTGCTTGAAGATGACAAAAGCGGGTTAATAAAAAAAATAATTCATGAAGAAGAAGAACACGAAATAGAGAAAAAGAATTTATCTCCCGAGTCAACAAAAAATAAACTTTTTATGCTGATAGGCGCATTATTTATTATATTTAGTTTTTCTACTTTGTTTTATCTTATATTTATGAGAGATGTCGCCACTGTTTCTGTAGAAAAACAATTTAGGCCTCTGATTTTTCATGACACAAGTATTTTTATTGAAGTAAAAGATTTTAAAAAAGAAGAAATAGCTCAAGCCGTTTCAAATAAAGTAAATACAACGAAAGTTAAAAATAAAGGAGTAGAGGGGATTTATCTTACTTCTGATAAAAAAGTTATAGGCTTCACGAAGTTTATAGAACTTATTAAAGGTAATTTTATTTTAAATGATATTGATCTCGTGGATGATAATTTTTTACTTGGTGTTGTAAATGGCGCAACGAAGGACTTTTTTATATTACTCAAGGCGCGCTCTATGGCTGATATTTTTGGCCCTTTGCGCGCTTGGGAAAACAAAATGTTTTTTGATTTCTATGGATTTTTTGGAAAAGAGATTTCCCCTGAAACAAAAGATCTCTTGACTGCAAATTTTGAAGACGGTGTTGTGGAAAATAAAAATGCGCGCATTCTTTACGATGAAGACAGAAAAATAGTAATGATGTATATTTTTGCGAACGATACTTCGGTTATTATCACTAATACTGAAAATGCCGCGCAAGAGATAATGCTTCGTCTGGCTTCTAGCGGAGTAAAAAAATAAATATTATTTTGTTTTCTTGATTTTTTCCCAAGGCAGATTTTCTTTGCCAAAATGACCATAAATGGCAGTTTGACTAAATATTGGATTGCGAAGTCCCAAGGTTTTAATAATTGCAAGGGGTTTAAAATCAAAATTCTTTCGAACAATTTTTGCCAAATCTTCGCCTTTTTCATTGATTGCTTCTATCATAAGCGGTTCTGCCATGCCGATAGCGTAAGCGACAGATACAAGAACTTCTTTGCCATATCCGGAAGCCACCAAATTTTTAGCCACATATCGCGCCATATAAGCTCCAGAACGGTCCACTTTTGTCGCGTCTTTGCCAGAAAAACATCCTCCGCCGTGCGGAATTATTCCGCCATAAGTGTCTACCATTATTTTTCGTCCAGTCAGTCCAGTGTCAGCTTTGAAACCACCAGATACAAAATAGCCTGTCGGATTTATTAATATTTTTACTGACGCTCTTTCTTCTTTGGTAAGAAAAGGGAAGATAATTTTTTCTGTAATTTCTTTTTTTATTTCTTCTAATTTAACATCAGACGCATGTTGTGTGCTTATCAACACGGTCTCTAATTTTCCGTTAGTATAAGTGACTTGCGTTTTACCATCGGGACGAAGCCACTTAATTTCTTTATTTTTTCTTGCTTCTTCTAAACGTTTTGCTAATTTATGCGCCAGCACTACCCCTTTCGGCAAGAACTCTGGCGTCTCATCTGTGGCAAATCCGTACATTATTCCTTGATCGCCGGCTCCGCCAGTGTCTACTCCCATAGCTATATCCGGTGATTGAGTGACAATATGAGCGGATATATCTAGTTCGTCATCGTAGCCAATTTTTTTATAAACTTCGCGCGCAATTTTAATATAATCAATTTCTGCTTTTGAGGTTACTTCGCCGCCAATGACAAGCTTGCCATGTCCGCCAAAAATTTCCACCGCTACCCGGCTTTCTGGGTCCTGTGTTAAGTATGCGTCTAAAATAGCGTCTGAAATTTGGTCACAAATTTTGTCCGGATGCCCGGAAGTCACGCTTTCAACTGTGTAATTGTTATTGTGTTTGTAGAACATAAATATACGAGCCTATTATACTATAAAGATTTAATATTTTTTAAATAAATTTTTAACTTTTGCTAATCGTTCTTTTGGCGAACCGACTATCTTAATAAATGGAATCTTGTGTTTTTCTAAAACATTTCTAATTCGCGTATCTACAGCTCGCTGGAATTTTATATCAGTTGTTCGCGCGCCATCATCTTCAATAGCAAATTGTCCACTGGGTAAATATAACACTAAATCATAATTATAAAATCTTGGCACCAATGTTTTGGTGGCAAATTCAATCAGGGTTGATTCTTTGGAAAACAAATGGTGTATATAAGCGAGCAAATCTATACAGGATCGGTCAGCCACCCATTTTTCATTTCCATCTTCTAACTCAATTTGTTTCGCTATTAGCCAAAGCTCTGTTTCTGTTGTGGCCGTTTGGTCAATATTGTATCTCACTTCTTTTGCTAGTCGCGCCGCTTCAGGTAAAATTTTGAAATCAGGATATTCTTTACTAATTTGATTGGCTAGAGTAGTTTTACCTACTCCTTGAGCCCCAATAATTGCAATTTTCATATGTATATTTATCAACGAGTTCCATCTCTCCATTCAGACATATATTTTTTTTGTCTTTTAGACAGGATATCAATCTTTGCGCCTAAACTTTTAAGTTTTAAAGTAGCGATTTTTCGGTCTAAAATTTCCGGTAAAATATGGACTGAGTTAGAGAGTTTATTTCTATTTTTAAGAATGAATTCCACAGCCAGAATTTGATTGGCAAAACTCATATCCATAACAGATGCAGGATGCCCTTCGGCGCTACTAAGGTTCACTAACCGTCCACCAGAGAGCACAAATACGGTTTTTTCATTTTTTCCATATTTTATTTTGTAACTTTCTACAAAATCACGCAGGACTTTTTTCGTTTTTGTAATTTTTTTAAGCGCGACTAGGTCAATCTCAACATCAAAATGTCCGGAGTTTGAAATTATACATCCATTTTTAATGGTTTTGAATGTTTCCAGTCCAACAACATTTATATTGCCAGTAACTGTGCAAATAAAATCAGCAATTTGCCCAGCTTGCGCCATCGGCATAACACGAAATCCATCCATCAATGCTTCCAGCGCTTTTATTGAATCAATTTCTGTGACAATAACATTTGCTCCCATTCCCCGCGCTCGCATTGCGAGTCCTTTTCCACACCATCCGTAACCAGCAACCACAAAAACAGAACCGGCTATTAATTTGTTAGTGGCGCGAATTATACCGTCTATCGTTGACTGTCCCGTGCCGTAGCGATTATCAAAAAAATGTTTAGTCATAGAATCATTCACCGCGATAATGGGAAAAAGCAACACGCTTTCTTTCTCCATTGATTTTAAGCGAGAAACGCCAGTGGTAGTCTCTTCTGTACCGCCAATTATTTTTTTTGCCTGAACTTTTCGTGAAGAATGTAATTCTCCCACTAGATCCGCCCCGTCGTCCATCGTGATGGAGGGCTTCATATCAAGCACATTGCGCAAATGCGTAAAATATTCTTTTTTATTTTCACCCTTTTTAGCGAAAACGGGAATATTAAAATTTTTTACTAATGCCGCCGCGACATCATCTTGGGTGGAAAGCGGATTTGAAGCGCATAACGCGACATTCGCTCCGCCACCCTTGAGCGCAATTAGTAAGTTTGCCGTTTCGGCGGTGACATGAAGACAAGCTCCGATAGTGATATTTTTGAACGGCTTAGATTTTTTAAAATTAGAAGCTATACCAGCAAGTACGGGCATGTCCCTCTTAGCCCACTCTATTCTAGCCATTCCGGCTTTCGCCAGATTGATATCTTTAATAGCGTATTTCATGGTGTTCATTATAGCATTTAATAAATTTCTTAAATCGGCATGGACAAGACTCAAGGTTGCCTTTATTTTTTTCTAGTATATACTTTCGTTGACTATCATTATTACTTAATCAACTGACTAAACATATGCGGACATCTATTTTTAGTACGTTTTTTAAAGATATTCTAGCTTCTTCTCTAATTCTAGCTTTTTTCATAGTGCCATTGACACCGGTCTTTGCGCAAGAGACAACAGCAGATCCTATTGTCTCCTTGTCTGAAACAACTTCTCCAGATACTGTTACCACACCAACTCCAAATATTCCAGACACATCAAGTGATTCTACTTTAGATGTAGATAACTTAAATACAAATGAGAATACAGTCTTACCAGAAGAAATATCACCAACAGCACCTAAAGAAGAACAGATGATGGAAATGTCGTCTTTTG
>Ga0155365_108_pt1 | contig 121751 bp, 126 predicted proteins | sample RifCSPhighO2_02_FD_106333 | JGI IMG/M metagenome (GOLD analysis project Ga0155365, IMG submission 106333) | Candidatus Nomurabacteria bacterium RIFCSPHIGHO2_02_FULL_36_29
ACCTTGGACGGTAAGGCAAATGTCGTTGAGTCGGACAGTAACGGCAAGGCGGCCGAGGATGTCGCGACAAAACCTGAGTTCGCCTTGGCGGCTGCGCTCGGGCCGAGAGTAGCGGCTGAAAAGTATGGATTGGAAGTTTTGGACGAGGCTTGTGAAGACATGCCTGCTGCCACCACCTTTTTCCTGCTCGGGCCGAAAAGCCACTCCGTCAAGCCCGGCAGTCGAGCTGTCTTGGTATTCCGGATCAAGCACGAATGCGGTGCGCTCGTTGATGCTCTCCTGCCTTTCAAGGAAGAGGGGCTCAGTCTTCGGCAAATTCACTCCTGTTATACCCAGGAAGGTCAATACGATTTCTTCATTGAGATTGAGATCGAATGCGACAGACACGAACCTGACAAGCTATCACGAGCTATGAAAAAAGCGAGTCAGCACATGACACGCCACATACTGTTCGGCTCGTTTCCGGTTTCCTAACAAAACCCGTGCTTAGCGGAAGGTTTCTAAGTAAATGCGCATAGCGCAACAGGCGGAATCCTGATCAACTATCAAAAACCAGCGACATTCGAAGGGATATTGCTGGTTTTTATCTTTTATTACTCTGAATTACGAAACTCTAAAAATATAACTTTCTGCAGGGGTTTCGAGGCTGTCGAGCCGAGAATTTCAGAATTTTTCAAGCTTCGAAAAATTCGTAACGGAAGAAAGTTGATATTTTTATGGGTTTTGTAATTTACGATTTATTACTCTGAATTACGAAAATCACGATTTTATTAAATTATTCAAATTCTGTAGTCGCGGGAGGTTTCGGAGTCAGGTCAAAGAACACACGAACAATATTTTTATGTTTGGTTAAAGCATTTGTGATTTCATTTATAATTTCTTCTTTGAAATAATATCCTCGAGCTGTCATAAAATCTACCGTCACCACGGCTCGAACAGCGAGAGAATGCCCATAGACTCTTTCATCGCCTTTCACTCCGACTGAATTTACTCCAAGCAACGCCACGATGAGTTGTGAAATATTTTTTGAGAGATTATATTTTTTTAATATATCACTTACAGTTTTATCAGCCTCCCGAACCAATTCAATATTTTCTTTTGTAACTGGAGCGCCAACAACTCGTAAATATAATCCAGGACCGGGAAAAGGATTGCGTTCATATATAGTCTTTGGAAGATTCAGCGCCCGAGCGAGTTCTCGCACTTCGTATTTAAATAAATTTCTTAAAGGATGCAAATCTTCTACTTTCCAAGTTAAGCCCACATTATGATGTGTTTTTATCATTACTGACTCTCCAGCCTTACCACTTTCTATTATGTCAGTAGCCAGTGTTCCTTGGACAATAAAACCTGCTTTATATTTAGCAATTTGCGTTTCAAAAATACTTTTATAAACTTCTCGGAACTTTGAACGTTTCTCTTCTCCATCAATCGTAATGAATATGTTTTTAATAAATTTTTCACCGGCTTTGATTACAACTAGGTTTTTTATTCCGGCAGATTTTGTATTTTTCTTTAATTCCTCTATTTCATTCTTTCGAAGACCTCCGGTATCAATAGCGATGCATATAAGTTTTTTGCCTAAAACTGGAGCAAGAATAGCGGCCAAAGTGGTGGAATCCACTCCGCCAGAAACACCTAAAATAACTTTCTGTTTTTGCTTAGGTTTATCTACAATGTCTAAAACTTCTTTTTGAATTTGCTGAATTAAATTTTTAGGATTCCAATCAATCGAACAGCCAGAAAGTGTGAGAAAATTTTGTAATATTTTTTTACCTTCCTTTGTGTGAACGACTTCAGGATGAAATTGGATTCCTAGAACATTGTTGGTCTTATTACTCATAGCGGCAATACCGCTTGATGAGGCGATAGAAATAAAATTTTTAGGAAGTTTGGTAACTGTGTCTCCATGACTTGCCCAAACTTCTGTTTTTTCTGGTATTCCTTTGAAAAGCGGGTGTTTTGTGTTTAATGTCACTTTAGCCGGACCATATTCACGATGTTCATGAGGTTTGTCCACATTACCGCCAAACTTGCGCGCTAGAAGTTGCATGCCGTAACAAATACCCAAGATTAGATATTTTTTATTTACCCCATCTTTGGGAAGATCAGTAACATCGAGCGACTTTGGAAGTTCTGGAGCTCCATCATCATGAACACTCCAGTTGCTACCCGAGAGAATAATAGCTTTTGGAATATTATTTTTCAGCCATAAATCAACTTTTTTTGGTGGCAATATGATGCTTCGCACACCAAGTTCTCGCAGAGTTCTGCCTATTATGAGCGTATATTGCGACCCATAATCTACGACAAGTATTTGTATCTCATTCATATTATGCTATTATACACAATATATTTATGGCTACAAAAAAAGAAGAAAATTTTAAGGAAGGTCTGACTTATAATGATGTTCTACTTGTGCCCCAATACTCGGAAATTTTGCCTAGAGATATTAATATAACTTCCCATCTTACTAAGAAAATAAAATTAAATACGCCGATTATTTCCGCTGCCATGGATACTGTCACAGAATCTTCTATGGCAATAGCTATGGCGGAAGTTGGCGGGATAGGGATTGTTCATAAAAATATGACTATCTCAAAACAAGCGGAAGAAATACGCAAGGTTAAGCGTTCTGAAAGTGGAATGATTCAGGATCCTATCACCCTCACGGAGAGCGCTTCCTTAAATGAAGCGCTTGAAATTATGAAAAAAAATAAAATTGGCGGGATTCCGATTGTTGATAAAAATAAAAATTTGAAAGGAATATTAACCAATCGCGATTTACGTTTTCAAAAGAATTTAAAACTTCCTGTGAAAGATGTTATGACTAAAACAAATCTAATAACTAGCAGTTTGGGCACGGATTTGGAAGAAGCGGAAAAAATACTTACAAAATACAAAATTGAAAAACTGCCATTGGTTGACAAACAAAATAAGCTCGTCGGTCTTATCACTTATAAAGACATCATGAAGGTAAAATCTCGCCCTTTATCTTCTCGAGATAGTTTAGGTAGATTGCGGGTAGGGGCGGCAGTAGGTGTGACAAGCGATACGCTAGAGCGAGTGCAAATGCTTTATCAAAATGGAGTGGATGTGATAATCATTGATACCGCTCATGGTCATTCAAAAGGAGTAATTGAAATGCTAAAGAAGATAAAACAAAAATTTCCCAAACTGGAAGTTATCGCTGGAAACATTGCTACAGCAAAAGGAGCCTTGGATTTGGTCGCATCTGGAGCGGATGCGGTAAAAGTAGGTATTGGGCCTGGATCTATTTGTACTACTCGTATAATAGCGGGAGTAGGATATCCTCAATTTCAAGCCGTATATGAAGTAGCGCAAGCTCTAAAAAATAAAAATATACCCATAATCGCCGATGGAGGAATACGAAATACTGGAGATATTCCAAAAGCTATCGCGGCTGGAGCAAGCTCGGTAATGATTGGTTCTTTGTTTGCGGGCGTAGAAGAATCTCCGGGTGAAACTATAATTTATGAAGGTAGAAAATATAAAAATTATCGCGGTATGGGTTCTATTGAAGCCATGGAACAAGGATCTAAAGATAGATATTTTCAAGACACAGAAGATGATATTAAAAAACTTGTGCCGGAAGGAATCGTGGGTAGAGTTTCTTTCAAAGGCAAACTTGGAGATGTGGTTTATCAACTTATCGGTGGACTGAGAGCAGGTATGGGGTATCTCGGAGCGAAAGACATTAAAACTCTTCAAAAAAATGCAAAATTTGTTCGAATTACTCAAAACGGCAGAGAAGAAAGTCATCCGCACGATGTTATTATCACCAAAGAAGCTCCTAATTATAATTTATAAAAAATAACATTTTTTATAAAAATATGAAAAAAGTCAAAAACAAAAAAGCCTGCCCGCCATCGCTACGCTCAGGCGTAAGCGGGCGGGGATTTGTCGATGTAGTGGTGGGTCTTCAATGGGGAGACGAAGGAAAGGGAAAAAATATTGACGAGCTTCTTTCACATAAGGTTTATTCTGGTGTGGCCCGTTTCCAAGGCGGAGCAAATGCAGGTCATACTTTGAAATGTGAAAACAAAACTTTTATTGGACATATTGTTCCTTCGGGTTGTCTTCAAAAAAATATTGAACTATATATCGGCAATGGAGTAGTAGTGGATGTAATATCTTTAATTAAAGAAATCTCTGAACTTAAAAAATTGGGTTTTAATGTAATCCCCCGTCTTTATATTTCTAACCGAGCAAAATTAGTTTCATATTTACATCCTTTTTTAGATCAAGCTGAAGAATTTTATAGAAATAATAAAGGAGAAAAAAAAGTAGGCACTACTCTCAAAGGAATTGGTCCGACTTATGCTGATGTCCGAGCCAGAAGGGCGCTTTTGATTGGAGACATTTTATTGCCAGATTTCAAAATTAAGGAAAGAAATCTTTCAGAATTCCATAAGAATTTTTTAAATATGTATAAAAAAAAGTATGGATTCAAATTTTCCGAAACTGAAATAAAAAAAGCGAAAATCAAGTGGCAGAGCGCAATTAAAAAACTAAAAAAATTACAAATATGTGACGTGTCGTATTTGGTACAGAAACGACTAAAAGAAGGAAAAAATATTTTAGCGGAAGGCTCCCAAGCCGTGATGCTTGATATTGATTTTGGCGATTATCCAAATGTCACTAGTTCCAATACCTTGCCGGCCAATGTTTCTCTAGGTCTTGGAGTGCCTCATACTTATATTCAAACTATATATGGCGTTATAAAAGCTTATACTACCAAAGTTGGCGGAGGAGATTTTCCAGCGAGAATCAAAGACGCAAGTCTTGAAAAACTTTTTCAAGACGCTGGAGGTGAATTTGGATCTACCACTGGAAGGCCGAGGATGTGTGGCTGGCTTGATTTATTTGCTCTTCGATACGCTATCGGTCTCTCGGGAGCTAATAAAATTTTTATAAATAAAGCTGATATTTGTTTAACGAATAAAATAAAAGTGGTAACCGGATATAAACATGCGGGAGAAAAATTAAAAGAATTCCCGCTCTACTTAAATCAAGTTACAGATGTCGTGACAGAAGAAATGCCCGGTTGGGGGTATGCAAATTATGGAGTCCGAAATAAAGAAAAAATTTCTTTAGAACTTTCTTCATATTTAAAATATGTTGAAAACAAACTTTCTGACCTTGATGTAAAGATAGTATCAGTCGGCACCGGCCCAGATCGAGAACATTTTTTTAATTGGAATGATTGAGGTTTTCGGGTACATACTTGCCTATGTCTCTCCGATACTGCATTCCTTCAAATGATATTTTCTCTATCGCTCTATACGCTTTCTCTAACGCTTCTTTCATGGTATTGCCTGTTGCGGATACTCCTAAAACTCGCCCGCCGTTTGTCACTAAATTTTTCCCATTTATTTTTGTACCAGCGTGAAAAACCACTATGTCTGGTTGCATTTCCGCTTCGCTTACACCAGAAATTATTTTATCTTTTTCATATTTTTCTGGGTATCCACCTGAAGCTAGCATTATTGTACAGCTTGAAATATTTTTCCATTTTATTTCTAATTTTCCCAACTTTTGGTCAATGGACGCATCTATAATATCTAAAATGTCACTATCCAATAATCTCATATATGTTTCCGTTTCCGGATCTCCAAATCTAGCATTGTACTCTAATATTTTCGGGCCACCTGAAGTCAATATTAGTCCAGGATATAACACTCCAACAAAAGAAGCTCCCTCTTTCGCCATAGCAGAGAGGGTTGGCGCAACAATAGTTTTTTCTATTAACTCCATGAGATTATTTTTTACTAATGGAAGTGGAGCTACTGTGCCCATTCCACCAGTATTTAATCCTGTATCATTTTCTCCTATTTTCTTATGATCTTGTGAGGATGGAAATATTTTATAATTTTTTCCATCGGAAAACGCATGGATAGATATCTCCGGCCCAGTCAAAAATTCCTCAATCACCACTTCGTTGCCAGAATCTCCAAACACTTTTTTTACGAAAATATTTTCAAGCGCTTTTAGCGCTCCACCCCCCGTTTGGCAAATCATTACCCCTTTACCTAAAGCTAAGCCACTTGCTTTAACAACAATCGGCAGTGGCTGTTTATCTACGTATTCTTTAGCTTTCTCAAAATTATTAAATATCTCAAACTTCGCAGTTGGCAAGTTATGTCGGCGCATAAAATCTTTAGAAAATGCTTTTGACCATTCAAGTTGCGCCGCAGCTCTTGTTGGACCCCAAATTCTTAAACCTGCTTTTCTAAATTCATCCACAATACCGAGCGAGAGTGGCTCATCTGAAAGCGCAAGCGTAAGGTTGATTTTCTGTATTTTTGCAAATTCTAAAAGTTTTTCAATTTCTGTTTCTTTAATATCCAAATTCACGCCGAGTTTTCCTGTTCCCGCATTTCCTCTAGCGAAAAATAATTCCCCTGCTCGTGGCGACTGCGCAATCTTCCAGCCGATAGCATGTTCCCTTCCGCCACCTGCTCCAATTATTAAAATTTTTTTATACCTCACCCGACCTTCGGCCACCCTCTCCTTAACAAGGAGAGGGGCTGGGGGTGAGGTCAATTTCTCTAGAACTTCCACATACATTTTATTTTCTTTTTTCTTTAATCGTGAATATAATGACTCAACATCGTCATGCTCGTCGATTTTTTCAAATACTCTTCCCAAAACCGGACCAAAATCAAAATCTGGAGTGAGAAAATGCACTGAAGATCCGGCAAAAGCGCTTTTTTTATCCAAAAAATTTAAAATAGCTTTGCTACCATACATTCCTTTATTCCATAGAGCATAACTATTATCAGGATTTTTTACAATTCCATCTATTGTGTCTGGAATTAAACCCGGATGTATATTTAAGATTTTATTCTCATATTTTTTTAATAATTCATCTGGAATAATTTTTTTCCAGCCAGCCAGGCATACATAGTCTGGTAATATTTTTTTCAGCATTGGCATTGCGTCTTCATTATCAGGAATAATTGCAGAAATTTCAGCATTTATTTTACCGTTAACAATAGCTTCTTGTATGGCTTTCAAGTTTGTATGACTACCACCTTCGTGAACCATAATCACTAATTTTATTATACTATTTGATTTATTCTTTGGGGACATCATAATTTACTTCTTTTTTTCGTTCTTTCAAATCAATCGGATATTCGCCTGTAAAAAAAGAAGTGCAAAGTTTATTTTTCGGCAGGCCGATTGACTTTATCAAACCATTAAGAGATAAGAAGTGAAGCGAAGTAGCGCCCAAGAATTTTCTTATTTGTTCAACTGTTTTATTTGAAGCTATTAATTCTTTTTGTTTCGGAGTATCAATACCATAAAAATCTGGATAACGAACGGGCGGTGAGGAAACGAGAAGATGAACCTCTTTCGCTCCAGAGGAAAACAATGTTTTTACCAACTTTCTACTTGTATTGCCACGAACTATCGAATCGTCAATAATTCCAATTTTTTTTCCTTTCAAAATTTTTTTGAGAGGTATTAATTTAAGAGCGACACTATTTCGGCGAGATTTTTGATCCGGTTCTATAAATGTCCGATGAACATAACGATTCTTAATAAGCGCCATTTCCATTGGAATACCAGAAGTTTCACTATAACCTATTGCGACAGGCATCGCGGTGTCTGGGACTGGCACCACCATGTCAATATCTGGTTTAAATTCACGCGCTAATTCCTTGCCGAAATTTTTTCTTACTTCATAAATTAATTTTCCATTGAGTATGCTGTCCGGTCGCGCAAAATATACATATTCAAAAATGTCATATTTGGGATCTGGTTTGGCTAATTTTATACTTTTCAATCCATTTTTGTTTATGACAATCATTTCCCCAGGATTCACATCTCGGATAAACTTTGCTCCGATGGTAGCAATAGCGCATGTTTCTGAGGCAATGACATAACCCCGTCCTATTTTCCCTAGTGAAAGTGGTTTCATCCCGTACATATCTCGCGCCGCAACTAATGTATCCTTATTCATCATTACAAGAGCGAAGGATCCCGTAATAAGTGGAAAAATATTTTTAACCGCTTCTGGTATAGAATTCCCCTCTTTAATATAGAAGTCAATAGCATCCGCGATGAGCTCTGAATCTGAACGATTCTTTTTTAATATTTTTTTAGACGAAAGAAAATTTTGGAGCGCTACAACACTTGGTAAATTGCCATTATGAGCCAGAGCAAAAGAAAAATCAGAATTAAGAACTGGCTGAGTATGTTCGAGCGCGCTCCCGCCTGAAGTGGAGTATCTGTTGTGTCCGATTCCTATATATCCATGCAAATTTTTTATATCTTTTTCTTTATAAACTTGAGCCACCAATCCTGCGCCTTTATGAGTATGAAGCATTTTCCCATCATTGGTTGTGATGCCAGAAGCTTCTTGACCTCTATGTTGTAAGGCAAACAAAGAAAAAAAGATCAACCTTGAAACCGGCAAATCCTTTCCAAAAATACCAACAACTCCGCATTTTTCTTTTAGGTCACTCATTATTATTTACATTAATACTTTACAAGATACTTTTGGAGGGGGTTTCGAGGCTGGCGAGCCGAGAACTTCAGGATTTTTTAAGCTTCAAAAAATCCGTACCCGGAAAAAGTCTATCTTGTAAAGTATTCAATTGCGTTTCTAAAAATTTGTAATCCTTTCCCTTCCTTTGATCCTTTTTTGTTCATTTGCCACATCGGACTTTGATGAGAAAACATTGCTCGCTCCGGATGAGGCATCATACCTAGAACTCTCCCATTATATGCTAAAATTCCCGCGATGTCATAGTCAGAGCCGTTTGGATTTTTTTCTAGGTTTTGGAAATCACAAATTTCTCCTTTTGTGTATTGAAAAGCAATTTGCCCGCCCAACTGCGCAGTCGTTCGGGCGGGCTTGTTTCTCTTTAATTCTTTGTATTTTTTAGAATCAATCACATAATGCCCCTCGCCATGCGCTATCGGCAATGAAATTTTTTTTATTCCCCTTAGCCACGGCGAAGCTTGGAGAGAGGCAGGTACAGTTAGATCAACCCAACGATCAATATATTTTCCATTTTTATTATAAGTTAACGCGCCGGGTAAAATTCCAAGATTAGTTATGATTTGAAATCCATTGCATATGCCTATAGTTAAAGTATCGCGAGCTAGAAATTCTTTTAATTCTTTTGTTAAATGATTTTTAAATTTATTAGCATAAGCTTTACCACTTCCGGTATCGTCACCATAAGAGAATCCTCCCGGGAAAACTAAAATCTGATATTGTGAAAGAGCTCTCGGCTCCTTAATTAAATCATTGATGTGCACAATGTCCGCCATCCCACCTACACTCTCAAAAGCAAACTTGGTCTCTTCTTCACAGTTGAGTCCGTAGCCTGACATTATTATAATTTTTGTCGCAGGTACTAAGCTTATTGAATGTAATTTTTTATTTTTCATTTTATATTTATTTTACTTATAAATCTGCGATAGCAGAGTTGTAAGTATTTAATAAACTTATTATTGCATTTTATTTGAAAATTTATGATAAATATCGTGTAATTTTTTCACAGACGACTCAACTATTTTTCTCTTGCCTTCCATAATTACCACTTTGCCATCTTTTGAAACTGTTCCTAATTTTGCGTGCGGGATGTCTTTCATTATTTTTTCAAATGCAGATTTATTTTTCAAAAGAACAGATACGAGTACTCTACCTTGACTTTCGGAAAAAAGCTTGGCATCTATTGATAAAACGGAAGCCTTGCTTCCGTTTATTTCGTTTATGGATATTTTACATCCGAGCATTCCGCCCACACAGGCTTTAGCTAAAGCAATTCCCAAACCTCCCCCCGTTACGGAAAGTGAAGAAGTTAATAATTCTTTTTGTATAGCTTTTTCTAACGCTATATAAGTTTTCAGATTTTTCTTCCAATCAACTTTTGGCACATTATTGCCAATATTATTATTCCCCTCTTTTTTCGCAAGCATTTTATAATATTCTCCTCCCCCGAGCTCATCATTCGTTTCTCCTAATAAATAAATTATGTCGCCAGCATTTTTGAATTCCGGTGATACTGTTTTATTTAAATCAGGCATTACGCTAATTGCAGAAATAAGGAGCGTCGGTGGAATTGAAATTACAACTGAATTGCCATTCTCATCATAACCCTTAAAATCATTAAACATGCTGTCCTTGCCGGAAATAAATGGCGTGCCGTACCCGACAGCGTAATCATAACAAGCCTTAACTGAATCTACGAGCTCTCTAAGTCGCCTCTCGTCATAAGACGAACACCAACAGAAATTGTCAAGTATTGCGAGATGCGAAAGCGTTCCACCGGCAGAAATAATGTTACGGAGAGCGGTATCAAGCGCGCAAGCAACCATGTGGTAGGTGTTAATGTCTCCATACGAAGGATACACTCCGTAAGATAAAACAACTCCTTTATTAGAAGACAAAACAGGTTTGAAAACTTGCGCATCAGTGTTGATGCGACCCCGTCCCGAGAGAGGTTTTAATACAGAAGATGCTTGCACTTCATGATCGTATTGCTCAGAAATAAATGCAAAACCACTAATATTAATATTGCCTAATAATTTTTCTAAAACTTTTGTTTGCGAAAGGTTTTTCGGAATTTTTGGTTCAAAATTAGTATGGAAATATGGCAAAGTGACTAGCTGTTGTTTCGGTAGCCCGTTGTGCAGAAATTCCATATCCAAATTCATAATTTCCTTTCCTTTGTAATTTACAATACACTTTTTAGAATTTGTGAATTCACCTATCGCCGTAGCTTCTACTCCACGACTAGCCATTAATTTTTGAAATGTCAACCATTTTTTCTTTGGTACCGACAAGGTCATTCGTTCTTGTGATTCAGAAATCCATATCTCCCATGGTCGCAGTCCCGGATATTTCAGTGGAACTTTTTCTAGACAAACTTTTGCTCCCCCCTGCCTACCGGCAGGCAGGCATACTTCTTTTGCCATTTCTGCCACTGAGCAAGAAAGTCCGCCGGCGCCATTGTCTGTGATGCTATTATATAAATTCATATCGCGAGCCTCTTTCACTATTGCGTCGCTTAATTTTTTTTGAGTTATCGGATCACCGATTTGTACCGCTGTCGCCGGAGAACCTGCATCCATCATGACAGAAGAAAAAGTAGCTCCATGTATGCCGTCGAGTCCCACTCGACCACCCACAACAACAATCAAGTCCCCTATTTTTGCTTTTTTTATATGCGACAATCTTTCCCTACTCCCGCCAGAAGCAGGTAAATTTCTTGGAATTAACCCAACCGTTCCAGCAAAGACTAAAGGCTTGCCTCTGTATCTATCATCAAACTTTACAAAACCAGAGAGCGTGGGAATTCCGGAACAATTTCCTCCGACATTTATACCCTTTATCACGCCCTCCATAATTCTTTTTGATGGAAGCATTGGCTGAGTTAAATTTTTATCTCTAAAAAAATTTCTTTTATCTTCTGGATATCCAAAACAAAAGCCATAAGTATTAGCCACTGGTTTAGCACCTAGTCCAAAACCAATAGTATCGCGGTTTACCCCTCCAATTCCAGTAATGGCTCCGCCAAATGGATCAAGCGCTGAAGGACTGTTATGCGTTTCCACTTTGTGCGTAATTAAATAATCTTTATCAAAAATTATTCCACCGGAATTATCTTCAAAAACTGAAATGCAAAAATCTTCCCCTTTTTTCTGTTTCTCTTTACGTATCAAATTCGTCGCGCCTTTGATATAAGTTTTATACAAACCGTCTACTATATTGCCGTCCTTTATATTATCTATCGGATTCGCAAAGATAGTATGTTTACAATGTTCTGACCAAGTCTGAGCTAAAGATTCCAGCTCTATATCCGTCGGATTTCTTTTTAGTTTCGCAAAATATTTTTTAATAGTTAGCATTGAGGATAAATCTAAAGCAAGTGGCCCTCTCCTTTTACCATCTTCATCCATTATTCCTTCTTTGCCAATTCTTATAAGTTCTTCATTAGGAACATCAAGCGAAACATCTCTAACTGGTCTTCTTTTTTTAAGAATCACTTTTGGAATTTTCGTTGGCAGATTTATTTGCCCCTCGCCTGCAACGTTATACGTAGCATTTCGGGCAGGATTTTTTATTGGCGCTATAAATACTCGCTCGATTAGCGGATTATATAAAGTAAGAGCAAATTTCTCTGCCTCAACCTTACTCTTCTTCACTAAAAATATTCTTGAAGAATAAACATTAAAATTTTCGCTTTTATCTAAATGTAATAAATCCAAAGCAGTCTCTTTTACCGTATGCCCCACATTGTCAGTAACTCCAGGCAAAAAACCAACTTCAATCGCAAAAGAAAAATTCCCCACTTTTGGGGATTCATCTATAAAATATTTTTCAAGTATCGGATTCGTAAGCATTTCTGCCAACTTGACAATATCTTTTCTTGTCAGTTTTGAATCTATTAAGTATGAATCCATACGGCTAGCGCCATTTCGGAGAATTACATAAATCCGTGAAATCATAGAGATATATTAATATAAATATCATTTAAAGACAAATTAAATTCTATCCCCATAGAAACCAAAACTCTAAGCATTATATTTGAGATTCTCTTATTTTTCTCCGAAGTTAGTTTTGAAGCTAGGTTGTAAAATTACATAGGAATATTTGAATAGAATATTTTTTTGATATATACTTTATGTCATGAAATTATACGAGTTTGAAGGAGCAAATCTTTTAGAGAAATACCAGATCCCAGTTCCAAAAAGACAGTTAATCACATCTTTAAAAGATAAAATACTTATCTCCTTTCCTTTTGTTTTGAAAGCTCAAGTTTTATCTTCTGATAGAAAAAAAGCAGGAGGCATCTTGTTTGTAAATAAAAAATCTGATTTTAATCAAGCTATTAAAAAACTTTTAAACAAAGAAATATCGGGAGAAAAAGTTACCAAAATCTTGATCGAAGAAAAGATTAAAGGAATAGCAGAATATTATATATCTTTTAGTTTTAGCGGAATCGTCAAAGCGCCAGTGCTTTCTCTTTCAGTAAAAGGAGGCTCTGGAATCAAAGACGCATTTGTTTATCCAATAGATATGATTTTAGGAGTAGAGCCTTTTTTTATAAGACAGGCGCTTTCAAGGTCAGGATTCCTTTCAAAAGACATCAATCCTCTTTCTGATATCATATTTAATTTATGGAAGCTTTTTAAAGAAGAAAAAGTAATATTAGCAGAAATTAATCCACTTTTAAAAACGAACGATGGAATTTTTTTTGCTTGTGATGCAAAGATAGACTACGGTAAAAGACGCGCTGTTGAAAATATGAATGGAGATATCGCTATAATAGCTTCAGGTGGAGGAGCATCTCTTATAAACATGGACGCATTGTTACTAGCTGGTGGACGTCCGGCTAATTACGCTGAATATTCAGGAAATCCTAAAGCAGAATTAGTGGAGAAAATAACAAAAGAAGTTTTATCAAAACCAGGTATCAAAGCTTGTTGGGTTGTCGGTGGTACAGCTAGTTTTACTGATATATACGAAACAATGAAAGGTTTTACTGAAGGTCTTAAAAAAATAAGTCCGCAACCAAAATTTCCTTTTGTAATTCGTCGAGATGGACCACGCGCTAAAGAAGCACAGAAATTTTTATCAGATTTTTCAAAAAAAGAAGGGTATGATTTTTTCATCTATGGCTTTGAAACTCCTATGGTCGAAACAGCCAAGATTGTAGTTGAACTTGCTTACGGTAAAAAATTAAAAAATAAATAAGTCTTATGTCTATACTGATAGATAAAAATACTAAAGTACTAATTCAAGGCATAACCGGAGTTGAGGGTTCGAGGGCTTGTAGAGAAATGCTTCTGTATGGTACTAAAGTTCTTGCTGGCGTGAGACCGGGCGCAGGTGGAGAATTTGTAGAAAGCGTCCCAGTTTATGATACTGTTGAAGAAGCGCTCAAATATCATCCACAAATAAACGCTTCACTTATAATAGTACCTGCCAAAAATGTGAAAGACGCTGCTCTTGAAGCAATATTTGCTAAAATTCCTTTGATAAATATTTTAACCGAATATGTACCTCCTATAGACAGTTCAGTTATTATGGCTTGGGCAAAAAAATATAAAACACGTATTGTTGGCTGTTCTTCGATAGGCATTATTTCTCCATCTAAATCCAAGATTGGCAGTATTGGTTCAGCTGAAATCAGGCACATATTTAAAAAGGGTCCAATCGGGATAATTTCTAAAAGTGGAGGTATGACAGCAGAACTCGCTGTAGTTCTAGGTAAGCATGGTTTAGGACAAAGCACGGTTGTTGGAATCGGAGCTGACACTATTTGTGGTTCGGATTTTGTTGACATACTTAAATTATTTGAAAAGGATACAGAAACAAAGGCTACGGTTATATTTGGAGAAGTAGGTGGAGTCAGTGAAGAATTAGTAGCAGAATATGTAAAAAATAAAAAAATAAAAAAACCAATCGTCGCGCTCATTGGTGGAAAATTTACTCATATACTCCCCTCTGGAACCGTACTTGGGCATGCGGGAGCTATTGTTTCTCATGGTAAAGGAGGGTATGATTCTAAGATAAAGGCTTTGCAAAAAAGTGGTGTTACTCTTGCTAACACTCCAGAGGAAATTCCTTTACTGCTAAAAAAAATATTAAAAATAAAGACAATTACAAAATAAATGAAATGGATAACAAAAATCAGCACTCATAAGAAAGGCGCACTATATATTCGTGGAAAAAAATTAACAAAATTAATAGAAACACTGTCTTTTTCTGAAACTATTTTCTTTATTTTAAAAGGCAAACTACCTAAACTAAATGAAAAAAAACTTCTTGATGCAATTCTCGTTTCTTGTGTGGAGCATGGTGTAGAAGTTCCGTCAGCTTATGTACCTCGAGTAATAATTTCTACAGGCAACCAAATCAACTCTGCGTTAGCTGGAGGATTACTCACAATTGGGGATTTTCATGGAGGAGCAATAGAAAAAGCTGCCTATTATTTACAAAGTAATAAAAGTGCAAAAGAAATAGTAAGAGAATCTTTGTTAAAAAAAGAACACATTCCTGGACTTGGACATAAAATTTACAAAGATGTTGATCCTAGAAGTAAAGTACTGTTTAAACTAGCTAAAAAAATTAAACTATCCGGTAAGTTTATTGGAAAAGCCCAAAATATAGCAAAGGAGTTTGAAAAAAATAGCGGTAAAAAGTTAGTATTGAATATTGATATGGCGATAGCTGCTTGTGTGTCTGAATTAGGTTTTAGTTATAAGCTTGGAAAAGCTTTTTTTGCATTAGGAAGACTTCCGGGAATGATTGCTCATACGTATGAAGAAGTCACAAACGAAAAACCCTATCGTCGTTTTGAAGAAAGTGATGTTGAATATATAGGACCAAAAATCTAAACAATTATATGAAACGGTTCAATACATCATTCTTTTACCGTAACTATAGAAGTATCATCAGAGATTTCTTCTTTTATTATAAAACCTAAACTTAAAAAAAGGTTCAGACTAGCAGTATTGCCTCTTTCTATAGTACTCCAAAGTTTAATACCAGGAAATTTTTTTAAATAAAAATCAACTACAAAATTACCAAAGTATTTCATAACTCCTGTACCTCTAAAAGGAGCATAACAACGAGCAGATAAAGTGTGCCAATCTTTATTATTGAGTTCAGTTTCATCTTTAGATATTTGTTCATTTGATAGGTGCTTAAGAGATTTTCTACCAAGAGGTTTAGGTCCAAGCCAAATGATTGCAGCCAAGGTGTTCGTATCACCATGCGCTAAAGCAAATGGAGTTCTATTTTTCTTATACCAATCTTCATATAAACCTTCGCCAAAACGTTTTAAATCAGAGGTATTATTTTGAAGCTCTACATCATTCTCATCTAATGACAACGCCTTAAGTTGCGTAACCATATTCTTATCCAACCCAATAAAAATAGAAAATTCTTTACCTTCTTTGTTTGTAGCTTCACCAATAATAACCGTATTATAAATTGGTAATGGAAGGTTTAAAGACCCTAAGTCAGATTTTTGAAAAATCTTTATATTGGGTGTTGGCATACAAATATTTTACTCCACTGTTACACTTTTTGCCAAGTTGCGTGGTTTGTCAATATCACACCCTCTAAACAAAGCGACATAATATGCTAATAATTGCAATGGAATAGAAGCAATAAAAGGCATCATCACATCTGAAGTCTCTGGAATTTCAATCACATAGTCTGCGATTTTTTTTATATTTTTATCTCCTTTGCTAAGGATGGCGATTATCTTTCCCTTTCGCGCTTTTACTTCCATCATATTACTAACAACTTTTTCATAAAGTGGACCTTTGGTGGCGATAAATACAACTGGCATATTTTCATCTACCAACGCGATAGACCCATGTTTCATCTCTCCCATAGCAAAACCTTCTGCATGAATATATGAAATCTCTTTTAATTTTAGAGCTCCTTCTAGCGCGAGAGGAAAACCATAACCCCGACCAAGGAAAATAAAATTTTTAGCGTTTTTAAATTCTTTCGCGATTTTTTTCACTACCTCGTCCACTTTTAGAACTTCTTTTACTTTTTTTGGTATTTTCTCAAGTTCAGTCAATAATTCTTTCATTCTTTTTTTATTTAAAATATTTTTTTCCTTTGCTAGGCATAAACACAAAAGCAATAGAGCTGTTATTTGCGCCGTGAAAGCTTTTGTTGAAGCCACTCCTATTTCGGGTCCTGCGTGTGTGTATATCCCAGCATCTGTAGCGCGAGGAATAGACGCTCCGACAACATTACAAATACCGAGAACTGTCGCGCCTTTTTCTTTTGCTAACTGCAATGCCGCCAAGGTGTCTGCTGTTTCTCCTGATTGAGAAATAACAATCACAATATCATCTTTATAAATAACAGGATTGCGATAACGAAATTCTGAAGCATATTCTACTCCCACAGGTATCAAAGAAAACTCCTCAAAAAAATATTTGGCTTCAAGTCCAGCATGCCATGATGTGCCACAAGCAATGATCAGGATACGCTTTGCATTTACCAATTTATCTAGATAATTTTCTATGCCACCAAGTTTTACGACAGCATTTTTTATATTTATTCTTCCCCTCATGCTGTCTTCGATAGACCTTGGTTGGTCAAAGATTTCTTTGAGCATAAAATGCGGGAATCCGCCTTTTTCCAATTCATCAATCTTCATTTGTAATTTTTGGAAATATGGATTTTTTATTTTATTGTCTATCGTTTTAATTGTTAGTTTTTTATTTTTTATTATTGCCATTTCTCGGTCTTCCAGATACACAACTTTCTTTGTATATTCTACAATCGGGGTAGCATCAGAAGCAACAAAGAATTCTCCCCTGCCCATGCCTATCACAACAGGACTGCCAACTTTTGCTATCACCATAGTATTTGGATCATCTTTTGATAAAACTATAATTGCATAAGCTCCCACGACTTGTTTTAGAGCTAGACGCACAGCTTCATCTATATTTACTCTGGCATTTTTTTTGATATCCTCAATTAGATTTGCGAGAACTTCAGTATCAGTGTCACTTATAAATTTATAACCTTTTTCAGTTAATATTTTTTTTATGGAAAGATAATTCTCAATAATGCCGTTATGCACTATGACAATGTCTCCTCCAGATGACAAATGTGGGTGCGCATTTCTGTCTGATGGTTCACCATGAGTCGCCCATCTGGTATGCGCTATGCCTACTCCACCAAAAATATTTTCTTTATTTTCATTTTTTACAAATTTTGAGAGTTCTGCGACTCTGCCTTTCTTTTTATAGACTGAAAAATTCCCGCCATGAAGAATGGCAACTCCCGCAGAATCATAACCACGATATTCTAGCCTCTCCAGCCCTTTCACTAAAACAGGCCACGCTTCTTTATTCCCAATATATCCAACAATTCCACACATGCTAAAAATATAGCAAATTTCTCTATTTTAGGCTAATATCTATGAATGAAATCTGATGTAAAAAATATTGTTACTGTAGGTGGAGGCACGGGAAGCTATACTGTGCTTTCTGGACTAAAAAATCTAGAAAATGTGTCTTTAACCGCGCTCGTTTCTATGGCTGATGACGGAGGTTCTTCTGGAGTATTGCGAGATGAACTAGGGGTGCTTCCTCCCGGGGATGTGAGACAATGCCTTGTCGCCTTATCTGAACATAGTGATGTAGTACGCAAGCTTATCAATTACAGATTTGGTGAAGGAACTTTAAAAGGGCATAGTTTTGGTAGTATTTTTCTAGCTACCTTGGAAAAAGTCACAGGAGACTTTGTAAAAGGTGTGGAAATAGCGTCAGATATTCTAAAAATTAAAGGCAGTGTAATACCAGTCACAAAAAATAAAGCAGAGTTAGCTGTATCGCTCCTAAACGGAAAAATATTTAATGGGGAGAATAATATACAAAACGCCGACTTGCAGTCAACAGGCATTAAGAAGGTTTTTTATAAAAATAAAGTCTTACTGAACAAACATGCAAAGGTTGCAATTCTAAAGGCAGATTACATAATTTTAGGTCCTGGAAATTATTTGTGCTCTCTTGTTCCTAATCTCATCGTCGATGGTTTTAAACAAGCGGTAGCTAGAAGCAAAGCAAAAATTATTTTACCAATTAATCTCACAAACAAATCAAATCATACAAGGAATTGGAAAGTTAGCGCTTATGTAAAAGATGTAGAAAAATATTTGGGAAAATCTGTTGACTTTATTTTAGTTAATAATGAAGCTTTAACCACTCAACAAATAGAACGTTATAAACAAGAAGAAGGTGATGGTGTGTTAATAGAAGATGATTTGAACGACAAGCGTATTATTAGAATTCCGCTTCTTTCTCATGTTTTATTTGAAAAAGCGAAAGAAGATATTCTCCCAGCCGCCAAAGGGTTCGTCCGCCATGATTCTAAAAAATTAGCTGCAGCCATTAATAAAATAATCAACAAATAATATATGAAATTTATTTTTGATTTTGATGATGTTTTATTTTACAACACTAAACAATTTAAAGAATATATGTATGAATGCTTGGAGAAAGCCGGCATTCCTAGAGATGTATCTCTAAAATATTACAAGACAGTGCGAGAAAATCAATTTTGGCTGAAAGACTTCTTGCGTCATTTTTCTCTTGAAGAAAACATGTATGAGAAAATGCTGAACAGGAGCAAAGGTTTTGTAAACACAGAAATGTTAACTCTACTAAAAAAACTGGGGAAAGAAAATTGTTACATAGTGACTCATGGCAATGAGCAATTTCAAAGAGATAAAATCAAAATAACTGGGATTGATTCACTTGTGTCTGAGATTTTTGTAATTTCAGAAAGCAAAAAAGAAGCAGTGGAAAATATATGCGCTAAACATAAAAACGAAAAAGTGATTTTCGTTGATGACAAAGCCAAACATTTTGAAAATTTAGATTTCAAAAAATATCCAAATTTAAAGACGATTCTGTATGATGAGAGAGGTCTTGAAAAATTAGTGTTAGAAATTAAAAAATAAATTAAAAGCCAAGCTATATAAATATAACAATTACTTTTTCAAAGGCTTAAACAATTCTTTTAATTCTTCCATTTTTTCTTTATTAAGTTTAGCTTCGTAAAATTTTATAATCACTTCTTTCTCATGAAAGTTTTCATGTCCATTCGTCGCTATATCGACTAGTTTATCAAAAGTTACAGGAAGTAATTTTATTTTCTCTCCGCTGTCTAGGTTTTGTTTTCCAATTTTCTTACATCCTTTTGCAATAAAAGTATATACTACCCAATCAATTTTACGGACAGGATGTTGAGCGTTCCATAAGATGAATTCTTTGGCTTCATAACCACTTTCTTCTAAAAGTTCTCTTTTAGCCGCAGAAAGTATGTCCTCACCCTCATCTACTCTGCCACCAGCCCCTTGGATAGACGGTTCTGTTCCTGGTTGCTCTTCTTCTATAAGTATAATTTTGCCGTCATCCAACACTGGAAAAACGACGACCGTATCAGGGCGTTTTAATTTCTCAAATGTTGTTTTTGTTCCGTCAAACATTTCCTGTTCCCACTGATAAATATCAAAAACAGCGCCTTTAAAAACTCTTTTGGCATTTTCAGGAATTGGTTGCTTAGATTTTGGTCTATTTATTTTCATATTATTGAAACTAGCTTACAGTTTCTTGGCGGATAAAACCCAGCAAATCCACTCAATTCTATTGTATGTTTATTTAAAACCTTCTTCTTCTCTTAAAAATTGTTGTGCAAGCATAAGGACTTCTCGAATTTTTTCCATCATCTCAGGAGAATTCATCTTGTATAAAATTTGTATTGCTTTATCTTTAAACGCCGCAAGAGTTGCGTCCCGCTCGTCTAAATCCTCGATCACTTTTGACAATATGTACGCTGCTTTTCCTGCGTTATTACTATTTATTCCCCCCGCATATTGTTCATCATATTGACTTAGTGCTTGCTGTAATTCTCTTTTCGCCGGAGAATTTGGATTTTGATAGAGAAATTCCCCTATCGCTTCTCGTAGAAGTAATGTATTTTTTATTTCTTTTTGTTCCGATTCATTATTGAACGCAAGAGAAAGCTCCATTCTTTTTTTTCTAATTCTTTTCCATGCTCATCGTTTAATTTATAAACAGATAAATCTAAAATATTAAATATTTTATTTAATGCCGCGTTTCTGTACATAGAATTTTCGTATTCATTAAAATACTCCGTTATTTGATTTCTTGAAAGTCTCTCTCCTGATTGGAGTGTAAAGAAAGGTATGCTTTTATTCTGTAAAAAATTTTCTATATTTTGTCTATCACGACGAGTAAAAAAGATAGGTACTGCGCCAGTAAGTTTATGAAGACAATAATTAATAGTAGCCAAAGGATCTTCTGGATCAAATTTTGGATTCATCCTTTCTGGTGAAGGTATGTTGTGTTGTTCGCCTTCGAGCATATTTGTATTATAACATAATTACTCCTTCTTTTTTAAGTAGAGCGCGTTTGGTTTTAACGCCACCCTTGCCGGAATACCCGCCAATTTTACCATCAGAGCAGATTACACGATGACACGGAATTTTTATTGGAAATGGATTTGCCCCCACAGCATTTCCTACCGCTCGCGCCGCGCGAGGTCGCCCTATCTTTATTGCTAATTCTTTATAAGTAATAATTTCTCCTTTTGGAATTTGGAGCAAAACCCTCCAAACCTTTTTCTGAAAATCCGTTCCTTTTAATTTTTCTATATCAACCTTTTTCATAAAAGATTTCATGTTCATATTTTTCGTGTTTCACTAAATTCTTCTGCCAGTTTTCTAAACGATCCTTTTCCTAAAATACTTTCAATAATTCTGGCAAGGTGTAAATAATTCCCTGAAAAATTAGCTTCAGCAAACTCTTTAAAAACTTCGTCTCGACTTTTGAATTTTCCATTAGAACTTACAACTAACTTGTCGAGAAGTTCATATAAATTTTTTCTTTCCTTATATCTTTCCATTTCTTCCAATTCTCTTTCTTTAAATAGTTCATTAAGCATTTTTGTTGCATATTCTTGCCTTTTTTCTTCATCAGTAGAAAAAGCAAGTACCTTCTCTACTTTACTTTGTGGGTCAGTAATATATTTTAATTCTCTTTCAAACTCCCTAACTTTCTCTTCTCTTGATGTCCCAATCCTGAGATAATATGCAACGATCCAATCTTTAAACTTTCTAATAGCTTCAGCTTCTTCTTTTAAAATAGGGTCTTTACTTATTTCCTCGATAAATTTTATCGTGCATTCAGAAATAATAGCTTCTTCAAGCATGGCAAAATATTCCTTTTCTTCAATTTTTCCCTCATTAGAATTTTTTCTGTCATATTTATACATAGAAAGTCCACTTCGGTAGACATGTAAACCAACGGGCAATTTATCAATACGAGCTGACTTATATGATTTCAAATGAAATAACTCATGTCCAAAGGTACTTGCAAATAATAATTTAGATTCCCCCTTTTCAACACCAATTTTTAATCTAATGGGTCTATGAATACCTCCAGAAAATCTACCTCCTGTTATTGTTAAAATACTACCTGGTTTAAGAATATAAATATTATCAATCGGAAGTGCTTTTGGTCTACCACCATATCGTGCTACTATGTTATTAACAATAGTCTCTGATTTTTTTAAAATTTCTAAATCTTCAGGGGTTTTTTTGAGTTCATACTTCGAGAATTCTTTAATTCTTTCATCAAATAAATCTTGGAGTTTATTAAAAGCCATATCTTTTTCTTCTTCAGTTCCACCAACTATTCTTTCGTAATGTGTTTTCCATTCCATATACTTTATATTAACAATATATCAAATAAAATTCCAAGTATTTCATATAATTTTTTTAGTTGTGGAAAGAATTATTATTAAACCTAACCATAGTCTGAAGTAAATTTTTTAAAAGATAATTAATCCACGTCAAACTTTTTTTACCATTTTTCTTTTTCTTTGACGATAAATTCTTTATTTGTCTTTATTTAATTTCTCAGTGACTAATTTTAAAACCATTAAAGCACGACGAGGTTATTTTAGCATTATCGGACTTATTGTACTTAACTTCGACTAAGAGTTCTTTTCCGCCGTACGTACCAGTATCCGTAGAGGCAAGAGAGAACAATAACGTTTGGGATAAAGATCAATGGCTGACCCCAGGATGCTCCATCGATATAGAAATCTGAAATCGGCCACAAAAAAGGTGTTGGGAAAAAAGTAACGTCGTGTGTTGGTATATCAACTAAAATATGAAGTGGCCAAGCCAAGGTGAGTTTGGCAAAATGTTTCTTGCCGAAAAACCACAGAAACGCAAAGAATACTACGTAGATGACAAGGCTGTGAGTGAAATCGTAGATAGTAAAGACGTATGATGGAATAGTTTCTAGGTTTGGCCGTCCTAGAGTACCTGTAGAAATTAGACTCGTTATAAAAAATGTGCCGAATGCTAAAAAATCCGGTCCTATACCAAAAAGGAATGCTGTCACATAATCTCGCCTGCTCGCGCGACCAACTGCGACACCTCCGTATAAACCATGTGAAAAGATATCCATAAAATTATATTAACATTTTTCATCTTTTTTATTTTGAATTGATGCCAGCTAATCCAAAATATAATCTACTTTTCCTTGTTTGCTAGGGATGGAGTTATCCAATTCAGAGAAATGGTGACTGTTTTGTTTTTTGAACCTATTCCGATTTTCATAAAATTACTTCATAGAAATATTAAAAATAATTATTCATTGAGCATATTACACCAAATTTACTGGTAGTGTCTCACCCGTAAGGCTACGACCGAGGGACGCAGAGTTGGAACCTTTCTCATACCAACGATTTAATTAATAAATCCATTAACAAAAACTATTTTAACATCTTGCTCACCATGTGGATAATACAATGTTGCTGCACGATGTAAAGATGAAATTGTTTCTTTAGATAGCTTAGTTACGAATAATTGAAAAGCATTATTATCTAATGTAAATAAGCTTTTAAGTGAGTATCTATTGAAATGCTTGGTTTCTTCAAATAATTTTATAAGATCGTCAGTTTTATTTTGTAGGATATATCTATTAATCCAATCCTCTACTGAAAGATCTTCTGGTGCTATATTGAGTACTGTAAAAAATCTTATATCTGAGACTTTATATTTTTCTTTCAGTATTTTTTCTGAATATTTAATTGTTGCACCACTTACAATTGAGTCATCAATAAATATAATATTTTTATCTGAGATATCTCGTTCAGGTTCAATAAAAGCATCCATTGAGTCAAATATATCTCTCCTTGATTCAATAGAATTAATTTTCGAATAATCACTCGTTTTATTGTTATAGTTTGTGGTGTATAGATTAATTACATCAATATTTAATTCCTTACCAACAAGATTTATAAGTTCAACAGAAGGTGGGGGAATTTTACTAAAAGGAGGAGTTACTAAAACAAAGTTCTTATTATTTAAAATAATCGACTCTCCACATTTATTCTTAATAAGCTCTATTAAAATACGCGAAAAATATCTTGTGTCCTCGTACGAACCATACTTTATAACGAGAATACTTTTCTACGAGCATGGTCATTTTTTCGTCTACTTCTTTATTGGAAATTAAAAAAATAGATTCAACAGAATTTTTATCAAAAGCAGGCATGAATTTATATTAAATTTATTTGCTGGATGTTCTTCATATATTCAGAATCGTTGATGTGATGTGAAGCCGTTCGGCTCTAAGAGTCTCAGGCTCGAAGAGTTAGAACTAGCCTAATGAGTTAATAATGCTCTGGATTCTCCAAATGCATTAATGCCATCACAACAGCAGTTTTGTTGTATTCTGTTCTATTTGTACGACCTTTCGTCATGATACCAACCAAACCCTCGTGCTCTCCTAGCTTTTCATGATTAGAAAGTCCTATAGCTTTCATTGCTTGACTACCGTCCATGCCTTTATTAAAGATTGCGTCTATTACTTTCTTTGGCCACTCACATCCTTGCGAAAGTCCCATGTGAATTTGTTTACCATCATAAATAGCACACACTAAAACTTCCATGTATCCTGATTTAGTTTGTGGAACTGCCATCAATCCACTCTCAAGTCCAAATCCATAATCATTACCCATGTATGCCTGCTTAGCTCTATCGACAGCTCCTGTAACTGTTTCATTAATACTTTTAGGATGACCAAACTCTTCAATTTTTACATCAACACTAAAAACTTCAGCTCCGTTGAACATGGGATAATCTTTCAGTAAATCTCCAACTGCATTTATTTTTGTTTTGTTTTTTGAACCTATTCCGATTTTCATAAAATTACTTCAGAGAAATATAAAAAAATAATTTTTTTCATTAAATACATTATACCAAATTCTTTAGTTAACCTTCAAGGGTGAGAGTCTGGGGTGAAATTGGAAACTATTTAGGAACTTCTGTCTCTCCATAAATTGCCTCATTTTGATCTAGCTCTGCCGCCCATTTTTGATTTTTATAATCAAAATGCCACCATTCATCTTTATCCCCTGAAAAACCTGCTGACAACATAGCTTCCCGAAGAATCTTCCTGTTATTCCTCACAATTTCATTTTTATAATTTTTTTCAAAATAAAGCGATGACGCTTCAGGCCCAAAATAATCAAAAGCTGTGCCCATATCTAATTCTTTACCTTCTTGGTCTATCAAAGTTAAATCTACAGCTGCCCCGGTTGCATGCGGAGGTACACGATTTGAGTTATTAGGGACACTTGCAAATGTGCCAACTTCTATTTTTAATTTTTCTTCATCCCAATCTGGATGAGCCTCACTTAGCTCTTTCCAAAATTTATCATATATTGTTTTTTGCACAGAACGCGAACGAAAACCATCCCAAATTTTAAATTTATATTCCCCTAATTTTTCTTGTGTTTGTAATAACTTATCTGCAACGGATTTGCGTAAAAACATTTTTGAATCATTGGAGAGCCCCTTATTAAAATACATAGGCTCAAGCACAAAATCGTATTCACTTAAATTTACTAGCTGTTCACCGCATTCATTAACAGGTATATCTTCAAATTTTATTAAAGTCATATAAAGATTATATCAAATTTGCGAGCTGGGTGTTTGATACAAATTGGAATAATCAAACCATTCCATCTTTTCTATTTCTGCGCTTGGATTTAATTCACCTAAATATTTTGCCTGATAACAAGTCATTCTAACGATGGTACCTTCAGGCTTTCCGTGTACTTGAGCCTCAAAAATTCCATAGTAAGCAATGGTAGATAAGTCAATATCTATACTTAATTCTTCCTTTACTTCTCGAGTAAGAGCTTGTTCATCACTTTCTCCAGCATCACGCTTGCCACCCGGAATATACCAAGTATCTTTTCCTCTACTTTTTGTTTCCAAAACTTTTCTATCTTTGAGTTCAATAAAAGCCAATTTATCAATATATGTTTTTCCCATATTTTTATTATATCAAACTTACGAGCTGGCTGTACGGGATTGTATCTGAAGGAAATTAGTTAATTAAACTAAATAGTTAAGTCCTAGTTCTATTTGTATTTTAGCTTCTAATGCTCTTTCCATTAATCTGTCTCCTACTATCCCCCAATCAAAATACTGTTTATAATCCTTTGGATCAATTAATTTTATTTCAGTAACATCTCCATCGGGATCATTTACAAAATCTCCATATGGTTCAACTATACAAACAGACCTTGTTTGAGATACAGTTCTTTCAGGTTCAAATATATCTTGAATGCCTATAAATCTCTGCTTAATTACTTTCATATTTGTTTCTTCTTTTATTTCTCTTTTTACTGCATCTCTTGCTTCTTCTCCTTTTTCTACGCCACCACCTGGTGGCCCCCAATAACCTTTTGATTCTGCATACACAACAACTAATTTATCTTTGCAAAAACAATACATATGTACACCAGAAATATTTTTTTCTTCAAAATCAAGCTCACTTTCAACGTCTTTGTAAAGAACATTCAAAATTTGTCCATAACTATTTTTAAGAGTTGATTTTATTTCCATGTTGTTAGTATATCAGAAAAACAGACTTGGATGAGTAGACGGAAATATGTGGAAACTTTAATTTAAACAAAAGTAGAGACCAGCAACTATTACTATCTAGAGTAATTGCAAATTTTTCCCAGTTTCATCTAGAATTAAACCCTTAGTGTTTACTCTGTAAAATGTTTTTGGAATATTATCCATAATTTTATTATATCAATTATCTAGTTTTTCATCAAAATTTATGCTATAAATTAAGTGTTTAAAAAGATATTGGGAGATCGTCTAACGGTAGGACAGCGGCCTTTGAAGCCGTGAATCTTGGTTCGATTCCAAGTCTCCCAGCAGTGCTATGCTGAGTCAAGTGACTGATACGCATAGGAAAATTATAATGGAATTATCACCTGTAGAAATTCATAAAGAAATACAAAAGACCCCCTTATATCAGCAAGAGGATCTATTTAAACACTATGAAGGTATCGACATAAAAGGTATAGGTTCTTTACTCTCCATAAATTTAGATAATATCGCTAGTTCTTTTTTCAAAGAAGACAAACTTGAAAATGGTGTGTATGTGGAGATGCTAACTTACGATAAAGAAACTGATTCACTATGGTATCCCACTATCTGTTGTTATGCAGATTTAAATAAATATCCTGAATTAAAATTTAAGAAAAACAAGCAGAAAATTTTATTTACGGGTAAATTAAAAAAAGTTTATTCAAATGCTATTTATGTAATTAACCCAGAATTTAATTTTGAAAATGCAACACCTGATTCAAAACAACTAATAAAAGATGATGAAAAAACAGAATCAAACCAAGCACTTAACAGGAAGATTCATATAGAGAAATTAGAAATTATTAATGGTGATAAAGTTAACAAAAATAAAATAGAACAGCATGGTAAAAAAAACAAGGCTTCGATAAAAAATGGTGACAGTGAGAGTTTTTTAAGTAAATTTTTTTGGCATGCTATAGCAGCAGTATTTGGACTAATAGTTATTTACGTTGCTTTTCGGTTGGGCTTTAATAATTAACCTGATTGAGACACCTCAATTTGGTATACTAAAAGTCGTCAAAGAACGCTTGTGGGGTCTCACAGGGTAAGGTTCTAGACTGAGTCAGCCAGCCAAGTTTATTCTTTACCTAAAATCTTCACCAACGCAAGCTCTAATGGCAATTCAGCAATAAACGCATTGTCTATATTTTGATACATTTCAAGCAAGATTACGAGCGCGGAAGAACGGAGCATGCCCGCTTTATCTTCTTTTACTAAAAATTTCAAGAACTCTAAATCAGCTTCCGACAAATCCCCCGCTATCATATCTTGAGTTTTCGGCGCATAGCGCAAGATCATTGCCATGCGGAATTTTTGAATTATAAGTTTGAAATATAATTTCATATCCAAATTTGCTTCGGACGCATTCTGCGCGGCTTGCATACCTTTTTCTATATTTTTTTCTGCGATAGCAGAGATAAAATCATTCACCAGAGTTGTCCTTGGCGCGCCTGTTATCGTCTCTACATCTTCCCTTTTGATTTTCTTACTCTTATTGTCTTTTCTGATAAAGTTTATAACTTTTTGGAGTTCACCAAGCCCGTCACGAAACGATCCGTCTGCTAAAATAGCTAAAAGTTCCGCTCCGCTTTTATCCAACTCATATCCTTCTTCTTTGGCGACATATAAAATTATATTTCTAAGCATTGCTTCGGACGCCTTTTTGAAAGTAAAAACCTGACAGCGAGAAATAATTGTTTCGGGAACTTTATGGAGTTCAGTCGTGGCTAGAATAAAAATAACATGTTTGGGCGGTTCTTCTAGGGTTTTCAGTAATGCGCCCCAAGCGTCTTTGGAAAGCATATGCACTTCATCAATTATGTAGATTTTATATTTTGAATCAAAAGGCAAAACTCGCGTGCCGTCGCGAAGAAGTTTTATGTCCTCGATGCCTCTGTTAGAAGCCGCGTCTATCTCGTAAAGATCGTTCGGGCTTACTCCGATACTTGTCGCAAAAATTCTAGCGACGGAAGTTTTACCGGTGCCGCGCGAACCCACAAAAAGGTAAGCGTGAGAGACTTTATTTGTCTCTACGGAACTTTCTAGAACTTTCACAATATGGTCTTGCCCTAAGACTTCTTTGAAACTTTTAGGCCTGTATTTACGATATAAAGCTAAATCGTGCATATAAACATACTATCAAATTTTATTTAAAAATTCTAGAAGAAAAGAATAAGAAGCTTAAAGTATCTTTGAATTACGAAACTCGTCGAAGGCATGTCTTTTTTAGGGGGTTTCGAGGCTGTCGAGCCGAGAACTTCAGGATTTTTTTAAGCTTAAAAAAATCCGTACCCTAGAAAAAGACATGCCTAGAAAGAGTTTCGTAATTCACGATAAAGTATACAACCGAGACTAAAGATTTAGAAATTTTACCCTTGCGTAAGCTAAGCGCTTAGGATATAATATAGACATTGAGAGGTTGCCTCTCTAGCTCGCAAGAGCCCATAGCCCCGAAAGGGGCTATTATATTTTTAATTAAATTTTAAATAATCTATCAAAAACTATTTTTACTTCTTCTGCATTATTCGCCTCCATCAATTTCATTCGCAATTCCTTCGCGCCATCAAAACCATTTACATATGCTTTGTAGTGTTTTTTCATAATTGCGAAATTTTTATGTTCACCTAGCATCTTTTGGAAAAGTTTTGTGTGTTCCACCATGACTTCGAGTCGTTCTTTAAGAGAAATGGCTTCCGGAGAGCACGGATATTTTTCTGCTGAAAAATTCCTCGTGCTCGCGCCGTCGCGCTCCCAAGTCTCTGCGGAAGCCATTTCTCTACAGAACAACCACGGGTTCCCAAATATCGCCCTCCCCAACATTACTCCATCGCAACCAGTTTCATTACATTTCCTCCTTGCGTCGTCAGTGTCTACGACATCACCATTACCCAAGATTAAAATCTTCTGTCCCACTCTACCTTTTGCAAAGTAAATTTCATCACGAATCTCCACTATTCTTTTCATTAGATCCCAATGCGCAGGAACATTAGACATTTCCTTGCGAGTGCGCAGATGCACAGTAAGGGCTGTGATATCGCTTGATAAAAGTTCTCTGACCCAAGTTTCAATTTCGTTTTTATTATAACCAATACGTGTTTTCACAGACACAGGCAATCCGCCTCCGCCCTCTATGGCCGCCCTGATACATTCACGAGCTAATGCAGGATTCTTTATCATCGCCGCGCCCGAGCATTGTTTTTCAACAGACTTATCTGGACAACCCATGTTTATATCTATGCCGTCAAAACCGAGTTCTTTGCAAAGCTCTGAAGCTTTTTTTATATTCTCTGACTTTGAACCGAATATCTGGGCTACTATCGGTCTTTCATTTTCTGAATATATAAAATCAATAAGAAGCTTGTCTCTACCCACCGAACAAAGACCGTCTGCAGAAACAAATTCCGTAAAGAAAATATCTGGCTTGCCATACTTTGCGATTATTTGCCTAAAGGCGCAGTCTGACACATCTGCCATGGGGGCCAGAGCTAAAATTGGTTTTTTTAATTTCTCCCAAAAATTCACCTCACCCCCGGCCCCTCTCCTTGTCAAGGAGAGGGTGGCTGAAAGTCGGGTGAGGTTTTTTTCACTTAAATTTGTAGTAGACTTTATTGCCATATCGTAAATCAATATATAAAAGCGAAGAATATTTATTTTTGAAATTTGATTGCAAAGGTTCGGTGGTAAGCGCTGTTTGTAAATTTTCAGCTATAATTTCTAAATCAGAATCTGCTTTGAAAATTATCTCTGGCGCATTTGGCAGGGTGTTTGCGCTGGAGAGAAAAATTTTTATATCTTCATTTTCTTCTTTGTCCTTGTACAAAACCACAGGCTTTAATCCCATATGAGAAAGAGCCTCTTTAAATAAAATCAATTTTTGAAAAATATCAGCTAAAAAATAGGACCCAATGGGTGTATTTTCTTTTGAATCAGTTGCGCCATAAAATTTAAAATAAACTTCTCCAGAAAAATACGGCGCTTCGGCAAAAATATAACCTGCCTCATCTATAAAATAACATTTTTCCTCTTTTGATAGTCCGTCTACCGAATTCATCATCTCTCCACACCATGTGTATAAAGCTATGCGTTCATCTAGAGATACTTTCAGCGTCTTATTTTCTACAGATAGACTTACGCTTTTAAGCCTATTAAATTGGTTAAATAAATCTTTTTCTATATTATCTTTGGGATAAAAGAAAATATTTGTCTTAGGAAAAAACCATAAATAATTTCCTGTAATTTCTTTTTTTACAGCAGTTTCAATCATCTCTTTACTTTCTACTTTATTGCCAGTTATTTCCACTTCACTAATATTTAATTGTTCCAAATGAGAAATGTAAGCTAGACCTGCAAAAATAAAAAGGAGCGCAAATAGAGATAAAAAAATTTTGTTCAGAAAAATCTTTTGTCTTTTTTTTTTAAATTCTAAAAGACGCGGAGAATTCAAAACGTTTCGCTTCATATATTAGATTCTAGGTTTTAGGTTCCAACAAAATCGCTAGAACCCTATGCCTCACTATTTGATAAATTCTCTATCCCCCATATATTTTCGTAAAACTTCTGGAATTTTAATAGAGCCATCTGTTTGTTGATTGTTCTCAACCATAGAAACTAATATTCTAGGAGTTGGAATAGCTGTGCAGTTTAGAGAATGAGCATAACGCATTTTACCATCAGAGTCTTTATATCTAATATTAAAACGTCTTGTTTGAAAGTCATGAAAATAAGAAGCTGAAGAAATCTCTCTATACTTATTTTCTTTTGGAACCCATAATTCTATATCATATTTTTTTACTTGCCCCAATCCCAAATCTCCACCACAATTTATCACAGTATGATAAGGAATATCCAAAGACTCAATAAATTCTTCAGTATTTTTATTTATTTCTTCATGTAATCTAACTGATTCCTCATGAGACGCTTCACATAATACAACTTGCTCCATTTTATAAAACTCATGAACACGAATTAAACCTTTCACATCTTTACCATGACTACCAGCCTCGCGTCTAAAACAAGGAGAAAAACCTAAATACTTTATTGGAAAATTTTTAGCATCTAAAACTTCACCACCATGCATGCTCATAAGAGGAACTTCAGCTGTACCAGCGAGAGTGTCTCCGTCTTGGGTCATATAATAATCTTCAACATCACCTGGTAAATGTCCAGTACCATATAAATTCTGTTTCCGTACGATAACAGGAGGTATTACAGGAAAAAAACCTCTTTCTCCAAAAAAATCAATTGCGTAATTCCAAATAGCAAAACACAAACGAGCCCCGTCGCCTATCAAAAAATAACCTCTGAAACCATGAACCTTCGTTCCCCTTTCAAAATCAACCATCTTTAGAGCTAACATTATTTCTGTATGATCTTTTGGTTCGAAATTAAAAACTGGCTTCTCTCCCCAAACTCTTACTTCTTGATTATCTGTGTCATTAGTGCCATCTGGCACCGACATATCAGGTATATTTGGTATTTGCAACATTATCTTTTGCCACTCTTCTAATGTTTCTTTTAATTTTTCCTCTTTTGTTTTTATATCGTCTTTAACGATACGCATTTCTTCAATGAGTTGCACCTTAAGCGCAGAGTCTTGATTGCGAGATATGTCGTTAGAAACTCTATTGACTTCCGCGCGCAAGTCTTCTACTTCTTTGAGTTCTTCCAAACGCAAATCATCAAGAGCAATGAGTTTGTTAATATCAATGTCCACGTGTTTCTTTTCTGCGCCCGTCTGCACTATTTCTTTATTTTCTCGAATAAATTTTATATCTAACATGTTACAATCATATCATGCAAATCAAAAAATTACCAAAATCAAAATTCCCGAGCGCATTATTAGAAATTCCAGAACCTCCTGAAAATCTTTGGATAATAGGTGAACTGCCAAAAGAGGATTTAATATATCTTTGCATTGTGGGGTCAAGAAAATTCACTTCTTACGGAAAAGAAGCGTGTGAAAAAATAATCACTGGTCTAAAAGGTTATCCGATAGTGATAGTATCTGGTTTTGCTATGGGCATAGACACAATAGCTCACAAAAAAGCGATGCAAGTAGGACTGAAGACTATAGTTTTCCCCGGTTCTGGACTCTCCGCGGAAGCAATGTACCCAAAAACAAATGTACGATTAATGAATGAAATAGTAGAAAATGGCGGATGTTTAATTTCAGAATTTGAACCTGATTTCAAAGCAACACAATGGAGTTTCCCTATGCGTAATAGACTTATGGCAGGAATTTCAAAAGCAACACTAATAATAGAAGCCGAAGAAAGGTCAGGCACTCTTATAACCGCTCGACTGACAACAGAATATAACAGAGACTTATTGGTCGTGCCTGGATCAATTTTTTCTTCTAGCTCAAAAGGCACAAATAGATTATTGCATCAAGGCGCGACTCCGGTAGTTTGCGCCGAAGATGTTTTAGAAGCTCTTGGTTTTGAACAAGAAAAAGACGAAGAAAAACAAAAAAAACTTTTTCAAGATTTGTCTCCCGAAGAAAAGAAAATAGTTGAATTACTGCGTGAACCAATTCCCCGCGATGATTTAATTCGTGTAATGAAACTTCCAATCCCGACTGCTAATGCCCTACTATCTGTTATGGAAATCAAAGGACTCGTTAAAGAAGAGTTGGGAGAAATACGCTTAGTGTAGTTTATTTACGCTTACGAACATTTATTATTGTCCTAATTTGCATTGAAAAATGGATTTGTTACAATCAGGATATTAAGGTAAATATTATTAATTAAAATTTTTAATGAAATGAAAAACATTAAAGCAAAGTTAGAGTATATTTGGTTAGATGGTTATAAGCCTACTCAGAACTTGCGCTCTAAGACTAAAGTTGTAGAAAATTTTGGCGGTAAATTAAAGGATTGTCCGATGTGGTCATTTGATGGTTCATCCACGCAGCAAGCGCCTGGAGGGTCATCAGACTGTATTTTGAAACCAGTTTTTATCTGTCCTGACCCAGAGCGTAAAAACGGATTTTTAGTTATGTGTGAAGTTTTAAACGCAGATGGAACACCTCACCAAAGCAATGGTCGCGCAATGATTAAAGATGATGACAACGATTTTTGGTTTGGCTTTGAGCAAGAATATTTTTTATGGGATACGAAAACAAATAAACCTCTCGGCTTCTTACCGCAATCTGCGCCACAAGGACAATATTATTGTTCAGTCGGCGCAAATAATGCTTATGGCAGAAATATTATTGAAGAACATTTAGATGCTTGTCTGGAAGCTGGCTTGACTGTGGAAGGTATAAATTCTGAGGTGGCTATCGGTCAGTGGGAATTCCAAATTTTTTCTAAAGGCGCGAAAAATGCCGGAGACCAATGCTGGGTAGCGAGATATTTATTAGAGCGAATAGGAGAAAAATATGGAGTGGCAATTAATTGGCATTGTAAACCATTAGGTAAACTAGACTGGAATGGTTCCGGAATGCACGCAAACTTTTCAAACAGCATTTTGCGTAATTCTGGCAAACGAAAAACTTTTGAAAAAATCTGTGAGGCTTTTGCTCCAGTTGTAAAAGAACATATAGCTGTCTATGGCGCCGACAACCACTTGAGATTAAGCGGTAAATATGAAACACAATCTATTGATCAATTCTCTTATGGAGTTTCAGATCGAGGAGCATCTATCAGAATTCCAATTGCGTCAGTTCAAAATGGGTGGAAAGGTTGGCTGGAAGACCGAAGACCGAATTCTGCCGCTGACCCTTATAAAGTTGCCGCTAGGATAATTAAAACAGTAAAAACTGTAAAACTATAAATTTGCAAAAAAATTATCTTTTGTGTAATCCCATTAGATACTCTAATAAAAAATTTATATAATATTTTCCCCTATATTTTACTTTTATTTATATCTCTGATACATTCTTTGATGAGTATCTAACGGGACAGATACTTAATTTTTATGAAATTACTTATCGTTGAATCACCATCAAAAGCAAAAACAATTGAAAAATATTTAGAAAATATTTCTACCTCAAGAGCGGACAGATTTACTGTGCGCGCATCTGTGGGACATATTCGCGATCTGCCAAAATCAAATAAAACAGCGATAGATATAGAAGCCGGTTTCGTTCCACATTACGAAATTTCTAAGGGTAAAGAAAAAATTATCCACGAATTGCAAGAGTTAGCCGAAAAATCAAAAGAGATAATACTCGCGACTGATCCTGACCGTGAAGGAGAAGCTATCGCTTGGCATATAGAGACACTTTTGAAAAAAGATAAAAAAATAAATGCGCCAATACAAAGAGTGGCTTTTTATGAAATAACTAAAGAAGCGATAGAAGAAGCGCTCAAACACCCGCGCAAGATTGATACTAATTTACGCAAAGCTCAAGAAGCGCGTCGAGTATTGGACCGGCTCGTGGGATATGATCTCTCTGGTCTCATTTGGAAAAAAGTGCGATACGGACTTTCGGCCGGTCGTGTTCAATCTCCCGCATTGCGTATAATAATGGAACGCGAGCGTGAAATTCGCGCATTTATTCCGGAGAAATTTTGGAGAATTCTCGGACTTTTTGAAACCGAAAAAGGCGAAAAGATTACTTTAGAATGCAGTGAAGAACCTCGCGATCAAAAATTAGTTGAAAAAATATTAGAGATAGGAAAAAAAGAAAGTTGGATAATAAAAGATGTGAAAGAGTCAGAACAAAAACGCTCCCCTCGCGCGCCTTTTACTACTTCTACATTACAACAAACGGCAAGTTCACGCTTAGGCTACTCTCCTTCACGCACTATGCAAATAGCCCAAAAACTCTACGAAGCTGGACACATAACATATATGCGAACTGACAGCACGAATCTGTCTCTGGTCGCTCAAACACAAATAATTGCATTCATTAAAAATAAATATGGTGAAGAATACGCAGAGTCAAGAATTTACAAAACTAAATCTAAAAACGCCCAAGAAGCCCACGAAGCAATACGTCCTACACATATAGAAAACCTTACCGCTCTCAGTGAAGACCAAGACAGATTATACAGATTGATCTGGGAGCGCGCTGTGTCTTCGCAAATGACTGATGCAAAATTATTAAAAACCAAAATTTTGGCAAATGTTAAAGTCGCGGAAGCTTCCGCAATTCCAGATTTTTATGCTAATGGTTCTCGTTTGCTTTTCCCCGGCTGGCTTGCGGTAGACAAGGATGCGCGGGGCGATGATGTAGAATTGCCTAAATGCAGTGTTGGAGAAAAATTAAAATTGTTAAACCTTATAAATGAAGAAAAATTTACTGAACCATTAGGCAGATACAGTGAAGCAGGATTAATTAAAGAACTCGAGGCTAGAGGCATAGGCAGACCGTCCACTTATGCGTCTATTATGAAAACAATTGAAGAGCGAGGTTATGTTAATAAAGAAGGAAAAACATTGTTTCCCACAGATGTCGGTGAAGTTGTGTCGGATTTCTTGGAGAAACACTTTATGAATTATATCTCTGACAGCTTTACGGCTGAAATGGAGGATAAACTCGACGAAATATCAGAAGGTCAGCGTGAATACGAAAAAACGCTCAAAGATTTTTACGGACCATTTCTTAAAGACATAAAATTAAAAGAAAAACTAGAGAAAGCTACAAATCTAGGTGAGGCGCCAGAGAATATAAAATGTCCAAAGTGTGGAGAGAAAATGATTATAAAACTTTCTCGCGGAGGTAAATTTTATTCTTGTTCAAAATATCCAGACTGTGATGGAGCTCTGATGCTAGATGGCACAGAATTACAAGGTTCCAAAGAAACTGGAGAATTATGTCCTAAATGCGGTGTTGATGAAAAAGATTTGCCCCGCGAAGCTTCAGCGAAATGGGGCGGAAAACTCGTTATCAAAGAACGACGCGACGGCACTGGCACTTTTATCTCTTGTTCTCGCTATCCAAAATGTAAATTTATAAAAAGCGATGAAGCTGACGAAATGAAAAAAAGGACGGGTGTGATGTGTCCTATCTGCAAAACTGACCTGCCTGCCGGTAGGCAGGGAGATATGAGTGAACGCCGTGGGAGATTTGGTATTTTTTATTCTTGTTCAAATTATCCTGAATGTAAATTCGCAATCAAAGCCAAACCGACAGGCGCAATATGCAAAGAGTGCGGAAGCCTGATGATGCAAGGCACAAAAACTATTCCCGAACGTTGTTCAAACAAGGCTTGCAAAATGCACAACCCTCATAAAATAACAAAAATTGAAAAATAGACAGTGTATAAATTTAGATATATAATTCTCTTATGAAAAATGCATATGACGTCGGAGAAATACTAAAATTGATGGGAAAAATAAATAAGAAAGAAGAAGAACTTATAATAAAAGCTTATAGGTTTGCGCAGCGCGCGCATGAAGGTCAAAAAAGATTAAGCGGAGAACCTCATTTCACTCACCCTTTTGAAACAGCCAAAACTTTAGCTTCACTGGGTATGGACGCGGAAACAATCTCGGCCGGATTAATGCATGATGTTCTGGAAGATACTAAGACAGGAGAAGAAGAAATGAGAAAAGAATTTGGAGAAAATATAGTTTTTCTAGTAAATGGCGTGACAAAACTTGGAACTTTGAAATATAGAGGACACGAAAGACATGTGGAAAGTTTGAGGAAATTCTTTGTGGCGATGGCAAATGATCTACGCACAGTTATCATAAAGTTTGCCGACAGACTGCATAATTTAAAAACTTTGGAATTTTTAAGAGAAGATAAAAGACGTAGGATTGCCATAGAATCAATCGAAGTGTATGCGCCACTGGCTAACCGTCTAGGTATGGGAAAATTTAAAGGCGAACTGGAAGACGCCGCTTTTCCGTTTGCTTTTCCAGAAGAATATAAACAAACCGAAGAAATAATAAAAGAAAAAAAAGATTTATATGAAAAAAACTTAGACGAAATACAGAAAAAGCTTCGAAAAGAATTGAATAAAAACAAAATCAAAGTGGTGGAAATAAATTATAGAATGAAACATAAGTACAGCTTATGGAAAAAACTCTTAAAGCGCGAAATGGATATAGAAAAAGTATATGACCTGATCGCTTTGCGGGTGGTAGTAGAAAGCATAGAAGAATGTTATAGAGTGTTAGGAATAATACATTCCCTTTGGAATCCATTACCCGGCAGGATAAAAGACTACATCGCGGTGCCAAAACACAATGGCTACCGCTCCATTCACACCACTATTTTCACCGGTTCGGGCGGAATCGCAGAAATTCAAATACGAACAAAAGAAATGCATGCCGAAGCGGCTTATGGTATCGCGGCTCATTTCGCCTACAAAGAACAAGGAAATAAAAAAGTGGAAAATGATAAATCAAAATTCAAATGGATAGAAGAATTAAAAAATTTGAATTACTCTCCGGATGAACCAAAAAAATTCATTGAGCATTTAAAGATGGATTTTTTTAATGATCGCATTTTCGTTTTTACACCCAAGGGGGATGTAATAGATATGCCAGAGGATTCGTGTTCGCTTGATTTTGCTTATTTGATACATTCGGATATCGGAGAACATACCTTTGGCGCAAAAGTCAACGGCAAAATGGTTCAGCTTTTTACAAAATTAAAAAACGGAGACATTGTGGAAATAATAACTAAAAAAGATTCCAGACCGTCCAGAAAGTGGTTAGAATTCGTAAAAACTTCTGTCGCTAAAAAACATATAAGATCATATCTGGAAAAAAACACCTTACTTGCTAGGCTTAAATCTTTCGGTCGTTCTTAAACGCTAAAATTAGAAATATTATATAAATCACTATCATCCCCGCCTGCCAATTGGCGGGCAGGTTTTTTAATTTCTTCTTTTGATCTATCATCGATCGGCGTATCTTCAATTTCTATATCAGATTTGTTTTTATTGATGTAGTTTTGAAGCATTTCCGCTTGCGCCGGCAAGATGTTTGATTTATTTTCACTGTTTGATTTATTTATCAAACTCAAAATAGTCCGCAGGTCTTCTATGGAAAAATAATCTATCTTGATTTGTCCGCCTAATTCTTTTCTGTCAATATGCACGCGGGTGCCTAATTTTTCTTGAAATTCTTCTTCGAGTTCAGTTATTTCTGGATCTGGCATAAACTCTTTCTTGCGTACTCGGTCATAAGCTATTTTCCTTGCTAGTCTTTCCGCTTCACGCACGGTAATTTTTTTATATACAATTTCTTTAAATAATACTAACTGCTCTTCTCCATGATCGGCTAACATTAGTAATGGTCGTGTATGACCTTCGGTAATTTTACCTTCAGACAAACCGGCTATTATTTCTTCGGGTAAAGTTAAAATACGCAAAGAGTTAGACACATATTCCCTACTCCTGCCCATTTTTTTTGCAATCTCATTATGAGTAAATTTAAATTCATTAGCTAATCGAAAAAAAGCGCGAGCGCGATCAACAGCATTCAAATCTTCACGTTGCAAGTTTTCAATAATGGCGAGTTCAAGCTTCATAATAGCAGTGTCCCCAGCTCGGATTATAACTGGCACTTGCGAGACTCCAGCCAAAATAGCCGCGCGCAATCTGCGTTCACCTGCTATGAGCTCATATTCAGTAACTAGTCCACCTCCATCTTTTTCCACTTCCATGCGAGAAACTGTCAACGGCTGGAGCACTCCGTATTGTTTTATGGAATCAGATAAATCTTGCAGACGCATTTCATCAAAATCCCGTCTTGGTTGATATGGGTTGGGTTTTATTTTATCGGTGTCAATCCAGAAAATTGAATTTGAATATAAATTAGACATAAAGTCATTCTAACACATAAAGAATTTTTTAAAATTGATTTTTAAGTATTTTTGTGTAAAATGTGTGGATACTGCCCAGGTGGCGGAATTGGTAGACGCGATAGACTCAAAATCTATTGATGGCAACATCATGAGAGTTCGATTCTCTCCCTGGGCACCAGAAAGGAAAAATTATGTTATACTAAATATAGTCACCAAAACCGCAAAAGAACCCGGAGAAAAACACTCGGCTCGCCTGCCCGCCTCTGGAGGGAACCATATTTTGAATTTTGGGGGAAGAAAATTTTTTAATCATATGAATTCAAAAAAGATAATATTGATTATAGTTTCCTTAGTTCTTGTAGCTGGAGTTGGTTTTTATTTTTATGGCTTACCACCTATAAAATACTGGACTAAAAATCCGACCAACTTTGAAGAATGCAAAGAAGCTACACGAGGATTTATCATAAAAACATTACCGGCCCAATGCGAGTTTCGAGGACAGAATTTTGTGGACCAATCGCAATAGACTCCACCAGTAACAACAAATAATCCTCCAGTAACCACGACAGAGAATCCTTCTCTATCAGCAGATAAAAAGAGTGTCGTTGCAGATGGTAAGGTTTTGTTAGCCATTGATAATGATACAATTTTTAATTGGTTCAAAACCGAAAGCCAGTTATGTGATGGATACAATCTAACCAGCAATCCTGATCGCAAGATGTTTTGTGAAAACAAAACATCTTTCAAGAACCAAACTAAATTTGCCTCAGTTGTTGTTTCTCCTGATAAAATGAAAATTGGTTTTACCATAGAAAGCGATACGTTGTCTCCTGATAAAGTTGTTGGCATTTTTTTACGCTCTACCAATAAAGTTAATATTCTGACCAATTACTATCTCGGAAATGAATTTATTAGTTTTTCTCCGAGTGGTGCCAACTTTGTTTATCAAAGTGGCTGTTTTGAGGGAATATGCGGACTGTTTGTCAAAAATTCCGAAACCTTTGCTATCAAAGCTAGTTTGAATAATCCCGAGTTTGCCGATTACAGAAGTCAGAATGCCATTTTTGTAAGATGGATTTCAGACAATCAAGTTGAATATAAACTTGGGACAGAATTAAAACAAGAGTCGTTTTAATTCTGAATTTTAGTCGCCAAAGAAAAACTTGCCCGTCCGCCGAAGTTTTAACGAAGGCGGGAAATTGTCACTCGCCTCGCTAGCGCTATGGCGAAGCGGGTCGGTGCGGCTCCCCACCTGCGCCGAAATGCGTTCGGACTAATTCAAGACTCTAAGTCGAAATTAATTATTAACTTTGCTATAATTAAACATATGAATCAAAAAGGATTTGTGAATATTGTTTTGATTGTGGTAATTGTAACCGTTACCGCTATTGGTGGGTATTTTGCTTTTGTTAAAAAGTTGAGACCAATTGCTCAACAACCAACACAAACTCCTATTCAAACACCTACAGTATCTCCAACGTCTCCCCAGACCAAACCTGTCACTACCACAGTTCAAAATCCGGTAGTTAATAAATGGAAAACTTTCCAAAACAGCCGTTTTGCTTTTCAATTTGAATATCCAACAGAATGGAGCGTGTTGGATAAGCTGGACGACCCATACGGTGTTAATTTTTGGTTGACGGAAAAGAATTCTGCTGCCGTAATCATGGATGTAGAAAGTGGGATAAATTTGTCGGTTATGGGGGTTTCTTATTGTGGCGCATACCCACAAGATAAAAGATGTGAATCTTTGAAAACTGAAAGCGATGGCTATGTAACCATTGACTGGAACGTAAGCGGAGGAGCCAACGCTATGTTTAGCTCGCAGAACGATACTTATGGGGTGAGTTTTACTTTGCATAAAATAAATTCTGATACAAAAGCTATTTTCAAAAAAGTTCTTTCGACTTTTAAATTCTTAAAATAATTTGCCGTCAAACCTGCCTGCCGGTAGGCAGGGAAAAACTTAAAATAAAGTAGCAAAAAAAAAACAGCAAATCCTGTAAAAAAGTTATCCCCACCAGTTGAATAATGATAAGTTGCATTATCTCGTATATGAGATATACTATTTGGTATGCAAACACAAACAGAACAGCAAAAAATAGGCTATTTTATTAAAGAATTACGCGAACATCGCGGGATGACACAAAAGCAATTCGCCAAAATGTTAAACACTTCCCAAAGCTCAATTCCCCGAATGGAAAAAGGTGAGCAGAATTTCACGACAGAATTACTTTTAAAAATAAGCAATGTTTTAGACCACCAGATAGTTTCTATAAATGATTCTATTGATTTCAAAGTTAATGGAGGAAAAAAATTAAATGGAACTATTAAAACAAATTTTTCAAAAAACGGTTCTGTCGGACTTTTGTGCGCTTCTCTTCTAAATAGTGGCAAAACGACACTCCATGGTATTGCCCGGATTGAAGAAGTTTATAGAGTAATTGAAATTCTAGAGAGTATCGGAGTGACAGTCAAATGGATTAATCAAAACACTTTGACAGTCATACCTCCAAAGAAATTTAATTTAGAAAATATTAATATTGACTCAGCAATAAAAACACGTTCAGTTGTTATGCTAATAGGACCACTCATTCATAAGTTGTCTTCTTTTTCTCTTCCACATCCCCATGGTTGCAATCTAGGCAAACGCACAATTGCGGCGCATATATTTGCATTAGAAAAACTTGGGGTAAAAATAAAAACTACCGCAAAAAATTATGAGATAACTAAAGGGAAACTCAAAAGAGGAGAAATAGTGATGTATGAATCCGGAGACACTGCTTGTGAAAACGTTTTGACAGCTTCTGCCCTTATTCCGGGTACTACAAAAATAAATTTCACCAGCGCAAACTACATGGTGCAAGAAGTATGTTTTTTTCTTGAGGTGTTAGGAGTAAAAATTGACGGAATTGGCGCCTCGAGTTTAACTGTTCATGGAATAGCTCATATAAATAAAGATGTTGAATATTGGAACAGTGAAGACCCGATCGAATCCATGATGTTCATTTCCGCCGCAATCGGGACTGATTCACATATAACCATCACCCGCGCTCCTATAGATTTTTTGTCTCTAGAAATAGAAAAATTAAAGAGAATGAATTTGAAATATAAAATTTCAAAAATTTATCATTCTTATAATGGTCGTACTAAACTCGCTGATATAGAAATCTTTCCAAGTAAATTAAAAGCCTTAAATGACAAGCTTCATTCCAACCCTTACCCGGGAATAAATATAGACAACCTGCCATTTTTTGTGCCGATTGCCATAAAGGCCAAAGGTCAAACGATGATTCACGATTGGGTTTATGAAAATAGAGCAATATATCTGACAGAATTAAATCGTTTAGGCGCTGATATCACTCTGGCTGACCCTCATCGTCTATATATAAATGGCGGAACACCACTGAAAGGAGCTCAGGTCGTCTGTCCCCCAGCTTTGCGTCCATCAATGGTGATTCTTATTTCAATGCTAGGAGCTAGCGGAACTTCAATCCTGCGAAATGTTTATATGATAAATCGTGGTTATGAAGAAATTGCAGAGAGGCTGAATTCTATCGGCGCAGATATTAAAATAATTAAAGGGAATTAATGCACCTTTTGAAAAATAACTTTTTGCGGGGTTTCGAGCCGGGCGGGGCGAGAATTATAGTTATCTTGGGCCAAACTGCCACAGGGAAAAGTGACTTGGCGGTAAAAATTGCCAAAAAAATAGGCGGAGAAATAATTTCAGCTGATTCAAGACAAGTTTATAAAGGACTCGATATTGGCACTGGTAAAATTACAGAAAAAGAAATGCAGACCATACCGCATTATCTGCTGGATGTTGCAAATCCCAAAAAACAATTTACTGTAGCGCAATATAAAATCCTGGCAGATAAAAAGATAAAAGAAGTAATTGATAGAGATAAAATACCGATACTTTGCGGTGGTACAGGATTTTATATTGATGCGGTAACAAAAGGTATGATTTTTCCAAAAGTTCCACCAAATAAAAAATTAAGAAAAGACTTGGAACAAAAAACAGCTGAGACTCTTTTTAATATCCTGAAAAAATTAGATAAAGATAGGGCAAAAAGTATAGATTCTAAAAACAAAGTCCGGTTGATAAGAGCAATTGAGATAGCTAAAGCTTTAGGTGAAGTCCCTAAAATTACGGAGGCAACGCCTCCGTATAAATTTATAAAAATAGGGTTAAAAGTTCCAGAGAAAACTCTAAAAAGAAAAATAAGAATCAGACTACGCAAGCGCATACGAAGTGGTATGGCGATAGAGCTTTACAATCTTCGTAAAGCTGGAGTGCCGTGGAAAAGATTCATTGAATTAGGTTTCGATCAAAAGTATATTGCATTATTTTTGCAAGGGAAAATATCTAATAAAGAAATGCTAGAAAAACTTTTTAAAAGTAATTGGCAATACGCAAAACGCCAGATGACTTGGTTCAAACGCGACAAAGAAATTAAATGGTTCTCCCCTGTTTCTTACAAAAAAATAAAAATCTATATAGAAAATAAACTTTAAGATTTTCTTTCTTTTTTCTCTTTTATAGTTTCGTAAACAATAGGTAAAACTGAAACTAAAACAATCAATATAACAACATACGAAAGATAATCTTTAATCTGTGGAAATATTTGGCCCAAAAAATATCCTAAAAGAGTAACACTTGTTGACCATAAAAAAGAACTTATTAAACTATATTTGATAAACAAACTATATTTCATATGCGCAATTCCCGCCACTATGGGTACGAATGTTCGCGCTATTGGCACAAAACGAGAAAATATTACAGTAAACTTTCCGTGTTTGTCAAAAAAATTATGTGTTTTATTTATGTGTTCTTCTTTTAGAATTTTTCTAAAAAAATAAAACTGGTTTAGTTTTTTTAAATTAATACCTATTTCATACCCCATTATTCCACCAAGAAAAGTACTAATAAATATAAGAGGAATTAAAAAATAAATTTTTAATTCAAAAGCGTAAGCCAAAAGCCCCGCAGTAAAAAGCAAACTATCCCCGGGTAAAGCAAAAAATATCCCAGATTCTAAAAAAACAATGATAAAAATTCCTAGATATCCGTAGGTGGTAATAAGATATGGAATGTTGAAAAGTTGAGTCATAAAATAATTTCAAATCCTGGAATGGAACACTATACAAAACATTGTTCTTAGGTGAAATAATATTTTTCGGGACTTTAATATTGTAAATTAATTTAATAAATCAGCCGAGAATTATAAATCATCGACCTTCAAACCGGTATGTTTTGCTATGCGCGATAACATTTTTGAACCAAGTTCATCGTTGTTGTTAAAAGCCCAAATATAATTCGCATAGCCCACTTTTTCGAGTACCATGTGCGACGAACTTTTATGCCTTTTTATTTCCCAGCCAATTTTAATCAGAGCTCTAAAGACTTTGCCTGCTTTACTGCTTGGCCACTTATTATTCATGACAAAGAGAAAGCAATATTAGAAAATCCAAAAACTTTATTACTTGTGTTTTCTTCTATTTCTTCCGCAATGATTCGAAACGTAAGCGCTTCCACATTTGCTTGAGCCTGTTCTTGAGTATCACCATATGCAAGCACGCCCGGAATTTCGATAACTTCAGCAATCCACCTGCCATCTGTTTCTTGTTCTGTTTCTATTGTATATTTACGTTCGTTTAACATAGGTATATTTTAATATAGAAAAATTATTATTGCAAGCAACTTTTTTAATATGCGGGCGATGAGAGAATTGAACTCCCGACGTCGGTTTTGGAGACCGAAGTTATACCACTTAACTAATCGCCCTTATTTTGAAAACCAAACAATAAAGAACGACCAAAGCCGTCTCTAGTATAACAGAAAAGTGAGCAAAATCTACTTTTTGGCCTCTTTATGCTTAGTTTGTTTACGGCACCAATTGCAGTATTTTTTGAGCTCGATTTTTTTAGTAACGAGTTTCTTGTTTTTACTAGACCAGTAATTTATTCGTTTACAAGTCTCACAGGCAAGTTTTATAAGTCTATCTTGTGACATAGATAGATATTAGTATAAAATTTTACTAAAAGCAACTACTTAATGACCCTCGGCAGTAGCGAACTAATGCGAGTAGTTATCTCATAATTTATGGTGTCTAATTTGTTTGCTATTTCTTCTGCTGTAATTTCTTCCTTATTTTGGCATCCTAAAATTACCACTTCATCTTCAATTTTTACATTAACCAAATGACTTATATCAACTGTGAACATATTCATTGATACTCTTCCAATAATTTCACATCTAGCGCCTTTTATTAAAACTTCCCCCTTATTTGAAAGACCACGATCTACCCCGTCAGCATAACCTTGTGGAATTATAGCTATTTTTGTTGTTTTTTTTGTTTTATAAGTCAATCCATATCCGATAGTGTTTCCTTTCGGTAAAATTTTAATTTGCGCGATTTTTGTTTTCCAAGACATTATCGGTTTTAAATTAAATTCAGAATTTTTATATGTAGATTTCAAGTATTCTGATGGCCACATACCATAAATAGAAAGACCGAGTCTCACAATAGAATTAATTCCTGTATTTTTTTCGTAAATTAAAGTACCAGAACTTGCAGATATATGCGTCTCTAGATTTTTGAATCCATATGCATACGCAAGGCTTAAAGCTTTTTTATATTCGTTAATTTGCTTTTGCGCATGAGTAAAATTGGCAGTGTCTTCGATGTTTGCAAAATGCGCGTATATGCCAGAAAATTTTATATATTTACTTTTTTTTATCTCTCGAAATAGTTCCGGTAAATCACACAATAAAAACCCTTCCCGCCCCAGATACGCGTCAAATGGAATATGGATTTCTTGTCTTGTTTTAAGTTTTTGCGCTGTTTTGTTCAACTCTCTTAATTGTTCAATTGAAAAAATAGCCAATGTGCATCCTAGTTTCATTATCTCGATTAGATCTGTCTTTTGCACATACCCAAAAAGCAAAACTGATCTTTTGCTTACTTTACGTAATAATTTTAATTCTTCGAGACTGTTTACAAAAAAGTAATCTACATATGGCTCAAGAATTTTGGCGACCTCATTCTGCCCATGACCATAAGCATTGCCTTTTATAACCACAGAAATTTTAGTTCCTTTTTTTATTAAATTCCTAAAATGCTTAACATTATGAATCAAATTTTTTTTAGAAATTTCAATATAAGAAAGTGGTAATTTTTTCTTTAACATATTGGTATGATATTTAATATCCTTTATTTTTTATCAAAAGCTCTAAAAATTCTTTTGGAAATATTGGTTTTTTTTCAGCTAATGCTTGATGATATAAAACCGTTGAAGGAGTAAGCCCCGGTAGAGTATTAATTTCAATTATTATAATATTGCCTGTTTTAATATGAACAAAGATGTCTATTCTCGCATAACTCTTAACACCGACTCTCTCAGCAACCATTTCAATCAAACTTTTAACCTTATTTAAATTCTTTTCTGAAATAATTTCTTTAGGTGGTGGAGTAATGTTCACACCAGTACCTCCTTGAAATTTTTCTTCTACGCTTAATATCGTGTCTTCAGCAATGGTAATGGACGGTGAAAATGATCTGATTTTACCGTTCTCTTCAAAAACTCCAACTGTCATTTCCACATATCCGCTTTTAGGAATGTGTTTGATTTTGCCCCCATGCACTTTTAATTTATCCGTCTCAATAAATGATTCAAAAATAATGTCTTGCACTTTTCCTTCAGGCATATCAATACTATTGATCTGATTTGTGAAAGTGTGTGGCTTGGCCACTTTAACTTTGTTTTTTATTAAAGAAATATAAGTAGCCAAATCTTTTTTATTAAAAAGTCTAACCACGCCGGCTGAACAACCATCGCCCCTAGGTTTGCCAATAATCGTTTTTGTGCCAAATCTCTTTATAAGCATGTTCCAATGTGACTCTATGAGAGTATCATCCATATTGTTCGGAACATCATTTATCTTAAAAAGGGCATGCGAAGCAATGCTCACATGTTCAATTTCTTCACTTTCTATTTTTTCATTTATCGCCCATTTATCCATACACAAATGAGAAGTAACGCTATCAGGTCCGTTGAAGATAACTTTTTTATCTTCTAAAATTTTCTGGATAGTGCCATCTTCACCTATCCCCCCATGTAAAGCTAAGAAAATAAATTTATGCTTTGTTATGACTTCATCCAAAGAATATTTTTTAGGTATAAAAAAATCTTCAGTGGTGTCGGATTTTTCTAAACATAATTTTATTTTTATTTTTTCAATAAGATAAGAAAGCCTCTTAACATTTTTTTTCGCATTTTTAGCATTTTGAATTATTTCCTCAACAGTGTGATTGAGAATGTATGAGTAAGGAAGCTCCCAGACTTCTTTTTTTGGACCCAATAAATAAGGATAAGGTTTATAAATAAAAGAGCTACGTAATTTAAGCCAGACATTTGTGCCACTCATCAGTGAGACTTGCCTTTCGGCTGTTTCTCCGCCAAAAAGCACTGCTAAAGGCTTGCGTTTTTTAGTAATAAAAATATTCTCGACAGATGTTTTAATTTTTCGACGTATAAACGCATTGTTCACAATATAGCGAAAAATATCTTGATGTGAAAAGCCAATTCTAGAGGATTGCTGAAACAAGAAACTATTCTGCTCCATACCAGAAATAGGATTAAAATCAGAAAACCAAATATTCCCGTCCGGCATTAAAAAACCATCAAAACGCGCGAAATCCCGCATACCAAAAACAGAAAATAATTGTTCTGCTTCAATTTGAATTTTTTCAATAATTTCGTTGCTAAATCTCGGGGGACAATGATAAGTAACTTGATTGGTCGGCAGATATTTTTTACGAAAATCAAAAAATTGATTTTGATCATACTTCATTTCTACCTCTGAAGGTATAAGAGCAACAGGCCTATTAAATTTGTTTTGTAATATAATTACGGTAAATTCTTTTCCATCAACAAAAGGCTCTATCACTACGCGAGTGTCTATACGCTTACTAAATAAACTTAAAGTCGCCTCAACTGCGTCTTTAATGTTCTCCACAGAGAAAACACCAATACTAGACCCACCAGAAGCTGGTTTTACTATTGCGCGATTTATTTTTTCTTTTTTCCAGAATTTATTTACCTTGTTGATAATTTCTTTTTTAGTATCAGTAATTTTTATAACAATAGAATTCGGAGCATAAAAATGAAGTGAACGAAGATATTCATTTGCTTTATATTTATCAAAAGATATTTTGCAACTTTTTGATGAAGATCCGATAAATTGAATCCGATGTTTTTCTAAAAAACTTTGAATCTCTCCGTCTTCACCAAATGATCCGTGAATACAAGGGAAAACAATATCAACACTTTTTAAAATACGAACAAGCGCTGATTCTTTTAGTTTGGATTTATTGTCCAACTTAAAATCAAAATCGCTTGGAGTATTGGAATACAATTGAGCAATGGATATTTTATAAGGCTTTTTATGTTCATTGAAATAAATTGGAACAATTGTCACATTTTGACTTCCCAGGTGATCTAAGACACTTCGAGCAGAGTTCATAGATATACCCCTCTCTAGCGATGGCCCACCACATAATACAGCTACAGAAACTTTTTCATCTTTATTTTTTATGGATTTTTTATACATTTTTTGCAAAAAATTATTTTTAATACACCCTTTAATATAAAGGAAAAAATAAAAAAGTCAAAAAATAATGTGGATAACTTAATTTTTTTGCAAAAAAATAAGTAGAAAGTTTTTAAACATTTATTATTGCACTTTGAAGATCTCTAGGAACTTTAGTTAGATTCTTATAGCCATTTTTTGTAATTAAAATCATGTCTTCAATTCGCACTCCGCCGAAACCTTTTAAATATATTCCGGGTTCAACAGTCACCACACAACCCGCTGGAAGAATATCTTCACTTTTTGGTTTTAAATTTGGCCATTCGTGAATGACGGTGCCTACCCCATGACCAAGACCGTGTTTAAAATTATTTTTAAATTTTTTAGCCAAAAATTCTCTTGCTATTTTATCTATCACTTTTGCTCTTCTTTCCCCTTTTTGTATTTTCTTGATGGCTCTATTTTGGGCTTCTAACACTGCTAAATATATTTTCTTTTGTTTAGCATTAGGTTCGCCAAAAAAATATGTACGGGTCATGTCGGAACAATAATGATTTACAGTTGTGCCAATATCAAACATTATTATGTCGCCTTTTTTTAACTTAGTTTTATTAGGTTCGTTATGAATGTTTGCTGTATTTTTACCAAAAGCAACTATAGGAGGGAAAGATAATACCGGCGCGCCTAACTTTATAAATCTTTTTGTTATAAATTCTGCTATCGCTGATTCTGTAACATTGATCTTTAATTTTCCTAAAGCTTCTCTTAGCACTCTCTCGCTGATTCTTTGCGCTCTAACTATGTTCGCCAGTTCCCTTTTACTTTTTACTGCCCTGACTTCCTGAATCAATTTCATTTTTTATATTTTACTTACAACTCTGCGATAGCAGAGATATAAGTATTAAGGGTATATTAAATATTAAAACAATTTAGTTACATCGTAATAAGTGATAATCAGCATCAAAAGTATTAAAATACTAAAACCAATCATATTGATAGCATTGACTACCTTTGGATTAATGCGCGAACCTTTTATTTTTTCAATCAATAAAAAGAAAAGTCGCCCGCCATCTAACGCCGGGAAAGGAAGCAGATTTATAATTGCAAGATTAACAGAAATAAGCGCCATAAAAGACAGGAGATAAACAAAGCCGAATTCATAAGCATTGCCTACTATACCCACTATGCCCACAGGACCTGTAACTGACGCAAAGCTACCTTTGCCGTATAATCCATCTACAACAAGCGTATAAAGTCCCAAAACTGTATCTTTAACCACAAACAAAGTGAGACGCATTCCTTCTTTAAAAGCTGAAAAAATAGGTAATTTTGCTATTCCAATCATATCCATAGATATGCCTATTCTAATTTCTCCATCGATAGAATCTTTATGTGGTATTACTTTTGTAATATGAACATTTTTGTCTTTTCCTCGCAGATATCCTATTTCAATTTCTTCTTCTGGATGCAAAGTTATAAAAGATTTCAAAGTATTGGGATTAATATTATCCAAACCTGTCTGTCCATAGAGAGCAACTGGAGTTTTTACTGAAATTATTTTATCTCCTGACTTAAGAAGAGCTTTATCCGCAGGAGAATCAACCATAACAGAAACGACTGTCAAATTCACATCGTCTAGCTTATAACCTAACGGTTCACTGCCGACAGACGTCGGAAATCCAGACATAAAACCAATAGAAAATAAAATCCAGGCCAATATAAAATTCGCAAATACTCCAGCAAATAAAACTATGGCTTGTTTCCATTTTGCTTTATTAACAAAACTTCTTTCCTTGTCAGGACCACTTGTGTTTTCATCATCCGGATTTTCACCAAAAATTTTCACAAATCCGCCAAGCGGTAAAAGATTGAAAGTATATTCTGTCTCTCCATATTTGCGACCAAATAATTTCGGTGGAAAACCAAAACCAAATTCATCAACTCTAATATCAAACTTCTTCGCAGTAAAAAAATGTCCAAACTCGTGAACTACGACTAACACTAAAAGAATAATCAAAAAAATTAAAATATTCATCCTGTTAAAAATTCACTAATAAATAATATTTTATTGCGATATGTATTTTCCATGTTTTTATCCCATTACTTCCTTTTGTTTTTTCTCAAAACTTGCTTCTAAATTTCTGTTTATTTCATCAACAATCTTTTGTAATTCTTCTTTTGCTTTGAACTTTTCATCTTCTGTTAATTTTCCTTCTTTTTGTTTTGCCTGAATATCTTCCCAAATACGCTCGCGCTCGCGACGCGCTGTAATCCTCTCTCCCTCTAATTTTTCTTTTAAGACTTTTACTAGAGTCTGTCTCGTTTCCGTAGTTAACTGTGGAAAAATAACCCTAAGACCTAAATCATCAGTAGCAACTGAAAGACCTAAGTTAGCGCCAACTATAGCTTTTTCTATGTCTTTAATTTGACTTTTATCCCACGGCGCAATACGTAAAGTCTTCGGGTCTTCAATGGAGATGTTGGCTATATTATTTAACGGAACATGCGAACCATACGATAAAACATTCACTCCATCAAGCACCATAGGCGACGCTCGTCCGATGTTTAATTGACTGTATTCTTTGCCCAAAAATTCCTCTACTTTTTTTAATTCTATTTTAAAATTTGAAAAATTATATTGCATATTTTTATTGTATCACAAATTAGGAACTATTAACGCCACAGATTCCATCAAAGTCTTAACGGAACTTCCGGGCATACGGAGAAATTCTCTAACTTTGAAAAAATGTTGCAAGCAAATTTGTAAAGAATTTTGAACAATGTGGGTCCCGCTCGGTACTCCGAGAAGGGTCAAGCCGGAAAAATTCTTTACAAATTTGCTATGCAAAACAGCTTCTAATATATTTAAAAATTTTAGAGCTTTTGAACGAGTAGAATCTAAAGCAACAATTTCGTTGCCCTCCGCATCTTGCTCTTCTGTTTCGATTAATAATTCTTTAATAAAATCTATTCTTTTCTGTAAAGGCATACTGATAAATTTCTCTGCCTCTTGCCTTTCCATAGCTAGGTCTTCCATAGCTAGGTCTTGCCTAGCTGGAATTACGTAAAATCTAGAAACAAGAGTCTTTAAGAGAGAATTAGCATCCGGCGCAACTAGAAAAAAATGCGTATTTTCTATTGGCTCCTCAAACATTTTCAGTAAAACATTTTGCGCATCTAAAGAAAAACTATTGACACAAATAACGAATATCTTTTTCTCGGAAGTAAAACTTTTATCCGTTGACATCGCGCGCAAATTAAATGCTTCATCTATTTTAAAATTATCAATTGTAATCTGACAAAAATCAGGGTTACCGGAAATTTTAATATTTAAATCTCTGCAGAATTTCAGTATTTCCGGCACAATGTTGTTTTTGTCCCCTTCAATAAGATAGGCGTGGTGTAAATTGTCTTTGTCTAAATGTTCTTTTATCATACTGTTTATAAAATTGAAAACAATTTATTTCTACCTTTTATTTAAGAATGTTTTTTTGTACACATCCAAATGTTCGAGCGCTATGCCTGTGCCCTTAACTACGCAAAAAAGCGGATCCTCAGCCAAAGTCGCTTTCACCCCTATTTTTTGATAAACCAAGTCAGTAATATTCCGCAAGAGAGATGACCCTCCAGTCATTATAATCCCTTGATCTATAATGTCCGATGCAAGTTCTGGCGGAGTTTCTTGCAACACATCTTTGATTGCTTTTATTATTTGTTTTAATTCTCCGTCTATCGCGCGCACTATTTCATTAGTTCCCACTCGCGCAGATCTAGGCAACCCTTGAATGAAATCTCTGCCTTTTATGGTTACACTAAGTTCTTCCTCTAAAATTACAGCCGCGCCGATTTTTATTTTTACTTCTTCTGCTGTTCTGTCGCCTACTATTAAATTAAAAGTTTTTTTGATGTAATCAGCTATCGCTTGATCTATTTTATTCCCAGCGCATTTAACAGATGTAGAAGACACAATTCCACCGAGAGAGATAACTGCCACATCAGTTGTGCCCCCACCTATATCGACAACCATATGACCTTTTGATTCATAAATCGGAATACCAGCGCCAATGGCCGCCAATATCGGCTCTTTTACCACATAAGCATTCTTTGCGCCTGCGCGTATTGTCGCTTCTATGACTGCTCTCCTTTCAGTAGAAGTAATACCGGCTGGAACCGAAACCATCACATCCGGTTTTAAAAAATTAAACTGCCCCATCGCTTTATTTATAAAATAATACAACATCGCTTCTGTCACACGATAATCCGCAATGACGCCATCTTTCATCGGACAATAGACGATAATGGATTCTGGCGTTTTGCCAATCATGTCTTTAGCTTCAAAGCCAATAGCTAAAATCTTATTATCTTGTTCCGAAACTGCCACCACAGAAGGTTCATTTAAAACGATTCCCTTGCCGGGCAAAAGCACCAGAGTATTGGCTGTTCCTAAATCTATGCCTAATTTTTTTGTAAAAATACTCATCCCGTTAGAAGCAAGCCGCAGTCAAAAAACCACGACTAAACTCAATCATAGCTATTAAATTGCGACCACAGCTTCTAACGGGACTCATAAAAGTAATATATCATATATATGTTAAAATAAAAGTATGAATGATGAAGAGAAAAATGACGCAAAAGATGGACTCGAAAATCCTTTCAAAGGATACTTGGCAAATTTGCAAAAACATAAATCTGCTATCAACCCAGTTCACGAGATCGTGAACTGCTACTACAAAATGAACGGATGGGAAAAAATGCCGAAAGAATTTTATACAGGAAGATACGCTTACAACAAGCTAGCAAGTGAAGCTAAAAAATTATATGAAGCATGCAATGAAGTTTTAGATGACTGTATTTGGGCTTTAGATAAAATGAAGTATTTGGCAGAAAAAGGAAAATTCGACTGGTCTATCATTACCTGCTTGAAACATAAGTTGAAATAGTTTGCGAATTTTTTTATGTGTGTTATAGTCCTAATGAAAGGAGAGTAGATATGCAACATTATTTGTACATACTCTATGATGGGGGAAACCCCCGGGTGGTTTTCTTTGAGGGAGAAAAAAACGTAATTCTAGCTCGGCAACGAGCCGAGCGAGAATACGGAGAAGGAGGGAGGTTGTTCGTGGAGCTGGAGAAAGAGGAACAACCTCCAGCAACTGATGAAGAAATGATGGAGGAGCATTATTAATACTCAAACACACCCGCCCGGGTGGGAGAGAACCTTCTCCCAACGGAGCGGGTTTTCTTTTTGTACTACGAAACATAAATTGAGATAACTTCTTAAGATTTCCGCATATGCAGAAATCTCACGAAACAATCACCGTAAACTCCCCTTTTTGTTTAACAGGGTTTTGAATTAAGTAATCTAAAATTTCTTTCGGCGTACCGGTTTTCAATTCTTCATAAATTTTTGTCAGTTCACGGGCGATACAGACTTTTTTATTGGGGCAAAATTTAGTGAGTGATTCTAAAGTTTTTAAAATTCGATGTGGAGATTCGTAAAATACCATTGTTCTTTTTGATTCGGCAATTTCCTTAAATAAAGTTTCTCTGCCTTTTTTATGCGGTAAAAATCCTAAAAAAGTAAATTCGTGTGTCGGCAATCCAGAAGCAGAAAGCGCAGTGATAACAGCACTTGGTCCTGGTATAGGAATCACATCTACGACTATGTTAACATTCTCTGCGATAGCAGAGTTTGTTAAAAAGTTAAATTTTTCTCTAAACCCTTTAGAAGAAGGGTGAAGCGATTCAGCTTTGTTGAATTTAGCTTTTATCTCTGAGACAAGCATAGCGCCAGGGTCTGATATCGTGGGAGTGCCAGCGTCAGAAACCAATGCCAAATTTTTCCCCCCTTCCAATAACTCAAAAATCTTTGCTAATTTACTGTTTTGTCTAGAGTTTTTCCCGGCAACATCGTCAGACGGATAGCTCATCGTTGGCGTATTAATATTGTATTTTTCTAAAATTTTTTTCGTCTGTCGCGTATCCTCACACAATATCAGATCAACACTTTTTAGTGTTTCAATCGCTCGGAGTGTGATATCCTGCAAATTCCCTATCGGCGTGGCAATAACATAAAATTTAGACATTTTGATCAATTATACACATCATGGTCTCCTATAGCCAACAAAACTATTTCTTTTTTAGATTCATATTCAAATACAATACGTATTTTATAATTTACAGAAAAACTCCATTTATCTTTCATCGGTCCATGAAGTTTGTGAATTTTTAATACTGTCTGATCAGTAGAATTTTTAAAAATATCAATCTTAGATAATACTTCATCAAAAAGACTTTGCTCTAATTTATTAATTTGCTTAATAAACGAAGGCTTGAAAGATACTTGCATAACATTATTATTTAAATTTTTTCACTAAATCCTTTAAATCCCCACGAAGAGTTGACTCTCGTTCAGCGCGAAGAACAGCGGCGACTGCTTCTTCTTCTGTAAGACGCTCTAAAGCTTTGCGCATAACTGCGGCTCTATTATTCGCGACACCAGACTTTACTAAATAATCCAAAGATAATTCTAATTTTGAATTCAAAGGCACAGATATTGTTGACATATGATTATATAATATTAACTTATAATACTATTATATAGTATAGTTTGATTATGAAATAGTCAAGTTAATCAGTACACTTTCATTCATATCTTTATCTCCTATATTTTCTAGCGCGCCATTTATCAGCGATTTTTACACGAGTAAGTGATCGCTCGAGTTCCGCTTCAAAATGTTCAAAATCTACATGTTCTTTATTCTGCATAGCCACCTTCATCTCTTCTGCTCGAGTTTTTGCTTTTTCTATTTTCTCGTCTGAAATTTCAAATACATGTTCTGCAAAATCAGCCAAAATAGCCACTTCTGTCACATAATCTAAACTTTTCCCCGACGCTTCTGGTCGGGGTTCCGACCCTTCTAGGCATCGGGATTTTATTTCCACAAAACCACCAGAAACTGCCATTGGTATATTCTCGCCTTTTGAGATTCCCACCACATCTCCCGAAGCAAGACCCACAATAAGAGGTATGTGCCCCGGCAAAACAGAGATTTCACCCTCCGTAGTGGGTATAACAACTTCATCCACCATCTCTTCTAACACAAGACGTTCTGGGGTAACTATTTTTAATTTTAATTGTTTTGCCATATGTTTTTTGAAAATAAAATAGTTCTTTAGAAAAGCCTTGCGCAGGCTGTCGAGCCGAGCAGTTCGCTGGCGTAGCAACGCCAGATAGATTGCTTTTATAAAGAATCTATTTTATTTTCAAAGAAATTATAATGCGCCTTTCATATAAAAATCTCCTTCTGGTCTACTGTCATGCTTGCCATCTAATATTTCTCTGAAAGATCGGATTGTTTCAGCAAGTGGCACATATTCTCCTTTTGAACCAGTAAATTGTTCTGCCACAAAAAACGGCTGAGAAAGGAATTTCTGAATTTTTCGAGCGCGAGCTACGAGTTCTTTATCTGTTTCGGACAATTCTTCCATACCCAAGATAGCGATAATATCTTGCAAGTCTTTATAACGCTGAAGCACTCGTTGAACCTCGCGAGCAACATTATAATGCTCTAATCCTACGATATTGACATCGAGAATTGTGGAAGATGAATCTAGTGGGTCGACAGCCGGATAAATACCGATTTCAGAAAGTGAACGATTTAAAACCACCGTAGAATCCAAATGCGCAAAAGTAGTTGCCGGCGCAGGGTCGGTCAAGTCGTCAGCCGGCACATAGACAGCCTGCACAGAAGTCACAGAGCCTTTATCAGTAGAGGTAATTCTTTCTTGAAGAATACCCATTTCTGTTGCTAAAGTCGGTTGATAACCAACAGCCGATGGAATACGACCCAGCAAAGCGGAGACTTCAGAGCCAGCTTGAGTAAAGCGAAAAATATTATCAATAAATAAAAGCACATCCTTGCCCTCGGCATCACGGAAATACTCCGCCATAGTGAGAGCCGAAAGAGCCACACGCAAGCGCGCGCCCGGCGGTTCGTTCATTTGCCCGAAGACCATGGCTACTTTATCAATAACGCCAGATTCTGTCATTTCACGAAACAGCTCATTACCTTCGCGAGTCCTTTCTCCCACTCCGGCAAAAACAGAATATCCTCCGTGCTTTGAAGCAATGTTGTGAATAAGTTCTTGAACAACGACAGTTTTACCGACTCCTGCTCCACCAAAAAGACCGACTTTACCTCCTTTCAAAACTGGACAAATTAAATCAATTACTTTAATTCCGGTTTCCAGAATTTCAACTTTGGTAGATTGAGAGACGAATTCGGGCGCCTTGCGATGTATCGGCAAGGATTTTTCTCCATCAATTTTTTTACCATCATCAATCGCCTCGCCGAGAACATTAAATATTCTTCCAAGTGTGGATTTACCCACAGGCACAGATATAGGCATACCAGTATTTATTACTTCCATATTGCGATAAAGACCGTCAGTGGAATCCATAGCTACGGTTCGAACAATGCCACTGCCTAGATGTTGCTCTACCTCGAGTACTAACTTCTTGCCATTAGACATCACCAGAAGCGCGCTAAAAACTTCTGGTAAATTCTCTGTCTCACTGCCAAAATCTACATCTACAACCGGCCCTATTATTTTCTTTATCGTTCCTTTATTCATAACTCGTTTATTTTTATTTTATAATAAATTATTGTGTTCATATCAGCTAACTGATGCCATTCCAGCGCTAATTTCTGATATTTCCCGCGTAATATTCGACTGACGGGCTTTGTTAAACACTAAAGTTAAATCATCTATCATTTCTCCACTTGCCTCTGATGCGTTTTTCATAGCTATCATTCTACTAGACTGTTCGGAAGCGTTTGATTCAAGAAACATTTGGTATATCTGCATTCTGGTTAATTTCTCCGCTAAACTTTCGATTAATTTTTCTTTATCTCCCTCAAATAAATAATCAATCTTAGTATTTTTTGCGAGATCTTCTTCTTTGTCCAAGGATTCAATTAGGTTTTTTAAATCTGTTTTATGAACGGGCAATATTTGTTTCAAATTTGGTTTTTGGGTCAAAGCAGAAATAAAATCCGTATAAGCAACTAAAACTTTGTCATAATTTTCTTTTTTGTATTCATCAATCACCATTTTCGAAACAGGTAGAATACTAGAGAGAGTTATATCATCTGCCAAGTCAGTAAAACTCGCGACAATGTTCCTGCCTAAACGACGCATGCCGACATCTCCCTTTTTCCCGATTGAAAGAATGTCTATATTAATATTTTTATTCTCTGACTTCAATAATAAAATAGCTTTCTTGATGACTTGCGCATTATAGACTCCACACAAACCCCTGTTTGAGGTTATCAACACTAGTAAAACATTTTTTATTTTTCGTTCTGTAAAAAGCGGGTGAGCTAACTCTTCTAAATTTTTAGCAATAGAAGTTAAAATCTCCCAAGAATATTCGGCATATAGTCGGCTAGCCAAAGCGCTAGAAACTGCGCGCTTCATCTTTGAAGCCGCCACCAACTCCATCGCCTTGGTGATTTTTTTTGTATTTTTGATACTCTTTATTCTTCTTTTTATTTCCTTTGTGCCTGCCATAAAATTATATAAAAGATTTTTTGAAATCTGCTATCACTTTTTTTAACTCTTCTTCTCCTTTTTCACTCCACATTTTCTGTTCTTTTATTTCTTTATAAAAGTTCTTGGCATTAGCTTCGCTATAATCTATCAATCCAGCCTCAAAAGTTTTAATTTTTTCTACTGGAACATCATCCATAAAACCTTTAGTCAAAGCATAAAACACCACAATCTGATGCTCCATTTTCATTGGAGAATATTGAGATTGTTTTAATATTTCTATTGATCTTTTTCCCCTTTCGAGTTGGCGTTTTGTAGATTCATCTAAATCAGAACCGAATTGCGCAAAAGCTTCAAGCTCTCGATACTGCGCAAGGTCTAGTTTCAAAGTTCCAGCCACTTTTTTCATAGCTTTTATTTGCGCATTTGAGCCGACACGAGACACAGAACTTCCGACATTGACCGCCGGACGAATACCTTTATAAAATAAATCAGTTTCTAAGAAAATCTGTCCATCAGTGATAGAAATCACATTTGTCGGAATATAAGCTGTAATGTCTCCCGCTTGGGTTTCAATAATTGGAAATGCGGTGATTGACCCTCCGCCATATTTTTCATTTCTTCGACAAGCGCGTTCAAGCAAACGAGAATGTAAATAAAAAACATCTCCCGGATAAGCTTCACGCCCCGGCGGACGACGAAGAAGCAGAGAAATTTCACGATAAGCTACCGCATGTTTTGAAAGGTCATCATAAATAATTAACACATCTTTGCCTTGATCCATAAAATATTCCGCAATTGAAACTCCGGTATACGGAGCAATATAAGAAAAAGCGGCTGATTCAGAAGCGCCAGCTGACACGATGACCGTATAGGCCATCGCTCCGCCTTCTTCTAAACGGACTTGGAGTTTTCTAAGTTTAGAATCTTTTTGACCGATTGAAACATAAACACAAATCATATTTTGACCTTTTTGATTTAAAATCGCATCGATTACAAGCGCAGTTTTCCCAGTCTGACGATCGCCAATGATAAGTTCACGCTGACCACGACCGACGGGAATAATAGCGTCAATGGCTTTAATCCCAGTCGCGACAGGCTCACTCACGCTTTGTCTGGTTATAACCCCGGGCGCAACTTTTTCAATCGGATAAGCCGAAGGTCCTGAGTTTTTCGAAGGATTATCTGCTTTTATAATTCCCTTGCCATCAATCGGGGTACCGATAGCGTTCACCACTCTACCTATGATAGAATCAGAAACCGGAACTTCAAGAATTCTGCCAGTTGCTTTGACTTGATCGCCTTCTTTTATTTTTGAATAATCTCCTAATATGATAACTCCCACGGAGTCTTCTTCAAGATTCAACACCACACCCACTTCAGCATTCGGAAAAGTAACCATTTCAGAAGATTTAACATCAGAAAGACCAGAAATTTTGGCAATACCGTCAAAAACCTCAATCACATTGCCGACTTTTTCTACTTTGAGAATAGATTTGAAGTTTTCAATTTCCTTTTTTAAGTTTTCTACAATGTGATTATTCATATTCAGTTTTTAAATGTTCTTGTAATTTATAAATTTTATTTTTAAGAGTCAAGTCGATTAATTCATTGTTCACTTCCATATTGAATCCTCCTAATAATTTATCGTCGAGGTATTCTAAAAAAATAAATTCTTTGTCTCCGTAACGCTTTTTTAATATTTTTTCCAAATGGTCTTTATGGTCATGACTTAATTTATATTTGCTCCAAATTTTTACTTCCACAACACCATTTGCATGATTGACTATATTATTCAAACTCTGAAGTATGTTTTTACTTTTAGACAACATCCTGCGACGAAATAAAAAATTCACAACATTTTTTATAACGGTGTGTTGTTCTGTGGTATGTTTATCCTTCACCGCCAAATATATGGCGCGAGCTATGTTATTGTTTGAAACAGTAGCCATAATTATAAATCTTTTAATTCTTGCAATACTTTTTCATCGAAATTCTTGTCGTTTTTGGCGCCCAGTAATTTTTCCGTAGCCAACATAACCAAAGACACAATTTCATTTTTAGCTCCTTCGACTAATGCTTTTTTGTCAATTTCCATTTGCTCAATTCTCTTTTTTGTCCACTGCTCATTATCCATTTTTATTCTATCCAGATTTTTTGCTCTCAATTGTTCTAAATCTTTTTGAAGTTCTTTTTGGGCGTCTATGCTTATTTGTCTTAATTTTATTGTATTCTTGTCATATTCTAGAGTAGCTTTTTGCAACAACTCGTTAGATTTTTTTGCATCGCTAAGACCCATTTCTATCTTTTCTCCCCGCTCTTTCATAAGTTTACCAAGAGGCTTGAGCGCGTAAAAATACAAAACAACAAAAACAACTCCGAAATTAATCGCCTGAGTTATAATTATTTTCCAATCTATGTGAAATGTGGAAATAATTGATTCCATTTCACTTTTACTAAATTGAAAACGCTATAACAAGAGCGTAAATAGCAATAGCTTCAGCAAAGGCTGCGGCTAGAAGCATTGGCACCAATATTTTACCTGCTGCTTCTGGGTTACGCCCTATCGCTTCCATAGCTTTCGCTCCGATCATTCCTATACCAAGCCCTGGACCAAGAGCGCCGAGTCCGATAGCGATTGCTTTTGCAATGGGAACTAATTCATTTTCCATACATTTTTTCCGTTTACACGGTAATTAAATAATAATATTTTTTTCCAACAAAGACGAGCAAACGCCTTTGGAGGAAACTTCGACTAATAATTTATAACTAAACTGAAACTAATTGTTTTTCGTGATGTTCGGCATCATGCTCATCATGGTCTGTAGCTGAAATCGTAAAATAAACAACTAGCAACATTGAGAATATGAGCGCTTGAATCACTCCCACAAGTATTTCCAAAAAAAGAAAAGGTATCGGAATGACATATGCCACGAGGGCTGCCATAGATGCCAATAAAACTTCCCCGGCAAATACATTGCCAAAAAGACGAAAAGAGAGTGAAGCGATTTTGGCAAATTCACCGATAATCTCTAACAAGCCAACAAAGAACGTGACTGGAGCTGTAACAATCACCATTTTATCTCTTTTTATTTTGGTAAATATTTCTCCAAGCACCTTTAGATTAACATATTTGTTAAAAGTTTTCCAGATGCCAATCGAAAAAATGCCAAAGAGGTTCGCTCCCACCACCGCCATCACCGCAAGCGCGATTGTTGTGTTCATGTCCGCTGTGCCTCCGCGAAGAAATGGAATAAAAGAAAGTCCGTGTTCCCCTTCTTCTATAAGTCCAAAACCGCCAAGTGGAAGTATCCCGAGCCAATTATTAATAAGAATAAAAAAGAAAACCGAAATAGCAATGGGGAAAATTTTCATAGAAAGCGCACGGCTATTTGTCACTTGGTCACACAGTGACAAAGCGCCATCCACAATAATTTCAAAAATACTTTGTAATTTGTTGGGAATTTCTTTTAGTTGAATTCGTAAGACAAATGCTAAAATTATAATAATCCCCACAACTATCCAAGAAGAAAAGAGCGCGTTAGTGACAGTAAAATTTCCAAAGTGAAATATCGGTTCCGCAAATAATGTAATTTCGTGAGATATTTTTTCCATAAATTATTTTTCCTTATTTAAATCTTTTAATTCTTTAACATATTTTCGGATAACTCGCACAATGCCAAAACATGAAAACAAAAAACCAAACAGAGCCAGAACGAGGAATATGACCGGCTTCGTCCCGTAATGTTTGTCTAACATCTTACCAAATATTAGAGCTAAAACAATAGGAAATGCGATCCATGTAGAAACTTGAGTAAATAAAAAAACAGCTGGTTGCCAATATCTTTTATTTTTATTTTCTTCCATGTGAACTAATTATACACTTTGCACAAACTTTTTTCGAGGGGAATTGGTCTAGTTTTTAAGTAGTGAAAATAATCCTTATCACTCTTGAAAGTATTTTCGCCGTGTATTATGAATAGTTGTGTTTTCTTTTTCATAAATCTAATATATCTATCTTGGAACGGCTTAACTTCTAATTTTTTCTTTCCATCTTTCATTATATTCTGCTCGTGTTTCTGATTCATTCATATTATTTCAGCATCTGTGTTATCAAAGAAACCATCAAATCTTTTTTGTTGGGATTACTCTCAGCAATTAGAAGTGTGAGTGCTGTAAGCGCATTTGGATTTATTTTTCTTATGGTTTTTATTCTCGTCTTCTTTAGAAACCAAATAAAAGCAAAAGCGCCAGAGCGTTTGTTGCCATCTATAAACGGATGATTTTTTACCATAAAATACAGCAAATGCGCCGCCTTTTCTTCAATGGTTTTATAAACTGGATTTCCGTCAAATGCTTGCATTACATTACCAACTATCCCTTCAACGCTCCCCTTCTTTCTTTCTTGAGCAAAAATATCTGTCATGTCGCCAGTTTTCATTAATTCTTTGCGTAAATTCAAAATTCCATTCATCAATTCTTCACCATTCAACTTGATTGATTTTTTATTCACACCAATCGGGCTTAAAGTCTCTTTATCGTACGCATCAAGCGATACCCAAGTACTAGAAAATTCTTTAATTAATTCAATCACTGCTTTTGGGTCAAGTGTAATATGCTCTGGTAATAACATTTGAATATCACCCACCGACTTCATAAAGGCATCATAATTATTCCCAATTTGTTTGCGATTTATTGTATAACCTTTAACAATATGTTCACGAATAATTTTCGTAGCCCATTTACGAAATTCCATTGCGCGTTTTGAATTAGTTCTGTAACCAACGGCTAGGATAATATCAAGAGAATAAACATTCACTGGTTTATCTGAATTTGTAATGTGCATTTTTTGCACATTGCTTTTTCCATCAATTTCCCGATCTTTGAGAATGTTCTTTATATGTTTTGTAACAACGGAACGATCGGTTTGAAAAGCTTTAGCAATTTGAGCTTGTGTGGCCCAAATTGTCTCTTTCTTAAAATCCCCCCGAAGTTCTATAGCTCCGTTTTTTGCTTGATAAATTACAATATTATTTTGTATAATTTTCTTCTTCATCACATAATTTTTACCACATTAAATCATTACTGTAAATGCTTCATCTGGTGCATTCAACCACTATAAAATCAAGAATTATGTGTGTAAAATCCATAGTTTTGTTGGGTGATGTTATCTTAACCTTTACGCGAAATTATTTCAAATAAGGTGAAGTGTTTTCTTCAGGGATTGGTTTTTGGGCTGTATTTTGGTCATTGGGTATATTTTATATATTATCTATTCACAAAACACCACTTCTTCTACGGGAATTTCTAATTGCTCCGCAAACCAAGCTCTTGCCGTTTCCTGATCACCCAATGCATCAACCAATTTATTTTCAAGCGCAAGTGCGCCGGGCATTGAAGAACCATCAGCAAGTTTCGCAACTTGCTCAACTGGTAAATTTCTATTTTCCGCGACTTCTTTTATAAATTGCTCGTGATAGATTTTTAAATCGCGTTCAATCAAATCTCGCTCCGCAGGTGTAAGTGGCTTATCAGGATTTCCATAATCTTTAAATTTTGCGGATGCAAGCGAAACATATTGCAACCCTTCTTTAGTATTTTTGGCAGTATTTTCTAAATAAGACAGGGTGATGCCGATACTTCCCACATCAGAAAGAGGAGAAGCGATTATTTTTTCAGCGCCTGTGGCTAAGAGATACGCGCCCGAAGTTCCCATTTCCCGTATAAGAGCTACAACTGGTAATGAAGAATTTTTGAATCCATTTGCAATAATTTCTGAAGCAACTGGCGAACCACCACTAGAATCAATGCGAGCTAAAACACCTAGGACATTCGGATCACTTTCAGCCCATCGAAGTGTATCCAGTGTATCGTCAGGATTCGTTGAAGGGGGCATTTCGTTTCCACTTCCGTCCTCATAAACTCCAGCATAAGGGACAATATCTCCAGTTATTGGAATTACAGCAATGTTGCAAGAACCATCACTTATCATTGTGCTTGCGTTATATCCACTCCATTCGTCATGCCATGAACCAAATATTCGAAGTCCAACAGCAAATACGACAATTATCGCTAAAGCCCATAGCGTAATTATTTTTAGTTGTGGCTTAATTGTTTCCATAAGGTTAATTTTAGCATTTTTAATGCTTACATAAAAGTTTGATTTAAAAAAGATACAATTTCTCTATATCATTATTTTTTCTTTCTGATATACTTTAGAAGTACTTTTATGCTTTCTAAAACATCATTAATTTCTAAATTTTCAAAATTATTACTCACCATAGAATTTTTAGTGGCAATTTGCTTGACATTGCACCTGTGGGAAACTTTGACTTTTGAATTAAATTTTGTTAGTATTTAGGTAAGCAAGTAATTCCCCGAACGTGAGGCTCCGTATGGTTCCTCTATATAGCGTTCGGGGATTTGCTTTATCCAAAAAGTGGATTTTCCTCAACAATATCAGATTTAATAATATTGTAATAACTCTCATCTCCATGTTCATATTTCCTAAATATCGCCCACGACAACATATCAACAACCTGTAAGGCCTTTTCTTGTGTTGTAGATTTTATTTCAATATCTATATCAATTTTGTGATTATTTTTTGTCTGACTTTTTAGGTAAGTAGTGAAATTTTGATTCAAAAACTTGTTTGTCTCTCGTCGTGAAGCAATCAGAGAAATTTTCTCGTCAGTGGGAATAAGTTTTTTAGTATAAACACGATCTAAAAGAATATTTGTGACATAATTATATAAAACCTGTTTCTCATCTTGTAGTTTTGTATATACTTTTTTCTTATTCAAATATATAACTAGAACATTTGACATGTTTTTCTCTCTAAATAAATTCAGCAATTTTTGTCTTGTCTTTGGAGTTTCCTTGAAAGCATGCAAGACCCCGTTATGATTTTTGACTTCAGTTTTTGAAAAACCTTTAAAAATCTTTTTTACAATTCTTTCGATTAAAACCTTCTCTTTTACAAATAAAAAAGTGATAATAAAATATTTTGAAGTTTTTTTCTTCTTAAAATTAAAACCAAGATCCCCGCTTTCGTCTAGGAATATATACGCCATTGTCAAATATTTCTTGAAACTCTTTTTTAACTACCTATTTTTATTGATAATATTTTTTCAAAAAAACTAATAATGGAATAAGTCATTAAACCAACAAAAAAATTTATAGATGGTAAGAGGTGGTAAAATAATATAGACTTAGGTTCAGATATATTTTCATTAAAAATTACAAATATCAACAACGATGAAAATAATATAAATATTGAATAAGAAAAATAGGCTAATTCTATGTCTTTCCCAGATTTTTCCTTAAAACCACTTGAAATAAAAATAAAATTACGAACAAGTAAACCAAGTAATCCTGTTGCTAAACTTAATACAAACCAGCCAATTAAGGTAAAATCAATAATGAAATTCCAGGGACATAAAATAACTAATGCAAATAAAAATAAAGCGATAATTATACTAACTAACCATTTCGAAACTTTGTCACGCTCGGGCTTATAATCTTTTTTCTTATCCCAATTTTCGCACTGTTCTTTTATAAACTTCTTTATAGACTTTTCTTCGCCTTCAATTTCAATGATATTTTTGTTTTTATCTATCTTAATTTTGGTCATATGTGTGCATAAATTTCTTTTAATATTTAACAAACAATTCTATTTCAGCAGTTCGTATTCAAACAATTTTGGCTGGATTTTTGTTTCATAATATTTATTAAGTTTTGTTTTTAAAGCTAATAGTTTTGTATTTAGTTGAGGATGATCATAAATTATTATTTCATTTTCATCTTTATGGTTAGTATTGAGCTCATTGTCTATTTGATATGTTCCATAAGTGTATTTGAAATTGTAATTTTTGATTTTCTTAGCCTCACTTAACACTTCCTTGAATGAAGCTAAAAGTTCTTTTTCTGATTCTAAAAGTTTAAATGATTTCAATTTTTCCGTGGCAACCGTTTTACCATCAAAACATAATTCATTTCGATAAAATCTGCCATCGGAACCATCGAATGATCTGCACTTATTGAAATAAGATAGACACGTATAAATTAAACAGGATTTTAGAAAATCCTTATCATACGTATAAGCACTGCCACCATCAGATGTCTTGAAAATGGTACCTTTCTCCCACCAACGACTACCTGAATCATATTTACCAGCCGCAAAAAGTGGTAACTTTTCTAAATAATTACCGGTATGTATATAAAAACCATGACCATCATACAATCCGCAACGAACCATTGTTGTTGCCAGTCTAGGATGATCAAACCCGAACTCTCTTGAAACTAAATAACCGAGTATGGATTTATTGAAGATTGGTTTAATCGAGGCCTTAGTATACTGCTTTTGTGTTTCTCTCCCATCTAACTCAAGTAGAACTCCGACATCATCACTGTTTGTTGCTTCATATTTATCATATAATTTACTAATAAGATTATGCGCTTTTTTTACTTTAACCTTATGTAGAGGTGAGATATTCAAAACATTGGTATTTGAGGTACCTTGTATATCTATATCGTAAGCCATTAATATAAGTTCTTCCTTTTTCTCATCTAAGTTTTGCCATAAAATACAACTGATTGCCGATGGACCAGCATGAAAATGTACACGATTAAACAAGAATCCATCAATAAATTTATGATCTCCGAGACTAAGCGATTTCCAGTACTTGATAGGACTAAACAATATAAAATAATCATCTGTTTTATTTAGATAATATTTATAAGCACTTGAAATAAAAAGATTGGATAAGTCATTTAGTGCTGGTCCTTTTAACTCTCCTCGCAATTGTTCTTTTACATAACTCGTATAACCCTTAGTTGCATTGGTATGGCTATTGCTTGCAGTATCACGAAATGGTGGATTTTCTAATAAAATAATATTAATTTTTTTATCTTTTACAAAATTATTCAACTCAAAAATAGAGTTAATATACTCCTTACTCATTTTTATTTTTCCTTTGCCGAGTATAAATTGCTCACTCAGTGCATCACCCCCATTAACTAAGGCCTCCTTACCAGAAATTTCACCTGGAGGCGGAATAATCATTTTTACTTTGTTGCCGATGCGTTCATTTAAAACAACCCATTCTTTCAATTCATAGGTGTTAACAATGGCGTGAGATAATTCATTGTCAAAAATATAATCTCTGATTTTAGTTTTTGTTGGAAATTTTTCAAGGTATTTAAGAGTTATTTGATTAACATCATCAAGTTTTAATCTTTTTAGTATGTGGGGGATAAAGTTTGCTTTTTCTGAAATATATTTTTCAATAAACTCATCTGATAAATATTTTTGCAATTCACCAATAGTAATATCATTTACCTGTTTATCAGTTAAGAATTCCAAAAGATTGCCGGTTCCAGCGCAACGATCAAGAATAATATAATCATTACTTTTCGGAATCTGAGCAATAGCTTTACGCACAAGCTCAATGGCTTTTTTGCAGTAGCTAGGAGGCGTATAAAAAGCACCGAGCTCCTTGCGGTGCATCTTATCATTTAGAAGATCCATTATATATTTAAAGTCTTTTTCTTCTCCTTTCCATGGATAAATGAACCTTTTAAAATATTTTGGCTCACGAAATTCTTCAAATAATTTAATCTTAGTGGCTTTAGGATTTTCAGAATAAAAACGATTGGACCAACCGACAACGTCATAGATATCGATAGTCACTTTAGTAAAATTGTTTGTTTGCACTAATTCAATGATGCGTTGAATTCCGACTGGTTTATCGTATTTAATAACCTCCGGTTTTATTATTGTACTAAACTTATCATTGCCCTTACTAGCAGCGCCGATAAAAGGAGGACAGTTAATATATTTATTGGCAAAATCTTGAGACTTAAAGAGGTAGGCAATTTCTTGATTCAGATCTACTAATAAAATGTTTGCAGGAATACTAACACCCTTGACACGCATATGGTTTAGATATTTTAGCGCTTGAAAAAGGGTGGTATTGATATTATTTATGTTAAGTTTAAATTCAAATATATTTCCATTATAGATACCGTCAGTATTGTTGCTAAGTTCGGTATCTGTAATACCAAATTTACCAAAAAATTCAATTTGCCCTTCGCGCTCAGATAGAAAATTATTTACAGATTTAAATGTTTTTTTTATCATAAATTTATTTCAAAAGTTCATCCGCAGAAACCCCTAACGCTTTTGCTAATCTCATAAAAAAACGGATTCGTTTCATATTTTACCCTAGTTTTTGATTCGTTCATAATTATTTTTCGGCGCCACTAAACAAGCTAACATATTCATCATAAATATATGATTGACCATATTTCTTATCTTTATCTTTTGGAGTAAGAATCCCTATTTTTATAAATCTATCAATAACAGTCTGTGCTCCTGCGCGAGTAAACCCTGTCCATTTTTGAACGACAGTATTGTTTACGATCGGTTGTCCGTAAAGTTTAGGTAAAACTTTAATGGCGCTTTCTGATGCTCGCTTACCCAATGTCTGTACTTTTCCCATATCCTGTTGGCGTAGCATGGTGATTTTGCCAACAATATCAATCGCCTCATTAGCAATCTCAATAACTCCATCAAGAAAAAAATCCACCCAATCAGACACAACCCCATGATGATAACCAAAAAGCTTCTCGTAATAGAGTTGCTGATGTTTCTTGAAGTAAGATGATAAGAAAAGTACCGGCTTCTCAAGAAATTTTTCTTTCCATAAATAGAAAGTGATGAGCATGCGACCCGTCCTGCCATTTCCATCAAGAAAAGGGTGGATTGTCTCAAATTGCGCGTGCAAAAGACCCGCCTTGATAACGGTCAAGGTCCCATCTTCATCGTGCATATAATTCTCAAGATCGGTAAGCGCTTTATGCATCGCATCTACCGGAGGCGGTACAAATCGCGCGTTGTCGGGCCGAGTTCCTCCAATCCAGTTTTGAGTTTTACGAAACTCGCCAGGATCAGAAAAGTGAGTAGCTCTGGCTTTGTGCATCAATTTTTCGTGAAGTTCTCGGATGAACCGCAGAGTTAAGGGAAAGTCATCCGCCACTATGCGCTTCATTCCATAATTTAAAGCCTTAATGTAATGCAAAATATCATCAACATCTTCAGGAATGTTTGTATTGATTTTGACTTCCGCCTCAATGGCATCAATCATCGTCGCCATAGTGCCCTCGATTTGGCTTGACGAGGCGGCGTCTTTGCGTAAGTACATAAGCAAGAAAAAATCAGCGTCAGGCAAAAGCTTGGTGATGCCATCTAATTTGCCAAGGAGCCGTGTTGCTTCGTTGTTTTTCTTAAGAATTTTTGAATCAAAATCAAAATTCTCTTTTGGCGGAAAAGGATTAGGAATAAAGGCTTTAAATCCTTCTTTTTGCTCTTTATTTATGCCAATTTGTATTGATTTCATAAGGTTTGTTTCTATCTTTTTTATAATGTATACAACTTTGAATTACGAAACTCGTCGAAGGCATGTCTTTTTTAGGGGGTTTCGAGGCTGTCGAGCCGAGAACTTCAGGATTTTTTAAGCTTAAAAAAATCCGTACCCTAGAAAAAGACATGCCTAGAAAGAGTTTTGTAATTCATGATATACAAAGTATAGCAGTTTGTATCTTTTTGGTCAAGAGATGTATACAAACCTACGATTCCCCACTAAACGCCTTATTCATCGTGAATTACCTCATTTTTCACTCGTTCCCTCTGAAGTTTCGATTGGTGAGCGTGGATGGAATCGGACCATCGGCCTCTGTCTTATCAGGACAGCGTTCTACCACTGAACTACACGCTCATACTTAAATTTTAAAATGACACTGAAAGCCGACGATTCTGTCGGCTCCCCGACCAAATGCGTCGGGGCTACACGCTCAAAACTTGTGAATTACGAAACTCGTCGAAGGCATGTCTTTTTTAGGGGGTTTCGAGGCTGTCGAGCCGAGAACTTCAGGATTTTTCAACCTGCCTGCCGGCAGGCAGGGCTTCGAAAAATCCGTATCCTAGAAAAAGACATGCCTAGAAAGAGTTTCGTAATTCAAAGTCAAAACATAAACAAATATAACATAAACAAAACAAAAAACCACCCAAGGTGGTTTTTTGTTTAATCTTTTGTCTAAATATAAACCCACGCTAAGCGTGATAAGTTTAGTATTCTCGGCGTCCACCTCCTCCCCCATAACCTCCTCGGTCATTGCCTCCACTTCTTGGTGGTCGAGCTTCCATAGGGCGAGCTTCATTGACAGTAAGTTTACGTCCTTCGAATTCTTGGTCATTAAACATAGAGATAGCTTTTGTTGCTTCATCCTGTGTTGCCATTTCTACGAATCCAAAACCTTTTGAACGACCAGACATCTTGTCCATAATAATCACAGCAGATACAACTGATCCTGCTTGCGCGAAGAGCTCTTTCAGAGCGTCTTCTTGAGTGCTGTAAGGGAGTCCCCCTACATATAGCTTTGTAGCCATATTGTTACTTCTTCCTTTTTTACGAAAAAGGACAAAAAACTACTTAATAAAACGTAGAAACTCTTTCGCTTAAGTGAGAAACTACCTAGATAGTGTAATATAAAATAAATTAAAACGCAAACAATTTACTAACTTTCTATTTCTCATCTTAAAGAACTTTTACACAACTAGCGAGTACATTAAAAAAAGTTATTTTTTTGTTTTTGTTTCTTTTTTCATACGACTAAAACTAAGCAGAAATTCTGGTTCATTCTTTCATGCAAACATCCCTACAAACTTTTACACCGTCCTCATTGGCGCAAGACAAACATTCAGAGGAAAGTTTACAGTTGTAAGTAACCTCTGTGGGTTTATAGCCCTTTAACATATTAATTGTAATATCTTCTGCTGGATATTCATATTGTTGCGCAGTAATATACCCGGCCTTTTTTGACATCAAATTGGCAGAACTCCCAACCCTGTATAAAATCTGAAAATAACCTAAAGAATCTGTGTGTACGCTATTCACATACATTTTATCCCACACAATGTTGCCATTTTGGAAACCCCAACCAACTTGGTTTACAGAAACTTCTGCATTATTTATAACTTCGTTAGTCCCACAATCGCGTACATAGCCACTAATAACTTTCTCGCGACGAGTGTAAATAAAAAATACTGTAATAACCAAGATAAGAATTAATCCTAGAAACAATCTTGTTTTTGAAGTAAATAGTAAATTCATAAGAATGTAATTGACTCAATAAATTTCTGAATTACTTTGAATTATATCACACCCATCTATAAGGGATACTAAAAGATAAAGTGGATAAATTATTTCAGATTTATTTCAAGCTTCTCTACCCGCACAGTTAGATTATCTATTTTTCTATCATAAGCTACATGGTCAGTATACAAAGTGGAAATATTGTCTCTGAAAGATTTACTATCTTCGTGTACCGCTTTAATTTCTTTCAACACTACTTGCAATACATCTCCTTGAGTTTTTTGTGTTTTCAAGTCTGCTTTTGTAGCCATCTTATTTTCTAACCTCTCAAAACTATTATTCATTATAATAACTAGTTTATCGATGGTCATCTTTTTAGTTTTTGTTTCTTTTTTCATACTCCTGAATCATACTAAACACTATTTTTTATGCAAACTATGGATTACTCTTCCTTCTTCTCTACTTGATGACTTAGAAAAGGAATAACGTGCATCTTGAGACGCACGTCATTAAAAACTACCACCGTAGAGTCCTGAAAAAGAATATTACGGCGAGATAAAAAACGACACTAAAAACCACAATACCTAGAATTTCCATCACAAAAAACCCCTTTCTTCTGGATGTACTGTGTTGTTTTTTTGTTACATCCGCCGGTTAATATATCACAAAGATACTAAAAGATAAAGTGGATTACTCAATGTCTTTCGTAATATGCTCGATATTTTATACTCCGCTAAGCCATATCTTATTTTGATTTTTTGTAAATCTGATCATGATTACTTAGTAAATTTAAAGGTTTTAGCTATCTGGCGGGCCACATTTATTCTTTCCTCCCCATCTTTAGAAGGAAAGGTGCCAAAACTATAACCCGTGTTATCCTTTACAAAGATTGTCGAAATACTAATATTCTGAAATCTATCCGTTACAACTATTTCTTTTGCTGGCAGTCCAGAAAAGATACTTTCTTTCCAATTTAAACTGGCATCATATTTATTTTTTAGAAACTCTTGTAAATTTGTCTGATCAGGATAAACACTTAAGCCTATATGAAACTTATATGTTGGCTCACTTGATGGACGAAGAGTAACAATAGTAGATCTAACACCATAATTGTCATTATCTTCTAGCCAATCATCCGGATACTTAAACTCAAACCCATACTTTTCATTGCGATAGGTTTTCCAATTTACGGTTTCATCTTTAATAGGATCAATAAGTAGTAATGTTTCACCACTTTTCTTCTCAACCACATCATCTGATACTTGAACATTATCCCCTATTGGTACTTGAGTACCTTTGCCCCCATTTAGAAAAAAACCCATCTTCAAAACTCCCACACCTAAAATGGCTACAATGCCGACTACGACGAGTATGCCGATAAAGCCAAATCCTTTTTGCATAAAATAAAAAATAATTTGTTAATAATACGACTCAATAAATTTCTGAATTACTTTGAATTATACCACACACATCCATAAGGGATACTAAAAGATAAAGTGTATTACTCGTCTTCCCCCACTAATCCAGAATCAAGTGTGGCAATGATCTCCCCCATGTCGCCTTCCATGATTTTTGGCAAATTGTGCCAAGATTTTTTGATACGATGATCGGTCACACGATCTTGTGGAAAGTTATAGGTGCGAATTTTCTCTGATCTATCGCCAGTGCCTATTTGGTCTTTACGCTCTCCCGCATACTTTTTTGCTTCTTTTTCTTCTTCTAACTGCTGTAATTTCGCAGATAAAATTTGCATCGCTTTTTCACGATTTGCGAGCTGACTTCTTTGATTACTTGAACGCACATCAATGCCAGTAGGCTTATGAATTAACCGCACAGCTGTTTCAACTTTGTTCACATTTTGTCCGCCTTTTCCTCCTGAGCGAGAATATTCCATTTCCAGATCAGCCGGATTAATTTCAAAATTTACTTTTTTTCTAATTGGAAGCACCGCCACCGACGCAGTGGAAGTATGCACTCGGCCATTTTTCTCCGTCGCAGGTATTCTCTGCACTCGATGCACGCCTTGCTCATAACGCATTTTTTTATACACATTGTTATTTTTGTCTTTGCCTTTAATTTCAAAACTCGCTTCTTTATAACCACTCAAGTCGCTTTTGGATTCATAATTTGTTTTCCATTCCCAATTTTCCATTTCAGAAAATTTTTCATACATATGCGCTAACTCCCAAGCAAATAAAGAGGCTTCATCTCCACCGGCTCCAGCTCTCACCTCAAGCACTATTTCATTTGAAAAATCTTCCTTTGCTTCTTCTTCTTTATCTTTATCTAAAATTTCTTGTATTTGTTTTTCTACTCCTTCTTTTTCCTCCTGAATTGATTTCAGTTCGGCTGCCGCCATTTCATGCAAAGTTTCATCACTTGCCAACATTTCTCGCACTTCAGATTCTTGACGTTCTAAACGCTGAAGCGACTCCGCAAGATAACTCGTACGGTGGTCTTTTTTTAATTCTTCAATATTCATTTATTTTTTTATTTTCGCAGTTGCGGCGCTACGTTTTTTAAATCTTTCCACACGTCCAGCGGTGTCTATGATTTTTTCATTACCAGTATAAAAAGGGTGGCATTGACTACAAATTTCTATTTTTATTTCAGGCATAGTTGAACCAACTTCAAAAACCGCTCCGCAGGCGCAAGTGGCTTTAGTCTTTATATCATATTTAGGGTGTATGTCTTTTTTCATCCCGTTAGAGATAGGAAACCTTTGGATTTCCGTACATAAAATTATTTTTTATAAACCGAATCAACCATTATTATTAAATATTTCTCCTTGACCCCATTAAACTAATTGATCTTTAACGGGATTCATTATCTAGAGAGATTATCATGATTTTAGTTGGAAAGCAAATCAATGTTCGCTTGAATATTTTCTTTTAATTTTTTAACACTTCGACTATAACTGCAGGAAGAGCCCCCAGAACCATAATATTTACAAGCTGCTTTATTCTGCGCGCTCTGACTTGCGCCTACAGCTCCAAGATCAGTAAGATACATACTAGAAGCCATAAAAGCGTCTTCTGGAGACCATGGATTCGGATAATGTTTTAGAATATCTTGCAAACGATCAATAAATAACTTCCATGTAGAAGGTATAAATTGGGCTGGCCCCATGGCTCCACCCCACCCCACAACCCCGGCAATCGGACAAGAAACTGCTGTTTGGAAAGCATTTAATTTAAGCTCTGTCGTGATTTCTAAAAATGGCCCTACATCACGAGTGGGTTTCATCACATTTGAAAATGGTGTTCCTGTATTTTTCCCTACACCTGCTCCTGTTTCAGTATTTGTCAAATAACATTGTCCAACATTTGCGCCAAGATTGCTCTCTTGAGTAAGAATTGCGAGCAAGAAAGCAGGGTCAATGCCTAGACTTGCTTTTGCAACATTGGCATATGAAAGCGCTGTACCGAAATCAATTTTTTGTGAAATACCAGCCAAATTAAAGAGGGCGCTACGAATTTTGTCAGCTTGGATTTTTTTCTGCGTCGCCAGTTTCTGATATTCCATTTCTTTATTTTTAGAAATAGCTAAAAGTTGTTTTTTTTGAGCTTCAGACTTAGCGACGGTTTTTTGCGTGCTCTCTAATTCTTCTTTTGCGTCAGTTTCAGCGTCTTGTTTTTTTTCTAAATCTTGTTTAACAACTTCATTTTGAGTTTTGATGCCTCTGATAATATCCACTGAATCTTTAACCGCTTGTTTAATGGAAGCGTAAGATTCTAAATCACCATAAAAATCCGAAATATCTTCATTGGATAAAATCAAATGCACTAGATTTTCTTCGCCAAATTCATTAGTTTTGCGTAAAAGTTGAGCGAGCGACTCATGTTCGCGCTCTATTTTATTTGTTAGTGATTTAATGGTGCTTACCCTCTCCGCAATATTTACTTTTAATTGAGCGATGATGAGCGCTCGCGCTTTTATTTTTGTTTTGAGAGCATTAATCTGGCTAGTCAAATAATCCACATCCCCTTTGATAGTACCGGTTTGCTTTTGCTGTTCTTTTTGTTTATTTAATAAATCTGCAAGTTGAGCTTCAATCTGTGTAAGTTCACTGCGACAATAATCTTTTTCAGACTGAGTAGAAGATGTTTTTAAAGTTAAACAATCAAAAACGGCTCCCGCTTTATATATGGATATGCTTAAAAAAAGGAAAAAAATAAAAATAAAAACCATGGTTCTTTTCACCATAGTCTTTATTATAGCATAAAATTATATTATTTTTTTTCTGTCTTTTCTTCTTTGGTTGATGTAGCGACAGCTTCTGCGTCTTCAGCTCCTTTCTCTTCTTTTTTGCCCTTCTTTTCAACCTCAATGGCAGATAAATCAACCGATGCGGTAACTTCTTTTTCTTCTACTTGCGCAATAATAGAAGCGACAACTTCAGCGCCGGAAGTGACAGCCACAACACCGTCCGGCAATTTTATATCGGAAACTAAAATATTATTTTCAAGACTTTTAAGCGAAGAAATATCGACTGTTAAATTATGCGGCAAGTCTTTCGGTAATGCTTCTATCTCAATCTCATGAAGCACTTTAACGAGATTCCCAATTCCACTTTTAACAGCGCCGGCTATGCCTTCAAAAACAAGTGGCGCTTTAATGCGTATCTTCTTTTTCATATCTATAGCCAAAAAATCTACATGTATCGGCTCGTCTGTCACTGGGTCAACTTGAACTTCATGAATAAGCGCGTCTACATCGCCATTTGCAGTTGAGATTTTGATAGCAGAAGACTCCCCCGCATCTCGCCAGATTTTTTTAAATTCAATATTCGATAGCGTTACAGAAGTGGTAGTTTCTCCCGCGCCATAAAACACAGCTGGAATTTTCCCGGATTTTCTTAAAAAACTTAATTTAACATCTTTGTCTCTCTTGTCAGCTTTGATTATAAACATAAAAATAGTATACAGAAAAAAAAGAAAAAAGCAACTTTATACGCTTAATAAATAACTTTTATTTTAATTCTTATGTTATATTAATTAAGCTTGTCCCGTTAGAGATAACGGAATTAATGCTATGTTATATAATTAACTCACAAAAAAATATTTATGAAAATCTCTAACGGGATGAAAAAAAACCAAATAAAAAGACTCGAGGGTATCATGTCTATTTCCTCAAAAGGCGTTGGATATGTAAAAGTTCCAGAATTGAAAGAAGATATAGAAATTGATTCAAAATACTTGAATACTGCTATGCATGGAGATACTGTGGAAATCATTTTACATCCTAAAGAAAAAAGTCGCTCCGCTTATGCCAAAGGCTACGGCGAGAGAAAACAAACAGCCGAAGTATCAAAAATAATTTCTCGTATTAAAACTTGTTTTGCCGGGGTTTTAGAATCGGAACCCTCTAAGTTTGGAACAAAAAATAATATTTATTTTTTGAAACCAGACGATACGAAAATGTACACAGATATTTTGATACCTGAAAGAGCGTTGCACGAAGCGAAAGCGGGGCAAAAAGTTTTTGTGGAAATAGTTTCATGGGAAAATGCAAACAAAGCGCCAGAGGGAAAAGTAATTAAAATTTTAGGTCAACCCGGAGATAATGATACAGAAATGCATGCAATCGCCATGGAAAAAGGTTTTGATAGCGAATTTCCAAGAAAAGTGAAAGATGAGGCTAAAAATATCTCCGCCCACAATAAACACGCGTCAGACAAAAAAGAAAATGATTATGCGGAACGACGCGATTTTAGAAAAATCTTAACTTTCACTATTGACCCAATAGACGCAAAAGACTTTGATGATGCAATTTCTTTCCAAGAATTAAAAAATAGCGAATACGAAATAGGTATTCATATCGCTGACGTTTCGCATTATGTAAAAGTCGGTAGCGCTCTTGATGATGAAGCGCGCCAGCGTGGAACTTCGGTGTATTTAGTAGATAGAACAATACCCATGCTCCCAGAAGAACTATCAAACGATTTATGCAGTTTAGTGCCAAATAAAGACAGACTCACAATGAGCGCAGTTTTTATAATAGACAAAAATGCCAAAATAAAAAGTGAGTGGTATGGACGCACTGTGATACATTCTCAAAAAAGATTTACTTATGAAGAGGCTGGCGAGACAATCAAAAAAGCTAATGCTCCGCTCCATAAAGAATTATCAATCTTAAACAATCTGGCAAAAAAATTAACTTTAGATCGATTTGCGCAGGGAGCAATATCTCTAGACCAAGAAGAAGTAAAATTTGTATTAGATCCTAAAGGAGTACCGATAAAAGTGGTGGTGAAAGAGCGTGGTGATTCAAATAAGTTAATTGAGGAATTTATGCTTTTAGCTAATAAAAAAGTGGCTGAAGTATTATCTCCAAAATTATTTCAAGAGCGTCCTGATAAAAAAGCGGAAAAAGAAAATAGCGTATCTCTTTATCGCATACACGATTTACCCAGTAAAGAAAAAATGGCGGATTTGGCTTTTTTCTTACAAAGCTTGGGACACAAAGTAACTCTCCGAGATGGAATTATCCCCAGTTATGAGATAAATAATCTTCTGAAAAAATTAGCGGGGAAAAATGAAGAAAATACTGTGCAACGAGCAGTAGTGAGGTCTATGGCTAAAGCAATTTATTCCACTAAAAATATAGGACATTATGGGCTCGCATTTCCTTATTATACTCATTTTACTTCTCCAATTAGAAGATACCCAGACATTGTGGTGCATAGATTGCTCAATGATTATCTTGCAAAGAAAAAAGTTGGAAAAACCTCGCCCGACTCCCCCGTAAATATATGGCCAAAAGAAAAATTGCTTGAATATGAAAAAATTGCCAGAATTTCATCCGAACAAGAAAAGCGCGCTTCTGACGCCGAAAGAATTTCAATAAAATACAAACAGGTTGAATATATGAGCAAACGTCTTGGAGAAAGTTTTGTGGGAGTGATAAGTGGCATAACAGAATGGGGTATTTATGTGGAAGAGATAGAAACCAAATGTGAAGGATTAGCGCGAGTGCGAGATATGAAAGACGACTTTTACATTTTTAATGAAAAAAAACTTGAATTGACTGGACAAAAAAACAAAAATAAATACCGTTTGGGTGATCGTGTTAAAATAAAAGTAAAGGGAGTTGATTTAGAAAGAAAAACAATAGACTATGTTTTGATATGAAACAAAATCTAAATCAAAAAACTTTACAGATAATTAAATTATTTTTTTGGACGCTATTTCCTATCATCTTAGGTGTTTTTCTTGTTTCACTTGTAATAATCATTTTTAATAAAATTAATTATGCGAAAATACAGGAAACAGGAAACAACACAGCAATAGCCATACAATCTCTAACTCCAGAAGAAATAAAAGAAGAAAAACCCAGATATTTCTATTTAAATAATGCTAGTGAAGAGCCTAAGGTCGGAGCCATTGCGTACTTGGTCGGAGACTTGAATACAGGCGAAGTAATACTGTCAAAAAATCAGAATCAGAAATTTCCAATCGCTTCTGTTTCTAAACTTATGACTGCATTGGTTACAAGAGAGATAACAAATCAAAATGATGTTGCGCAAGTAAGCAAAAAAGCTTTAGCCACAAAGGGCACAAATGGCAATCTCCGGGTAGGAGAAAAAATAAAAACTACAGATTTATTATATCCCCTTCTTTTAGAATCAAGCAACGATGCCGCAGAAGTGCTCGCAGAACATTTTGGACGAGACATTTTTATAAAAAAAATGAACCAACAATCTGAAATATTAAAAATGTCAGAAACATTCTATAAAGACCCGAGCGGGCTGTCAGAGAAAAATCAATCAACCGTTTCAGATATATTTAAGTTAGTTGGATACTTGAATCAGCAAAAGAAAGATTTATTAGAGATAACAACAAAGCGAAGTTATTCAAATAAAAAACACAGCTGGTCAAATATCAACCAATTCATACAAAAAGACGGATATTTTGGCGGCAAAAGCGGATATACAGACCCCGCTAAACAAACTGTCGTTTCTCTTTTCAATCTACCCCTTGGCCAAACGGGCTATCGCCCTATCGCTATCACTTTATTGCAAAGCGCTGATCGACAGAGGGACGTGGAAACTATTTTAAAATATTTAAATAAAAATATATATTATGGAGGATCAGCCGATGCGAATACAAACTGGGTGGAAGAAAGGGTTGGTATGCCAAATATTAAAGACTTGGATTTCGTAACACTAGCTTTCGGGGGTGATATAATGCTTGATCGCGGAGTAAAAAATTCAGTCAGAAAAAATTTCAACAATGATTACTCTAAACTTTTTGAAAAACCAGATTTGGTTAACTTATTAAAAAAAGTTGACATTATCTTTGCTAATCTGGAAGGCGCAGCCTCAGATAAAGGCGCGGATTTAAAAAATTTATATTCTTTCAGGATGGATCCGACGGTTGTCCCAGCTTTAAAAAATGCAGGTATGAGTATCTTGTCAGTAGCTAATAATCATATCGGGGACTTCGGTCGTATTGCTTTTATTGACACACTTGGGCTCTTAAAAGAAAATGAAATACTTTACACCGGAGGAGGAATAGATAAAACAGAAGCCGAAAAGCCTGTGATTATTGAAAAATACGGAATAAAAATTGGATTTCTTGGTTTCTCAGACAAAGGACCGGACTACATGATAGCGGATAAAGAAAAAGCGGGCATACTTCTTGCAAATGATCCAAACTTTGATGAAATAATAAAAAATGCTAGCGAACAAGTTGACTACCTGGTTGTCTCATTTCACTTTGGCGAAGAATATCAAACAAAACACAATGAAAGACAGAAATATCTGGCTCATAAAGCCGTGGACAATGGCGCAAAAATAATAATAGGACACCACCCGCATGTTATACAAGACACAGAAATTTATAAAAATAGTTTCATCATTTATTCACTCGGAAATTTTATTTTTGATCAAACATTCAGCGCTGAAACCATGGAAGGTATGCTCCTTAATATTAAATTATGGAGAGACAGAAATATGACAGTTAGAAAAGACATACTAAAATTAAATAAAACTTTCCAACCGGATAAAATCATCAAAGGCAAAGAGGAAAAGATAAAATTTGAAGATACAAAAATACAAGAAAGATTATGAGTAGACTCTGTATATGATAAAATTACTCATCTGTCTAAGATTTCCGCATATGCGGAAATCTTAGACTCTTAGACATGGTATCCGGCTTTTGTAAGCAATTCTTTTAATAAGTGTATCGGCATACCAACGATACTTTCTTCGTTACCCTCAATTTTTTTAACATAGGGTCTTAAAATGGGATGCTGAACACCAAAACCACCAGCTCGACCAAGCGGATCTCCAATTTTTATAAAATTTTCAATTACAGACTCTGAAAATGGATTCCAAAAAACTTGCGCCTTAGCAACACCCTCATAATATACTCCTGTGGCAGTGTTAAAGATAACAATGGCTGTTACCCCTTCCGGAGCCACGCCTGCGCTATATTCTCTCAGAAATTTACGCGCTTCTTCTTCCGACTCCGGTTTTTCCCTCAGTTTTCCATTACACACTGCAACAGCATCAGAAGTAATAAGAAGGGCTGGCTCGTTAATTTTTGATATAAGAACATTCGCCTTAGCCCTCGCTAGCAAAAGCGGTCTTTTATATGGATCATTCTCTATGATTTCTTTTTCATCTAACTCAGGAATTAAAACTTCAAAAACATAACCCGCTTTTTCCATGAGATCCTTTCTATATTTAGAAGATGAGCCAAGAATTAATTTCATAAAATTATTTCGCAATTTGTGTAGCTTCATTAAATTTTACAGAGAGAAGTTTAGAGGCTCCATTTGCGCCTATTGTGACTCCATAAAGCACTCCAGCGCGAGACATCGTCTCGCGGTTGTGAGTAACGACAATAAGCTGTGAATGTTTAGAGAGTTTCTCTAACATATCACCGTATTTGCGCGAATTTGCTTCGTCAAGCGCGGCATCGGTTTCATCCAATACCAAAAACGGTGGCGGATTTACTTGAGACATAGCGAAGAGAAGGGCTATAGATGTGAGCGACCTCTCTCCGCCTGAGAGCGCATGAAGCTCTTTGACTTTTTTGTGAGGAAGCTTCACATTTATTTCTATTCCCTGTTCGAGCACGGATTCTTCTTCATCAATAAAGTCTTCCTCTAATTCTATATCTTCATAATTTTTTCCCGACGCTTGCGGTCGGGACCCCGACTCCTCTGGGCGTCGGGACTTTTTATTTTCAACAACAATAGCAAGAGAACCTGTACCCCCATCGAACATTAGAGAAAAGAATTCTTGAAATTCCACATTTATCTTTTTGATACCCTCTTTAAACTCTACATCAATTTTCTCTTTCAATTCTGCTATAAGCTTTTGTAATGATTCAACGCTTTTTGTTAAATCTTCTAATTCTTTTGCTAAAAATTGGTCCCGTTCTGAGACTTCTTTAAATTCTTTCAAAACCTCTGCTCCACTACCAACACCGGTATCTTCTAATTTTATTTTTAGGCGTTCAATTTTTTTCTTTAGTTCTTCTTGAGTAATTTCTTCTGCATTACCCTTTTTAATTTCATAATCTTTATAAGACAAAACAAGAGCTCCAATGAGCGCGACGCCTTCTTTGATCTCATTATGAAAAGCTTCTGTCCGATTTTTTAAATTTCCCTCTTTGATAATTACCAACTCTAAAGCCGAAGACAGCTCCTGATGCTTAACTTTGAATTTAAATTTTTCTTTTTCAAGATCACGCAAAGATTCTATTTCTTTGTTTATCTCTTGCTTTAATGCTTCTATTTGCGCATTTAATTCTTTTTCTTTATTTTCTATATCTCGCGCCTCCTCTAGAAGACTAGACTGCGAAACTTTTAATTCTATTAGTTCTTTCTCGTTATTCTCTTTATTTTCTATTTGTTCTTTATTTATTTCTCCTAATTCTTTTCCGCATGTTGGACATCTGCCTAAGAGACCTCCGAGTTTTACTCTATTATTTTTCGCTTCTATCATTCCTTCTATTCTGCCGAGCTTGCGTTCTATCTCATTCTTTAGCACTCTAATTCCACTCATTTTTTTCTCAACAATTTTTAATTCTTCAATTTTCTTATTCCCCTTAATAGAATTGCCGACTTCAATATCATGAATCTTGGGAGTTATCTGTTTTAGTTCATCGTTAATTTTATTTCTTTCGACTAACAAGCCAGATAATTCTAAATCTAAATAAATACTTTCTTTCTTGAAATATTCTCTATAGAAAGTCGAGAGCTCAATCTGCATTTCTTTCACTTTCTCAAGCTTCTCTACTTGTTTCTTCAAAAAATTAAAATGCGGGGCGTTTTCTCTTCGTAACATTACTACTTCTTTCATATTATTAGATGTTCGTTCCAACTTGCGCTCGGATTCTTTTATTTTATATTGATATATCTTAAGCCCGAGCGCATCTTCCACCATTTCTTTTCTATCTTTTGGACTCGCATTTAAAATCCTATCCGCTTCGCCTTGCGAAATAATATGATGCCCAGAGGAGCCGATGTTTACAGAAGCTAAAAGATTATGAACATCTTTTAACCTTACTTCTTCTCCATTTAGAATATATTTATTTAATCCGTCAGAATGCACCTCGCGAGAAATAATGATGGTGTCATAATTTAGATTTATATTTTCCCCCGTATCATTTTCAAGTTTAAAAATTTTATCGGAATTATTGAAATATATCGCGACATTTGCTCTGGAGCCTTTAGACAAGCTTTTTGACCCTTTGAAAATAAGATCAAGTCCCGACTTTCCACGCATTGACTTCATTGATTGTTCACCTAAGACATAACGAAGAGCCTCCACTACATTAGATTTTCCAGAACCATTGGGACCGACGATGCAAACAATAGGACTCTCAAATTCCAAAACAGTTTTTTGAGCAAAAGATTTAAAACCATTTATTTCAAGAGTTTTGAGCCTCATATTCTGTATTTTCTATTAATCCATCCAATTTTTGACTTTTAATGCCATTTCAGCGGCTTTTTGTTCCGCTTCCTGTTTTGATTTACCACGACCTTCAGCTATCAAATTAGACCCAAAAAAAATACCGACTGTAAAATGTTTATCATGGTCTGGACCTGATTCACTGAGAACTCTGTACGCTGGCGTAAGGTTTATAAATTCCTGCGCTTTTTCCTGCACTAGAGATTTTGCATCACGCCAAAGTTTCTTTGCCACTATTTCTTCTGTTTTAGGTAAAAGAGATTCGCGTACAAATTTATCTACTGCCTTTATTCCTTGATCCAGATATAAAGCCCCGATATACGCTTCATATGTATTTGCTAAAATATATTGCCTTGCTTTGCCATTGTCCTTTTTCTCACCCTTGGATAAAAGCAGATAATCATTCATGCCCATAACTGTCGCAACCTCAGAAATAATGACAGCGTTGACCAAAGCTGAACGCAAAGCGGTCAATTCCCCTTCTGTGCAATTTGGATATTTTTTGTAAAGAAAATCAGTTACGATAAGTTCCAGCACAGCATCACCCAAGAATTCTAAACGCTCATTGTGTGACAGCTTGGTTGATGCATTCTCATTTATGTAAGAACGATGTATAAAAGCCTGCTCTAACAAACTCTTATTTTTAAAAATTATCTTAGTTTTTTTCTCAAAATTTGAAAACTGAATCATATTTTTTATTTTTATTTTTTAAGCTTATCAACTTTTTTTTCATTCCCCTTTAATATATGAACTGCTTTTGCAATAAGCGGAATAATATCATTATAAATACGAAGCTCCGGCACTTCTGTCATCTCAAACCACCTAGCGCCATCAAGTCCACCAGACTTTTCTAGCTCCAATTCTTTATACTCGCTATATGCCAAAAAGTAAACAACCTTCTTCAGACTTTTACCACGCTCTGGATGTGTCGCCACATATTCATTCCTTCCAAGTTCTTCTTTTATTACAATATCCAACCCAATTTCCTTTTTAATCGTTTTTATCGTGGCTTCTTTTATATCTTGATATTCTTCAGCTTTGCCTTTAGAAAGAGTCCAGTAGCCAAAGACGTCGTGCACAAATGCAAATAAAATAGTATTATCGGTTCCTGATTCTGAACTATTATATGAACCAGTAGGCTTTTTCGCATATACTAATGCGCCCACTAGATTCTCAACTGGCAATTGAGTAACATCTATTACTTCTTTCTGCTTTTTAGATTCAACATCATTTATATTTTTTTGATATGTTTTTTTATGTCCTTTGTCGGGCTCGCCTATTTCTTTGTAAACTGCGCCGAGCACACCATTTACAAATTTACCAGAATTTTCCCCGCCGAAAGTTTTAGCTAATTCTATAGCTTCATTGATTGCCACTTTCGGAGGCACCTGGGACCTATCACCAAACAAAAGTTCAGTTAACCCAATTCGTAGGATATTTCTATCAACAATAGAGATTTTATCTACCGGCCAGTCTGGCGCAGCCTTTTCCATAATCTCATCAATTATCACTCGCTTTTTTAAAATTTTATCGATTAAAGAAAATACAAAGGGATCTTCCTCAATCCCAGGAGCAAATTCTTTTAAATTTCTATTTAATGCCGTCTTTATATAGTCGTCAACAAAACTATCCCCTTTTTTTTCTATAGGTAAGAAATCCCACTCAAAAAGCGTTTGAAGCACTATTGATCTTGAAAGGTGCCTATTTGCCATAAATTAATGAACAAAATGAGATTTATTTTTCTGCTTGTTTTGCCTTTTCTTTCTTTTGTTTCTTTTCTGCTTTTTTGACTAAATCTAAAACTTTCTTTCCTCGATAAAAACCACAAGACGGACACACTACGTGACGTCTTTTCAAAGCTTTGCAATTTTCACATTTGGAAAAACTTGTACTAGCTAAAGCGTGGTGAGAACGCCTATTTCCTGTATGCGATTTTGTGCTCCTCATTCGTACTACCATAATATTTATATCCTAACATATTAGAAGCGAAATGCAATTTTTTTTCAATTTTCTATAAGTTTATGATTGCCAGAAAGTAAACGTCTTCTTATTTTTTCCCAACTTTTACGCATATGCTAGAATCTTATGAAAAAGATAAATTAAAATAAATGAAAATTTTTCTTTAACTTTTCTTCTCTTAAGAAGTTTTCTACAGTCAAAACCTCCACATATTTCCCCACTCCAAAGAAATCAGCAATAAAGATTATTTCGTCTTCACAAGGATAAGGATAAATCCAAGCGGATTTTTGAAATTGGAAAAAATTTAATTCTTTCAAATGATACCGTAATGCTTCTCTACCTTTTGTAAATCTCATCGGAATATCAAACATAACTAATCTCCATTTGCTATCCCATCTTTTTGGCTTGTTAATCTTCATCAGCTCAATATCGAAAGCTCTGAGTCTCGTATTTCCTTTTTTAGTAATTTTTACTATAGTTTTTCCGTTCTTGTCAGCGACATATTCTATGAGTTTTTGACGTCTAATATTATCAATAGCGCTTTGTATTTGTTTTTTAGAATACTTTTTAGATCCTTCAAACATCTTAAAACATTGCACTGCATTACCCATAACTCCTGCGCCCAACACCAGCATAGGCATTAAAGATACAGCCAACACACAAAGAGCAACTGTGGAAATTTTTGCTTCAGTTGTATCAGACTCTAAAAAATCTTTTAATCTCTTTGAATACCCTGCTTTATTATTTTTTCCCATATACATAAGATTCTAGCATATGCGGAAATCTTAGGTAAATAATGCCTCCTTTTTATAGCTCATATGGAGGGCAGGGGCTTGCGCCCCTGCCCTAGAGAGGAAGGGGAAAGTCGATTGAATGGGCTAGGGGGGTCAGCAACTATTGTTGCTGACCCCCCCCTCCCAAAATATTATTAACAAAAAATAGATAATGTGTGATATTATAAATAACATAAATTATATGAACGAAAATAATAAACTGCAAAATTTAAGACATACTTTAGCCCACTTACTCGCCGCATCTATAAGGGCAATTTATAAAGATTCTCAAAATGCCATTGGTCCGGCCATAGACGATGGCTTTTATCAGGATTTTGAGTTGGTTGAACCAATTTCCGAAAATGATTTACCAAAAATAGAGAAAAAAATGCGAGAGCTTTTGAAAAAGTGGAACGCTTTTGAAAAACGAGAAGTAACCCCGCAAGAAGCAAAAAAAGAGTTTGCTTGGAATAAATACAAAGTTGAATTAATTGAAGAATTTGCAAAAGACGGGAAAAATCTGACTTTCTACACTTGTGGTGATTTTATAGATTTGTGCAAAGGAGGACATTTAGAAAATCCTAGTAAAGAACTTCCGTTTGACGCTTTCAAACTAGACCGTGTGGCCGGAGCTTACTGGCGTGGAGATGAAAAGAATAAAATGCTTACGCGTATTTATGGTTTAGCCTTTGAAACCAAAGAAGAATTAGACGCATACATAATGCAAAGAATAGAAGCAGAGAAAAGAGACCACAGAGAGTTGGGCAAAAAATTAGAATTATTCACTTTTGATGAAGAGGTCGGGAAGGGTCTGCCTATTTGGTTGCCAAAGGGAAATATAATTAAAGAAGAATTAGAAAATTGGGCAAAAGAGACAGAAAAAAAATGGAATTACCAAAGAGTCACGACCCCAATAATCACAAAAGAAAATTTGTTTTACACCTCTGGGCATTTGCCTTTATACAAAGAAAGCATGTATGCGCCTATATCTATCGAAGAAGAAAATTACTATATAAAACCGATGAATTGTCCTTTTCATCATAAAGTATTTTCTGCCCTTCCCAGAAGTTATAAAGATTTGCCTCTTCGTCTGGCAGAATACGGATGGTGTCATAGATATGAAGATTCTGGAAGTCTTTTTGGGCTGATGAGAGTGCGTGGAATGCAAATGAATGATGCTCACATATATACAACACAAGAGCAAGCGATAAATGAATTTGTGGATGTAATAAGATTGCACGAATATTATTACAAAGTGCTTGATATAGATAAATATGAGATGGAATTGGCTTTGCGAGATCCAAAAAAAATAGATAAATATCATGGCGAAGAAAAAGATTGGAAAATGGCAGAAGAAATGACAATAAAAGCTATGGAACTCTCAGGAGTGCCGTTTAAGATAGTCCATGAAGGAGCCGCCTTTTACGGACCAAAAATGGATTTCCAAATATATTCTTCTATCGGCAGATCTTTCACTGCTTCAACAAATCAATTAGATTTATACATGGGTAAAAGATTCAAGTTAGAATATACAGACAAAGATGGGTCTAGAAAAACACCATTTATAATACACCGAGCTCCGCTTGGAACCCACGAAAGATTTATTGGATTTTTAATAGAACACTTTGGCGGCGCCTTCCCTCTTTGGCTTTCGCCTGTACAGGTCAAGGTCATACCCGTGCGGGAAAATCATAATGAATACGCGAGAAAAATTTTTGAATCATTAAGAGAAAATAATATCCGCGTAGAACTTGACGAAGGAGACCAAAACCTAGGCACGAAAGTTCGTGACGCTAAAAATAACAAGCTACCCTACTGGATAGTCGTCGGTGATAAAGAAATTGAAGCGAATAAAATAACTTTAGAATCACGCGATTCCGGTCAGCTTGGGCAAATGAGTCGCGAAGAACTCATAAAAAAACTTTTGGAAGAAATAAAGAATAAAAAATAACCTAGTTTGAATTACGAAACTCTTACTTGGCATATCTTTTTCTAGGGTACAGATTTTTTGAAGCTTAAAAAATCTTGAAGTTTGCTCGCCGTCGCTCGCAAAACCCCCTAAAAAAGACATGCCTGCGACAAGTTTCGTAATTCAAAGTTAATTAGTATAAATTCCAAAAAAACTCGTCGCAGGTGTAGTTTTTGGTAGACATTGCGCAGGCTGACGAGCCGAGCATAGCAAATTTTCAGCAGAAAATTATGCGTGTCTAACAAAAATTATACCGAGAAAGAGTTTTTTTGGAATTTACAAACTTAAAGCCATTTTTGATTTCCAAAAAAAGAAAGCAATTATGAACATTGTCATAAGCGGAGATAAATATTCTGGAATATGAAAATCAAAACTATGCAATATCATAATAATACCTAGCACCAATATAGAATACATCGCGCCATTTTTTAAATAAACATATTTTTTAATTCGTTCTATATTGCTGATGGTGACCTGTCGCACCAATAACGCGCCAAAACCATTTCCAATTAAAATCAAAGGCACAGAGAGAGTAAAAGCAAAAGCGCCGAGCACTCCGTCAATAGAAAAAGTGGTATCAATTATTTCTAAAAAGAAAAGTTTGCTCAAATCCGAATGCGCGCTACCAAGCAATTTCCTTTCCTGTTCTTCGGCATTTTGTTTGAAACCATGAGTAATAAAAAATAAACTTGAGCCGACGACAGCTCCAAAGCCCATTATGTTACTCTCTTTGAGCGCAAACCAAGAAATAATTGCAAGTAAAACAGAAACTACAGCATAAAACCAAACTCCTTTTGACATGAAAAATTTCTCTGTCCTCGGTAAACCAAGCTTTTTATCTTCTAGAAACAGCCAATGTAAAAATAAAAACAAAAGAAAAACTCCGCCAGCGACGAGCAAAATTGGCGCGGATTTTTCTATGGATTCCAGAACCACAGGGTCAGAAGACCAAGCCGCTGAAAAAATCTGCATTGGGCTAAGACTTGTGTTAAAAGCCCAAATTATAGCAAAAGGTAAAAGCCCACGAACTAAAAATACCGCAATAAACATTCCCCAAGTTAGAAACCACCTCCGAGCGCGAGAGCCCATGGTGGAGAGCACCTCGGCATTTATAATAGCATTATCCACAGACGAAACTGCTTCAAAAAGCGAGAGACCAATGATAGTAATAAGGGCGGAAAATAGCATTTAAATATTAATATATAAATTTTTTGCCAAGATTTTTATAAAAACTCTTTTATTTTTTCCTGAAAAAAAACCTGCATATCGCTCTTTGACTCTTGCTTTTTAATCCATATAATATTTTCATCGTCTAAATCTTCAGGTGATGTTAATTGCTCACAAAAAAGCGCATTTATCCCAAACTTTTTTTGTTTCTTGATTTAGAGATTCATAATGCATATTATTATGATTTAAACATTATATTTGCTAATTTTATTGCGGAAGGTCTGATAGCTGAAACAGAGATATTGTTGAGTGTTTTTTGAACTTCAGAAACACCATAAAAAGATTTTATCCATCGCCAATGGTCTAAATCCCCATACGCAATGGTATTTGTAATAATCGTATTCTTCATCGTTTTTGGATCGCATTTTTCAAAATCATATGACCAAAGAATGGAGCGAAATATTTCGGGTAGCCTTTTCATACTTGTATATTATAACAACAAATAAGCGGCAAAAATACTTGACTTTTTCATTTTATTGTGCTATACTATAAGGGTAATAAGGTCTTTGAAAATATAATATGTTTCGAGTTATTCTTGAGTGGTTCGCCCATCAAGTAGCTAAAGAAATTTAGCTCTTTGCTCGGCGAACGACTCGAAAAATAAATCCATTCCGACGAAAGTCGGAATACAACATGCGTCTATGAGGCGCAAAGGGAGAAGGAAATGGAAACCAAGAAAAGACGGCGGAATCCCTGGGGCCCAGTTTTAAAAAATCCAAAGGCAACACAGGACACTGCAGTTGGGACTGCAGTTCCACCGCCACAGAAGAAACAAAAGATGGTGGAATGGCTGGTGGGGGGGATATTTATTTTTCTGGTCCTGGTATGCGGATTCTACTTTGAGTTCGCGTACCGAGTCCTGGCTGTAGTTGGGCTCGGGATCACCATGGCTGTACTCATGGTACAGTCTATCTTCTCCGAGAAAGAGGTGAGTTTTTGGACCACCTTGGGAAAGGTTGTTGGAAACAACAACTGGATTTACTGGTGGATCTTCTTGTCTGGGATGGCTTGTCTCCTGATAGGATTTTTCTCAAACAACATTCCGAGAAAAATCTATACGGTGCTTGTCATAATAGACAATCCTGTAAGTCCCGGTAATTGGAGTAAGGCCGCAGAGAGTCTTACTCTAGAGGACCCTTTTAAAAACAACGACGACAACCCCTTCCTCGCAACAAACGAAGGAACTCAAGGCAGTTCCCTCTTCGCAGGAGAGGAGGCGAAATGGGGTTTCGCCGGTCTTCAATTCCTCTTGCTGGCTCTGCCAGCAAGGTTCGTCTCTTACTGGGACGAAATGAAGAGGAAGGCGAAAAAAAAGGAGAAGGGCCAGAGCTGGATTAGCTGGTTCTTCAGCCACGTCCTCTTTGAATTAATCTGGCCTGGGTAGGTAATAGAGGAGACCAAAAATATGCCGAGAATCTTCATAATGTTGGTGGTGTTGGTGCTTTCAATTTACTCTTTTGGATGCGGGGGGGAGAATAAGTATGAAAAGACCATAAGTTCTGCTGAAAAGCAGGACAGGGATAGCCCCCCTGCAAATTATGAAGAGGCGCAAAAACGCTTCAACCAAGTAGCCAAGTATCTTGACTACTTGGAGAAGCATCCGGAGAGTTCTTCCCCAGAACTCACAGCAAGGGCAAAGGCCCTGCTGGATAGCCGTAAAGCGGCGGCTATGGCTAAAGGATGGAATGTCGCCGCCGGAGCGCTAGAGAAGGTAGTGCAAAAGGCGAAGGAAGTGGCGAAGGAAGTGCTGGGCACCATTGGCGTCACAGACCTACCCAGCGCTGCCAAAAAGGTCGAGGAGGCAAGAGATTGGGTCCTTAGGGACCCGGAAAGAGAAGAACAGTTCTCCTGCAAGGATATCGACGGTAACCCCGTCGACGTCACGAAGGAAGGTTTTGCCCATCTCTGCGTAAGGTAGAAAGGAGGAAAAAACTTACGCAGGTGGGGAGGGTGCGCGACCCTATAACGCGCAAATTGGGCGGACTCAGAAATGAGTACCGCCCTTTTTTTATTTTAATATTATAAAATAAGGATAAAATAGCTTTTTTGTCAAGATTAAACCTTGACTTTTTCATTTTATTGTGCTATACTATAAAGGTAATCAGGTCTTTGAAAATATAATATGTTCTGAGTCATTCTTGAGCAGTTTGCCTATCAAGTAGCTAAAGAGATTTGGCTCTTTGCTTGGCAAACGAGCTCAAGGAATGGAAACTTCTCTGGTGAAAGCCAGAGTACAAATGCGTCATCTTGACGCGAAAGGAGTCCACAATGTGGACATTGATTATTTTATTAGCGGCCAGTTACTGGGCATCCACTGGGATACCCGGGTGGCCGTTGTCAACATGGCAGACGTCCCTGGTGGCGGGAGCCCTATATGGGCTCTATCGACTGGCGTGCTGGATGCAGTGGATTGATGGTGGCCATCATACCACCACACCAGTTAGCACCGCCGCCGGACACAGTGGAGGAAGTGGTGGTATGTGGGGAGGGATACCAAAGCTAGGACTTTGGTACGTTCTCACAACCGCCCTAATGATGATAGGTACATACATAGTCAACGTGCAAAACGTTGACATGTTTATGTATTTCATAACATTAGGGGGACGGTCGTGGATTTATCCTTTATCCACAACGGATGCTATCCTCTGGACGTCTACCCTGGCTCTCATGTCAGCGGTCGCCTGGCTAGCAGTGGAGGGGAGATGGCGACCGGCTGGATGGATATTCGGGATAACCTTTATAACTCTCCTTGTTTTTAGGGAGTTCGGTCCGTTCTTCGAGGCGATCCGGCCGATCCCGAGCTCCGGTCCTGTCACGCCGGGCATCGGCGAAAGTCAAGAGAGGGCGGACCTGAACGCCGCCCTAGTCAAGCGAGGAGCGCTCCCCGTAGCGGGGGAGGTGGTGGCCAAGTTTGGGTTCGGGGAGGTAGACCCAAAGGAAGGTTTCCTCCTCGGCCTGGTTTCCCGAGGGTGGGTGTGGTGGATGGGCGCACCCACCTACGACCCCAAGAAGGGGGCAGTCCTGGGGAGATTGTATCAGTTTTGGGAATGGGCGGCTGGAGAAAGCCCACTCCCATCTCGCGCGCCGGCGGTAGTGTTTTCCCCCACCCCTGCGCCGGCGGGACCGCTGAGAAGCTGTTCCGTCCCCTGCGAGATGTGGGTGGATTGGGAGGAGGACATCAAAACGGGTGGGCGAGACGTTTTGGTCCTCTTCCACGGAAAGGAGGAATGGTTCCGCCTTTCCGGAGGGAATGAAAAGGATATCCCCAGGGAGGTTTTCTCCCCCGGCAAGGCAAAGTTTGCTTTGCCGGACGACGGCGACGACGCGTCGCCCATAATGGTAAAAATTTTCGCGGCGAAAAAATAAAAATTTTTACCGCGAGCGCCTGACCAGCGCAAACGAGGTCAGAAAGGAGAAAGGCCACAATCGCGTCTGGCCAACGCACACAAAAGGGCGTCTCAACGAGACGCCCTTTTCTATTTTTACTAAACAGAATTATGGATAATCAGGTAAATCTACTATCCCTTGTTCAGGATCTATCCCTTCTATGTTTGGGAAGGTGCTCAATATAACTCCAAGAATAGTCCAGACACCCATCATGATAGTCAATCCGACAACACCCCAAAGCATATGGCTCTTCCCGGTTGTCTTTTTCTCGTCATTACTCTGATTGTTAATGAATTGAAACATACCGAAAAGAAAATACGCCAACGCTAAAGCGAAGAGCAACAGAATAAGCGGGTTTATAATTTCTCTATTAACATTCGCTATAAAACTATTCACGCTCGCATAAGCTATCTTTGTTTCAAATAAATCCATTGATTCTAAAACTAGAAAGGAGTGGTTGGAAAAGTGATAGTTTGAGGATTTGTATCAATTCCAAAAGTGTTTGTTAGAATCTTTACGAGTCCCCATACGGTAACAATAACAGCCAAGCCAATTATGCCAAATATTATTCTGTCTCGTCCTTTCTTTTTTGCTTCTGCATCATCTCCAATAACATAAGAAATTACTCCCCATACAAAGTAAATGACCCCTAAGATAATTATAATAGGAACAATTTGAGTAAAAAGTTGAGCTATCTTACATAAGATAGCTTCAATTGTGCCTGTACCCACACTAGCACAATTAGTAGAAGTACCCCCCGTCGTCACCTGCGCCAATGCCATAACAGGCGCTAGACCTAAAACAAAACCCGACAAAACAATTAATTTCTTTTTCATCCCGTTTAGAAATTATGATATCCGTACATTACCTTTAGGTATATAAAGAAACACAATTCTTACTTTTATAATTTCTCCCGTTTTCTAAATTTCTAACGGGATTCAAAACGACTTTGATAATAATTAATAATACTTAATAAAGAACTACCATGCTATTGTACCACAAACAGTATCAAAAAAGAAAGCAAGCCCCGTCTGAATAAAGACGCTGAAAGTTATGGGGGTGGTGTCTTAACTTGTGGAATAAAACTAGTGTTAATCCCAAAGGTAGTACCTAGTATTTCAACCAACCCCCAAACGGAAACCATCACCGTCAAAGCAATCAACCCCCAAAGCATAAATTGCTTGCCTTTTTGCTTTTTCGCCTCTTCGTCGCTTTTGATAACATACTGCACCACACCCCAGACAAACATCACCATCGCTAAAGCGAAAATAAGAGGAATGATAGCGTTGTTAATAATGGTGGTGATATAACACACAAGGTCTTGAAATCTCGGATAGGGACCAAGAGTTTGGCAAGTGTCTATGGGCTCAAAGACGGGCCCAGTTGCATTTGTAAGCCCGAAAGTTTCAGCAATAATGCTTACAAGTCCCCATACAGACACAATAACAGTCAAGCCAATGATGCCATATATTATTCTATCTCTCCCTTTCTTTTTTGCTTCATCACCGCCCCCTATAACATACTGCACCACGCCCCAGACAAAATAGACCACTCCTAAAGCAACCAAAACAGGAATGATTGAACTAAGAATATTATACGCCTCAAATATTAAATCCTCTATGGTCATGATTTTAATTCTTAAATTTTACGGTCCAAGCTCGGTAACGGTAGCTGATATGAGTTCTGCGATAGCCCACGACCCTAAGAGTATCGCCGCGCCGATCAAAGTATATAAGAGAGCGTTTTTAGCTTTAGTTAATTTTTCTGAATTGCCCATCGCTGATACAAAAAGAAAACCGCAATAAATGACAGCCAGAGCGACAATGGGAATGCCTATTTTTAGCACACCTTCTAAAAGAACCTTGATAAATTCCTGAATGGTATTTGTGCTTATTGGGTTGCAAATTTTATCTTTACAAAGGTCAGAAGGAGTAGTACCCTGAATAGGTTCAGGAGAAGTAGTCTCTGCAAAAGAAAGAGCTGGCGCCGTAATCAAAAAAGCCATTAAAATTATTCGAAATAAATTTTTAGTCAGATTTTTCTTAAAAAAATTCATATTTAGATTACTTATATTATACATCATTTCAAAAAAATCTATCAATATCCTTATAACCTAAAATTGATAGTAAGGTTTTAACAATAAGCCAAGCGGCGGCGGCAAGGACAAGCCCGATAACGGCATTAGTAAAAATATTCTTTGCTTTTCCCCTAGCTTCTGTACTACCGCCAGAAGTTACGAGTTTAAAACCAGCGTAAAAGAACATTATGGCGGCGATAGGTATAGCCATATAGAAAAGAATAAAATCAATAATATTGTTTATAAGCTTCATAAAAGCGGTGAAATTGCATGGCTCCGCAATTGTTCCACTATCATCTGGAGTATTATTGCAAGGAACCAACCCTTTTAATGGATCAAAAGCGGCAAAAGAAATAACAGGCGCCACAAGCATTAAAAACACAGCGAGGGAAATAAAAAATTTTGTTGTTTTTGTCATATGATTTTATGAAATCATTTTATACAATCGTCCATTAAAGCGCTACATTATCTTAATAATAACAACCCCAACTTGGAGCTTGCGTCAGAAATCGCATTTTCAACGGTCAGATTATTTGAGAGCACTTTATCAATCATATTGCGAAAAATGTTGTCTGTGTCTGCGGGTGACGGGTCAAGCCAGCTCCTCGCATAAAGCGCTGAATCATAAAAAATTGAAGAATAGCTATCAGTCGGCTTCACCTTGAGTAAATCTCGGCGCGCTGGCGCCGTCCCGGTGGCTAAAGCGAACTTGGAAGCAAAATCCCCGGCAGACAAGAGTCCAGCCGCTGTAAAAGCAGTGTTGAAGTTCTTCGAAGAAGAGAGTATTGCTATCCCTGTTACATTAGCGCCAGTTAACTTAAAAGTAGAATCTTTTATTTGAGGCATTGGAGCAACTCCAAAATTTTGATTTGGATTTTTATTTACCAAAGACGCAAGCTCGCTCGCAAATCCAAAATAAAATATTAAATCTTCTCTTGAAAATACATTATTAGAATTCGAAAATGACCTATTCCAAGAATATACGTCTTTATTTGGGTCAGCGAAATCCGTATAGAATTTTAAAATTTCGCTAAGATTATATTTTGGATTAGCTGAAAGGGCGCTCAAACTAGAATTAAAAATTCCATTTTTCTCCAAAACGATTTTATTTCCTGCCTGCATAAAAAGAGTAGTTAAAATAGTTTTGGCATTAATAACATTTGAAAAATGTCCAAACGCAATCGCGCTTTTTATTATTTTATTTGAATCATCTTTTTTAGTAAGTTTCAGCGCAAGGCTAGTCAAATCATCCCAAAAAGCCGGAGGATACACTACCCCATCCGCATCAAGAAGACTTCGATTATAATACATCATAAGAGGGTCAATAGATAAGGGAAAAGCTAGAACACCTTTGGAGGTCAAAAATACTTCCCCTGCGCCGGCAAAATTATTCTTAAATGAAGCAAGTGGATAACTAGCATATGGAATGGAAATAATTCTATCAATATAATGAAGGGCTAAATTGTCCGGCAAGAGAAACATATCAGGCCCAGAACCCGATGCTAAAGCTTCAAGTAAATCTTGGTCAAAACTTTCCGCTCTTTTTTGCGTATATTTCACAATAAAAGTAGGATTAGCTTTATTAAATTCCTCGAGAAGTGGAGACATGATATTGTCACCTACCGTTCCCCATAAGACAACAGTGCCGAGAACTCCCGGTTTGTTTTGCTCTCCAATTGGTATCGCGCCAGAAAAAACTAAAACACCAAAAATAGCTAAGACGATGAAAACAATTGTTATTATAAGTTGAAAATTTTCTTTCATCCCGTACGAAATAGGACGCGTACGCTTGCACTACAGTTGTCCTTTTTATTATTTATAATATATTTAATCGGTTTCATAATTTTGTTTACTTTCATGCGTCCGCGATTTCGTTCGGGATTCATTTCTTTATAAATATCATACCATAATGATGCTCGCCGGCGTTAATATCTCTATCAAAAACAAAACCTTTTTTTTCAAACATTTCACGAGCTTTATTTTTTGGAATAATGGTTGTTGCATTCATAATTTGAGACTGCGACCAATCAATCAACAATACTCGCCCATTTTGTTTTAATATTCTTTTTATTTCTTCGATGAACACCTCTTTGTTTTCCACTTGGAAAAGAACGTTGGAAGCAATAACCGCATCTACGATACTATTACCTATTTTTGTTCCTTCAATTTTTTCAACATCACCCCAGAGAATTTCTACATTATTTAAACGGGCTTCTGTTATTTTGTTTTTTATTGTGTTCAAAAAATCTTTATTTATCTCAACAGCATAGACTTTTCCTTGAGGTACCATCGCCCCCGCGGCGACAGAGTAAAAACCAGTTCCTGCGCCCAAATCCGCCACAATGTTATTTTCCTTTAGTCCAAAAGCTTTTAAATTTTTTATTGGATCGGTGAACATCTATACATTATAGTATTAAAAAACTTAATTTGCATTGAAGTTATTAACAAAAAACCTTGATGTCAAAGAGACACTTTGACATAATACAGTGAATGAGTAATAGAGATTATAAAAAATTTAATATTGGATCAATAGCTCACATTTACAACAGAGGAAATAACAAGGAAAAAATATTTTTTGATGATCAAGATTACAGAGCTTTTCTTTTTAGACTTGCTTTAGTTTTAGGATTTGACCAAAAAGAATTACAAAACGAAAACTTGTTAAGTATGCCTTATTCCAGAATACGAATTGAATTTAAAGGAAAAAATAAATTCAAAATACATGCTTTTTGTCTTATGCCAAATCATTTTCATTTATTAATTGAGCAAGTTGGAGATACCTCAATTTCAAAATTAATTTCAAAAGTCTGTTCAAGTTATTCTAAATATATAAATAAAAAATATAAACGTGTTGGACATACTTTTCAAGATTGTTTTAAAGCTGTAATTATTGAGAATAATCCTCAACTAATGTGGGTTTCGTCTTATATCCACATGAATGCAGTAAAAGATGGTTTGGTAAAACACCCTTCTGAATATTTATGGAGTAGTTACAACGATTACACTTCCCTCAGAAATTTACCGTTAGTTACAAAAGAATTATTAATAGAAACTTTTGGCGATGAGAAAAATTTTATAGAACAAACATTGAATTTTAGTGTCAAAGTGTCTCTTTGACACCCTTACCTTTGACATATATGCACTATTTAAAGCTTTTTGTAAATATCCCAATTCTTGTTTGAATCTCGAATAAATCCATCTATTTGAAAAGATAAAAATTCTAAAGCACCAAAATAAATTCCTCCGTGTTTTAAAACACGAAAAATTTCTCTGAACATCATAGTTTGATTTTGATCATAAACTTTACTATCAAAAATCTGTTGCGAATAAACTACATCAAACGATTCATCAGCAAAAGGAAGTTGCTCTATTCGAGCAATAACTTGTGATGATTTACTACCTTCACTACGAGGTCTAATATCAAGTCCAACAGCATCTACTCCCTGACTTATCATATAATCTAAAAAAAATCCATTTCCGCTTCCCAATTCTAAAACTTTTGCTTTCTTTAAATCCACCCCCCTATCTTTTAACATCATCTCTTCTAGGTGTTCAAAATCTGACTTAAGATTATCATCTTTTCCATTTTTATAAGAATATTCCCAAGAACCACTATTTTGAGTATTCGGTTTAAGAACTTCTCTTGGTAATTTTTTTGGTTCTTCTTCCATAACTTATTTTAGTGTCAAAGAGACACTTTGACATACTTTGACATACTATATACAAGCCAGAGACGCAATACCGTCGCCGGCGCGCAAGCGCATAATGGTCACGCCTTGAGTTTGGCGACCTAAAGATGAAATATCTTTCAAGGTTGTGCGTATAACTTGTCCTTTTTTAGACATAGCAATCAGTTCCATTTCTTCGCCAGTTAAAACTTTCGCAACTATTAATTTTCCTGTTTTAGAAGTAACTTTTGCGGTCTTTACACCTGACCCGCCTCGCTTTTGGACTTTATATTCTTTTAAGTTAGTCTTTTTACCAAAACCATTTGCGCTCATAGTTAAAAACGCGCTCTTTTCACTACTTTTTTTTACTACATCAACACCTATAACTTCATCACTCTTTTTTAATTTTATCCCAGTTACTCCTCCAGCTGTCCTACCCATCTCGCGCACATCAGACTCTTTAAATCTAATTGACTGTCCATCGGCTGTTGCAATCATGACCTCATCACCTTTTTCTACCATCAGAGCTGAAATAAGCTCATCTCCTTTATCTAAACGTATAGCTATAATGCCACTTCTGCGCACATCTTTAAAAGAAACCGAAGACATTTTTTTAGCAGTTCCATTTCGAGTCACTAAAACCAAAGAAGTTCCTGATTGCTCTTTATCTTTTGGCATCACTAATATAGAGGTTACTTTTTCTTCCGCGGATAAAGAGAGAAAATTCATAATTGACTTACCGCGTGTCGCGCGACGAGCCTCTGGAATATCATACATTTTCATTTGATAAACTTTCCCCAGATTAGTAAAAAAAAGAAGGTTGCTGTGAGTAGAACCAGACACAAGCATAGTGACAAAATCTTCCTCTTTGGTTTCTAAATCAATCACCCCGACTCCGCCTCGTTTTTGAGCGCGATATTCAGAAGGGTCAGTGCATTTTACATATCCACCAGCGGTCAAAACAAGCATTGTTTCTTTTTCCGGAACTAAATCTTCTTCAGAAATTTCTTTTACTCCGCCTTTGACTATTTTTGTTCTTCTTTCGTCTGTATATTTAGAACGAATTTCCGCTAATTCTCCCGAAATAGTTTTTAATATTTTCTTTGGACTTGCTAAAAGGTCTTTTATTTCGGAAATAAATTTTTGTCTTTCTTTTAATTCATCTTCTACGGCTTGTCTTTCAAGTCCGGCTAATTTCGCCAACTTCATTTCTAAAATTGCTATTGCTTGTAAATCGGAAAATTTAAACTCTTTTATTAAATTTAGCTTGGCAATTTGAGAATTTTTAGACCCACGGATGATGCTGATAACACGATCTATCTTGTCGAGCGCTTTTTTTAAGCCCAATAATATATGTTCACGCTCTTCGGCTCTACGCAAGTCATAGACAGACCTGCGTTTTACTACTTCCCTTCTATGTAAAATAAATTGTTCTAATATGGATTTTAAAGAAAGAGTTTGCGGCACGCCATCTACTAATGCCACAATATTAAAATTAAAATTTGATTCAAGTTGAGTATTTTTGTAAAGATAATTTAAAACTTTTTGTGGATGCGCGTTTGATTTTAAATCAATAACAATTCTGATATCTTTGGTTGATTCATCTCGTAATCCTTTTATACCCTCAATTTTTTTCTCCTGCACTAATTCAGCTATAGCTATTATTAAATTTGATTTATTTACTCTAAAAGGTATGGAGGTGATTATGATTTGTTCGTTTCCGTTTTTATCTTCGATGATTTCAGCTTCACCCCGACAAACGACTCCGCCACGTCCACTCGAATAAGCATGCAACATATCTTTATATCCATAAGCTACGCCCCCAGTCGGAAAATCCGGCCCTTTTATAAATTGCATCAAGTCTTCAGTCGTAGCATCTTCATTTTCAATTAAATAGTTTGTGGCATCTAAAACTTCAGCCAGATTGTGTGAAGGAATATTTGTTGCCATGCCGACAGCGATACCCAGCGTGCCATTTAAAAGCAGCGCTGGCACGCTGGAAGGAAAAACGATCGGCTCCTTGCGAGTTTGGTCATAATTTGGACGAAAATCAACCGTTTCTTTTTCTAAATCTCTTAAAAGCTCGCTAGAAATTTTTGACATTTTTGCTTCGGTATAACGCATGGCCGCGGCATTGTCTCCATCAATAGAACCAAAATTTCCTTGTCCTAAAATAAACGGATAACGATAAGAAAACTCTTGAGCCATGCCCACCATCGAGTCGTACACGGCCGTATCTCCATGCGGATGATATTTTCCGAGCACATCTCCGACAACCGCTGCTGATTTTCTAAAACGCGCGGAAGAAGTAAGACCCATTTCATGCATGGCATACAAGATTCTTCTATGCACTGGCTTTAGCCCGTCTCTGACATCTGGTAAGGCTCGAGATGTAATAACAGACATCGCGTATGCGAGGTAAGATTCCTTCATCTCCGTCACAACATCAACTGGAAGAATTTTATCTATGTTATTTGCCTCTTCTTTTATTTCTAAAGATTTTTTTGCCATTTGATTGTTACTCTATCTCTAGCTCGGTATCTGGATTGGGATTTGTAATACTTTGATACCCATCTATTATGTTACCTTTTAACACGGAAAAGGGCTTTAATTCGTTGTTCACTTTTACTTGTGTATCCGGGTTATTTAAATTTCTTCCTAAAGAATAAAACCAAAGCATCACTAAAACAATACCGGCTACAGCAGTCAGGAAATGCAAAATATGTCTTCTGATTTCCTCGGGCTGACGCCTTACATGATGAATAATTTTTTTCATTGAATTAATTGCTTTTCTGATAATTTTCTAGTAATTTTTTTCTAGAATATAACATCTAAAAGCTAATTTATTATGTTACTCTTAATACTACGACCTCACCTTCTTTATTTTCTAAATCCTTTAATCTAAGCGTCAATTTGTCCGCCACCTCGGCTTTTTCTTCTCCAGTTTCTTTTAGAAATGTTTTGAGAGACACATCATCATAATCCATCGGGATTATCATTTTAGGTTCAAGTGATGACGCAAATTTTGCCGCCTCTTTGGCATTAAGCAAACCTTTGCTTGCCCCGTCTTTAGTGTGGCCACCGACTGGAATAAAAAGAATATCTGGATTATTTATCGCTTCCCGCGCTTCTTTTGAAATTTCCGTATCAGATAATGCTCCGAGAAAGACAATATTAATATTGTCCATAGAAAATATGTAAATAGTATTGATATATTTTTTATCGGCAATCAATGCATTTGACAATACTCCTTTAATAAAAATTCCTTTTATTTCATAATCTCCCGGACCTGTAATAACAAAAGGAATTCGCTCGCCATGAGAGAGTTGGTCTAAGCCATTATAATCAGGATGATTTGTGGTAGATAGAGCTATATCTGCCCCAAAATGAGCATTGATGCCTAATTTAGAATTTTTACTAACAGGATTAATAGAAAGAACTGTTTCCCCTTGCTGAATCTTAAAAAATTGTTTGCCGAAATATGTAATTATCATTACTTGCATTGTAGCATAATTTAAATCCAAAATCACCTCATTAAAACCACAATTCCCTCACCCCCCTGCCCCCTCTCCAAGCTAGCTTGGAGAGGGGGCAAATTCCACGTATAATTTACATATGACTAAGGTCAACTTAATCGTTAAAGCTCGCTATTTACGCCACAAAGAAACAAAAGCTGAAAAAATGCTCTGGCGCGAATTAAGAAATAGAAAATTGGGTATAAAATTTCGAAGGCAACATCCCTTAGAAAAATTTATTTTAGACTTTTATGCGCCAGAAATTAAACTTTGCGTAGAACTTGACGGCTCTTCACATAAAGAAAATTTAGAGTACGACAAATTAAGAACAGAATATTTGAAATCTAATGAAATTAGAACTATTCGCTTCTGGAATAGAGAGGTAGAAACAAATTTAGAGAATGTGTTAGAAAAGATTAAAAAGGAGATAAAATAATTCACCTCTCCTCGCCTTCGGCACCCCTCTCCATCTTCAAAATGGAGAGGGGCGGGGTGAGAAGCAAAAACCGGCAGTGCTCCTCAAGGGTGCGACCACCGGTCTATTTGTTACTGCAAGCCATCTACTGATGGCTGAGCAGTTGCCAGACGAGTTGTCCAACCGTGAAAGTTCCAGGGTTGGGAATATTTATAACTTTGTTAAATCTCATAGAAATGCTTATCACTATTTTTACGAGATTTTTTCCCCCGAGAACGGTCTCGTTCCCCAGCTGACAAACTGGGATACTCGTAATAACACTGAGAAAGTTTATTATACTTTCTCTGGTGAGTGGTTCAGGAATTTTACCATTCATACGAAAGTACCTCCATTAAAATAATTAGCATATATATATATATTAATCAAGTGCCCTGCATTTTTAGTATCGAAGGTTAAATGCCATGTAACAGTTTAAACACTAAGTTGTATTTTTGAACCTAAATTCACCTCACCCTTCCTGCTTCGCATTCTTCCCCTCTCCATTTTCAAAATGGAGAGGGGCGGGGGTGAGGTTGCATTTTCTGTAACTTATAGTATTATGAAATCTATACATTAAAAGCATGGATTTAGGGTAACCCTACGAGGTCAAAAGAAAACTTGACCAGATAGAACCTAAACCTTATATCCGCTTTAAGGCGGATTTTTAAATTTATGACAAAAAAGAAGATAGAAACAACGGAAGAAGAAAATCTAAAATCCACCCGAACTACTGATGTCGTTCAGTCGGGTGAAGAAAATTTGGTGTTAAGTTCTATTTTGAGCCGTAGTCTGAATAAACCAGAAGTTGATTCTCTGGTAGAAGGCGCGGTTATTAGCGTGGAGAAATCGTCAGTCTATGTTGACCTAGCGCCATACGGAGCAGGTATTATTTACGGTCGCGAATTTATTAATGCGAGAGATATTATCAAGAAAATAATTCCCGGTGATATCATCAAAGCAAAAGTTATTGAAACAGAAAATGATGATGGATACATAGAACTTTCCCTCAAAGAAGCCAAACAAGCGCTCGCTTGGAGTGAAGCTGAAAAAGCCATCAAGGCAAAAACAGTAATGAGTTTAGAAATAAAAGACGCGAACAAAGGAGGATTGATTTTAGAATGGCAAGGTATACTTGGATTTCTACCCGCATCCCAGCTAAAAGCTGACCATTATCCTCGCGTGCTGGATTCCGATAAAGATAAAATTCTTAAAGAACTAAAAAAACTGGTGGGACAACAAATCCCTGTGATGATTATTTCAACACTGCCTAAAGAAGGCAAGTTAATATTCTCCGAGAAAGACAATAATCCTGAAGAGAAAAAGGAAATCTTGAGTAAATATACCCTGGGTCAGGAGCTGGACTGTGTAATTACTGGATTAGTTGATTTTGGAGTATTCGTAAAACTTGAAAACGAACTAGAAGGTTTGGTTCATATTTCTGAACTTGATTGGGGACTTGTAGAAAACCCTCGCTCAATGTTTAAAATAGGAGATAAAATTCGCACAAAAATTATTGAAATAAAAGATGACAAAATATCACTTTCTATTAAAGCTCTCAAGGAGAATCCTTGGAAAGAATTTGAAGGGAAATTAAAAAAAGGAGACATTATTAAAGGAGTGGTTATTAAATATAACAAGCATGGCGCGCTCATTTCTATAAAAGAAGGTGTAGCTGGATTAGTCCACAACTCGACCTTCAGTTCGGAAACTAAACTACGTGAAAAACTAGAACTTGGAAAGAATTACAATTTCCAAATTACCCTTTTTGAGCCGAAAGAGCAGAAGATGACATTAGTGCATCTGGAATAAAAAACCAACTAAAAAATCCCTTAATTTACTTAAGGGATTTTTTATGTATTAGCTACTATATCTACCTCTCCTAAATTTTTTGTTCCGATATTTTCCATTATAGACATCACTTGCTCAGCGTATTTCAGAACAACAGAAGGAGGATTATACTTTTGCAATATTTGTTTTGTATTTTTACCAGCATAATGGTGTTCAGTTTTTGGTTCATTTCCACCTAAATTTCTAGCCACTGTTTCAATAGCCTCTTCATTAGAATCAAACCCTATTTTACAAGAACCCCAACCAAAAGAATTGTACCCAGCTGTTTTACAAGCAAATTTTCCACCAGTAGATTCTCGTATAGCTATCGCAGGCAAAAGACGCCAGTCAATGTCATTCTTTTTGGCTTCTATAACCATCTTCATACCCATACCTTCTAAAGGCATATTACGAGCTTTGAAATAAGCATCGATAGCTTCTGCGCGAGATTTGTCTTTAGCAACTTCCAGATCAATAGCTTGATTAAAAGCTATATCTCTATTAGTCTCTATATTAAATTTTTGTATTAACACATTTTGAGAAATCTTGATGTTATCCATACTTGGAAATACAATAGATGTAATCACGGTGGGCAGAATAACTAAAGATTGGACAAAACGTATTAAATTGTTTTTTTTCATATTAAGGCGGTTTTGCTCCGCCAACCAATATCTGTAAAAACATCAGTATCAACAAAAATATCCTTATTTCATAAGCCTATAATGAACAGTCACAGACTTATTTAAGGATATACATGTATAATATCACATATTAGACAAAAAGTAAATACCCTTGAAGGTACCTTTAATGCGCTACTAAAATAGATTCGGTTTTATAAAATTATATTAATTTAGTGTAGGAAATATTTTATCAGTAACTTTATACGCCTCACCCGCTCCCATTGTGACAAACACATCACTATCTCCTAAATTTAAACTTAAAATAAATTTTTCAGCAGCTTCAAAATCAGAAAAAGCATCTACAGAAGATTGTTTCCCCTCTTTTAAAAAAGAGGCGCAGATAGCATTTGCTAGTTTCTCACTTGAAATACTTTCGTCTAGAGCTTCTCGGGCAAAATATATAGGAAGAAGCAACACTCGGTCTGCGCCTTTGAAACTTTTTGCAAAATCATCAAACAAAGCTTTCGTGCGACTATAAAGGTGTGGCTGAAAAAGCACTGTGATTTTTTTCCCTTGGCTCGCCGAAGTTTTTGACGAGGGCGGCTCGTTATTTGGGTATAATTCTCGCAAACCTTGCAAACTTGCCTGTATCTCTGTCGGATGATGCGCATAATCGTCGTACACTATCACCCCACTCTCTGTAATCCCTTTTTTCTCGAGACGTCTCCATGTACCAGAAAACTGACTAAGAGACTTTTGAGCAACTTCTTCTTTAATATGTAAAATATCTGCCACAGCTAATGCTGCCGCTGCATTCATGCGATTATGAACTCCTGGCACAGACAATTTTGGAACTTTATCTAAATATTTTTTATAATCTAAAACTTTATTTTTACTTTGTGAAACAAACTGTTCAAAAGCACCTTGAATATCTTTTAAATCCTTATAATAATCTAAATGATCTGCTTCGACATTCGTGACAACACCAATAAATGGATGGAAATTTAAAAAATGTCTATTATATTCATCTGCTTCTACTACCAAATAATCACTTTTCCCTACTCGGAAATTACTATCAAATTTTTTAACAAAACTCCCCACAACAACTGTTGGATCTAAACCCGCATCAATTAAAACCTCAGCCACCATGGCTGTAGTAGTAGTTTTTCCATGAGTGCCAGCTATTGCTATAACTTTATAATCTTTTACAAATTGCCCGAGAGCTTCAAAATAACTCATCACCGGTTTATTTGTATTTTTTGCATCTTTAATAATTTCTGGTCCACGATAAAGCCATGCATCACTATATATATATAAATCTGCCTCTGGTAAACTAATAAAATCTTTTTGAAAAATAATATCTACACCTTCCTTTACAAGTGGTTTTAGGGTTTTAGAACTCTCTTCATCATTTACCCCAGAAACTTCCATTCCCCTAGAGAGCGCCATCTTCGCCAAAGCCGAAATACCTATCCCACCGATGCCAATAAAGAAAACTTTTTTGATTTTTGATAAATCCACTTTAATTTCTTTTTCCATAAATTATTTAAAACTAATTACTGTCACTAAACGTTCTTTTGTCTTATCTCTTCTAAAACTTGGTAATGATGAATCTTCGAATGTATCCCGATCATCTATCTGAGTATTTTGTGGCAACAATGACATAATAGCATCTTTAAATAAAAAGATTATCTTGTCTTTTTTTTCAATAAAACACTTGTCTCCAAATTTTTCTTGTATTTGAGTAAAGCAAAAATCTTTTTTAATCTCAAAAGAATGCATAAATGGACCCACAAATACATTGAGGTTCTGGAAATCAAAATGAGTTAGCATTTTCTCAATCAAAGAGAGACACAGCCCTCGCCAGCCGATATGAGCAATGCCTATTTTTTTCCCATCAGTAAAACAAACTGTCGCGCAATCAGCCGTTTTTATTCCTAAAGAAAATTTTCTATTCTGAGTAATAAGAGCGTCACAACTAGCAAGTTTTTCACCACCTGTGATAATTTCAATTATATTATTACCATGAACTTGTGTTGGTAAAATTATTTCATTTTCAATATCTTTGAGACTAGCATAAATGGTAATAACCGCATTTTCTGAAAAATTAGGAATATTTTTATTTTGCTCCATATTGTTTTACAAATTTCTTAAAAAGATCTCCTTTTTCCTCAAAATTTTTCCAGATTGAATAACTTGGAGAAGCTGTGGATAAAAGACAGATTTTTCCTTTCCGTGTATTCCTGAAAGCAAAATTGACTGCTTTTTTCATACTATTGGTTTCTAAAATTTTAAAACCTTCATCAGATTTCAAAATTCTCTTCCCAGTTTTTGGAAATAATACAATATTTTTTATATTACTTTTTCTTAAAACTTTCTCTAACTCAGAAAAATTAAAACCTCGATCTTCTCCCCCTAAGAAAATAGTATCTGTCTCCGGTAATGCTTTTATTGCTTCAATTGTAGACTCCGGAGCTGTGGAAATAGCGTCATCATAAAATTTTATTCCTTTAGATTCCCCCACATATTCTAAGCGATGAGGTAAACTCTGAAAACCAAGCACGGCTTTAGTTATTATTGAATCTGAAACTCCAAGAATTCTTGCCACCTTTACTGCTACTTTTATATTTTCAATATTATGTCTTCCGAGAAGTTTAACACTAGATTCTTTAAATGGAAGTTTTATATTAAACGGCGGACGAAGAGCAATATCTCCTTCATTTTGAAATTTAAAAATATTCCCTTTTGCATTGTAATAATTTTGCACATTTCCGTGATAAGTCATATGTTCTGGAAATAAATTTAACAATACGGCAATATTAGGAGAATACTCAATGTCGTCCAGCATATAACTAGAAAGCTCAATAATAAAGATTTCATCTCGCTTGACAGGAACCATCAGAGTCTCAAGCATAGGATTGCCTATGTTTCCGAGCAATCTGACTTTCTTGCCAGACTTTTTAAGTATTTCATATATCAAACTAGCGGTGGTGCTTTTACCCTTGCTTCCTGTTATACCTATAGTAAAATTTTTGTTTTCCGAAAAGAAAATATTCGTAGCTGTGGTATATGGAATTTTTATTTTTTCTTTTGAAATTCCCGGAGTTTTAACAAGTAAATCATAATTTATCTGCTTGTCTAAATAATTTTTATCCCGCATCTGATCTAAAATCTCAATTATAAGATTTGGGTATTTTTTCTTTAAATATTTTTCAGTCACTTTACCTTCCCTGCCGTAACCTAAAATTCCAACTTTTTTTAAACCAAGAAATTTAAATGGAGTTGGGAGAGTCGGGGCGTTGTATGTTTTAAAAACTTTTGAGATGATTGCTTCTGAAATTTTCACTTTAGAAAAAAAACTTTTAACTATAAAATCTCTAGCAAAATCTTGTTTGAAAGCGAGATGCAAGGCAACTCTGGATTCGTGAAATGTACCAACGCAATCAAAAGGCTTCATTTTTCCAAAACCTAGAATGTCCTTAAAAAGCGGGAGAAGCGCTACATCATTTAATAAATTTTTACCAAAAATTTTGATTAATTCTGACTTCTTAACGAAAGGAGCCAGTACCAAAAAAACAAAAGCGCATTTAGGACATTCCCCACACCAGAGATTGTTCTGCCTTTCTCCGAAAGATTTGAAATTTTTATTACAGCTCGCAAATAAAGGAAAATATTCTTTTTCTTTGGCAAACATTTTAGCAACTCGTATTTCATAAAATTGACGCAAGAGAGAAAAATAAATAATATCCGGAGTAATAAACTTTCTTGTATATTCTTGTAGCATAACTTCAAATTCAGAAGATTTGCTCCATTGATGGTTCACTGTTTCACTTTTATATTTTAAATTTCCAAAATTACTGCTATATGCATTTCCAACTGTGAAATATTTATGTCCATATAAAGCGCAAGACAAAATCCCTAGAAAAGCATAAATAGCAGAAATAGGAATATGCCCCCGATATGTATCTGTAAGATTTAGAATTTGAGAATCAAATATTCTTTGAATTTTAACGGAAGGTTTACCAGATTTCTTAATAATATTCTGTGAAATGTGGTCTGGACGCATTGTTTCAATTGAAAGCAATGAAGTTTTAAAATTTTCCAGAAGTTTCATCGCCACTATTGAATCTTTTCCCCCACCTATTCCGAGTAGTATTGAATCTCCAGTGTTTATGCGAACTGGAGAATTTTTTATTTTTGCATATGGAAATTTTGCCAACTTTTTAGGATCCAGTTTATTTCGATATAAGAATTCTCCTAGTCCTTTTTTATAAACCGTATTCCAAAATTCCGCCTGTTCCTTTGAAAGTTTAAAAAAAGTTTCAATTTTCGGAGGACAATATAACTTGTAATAACTTATACCTAAAATCAGACTAAGTGGTTCTAAAAATTTATATATGTTCTTATCTTTTAAAACTTTGGTTTTTTTAGGTAAAATAATAATTTCAGAGAAAAAGAGCGACTCAGAATTATAAAATCCTGTCTCGTATTTAAAGATTATCTTGTTGGTTTCTGGGGAAATTTCATACCCGGCAAACTTAAAAACTTTAGGCTTTTTGCTCATAAAATTATATTAGCATAAAAAATCAGAAATAAATTTTTAAGGGGTTTGGCGAGCGACGGCGAGCCAACTTCAGGATTTTTTAACCTGCCTGCCGGTAGGCAGGGCTTCAAAAAATCCGTACCGACAAAAATTTCGATTTCTGATTTTTTATGCTAACGCTCTTTTTAATTCTTCCATATCATCAAAATGGCTCTTCACGCCTTTTATTATTTGATAATCTTCGTGACCTTTGCCGGCGACTAAAATAATATCTCCATTTTGCGCCAATTTCACGGCTTCTTTTATCGCTTCACGACGATTTGAAATAGTTTTTACTTTTTGCAAATCTTCCTGTGATAAGTTAATTTTCATTTGCTCAATAATCGCGTCAGGGTTTTCGCCCCTTGGATTATCAGAAGTAAAAATAGCTATATCAGAATTAATTACACCAATTTTCCCCATAACTGGACGTTTGTAAGGGTCACGATCCCCTCCGCAACCAAAAACAGAAATTATTTTTGTATTTTCTTTTTTTATGCCATTTGCTGTTCTTAAAACATTTTCTAAAGCATCTGGAGTATGAGCATAATCTACAATTGCGAGCACTCCACTGTCAGACGTAAAATATTCAAATCTTCCTCTTGGAGGTTCTATATTTTTTAAAATTTCTTTAACTTTCTCTTCCCTAAAACCAAGTAATTTAGAAGCGCTAAAAATAGCAAGCGCGTTATATGCATTGAAATCTCCCAAAAGTTTAGTCTCGATTTTCTCACTAAAATCCGGCTCCCGCCCTGAGGAATTCGAAGAGTTATTTTTCCCGCCTGCATCAGCCCAGCCCGCATCATTACGCGAAGCGTTGCTGGCGGGTGTGCTGAAAGCATTGCGGGCAGGAAATCCGTAAAAAAACTTTCTTGCTTTTATTCCCTCCAATATTTTTTCTCCATAACTATCATCAGCATTTGAAAGCGCAAAAGCTGATAAAGGCAACATTTGAAAAAATCTCTTCTTAGCTAGAAAATAATTTTCAAAATTTTTATGATAATCCAAATGGTCATGAGTAAGATTAGTAAAAATTCCTCCGACGAAATTTACCCCATTAACCCTGCCCTGGTCTAGCGCATGTGAGCTAACTTCCATAAAAACATATTCACAACCCTTCGATACCATCTCGGCAAAAAGTTTCGTCAGAGATACAGAATCAGGGGTGGTCATAGTAGCGGGAATTTTCTCTGCAACAATTATATTTTCTACTGTGCTAATAAGCCCTGCTTTATAACCAAGCGCCGTAGTAATTTTATAGAGAATCGTAACCGTCGTCGTCTTGCCGTTGGTGCCAGTTACCCCCACAATCTTGAGTTTTTTTGAAGGATTGCCGTAATAATATCTCGCCACGACAGATTTAATCCTCCACCAAATCGTTTTAAATTTTTTGGTTAGAAGTTTCATTCTACTTTTGAAAAACAACCCAAAAATGCTTGCAATTATAGTTCTTCTCATCAGTTACATCTTAAACAGTAAAAACTGCATTAGTAACTCCAACTAAAGACGCCGATGGAAAGCATTTCTTAAATATAGCAAAAATAATAATATTTTAAAAGGGTCTAATACTTATCTTAAAAAATTACCACTTTCATATCTCCTAACAGAGATCTTGAACATAAAATACGTAAAAAAAATCCAGACTAAAGTAATCATAAATATAAAAATAAGAAAAGAAATAGATTTAATTTTAACTACATCTATGGGTACAGCACTTGTAATAAGTGTGGGGACAATTGTCATACAAAATATTTTTAGCTTACCAGGGAAAATCGCTCCTGGATATAAGCCAGGTCTTAAAAATATTTCAAAAATTTGAGTTGAAATTACTTCCCCATCATGGATAAAGAATACGACAAGTGAACAAAGTAATCTAATACACACAAACACAATACAGCCAAGTATAACTGAAATTATAAACAGAATTATAGAATATAAACTAAAATGTGCATATACTCCATAAAAAATCATTACCCCTAGTCCCATGAGCAAATCACCATAAGCAGTTACGGAAAAAGATGATCCTGATAATTTTAGGAACGAGTTGACGGGTGCAAGCAACACACTATCAAAAGAACCTCTTAACACGAATTCTGGCAAATCTCTAACTCCATAGAAAAATGCATGACAGACACCAAAACAAAACATGGCAACTCCAAGCATGCCGAATACGTCAATACTCGTCCAGCCATTTATTGGCCCAGTAGCGTGCATAAATAAAAGCCACATAATAAAAAAGCTTGTATTATTAAGTACCATGCTGACCACCCCAACCCAAAAAGACTTTTGGAGTGCATATGCATTTTTAAGATTAAACTTTATTTGTGTGAAAAAATATAAAATATCATTTTTCATAAAAATTTTCTTAGCCATTTATTGCTAACTTCTCGAAAGCTTTGTGGGAAACTATCCAAACCAAAATAAAGCAAACAATAATCCAAAAAATTACATTTAAAATTAAAAGAGGAAAATGCTCTGAGAAATTAGGGTACATCGCAAATGAAATAGCCATTGATCCTCCAAAAGGTGAAAGCTCAGCAAATGTTTGTAGAGTTTTTGGAAAAAATGCCACCGGCACCCAAGCTCCGCCAAATATCATAATGAGCTTACTTATCAAAAAATGAACTGGTTCGCTATTATCAAGCCAGAACCCAGTTAGACCAGCTAAGACAAATAAAAGACATGTTAAAATTTGGCTTAATATAAGTATCAAAAATACACCCGGTAGCCAAAATAATAAGGAAGTATCTACAACTGGTAACCCAACTACAAGATAACTAATAACAATAGATAGAAAAGATGCCGAAATAAAAGGTATCAATCCGTTCCCTAATAGCACAAAAATTTTTTGCCAAATATACCCCACAGGACGAAGCATATACATTTCAATATTTCCCGACTGAATATCCCTCCGAAAATATCTTTCAATATTACGAACCCCGAGCCAAAAAACCATAAAGTATACTGCCATACTCCATATAGCATTTGGAAATGGAAGTTTAAATTGTAAATTTGGTAATAGACCGTAAACATATTTATACAAATATAAACTAAATAAAAGAAAAATTGCGTGGTTCATCATCTGAAAAACCACCTTTTTCTTCTGTTCAGTCGCATTTTTGGCGACAATATAAATATAGTAAATACCTGTATACATAAGTTATTGTTTATATATTTTCACCAAAACATCTTCAAGTGAAGGACCCCGAACTTCCACATGTTTTTCTTTTTCTATAAGCTTATGAAGTTCACTTGTGGGCTCATCCACTACGACCTTTCCGTGATTTACAATAATTGTCCTTTCACAAATAGATTCTATGTCCCCCACATCGTGCGAGGTTAGAAAAATTGTCATATTATGCTCTTTTCGTAAATATAAAAGCATTTCTCTAAGAGACTGCTTAGCAATAATATCAAGACCGATACTTGGTTCATCCAAGAAAAGTATTTTAGGCTTATGGATAAGGGCGCAAGCAACCTCCACTCTCATTCTTTGGCCGAGCGAAAGTGTGCGTATAGGTTGATCATGAAATGATTTCATGTCTAACATATTTTCTAAGTATTCAATTCGTTCCTTAATTTCTTCTTTAGACATACCATACATCACACCAAAAAGACTTAAGGTGTCTTTCAATGGTAAGTTTGGCAAAAGACTACTTCTCTGCCCGAACACAGCTCCAATTTGACGAACAACATCTTTTCTATGTTTTTGAGGAGATAGGCCTAAAATTGAAATTTCGCCACTTGTGGGGTGTAGAATTCCCGTAAGCATTTTTATTGTAGTTGACTTGCCAGCCCCATTAGGCCCGATAAAAGCAACTGCTTCTCCTTGCGCAATTGAAAAACTAATATTGTCTACAGCAACAAAATTACTGTTTTTATGTTTAAATATTTTTTTAAGATTTTTGACTTCAATCATATTATTTCCCAATTTTATTTTATCTTTTATAAATGTATTGTATTTATTATACATTTTGCTATATATTTCGCATCTCTAGACACGCCAGCCAAGTGAGACGAACTTTTACTGTATTGCCATCTTATATTTAAAATAAATAAATTTGGTATGTTAGTCACCCCCCGTATTTGTGTCAAGGGGTTAAAATCTGGAATAGATATAACTGAAAAATCACTTTCGTATCCTGTGGCCCATATTATGTTTGATATGTTTTTTGGAACTTCCCCTTTAAATTCGGGGGCAGAAGTCAAGTTTGGATTCTTAAGTAATTTTTTTACATCCACACCTACTGGCTTGCCTTTCGTGTACCAAATAATTATTCTTCCCAACAAAGAATCTTTCGGCACGTGGGCCAAACCCAGCCGATATGCTAACCATTGAGAAAAATAATTACTTTTTATGCTTTTAAATTTTCTTTTATAAGAAAAGAGAACAACTCTGCCGGACTCTATTAATTCTTCCACAATTTCTGCGCCAGAATTACCAGCTCCGACAACCAATGTAATTCCTTCTTTTAATTGTGACGGATTGCGATAATCTTTACTATGTATTTGATAAATATTTTGTGGAATATTCTCTATATTTTTCGGAATATATGCTTTTTGAAATGGACCTGTGGCAAGAACGACAAACTTAGCGCGATAAACTCCTTTGTTTGTATAAACAATAAATTTATTTTTTTCTTTTTCTATTTTATAAACCTCGGTAGAAAATTGCGGAATTATATTGTGATGTTTTGCAAAAGACTGAAGATAGTCTGCTACTTCTTCTTTTTTTGTATGTCGCATCAAGTCGCCCTGAAAAGGAAACCCTTCCAGATGGCTGTACTTGGCGAAAGAGTCTAATTGCATTGAATCATATCTTTTTCTCCACGAAGAACCGATGCTATTAGTTTTTTCTAAAATTAAAAAAGACTTGTTATGCTCTTTCAGGTATCTGCCCACAGAAAGTCCTGCTTGTCCTCCGCCAACTATAATAGTTTCCATTTCACCCAAAAAATTCTCATGACTATCCATATTTTATTTTCTAATATACTTAAACCTAGGAACTTTCTTGCCCCCTAATTTAACTTTTTCTAAAAACATTTCTTTTGGCCTTATCCAGAGTTGCATATGTCCATCTTTATAAGTATGTTCATAAACCACAAATTCCTGCTTTTCATCTTCTGAATGCTTAGCAACTCCAATCACTTTACACAAATGTCCTTTGAAATGTTTATAAATACCTAATTTTATTTTTTTATTTCCCATGGCATTTTTTATACTTTTTTCCACTTCCGCAAGGGCAAGGGTCGTTGCGACCTACTCCCGCCCCTGAATTGGCGGGCAGGTCTTTATCTTTTTGGCCTGTAATATCCGATGGCTCGTTATGACTTGTAACTAAAGTTGGTTTTGTTATATTTTCTTCAGACTTAGCCGGTTCTTGAATAGTGCTAATCAAAGAAAAAACTTGTTCTTTGAAAGTTTCTTCCATTTCCTTAAACATAGCCAAACCGTCTTTCTTATATTCTACAATCGGCTCCCGCTGGCCATAAGCTCGCAAATTGACTGAAGAGCGCAAATAATCCATCGCTTCCAAGTGCTCCATCCAGAGAGTATCAGTGGTATAAAGAGCTATGCGACGAACTGTCTCTAAAAATGCTTCATCACCGAGTCTTTTTCTTTTTTCCCTAAACACGCTCTGCGTGTCGGACGATCCGTTTTCAGCGGATTTAGCCTCACTTATATCATTTAACAAGGTTTCAATCTCTTGCTTGTCCGCCCTTAGCATTTTCTGGCGTCTTTCGTAAATAATCTTTCTTTGGTGATTCATCACATCATCATATTCCAAAGTATGCTTTCTGGCGTCAAAATGAAAACCTTCTATTTTTGCTTGCGCTCCTTCAAGTGTTTTACCTATAAAACGATTTTCAATCGGAGTATCTTCCGATATACCAAAACGTCCCATCATGTTTTTTATTTTATCTGAACCAAATACACGCATAAGATCATCTTCTAATGAAACATAAAACTGTGTCTCGCCCGGGTCACCTTGCCTGCCAGAACGACCTCGAAGCTGGTTATCAATTCTCCTCGCCTCATGTCGTTCAGTACCTAAAACAAAAAGCCCGCCCACACTTTTTACAAAATTATATTCCTCCTTGGCTACAGGATTACTCGCATCGCTGGAGTTAAGGCGAAGCGGGCCCCCAAGCTTGATATCAATTCCGCGTCCTGCCATATTTGTAGCTATAGTTACTGCATTTCTTTTGCCTGCTTGAGCAATAATCTCACCTTCTTGTTCATGATTTTTTGCATTTAAAATTACGTGTTGCACTCCTTCTTGTTTCAAATAAGCGGACAGAAGCTCATTTTTTTCAATTGAAATAGTACCTATCAACACTGGCTGACCTTTAATATTTAATTCTTTAACCTTTTTTGCAATTGCTTGAAATTTACCCTTTTCTGTTTGGAAAATTAAATCGTTATGATCTATGCGAACAATAGGGCGATTGGTCGGAATAACTATGACATCCAAGCCATAAACTTTTAAAAATTCTTCAGCAGAAGTTTGCGCAGTACCGGTCATTCCAGAAAGCTTTTTATAAAATCTAAAATAATTCTGAAAAGTTATGGAGCCAGACGAACGAGTTTCTTTTTCAATTTTTACACCTTCCTTCGCCTCAATAGCTTGATGAATTCCTTCAGACCAACGACGACCCGGTTGAAGACGCCCAGTGAAAGGGTCTACAATGATAACTTCTCCGTCTTTCACAACATAATCTTTATCTTTTTCAAAAATAGCTTGCGCTTTTACAGCTGTTTCTAAGTGATGAACATACTTTATACCCTTTTCTGTATAAATATTGTCCACTCCGAGAAGTTGCTCGGCTTTTGTAATGCCAACATCAGTTAAAGTTATTGCTTTTAACTTCTCATCTACTTTATAATCTATCTCTTTTTTCAAGACCTTGGCGATTTTGTAAAACTTAATATAAAAATCTTCAGAATCACCCGCGGCAGAAGAAATAATAAGTGGAGTGCGCGCTTCATCGATCAAAATAGAGTCCACTTCGTCCACAATGCCATAATGATATCCGCGTTGTACTAAATTTTCTACTCCCGTTGCTAAATTGTCCCGCAAATAATCAAATCCATATTCATGATTCGTGCCATAAGTCACATCTGTTCTATACGCATCTCTCCTTGAACAAGGTTTCAAAAAATCATAAACAATTTTAAATTCTCCTACTTGATCACGCATTTCATCCTCTTCTTTGTGCCTACTATCATATAAATAAGAGACATTATTTGAATTAATAACACCCACTGAAAGTCCTAAAAAATTATAAACTTGACCCATCAAGACTACGCCGATGCGTGAAAGATAGTCATTGACTGTAACAATATGAACACCCTCGCCAGAAAGTGAATTTAAGTACGCCGGAAGAACAGCCACCAAGGTCTTCCCTTCACCAGTTCTCATTTCAGCAATTTTACCTTTATGGAGAGCTATTCCTCCAATCAATTGAACATCATAATGTCTTTCCCCTAAATTCCTTTTAGCTGCCTCTCGCACCAAGGCAAAAGCTTCTGGCAATATATCATCTAAACTCTCTCCTTTCGCCAATCTATCCTTAAATTCTTGGGTTTTCTTTGGGAAGTCCTCGTCCATCAACTTTGAAATATCTGCTTCAAGCGTATTTATTTTAACTACTATCTCCGCTACATTCCCAATGAATTTAGAGCTCTCATCACCAAATATTTTACTGAATAAAGACATAGGTTACATATTAGCATATCATAACGAAATGAAAAAACTTCCCCAATTTATGTCGAGGAAGTTTTTCAAAAGTATTCCGATGCCTTTCGGATCGGAACCCTGACTTTAGGTCGGGGCTATCTCTTCTTTTTCTTTGCTGCCTTTTTCTTTTTCTTTGCTGCCATAATATTTTTAATTAAATTATTAAATTAGTTTGCAATAAAACGACCTGAAAAAATTTACAAAAAAATATTTTCAATAATTATTGCTACACTCATTAATTATCTCGCATATCAAAACATAACACAATACTTTTTCATAAAAACTGTGGATAACTTTTTTTGAGAAACCAAAAATAAAAAAATTATTTTCATTTGAAGCGGGTGATGGCGAAACTCCAACATATGTGCCTATGTGAGTGCGACCACCCGCTACAGATAAAAATAATTTAGAATAATTGTATCATAAATTTGGACCACCCGTAATCGAATCCGGTCTTCATCCTCCCGAAGAATGTGTACAACCGTATACTACGGCCCGACACAGGGAATCGAACCCCGGCCTCATCCATGCTATGGACGTATAATACCATTTTACTATGGGTCCAATAGCTATCTTTCAAACTTTAAGAAATAATGCTTTGGAACAGATTCTTTCTTTAAGGTTACACCCCAGCTCGGATCAATTTCTGAAACTCTTTTTATCTCTCCATTATATTTACAGAGCGGATCAACAACCCGTGATTTGCAAAAAACTTCAGTATCAAAATCTTTTGGATCATTTTTAAAACCTATTTTGTTATTCATTCGATCAAACAATAACATAAGTCGCTTATCTATCTTATGATGGGGTTCAATTTTTGCAAGTACAATTTTGTCGGTAGTGTATAAATCTTCCTCTGAAATATAACCTTTTGAAAGTGCATATTTAAGATAATCACCTAGGCTTCGAAACGTAACAGCAGTTACCAAACCAGCATAATATGTATTGCTAATCTTTAAGAATAATTCAGCATATTGTTTTGCAATTTTAAAATCCTGAAAAATCCATTTACTATTTTCTGTAACAAGATTTTCTAGATAGTATTCCGGATTTTTAAGTTCTTTAAAAACCATTCCATCTCGGAAAGAATAATCTATTCTATCAGCACATAAATCTGGAAGCTTGTTTTCTTTAAGTAGAAAATTTACGTCATCAAGGATGTACGCAACATCAAAGTTGTGTTTTTCTAAAATAGCTGGTATTTCTGACTTTTTAACATAGTCCTCGAAAATGTTGTCTTGTAAATCGTGAGTTTTTTCAGAACCAGAATTTAGAACATAATCTATAGAATGTGAAAATGCGGAATGGGAAACATCGTGAATAAGCCCAGCGATTTGTTCCTCAATTCGCGCCCCATATTTTCTAAGAAGCAAACAAACTCCTAGAGAATGTTCAAAACGAGAAAGCCAAGAACCCGGAAAATTGACCTCAGAATATCCATACTGATTTATGTCCTTTAATCTTTGAAATGTCGGAGAATTAATAATTTCTAGCAATACTGGTTCAGAAATTTGAGCTTCCCCATAAACTCTATCTTTAATTTTCATAACCTATAGTTTAGCTTCTATTTTTTGAACTCTTTTTACCAAAGACAAGAAGTCGTCATAATCAACTTTTCTTTTCAAATCACTCTTTATTACAGAAAGATCTTCTTTTACTATTATCATGTCTGATTTTAAAACAGAAACATTTTCCACTAAACTACCTATCATTTCCGTATGTGAATCAAGTTTTTTATTTACAATAATAAAACCCTCCCTAATACCCTTTAGATTTTCCCCATGCATTTCATTAAGAACACCTAGAAAATGTTTCATTTCCTTGTTTGTATCTTTTGCCACTTTTTTCATATCTTGCATTATAAACCACCAAAAATAGTAACGCAAATAAAAGCATCTCTAGAAAAATTCTAAAATCTTTCTAGTATATGCTCCACCACATGATGCATCTTCACACCAACAGACTCGCAGGCTTGCGCAAAATGCGAATGTGATTTTAAATTTGGCATGGATTCAAAGTCTAAGAGATAAATTTTACCCCGAGAGTTTAAAAGAAAATTAGATTTTAAGTAATGTTTAGCGCCAATGTGGTTATGTAAATCTTTCGTTAAAGTAACTAGTTTCTCTTTTTCACTTAGAGATAAATCACCAAAAATATTTATCGGTGGGAAGGTGTACAAATCCTCTCCGCGAAAACCAGCTACAGAATGTACGGAAGCAACTTTCCCAGTAATAAATTCTTCAACTATTGTATTATCTTTACCATTTATCGCATCTACAAGTTCGTTAAAAGTCTTCGCTAACTTAACTTCGTTAAAAGTTTTTATAATCCAAGGCGCGCCAAATTTTGCAAAAACTTCTTTCGCCTCACCCATAGGGCTACGGCCGATGGCTTTTTTAAAAAAAATTGATCGAGGTATTGAAAGACCAATACTTTTTATGTGCTCTCGCAACATTTCTTTGCTGTTTTGGAGCGCGGAAGAAAAAGATTCTTGGCTTACATTTGAAATAGACAGACTATTTAAAATATTTGAAAAACTTGGATGTGTTGTGTTCCAAACAATGTCAACTTTATTTACTAAATCGCTTGGATTTATTGGTATACCATTGTGATGCCAGATATCATCCTGACCAACCAAGATGTCAGAAATTTTATATTTATCTGCTAAATTTTCTACAATATGAGCAATAATAACTCCACCATTATTTAATGAAGATTGGTAATAATCTCCACCGCCACCCCGAAGTATTCCTATTCTTCTTTTATTATTTTTGTCCATATCTTTTAATAAATTCTTCCCGACTTATTTCAGCGCGCTGTCTACCTAATAAAACTTTATCTTCTTCGCTAATGTTAATAACAGTAAAACCAAGTCTTTCAAAAATTCTAGGATGCTCAAAAACAATCCAAGAAAATGCAAGAATAGTTTTTATATTTTCTAATGTAGAATCATTTTGTAATTTTCCTGCCAATATAGCAAATGATTCACGGATTGCTTCAGCGCCTTTCCTTGAGTTTGCTTGCATGTGAATTTCAAGTATACTAGCATCCTTACTATCTATATTGTAATAAGAAAAATCATTTAAAGATATTCCATCTTCTTGTTTAATTGATTCCGTCTGTTGTAATTTCTCCAACTCTTCACGTGTAAAATTTTTCTTAGCAAATGCAAAAACTTCATTAATAACTGAAGTCAACATTTTTTCGTTATCTACAAAATTTCTTGATTTAAGATCTGTAATTAATTCTTCAAACTCTTTTATTTTGTCTTTAAAAACGTAAGCATACATTTCTTTAACTCTGTTTAGAAAAGATCCTTGCAGTTCTGGCGCTTCATTTGTTCTCTGAAATTTTTCCCTTATTTGCCGGTTATAATAGAAATGTGAGAGGATATGATATTCCTCACCTAGTTCATTTTTTAGAAATGTATTATCCATCTCCATATTCTAACAAAAACACCCCGCTTACGCGAGGTGTTTTTATTATTTTTGCTGTTCTTTGTTTTGTTTCGTTCCTTCGGCACGCCGTAGCATTTCTGCGTAGGCGGCTATATAACTTCGGGTCTTTGCCTCATGTCAATCCCGACGCTCTAGCTTTGACACCAGAGATCGAGACCCCGACTTTACGTCGGGGATAGTTTTTAGGACATTCTATTATTGTCCATTGTGTATAGAATTCTAATACACAATATCGACTCAATTAATCCTTCGGCGCGAACGCCTCAGGACATTTTTCAAATTGAATTATTCCACGAGCAGCTTCCGCTACCCGTGCCTTGTTACGACTTAGTCCCTGTTACCAAGCTTACCTTAGGCCCCACTTATGTAGAGACTTCGGGTATTCCCGGCTCCCTTGACTTGACGGGCGGTGAGTACAAGACTTGAGAACGTATTCACCGCAGTTTAGCTGACCTGCGATTACTAGCAATTCCGGCTTCATGGAGTCGAGTTGCAGACTCCAATCCGAACTGGGGCCACTTTTATACGATTAGCTCAGAGTCGCCTCGTCGCTACGCGTTGTAGTGGCCATTGTATTATGTGTGTAGCCCAGGGTATCAAAGGGACATGCTGACCTGGCGTCATCCTCTCCTTCCTCCCTGCCCTCTGGATATTAATTCATACTATTAGAAATCCTCTTCTTTAATCCGGCGATTGTTCCACCATGATGTTTCAAAGAATTTTCTCTAACCAAAGCATCAGTTTTAGAAACATATGCTTCGTAATAAATTAATTTAAAAGGATAGTATAATTTTGTTGATTTTACTCTACCTGAATTATGTTCTTTAAATCTATCTTTCAAATCGCTTGTACTTCCTGTGTACAAGAAATTTTTATTTACAGACTTTAGAACATATACGTAGTACATAAATTATATTAATCCAGAGGGCAGGGCGGTCTCGTGTGACACTTGTAACACACAACGAGGGTTGCGTTCGTTAGCCCACTTAAGGGTACAATTCAAACCACGAACTGACGA
>Ga0155365_116_pt2 | contig 58989 bp, 65 predicted proteins | sample RifCSPhighO2_02_FD_106333 | JGI IMG/M metagenome (GOLD analysis project Ga0155365, IMG submission 106333) | Candidatus Nomurabacteria bacterium RIFCSPHIGHO2_02_FULL_36_29
GATTAATGCGCCACCTAATTTTTGGTTATACAGAAAGATCGTACAGGCAATAACTATTGCAAAAAGCGTATGTTCAGACGGGAATCCATTACTAAAAGAGTGAGGAAATAACGGCACAATATCTTCGGCCATAAAAGGCCTCGGGCTTTCAATGATACGATTTAAAATTTTGCCAGCCACCAACGCGACTACTGCAGATAATATTCCTACGGCTAGCACTCCGTTTTTTATCGGAAGTTCGCTAAAGATCACGAAGCAAAAAGCGATGCCCGCAACTACTAAATAAACATATTCAGCAAAAAAGATAACAATCTGATCAAACATAAATTTACTTAAAAAGTCTAAGCCCGTTCAAAATTACCAGTATTGCCACTCCTGTATCAGCGGCTATGGCGACACCGAGATTTGCCATCCCAAAAATTGCCAAGACCAAAAAGATAAGTTTCGAGCCGACCGCTATGCCGACATTGAATTTCACCGTTCCAAGCGTTCGTTTGCCAAGGCGAATCACATCAGGTATGAGTTCAATACGGTCACTCATAAGAACCATGTCGGCAGTTTCAAGGGCGATATCAGTTCCTTTGCCTCCCATTGCGATTCCTACATCAGAAAGAGCGAGAGCAGGTGCGTCGTTCACTCCGTCGCCGACCATAGCCACAACTCCATACTTGCTTTTTAGCTCTTTTATTTTCTCAACTTTTTCTTCCGGCAAAAGTCCTGCGAAAACATTTTGGATGCCAAGCGATTTTGCTATATACGATGCACTGTGAACATTGTCTCCGGTAAGCATTGCCGGAACTATATTATTTTCCGAGAGTATCTTTACTGTCTTCGCCGAAGTGTCTCGAATGGTATCTGATATACCGATCATTCCCATGACCTTGTCTTTCTCGCTCACGAGCACGACTGTCTTTCCCTCCATTTCTAGCTTCTCAGCGTCCTTAGATATTTCACCAATCGACACGTTGTGGGCGTCCATCATTTTGAGATTGCCTACGCAGTGCTCAAGGTCATCACATATTTTGCAGATTGCTTTTCCTCCTTTGCCGGGAATGTTCTGATACGACTCCATTTGATGTGGAGTGATGCCTTTCTTATTTGCGTATTCAATAATCGCCTCTGCAAGAGGATGCGTCGAGAACGATTCCATTCCTGCTACGTCCTCAAGCAATTCTTTTTCGGTGAACCCATTAAAAACAAAGATGTCTGTTACAACTGGCTTGCCGACAGTAAGAGTTCCAGTCTTGTCGAATGCGATCGCTTTTACTTTACCAAGAAGTTCAAGATACTTTCCTCCCTTGATGAGGATGCCTTTCTTCGATGCACCGCCAAGTGCCGCAGTGACAGTAACCGGAGTCGCAATGACAAGAGCGCAGGGACATGCGATGACAAGAAGCGTAATAGCCCGTTCGAGCCACACAGAAAATTCACCGCCAAGGAAAAGAACCGGTACCGCTACAATAAAGAGCGCAACAATGACAACTCCGGGTGTGTAGTATTTTGCAAAGCTATCGATAAATTCTTCGGCTTGAGTCTTTGATTTTTGGGCACTGGATACTAGTTGCACAATTTTGGAAATGGTCGAGTCTTTACTTGCTTTCGTGACTTTAATCTCGAGATACCCATTGATATTTATTGTTCCTGCATATACTGCGTCTCCCACGATCTTGTCTTTCGGAAGCGATTCTCCTGTGATCGAGGCTTCATTTATGGCACTGGTACCTAAGACGATAGAACCATCGAGAGGAATGAGATCACCAGGCTTTACTATTACGACCGAGTTCAAAGCCACCGAATCAATATCGAGAATAGCTCCATCTTTGAGCGTTGCCTGTTTTGGGTTATTGCTGATGAGTTCCTCAAGAGCCTTGCGAGAACGCTTCTTCCCGAAACTTTCAAACGCCTCTGCGAGGGAAAAGAAGAAGACCACCGCCGATGCCTCACCAAGCTCTCCGAGATACAAGGCACCGATGGACGCGATCACGACCAAGAAATCGATGTTCAAAAATCTCTTTTTAGTTAGTCCCTCAAGTGCTCCTTGTGCGACAAAGATTCCTCCAACGATTATGGAGGTAAGAAAAAGCATGTTTGTGATGCTTTCTGATACGCCGGAATATGAGAGTAGAAAACCGACGATCGTGCCGACACCAGAAATAACAGTCGCAACTGAGCGCCAGTTTGTTGGCTTCTTTTCTTCTGAAACATTTTCTGTTTTACAGCAATCTGATGACATACATTTATTTATCTTTCCAAGACCTCTTTAAGTCTTTCCAGAATCTCTTGTGGATGTCTATGGTGTCATCAAGATGTTTTTTGACCAGATGTTTTACATCTCCTTTAGCTTCTTCCATTATTTCCTCATGGATTCTGATTTCTTCTTTAGCATGATCCTTTAATGCTTGTATTGATTTTTTTAGATTCATATATTTTATTTATTGGCTAATAATAGATGTGCTCGTCGCTGACGATTCTTGTTTAACTTTTTCAACCCTATCGTTTCGAGTCATATACGCATAACCAAGAAGCAAAATCGCCAGTACTATCGTTATAGCAACTTTTTTTGGCTGTATTTTGTCAGAGTGGTCATGCATATATCTTTAATAATTAACGTAGTACTCGATCTTCGCGCTTGCTGTCAGATCGGATACCCACTTCTGCGCTTCCTGCTGGAATTTCTGCTGTTTAAGCTGATCGCTGATCTGCTTTCGGAAGTCCTCCATCTTCACATCTTTCGGAGGAGTGGCTTTTGAGTCTTTGATGTAGGTATCTACCTCTGCATCAGTGATTGCGACTTTGTCAGCAAGCAGTTTTTCCAGTTTCTTTTGAATGGTGATCTGCTCCCGGAGTTTTTCCTCTGTCATGCCTTGCTGGGCAAGTGCGGCCTCAAGTGTTCCACCTTGGCTCGCAACCTGAGCTTTTATCTTCTCAATTTCTGCATCAACTTCCTCTTTTGTCGCAGTTATTTTTTGCTTATTGAGTTCGGTTTCGATGAGCTTCTTGTCTATGATCGCTTCAAGAGCCTGTTTACCACCTTGCTTCTCAAGCTCTTTAATGACTGACCAGCGACTGATCGGACTGCCATTTACTGTTGCCGCTACAAAATGCCCTTTAGCAAAGAATAGAGCGACGATAATAAGAATTACTGCGACCCCAATGGCAATGTAGAGCGGTTTAGGCTTTTTGAATTTTAGATTGACGTAGCTTTTGTTCTCTTGCGGAGCGCTATTAGTTTCTGGTGTTGTATTTTCCATAGATATTTTAATGATTAATTATTAACATTCCGTTCCCAAGCCACCGACACAATTCTCAGTCGGTGCTTTGCCACGCTCCGGACACTTTTCAGAGTAGAGACACGCATCGTCCTTGATCGAAGTAATCTGATCTGCAACCCCGGTCTGATCTCCGTAAGTTATAAGAATCCGGTCCAGATCAGTGAACTCGTAATTATCGAATGCAGTGTTTTCTTTGCCGTTTACGTACATCGAGAGTTTTTTGTCGGCAGTACTGCAATATTGCTTGCCGTTATCTGTTACGAAACACTGGCTGTCGAACTTCATGCCAAGAGTCTCGAAAAAGTATCCGAGTGTTATGCCTTTTCGGTGCTTGTGTGTGATCTCACCATTTCCGTCGTGGAGATGAGCATCCGGATCAAGCGGATTGGTCTCTGACGACTGATATTTTGCCGGCGTGAAGTCGAATTTCTCGCCGTTCAAGTAGACAGCAAAGTCGGCATGTTCATGTACCTTTGCACCGAGTGGCTTTGCTTTCGGTGCTTTGAGTATTTCTGCCTGAATAAGAGTCTTGAAGTCCTCAATACTTCTTGGGTTATCTATCTTCGCTCCATTCAGGTAGAACGACGGCGTGCCGGTGTTGCCGAGTTTCGTGCCGGAACTCACATCACGCTGTACCCGATCTTTGACTGACTGTGATGCAACATCCTGCTTAAACTTAGTGAGATCAAGACCGAGTTTTTCTGCATACGCTTCAAAAACCGCCGGCGTTGGAGCCGGTTTATTTCCCCATTTTTCCTGCTCTGTGAAAAGCAAGTCGTGCATCTCGTCATATTTTCCCTGCTTTGCACTTGCCTCAACAGCTAATGCCGCTGGCAAGCTGTTTTTGTGTCCAGGCAAGGGATAATATCGGCGCACAACCCTAAGGTCATTCGGGAATTCCTGCTCAAGCTGTTTTACGAGCGGAAAGTATGCACCGCACGCTTCACACTCAAAATCGAGATACTCAATGAGCGTGACGGGAGCGTTTGAATTTCCTTTGACGTAATCATCTGCAACAACAGTCGTTAAGCTGTTCTCAACTATTTTCTTTTCTTCTTTTGCCGTCGAACTCCACCAGACGATACCACCGACGACTGCGACAGCCAGAATAATCCAGACTGCTTTCATCATAGAGTTTTTTCTTTGAGCCGATAGTCGTCGATCTTCTTTTTTATTTGGTTCTTCCATAATGTTATGAATTAATTGTTGGTAATTTACACTTCTACTTTGCAAACCAGAGGATTTACAATCTTTTTGGCAGTCATGTAGATTGCCCAGGCAAGCAGTACTGCTCCGATAATTCCAAACTCACTGCCTCCAAGCGGAAGGAATGCCAATACGCCTCCGGCACCGACTAGCGTTAGGCTTGTAAGCAGAAATGAACCGCACGCGGCGCATCCTACTCCCAAGATTCCACTTGCAATGCCTAAGAATCCAGTAGCAACTCCTCCTTGCCCTACTTCTTTGATCCGGCGTTTTAGAAAGTATGTGAGCATTGCGACATACACCCCAAAGAGGATTGCGATCGCAATCGTGTAGAGAGCGGAGAGTAGTGTGAAGTTAGTACTGATTGATCCAATAAGCTGAATAGGCAGATTGACTTTAACTCCGATCGATACAGAGCTGTCGAACAGTATCGTTTTAATCAGTCCAAGATTCGGAAGCCATACCGCAAACAGAAAGACCACCACTGCCACAGCTATTGCGAGCAGAGTAAGGCGAGAATTTCTGAATACATTTTGTAGAGCTTCAAGAATCATGGTTATTTAGATGCGAGATCAATGAGCTGTTTGACTGCAGAGAGTGGCTGTGCGCCGGAGAGCGGATACTTCTTGCCGTCTTTGCCAACTACTATGCTCCATGGCGTGCCGTTGCCTCCGGTTGCCTGTGCATTCTGAACTTCCTCCTCAATGTGAGCATCGTATTTTGTACTTCCTAGACAGGTGTTGAATTTTACCGTGTCTAACCCGACATACTGTGCGATCTTTGGAAGTTCGGCTAGGTCCAGTCCATTGTTCGCCGGAGTGACTTCGTAGAGACGATCAGCATATGACCAGAACTTGTCGTTTCCTCCTTGTTCCTTTGCACATTCAAGTGCAACAGCTTCTTTTCGCGCTTTAGAGTGAAGCTGATCAAGCGGAAAGTGTCGATACACCCATGCGACTTTGCCATCTTTACCGTATTCATCCATGACTTGCTTCATAGTCTCGTGGAATCGCTTACAGAATGGGCATTCAGTATCGGAGTATTCGACTATTTTTACCGGTGCATCCGGGTTGCCTCGAATGTGATCGGAAGATGAGATTGGCGTCATCTTTTCAAGATCGCCTGTTTGCTGTGCCACCTGCTGTTGTGGCTGGGTTGCTGTACCGGCCGTCGGTGCTTTGCCACCGCTGTAGATTACTGCGCCGGCAATGAGTGCTCCAGCAATAACTACAGCTATGGGCATTGCCAGCGTGTTTTTTTGAATTGGTTGTGTGTTTTCTTCCATAGCGACATAAAATTAAATTAATAAAGCCAGCACAAAAAGTGCCGAGCTGGGAGAGAACGGACGTTAAAAAATCTTCGGGTTAAGTATTCCGCTAGAAAAAGCTTCTTTTAGAGGATCAAATATCTGACGTTTTCTTAAGTAAAAAGGACTTATGTATACCTCTGGCCAAGGTTGATCATGTAGAGAAAATTTCTTAAAAAATCTTAACCCAAACAGTGCCAACAAAGCCAAGAGTATGGAGAGCAAAGAGGAAAGAGCGTCTTTTGCAGGAAGTGTAGTAAACATACTTTGCCACTCCTGAATATGCTCCATCGGGTTCATTTTGCAGATAGACATTGAGTGACCTCCGAATGGACAATTGACCATTGGGCTATTCATATCCATCCCCATCATTCCAAATCCGGAAAATCCAAAAAGAAGCACTGCGGAAAATGCCAGTACAACGGTGAGTTTTATTATCTTCTGGATTTTTGCAGTTGCTTTCATGTTATTTCTTTTTGTAAATCTTTATCAGGCATAAATTATTTCTTCTTTTTCTTTACGTTGCTGGTCTCCTCAAGAAAAGCGTTAAGATCAGATTGTTTGATCCTCCAGACTCCCAGCTTGGATGCCTTCAATCTACCTGATTCAATGTACCGGGTAACCGTGCGAGTATGCACTCGCAATATCTTGGCGATTTCCTCAATGGTTAAAAGTTTTTCGATGTCTTCCATAAAATAAAACTGACCTTTTAGTCTTGATAGCATTTTATCCCTTTCCAAGTTCATTGTCAAAATCGCCGTCTTTTGTCATAATGGTTTTGAGAGTAAAAATGAGTATGAAAATGAAAAAGGCCACTTTGGCCAAGAAATACAAATTCAATATCCGAGAATCCGTTGCCATAGCTCGCACCTATCCGCACTTAATCGGTACGACCGAAAAGATACTGCGATCCTCTATGAAAGCGGCCGGCATTGCAGGTGGCGACAAGATCATTCGGAACAATAAGCCAGCGATCGCCAGTCTGACCAAAGAGATCATCGAGACCAAGCTTGAGGTGAAAAGCATCCGGTCCCTTCTTGAACGCCGGACGAGCAAATTTGAAGGACTGACCGAATACGACCAGCAGTTTATAAAAACATTTGCCCGGGAGGCGGCTATTTCTTTTGCTGAATATTTTGCCCAGAGTGACAAAAAACCAATCATCCCAAAAACGGTCGTTTATTTTTCTGATGACGGTGACTTATACATTGAACCCAAAAAGGATCATTGTTATCCAACGGTCAAAAACAGCCTGCGTCAACGGATAGTCAAAATTCTCATTACAGCAAAAGGTTATGTGCCTCCGGATGATCTGATTAGTGCCGTCGAAGGTACGCGAAAATCGGTGGAGTTTGCTATTAACAGAATCAACTCGCTGTCGAAATTTCACTTAAATGATATCAAGCTGATCGATAACCGGCGCACGTACGGATATCGCATCAGTCCTACAATAATGATCAAGCAAGGATAGTTTTTGCTCACCCTTCGCTCGTCCTGTTAATAAGTCTTTTCCAACAGCCATGAAATATGGCTTTTTTGTTGTGAAATTTTTCAAACGCAGGATGTAAGAAGCCCCATGCCACTCGCTACGATATATGCATGTTAAGCGTCGAGCGAGTAAAAGAATTGGTGAATGATCCCAAACTCTCTGATAAGGAAATTGAGGAAATCAGAGACGGCTTTTTTATGCTGGCCGAAGTCATCTTTGAACAGTGGCAGGCAGAAAGAATAAAAGCCAAGAAAGAAAAAGAAGCGAAAGATAATCAAAATGAACATGAAAAACCAACCGAACAACAGCAATAACTTTACTACAAGCGACTTCTACGCGGCCGCTTTTCTTGTGGCAAAGGGATATAAATTGCTAGGCATAGACAAAGCCGACTCGCGCCGGTTTCATTTTATTTTTACCGATGAGCCATATCGCCCTCAGTTGGTAAGTGCCTTCTTCGCTGGCTTGGTTGAGGTAAACGCTAAAGCATTCGTCACGGCGATCAAAGAGTTGAAGTCGCTCATGTATAACGATGCCATGAGTTAAAGCCGGTCCAACATGGAATATGAATATGGAAAATCTACTATTTGAAATAGACAATAACGATTACGTAAAGCTTCCTCGAAGCATAAAGACCGCCCTTGTGGACGGGTATTTGCGGTTTGAGGAGTATTCGGTACTCGTCTGGCTTTGGATTAATGCCAATCCCAAAAATGGCAAAGCTCATGTGAGTTATGCTGGGTTATCAAAGGACTTTAAGGAAAAGTACTCCAAGAATCATATCAACAGGCTGATGCTGAACCTTAAGCGGAAGAAGTGGGTATGGTTTCCTGTACAGCAAGGTCGCAGAAGTTCATTCCATGTGAATATTGCCAGTTATCCCTTATCTAACGGCACATTTACAGACCTTGAACGCTGTCGCAAGCAGAAGTCCGGCAGAAGTGAGGACGATACTGATGAGCATTTAGTCGCAGAAGCACCGACAGAAGTTGACGCTGTTTTGCAGAAGTTAGAAAGCGAGAAAAGTGCTTTGGTAGAACGGTTTTCTTTCAATTCAAAAAGTTCGTTCGGCAGAAGTTCTAAGAACGATAACGAGAAAGAAAATAAAAACAATCGATCGACTCGTCGCCCCGTAAGAAGTTTCAGTCCAAGAACCTTTGAGGAGGAGAGATGCTTGGAAATCGCACGATACCTCGAGGAAGCCGATATGAGCTTTATGCTTTCAGCTCTTAAGAAATACGGACTTACCCGATTGGAACATGCCTATGAAAAGTTAAAGCAAACACCCTCCGGAACGATTCAAAACAAAGGTGCATATTTTAACTCTCTTCTCTCGGTAGCCGGTGTGAGTGGCTAAATTCAGAGAAAAGCAAGCATTATCAACGAAAACGTCAAAAAAGAGCTACCACCAATTAACACTAACTAACACTAAAATGAGAAAAATAAACCCCGTAAAACCCGATAAAACCCAACATTTAAGGCAAAGTCCCATTACCACAAACGATACTAAATGATACCCATTATGAAAAAACGAATAGACATAAAAAACCAAAAATACCAGAAAGCCATCCATCTCAAATACGAGGGATTTTCGTATCCAGAAATCGCCAAGCTTCTCAAGGTCTCGGAGATCACGGTAAAGAGATGGTTCAGACCTGACGGCTTACTCAAAGACGAATATGATGCGTACGAAAAAGAAACTAATGCCATGACCGACTCGGTGGTCGATACGATCCTTAAAACAAAAGTCGAGGTGGCCGCAAAAATGTTGGTCGCCCTCATGGGAAGCAAGAAGAATGCTATGAAATTCCGAGCGGCCAAAACTATCCTTGATTACTGCTTCGGCAAGACCGGTGTGAACAAAGAACAGGAATATGAGGATAATGGCACCGGACAGTATCTCGAGCTCGAAAAGATACTGGAGAAAATAAGGCGGAAGAGCGATAATAAATAACTGTGGGCAACTACCGCTTAGCAGATCAACGAAATTAGTATAGGGTGTGGTTGCAAGCCAGGTCTCTCAAAATTATGAAAGCAGTAATATATACAAGAGTATCAAGCGATGAACAAGTAAAAGGAACCTCCTTGGAACATCAAGAGGAACTTTGCCAAAAATACTGCAAAGAGAAAGGTCTTGAGATCGTCTCTGTTTTCGAAGAACAAGGTGAGAGCGCAAAAGACCTAAGTCTCAATAACAGAAAGAAATTTCTCGAAGCTCTTGAGTTTTGTCGTAAGAATAAAGATAAGGTCCAAGCCTTTGTTGTTTTGCGTGTAGATCGGTTTGCGAGAAATGCCGATGACCACTTCGCCATAAGAAAAATCCTCGCAACCTACGGCGTTACTCTCCATTCCGTCACCGAGCCAATCGGCAATGAACCGGTGGCCAAACTCCTTGAGACATTTCTTGCCGGTATCGCCGAGTTTGATAACGCTATCCGAAAACAACGCTGTAGCGATGGAATGATGGCACGAATCAACCAAGGCATATTCCCGTGGAAGCCACCGATTGGATATAAGTGTGCCAACTTTAAAAAGCGTGGTGAGAAAAAGACTCAACCCGATCCGCCACATGAGCAGATATTCCCAATCATTCAACGAGGATTAAGAGAATATGGTATGGGACTGCACTCCCAAGTAGAACTAGCCCGCAAGCTGGATGAGTGGGGTTTAAAAGATATCACCGGTAAGAAAAGTACTCCCCAGCTGATAGACAGACTCTTTAGCAAACACCTAAAGTTTTATGCTGGCATAATTGCCAATCCGTGGACTGGTAAAGACGTGGATGGGCAACATAAGCCCATGATTACGAAAGAAGAAATGTATCAGGTTCTTCTTATCCGATCCGGTAAAAAGAGGCCGATGATGAAATACAACAAATATAATCCAACCTTTCCTCTTAGAAGAACGGTCATGTGTGGAGTTTGCTCGAGGGCACTTACCGGAAGCTCGCCTCGAGGTAATGGTGGCCGATATTCCTACTACCACTGCCTAAATAAAGAATGTGCCGTATTTGGCAAAGGCATACCAAAGCTCGAACTTGAAAAAGAGTTCTTAGCTCATCTGGAACGGATAACACCAAAAGAAAATTGGCTACAGATATTTAAAGAAAGTGTACTCGATGCATGGAAAGAGAAGGGTAAGAAGTTTGAGCTTGAAGCCGAGAAATGGACAAAGCAACTAGAACTCATTGAGGCGAAGAAAAAACGCATCTACGAAATGCGAGAGGACGGTTCCTATACCAAAGAGGAATTTGTTGAGCGCAAGGAAGAAATGGAGAACGAATTTGCCACTACCAAGATTTCCCTAAGCGAAGCAAGGATCGAACAATTTGATATCGAGGCCGCGTTAATTTATGCCACCAAGTTTATAACCGACCTTGGACGCCAGTGGTTTGACCTTGTGCCACACTTACAGCCGAAGTTCCAAAAGCTGGTATTCCCCGAGGGAATACCATATGAGCGTGGTAAAGGATTTGGAACCACGAAATTAGGACTAATTTACGAACTTAATCAGCACTTTGCTGACAAAAAATCATCTATGGTGGACCGTACAGGACTCGAACCTGCCACCCCCTCATTGCAAATGAGGTGCTCTACCAGATGAGCTAACGGCCCTTAATGTAGGTGTTTTTTATTATAAAAATAATAAAAAACACCTACATAATTATTCTACACTTTTTTTATTTTTAATCAAACTGAAATTGAGACGATGTTTGAATGGCGATATATACCATCCCAGACCAAGAACCATAGGTAAAAGGCGCTGTAGGGGAGTAGATGACATTGCCATTTGCTATCTCGGTGTAATATTTGTTCTTCAACTCTGTGCTTATTTGCATCGTGTCTATTATACTAGAATTTGAATTTGTTATCTTTAACATAGCGCCACTTATCAATCCTTGATTAATGTAGCGTAATGCTTTGACGGTAGAAACTGCATTTACGCCAAAATCTTCCTCAAATATCGTGGCTTCATCGAGTGATGCTTCAAGTCCAAAGATGTAAGTGAACTCTTTCATATTTTTGTTGGAAATTGCTCCAAATCTCGAATGGTAGCGCACATATGATGACGCATCGATAGATAATCCTTTCCATAAGAAAGAGTATGGCGTGTTGGAGACTTTGGTGACTTCCAAAGAGTTTGAAATAACGGCTCTGCTCGCCATATCGGTGAAAGCTCCACCGGTGAATTCTGCTAGACGTTCGTGACTAGCTTCTAACTTGTCTAAATAGTTCAATGCTGTTCGGTATAGCTTTTGGTCTTTGACGGCGCTTGTGGTTACAGTATCTGCGCTAGGACGAAGCTCTGGATTTTAGATGATGTTCACCACTATCATTAAAGGGAAACATTCAAAAATATTAAAGAGATCACATATTTTTCTATGGTATGATTTAAAAATGTTGCACGCGTTATCATTTACCTTCGGTACATACAAAGTTGATGTCGCTCGTTCAATCATCACTTTTACCTATCATGTGGAATTTAAATACGGGATAACAAAGACTTTTAACGACCGACTCTATTTTGAAGATATAACGCCAGAACTTTGGGAAAAAATTCCGAAGTCGGTATTGGAGCCAACGCTTCAGGCACTTCTTCTTATGATTGGCATTAATTATTGGTGTGTTTTTCCAACAAACAACATTCACATCAAAGGGTTTACACTAACGCGCGCGCAGGCAAGTTTCTGGGACTCACTCTATTTAAATGGACTCGGAGAATTTTTCTACAATATGCAGATAGATTTTCATAATCTCATCGCATTTCCGTACGATATTTCTATAAGAGAGCCTACGCCCGCGCGATTCGAACGCCCCATTCGGGCGCTTCTTTTAAACGGCGCAGGCAAAGACTCCATTCTCTCTGCGGAAATGTTGAAAGCATCAGGTACACTGTTCGACTTTTTTACTTTTGCTCCAACATCTGCGCACGAGCGCATTGCTAAGCTTGTTGGGGCAAAAAATATTAGAGTTAATCGTCGCCGTGATCCATGGTTGAATGTAATCGCGACGCACTTCGGAGTGTCGAGCGCGTACCCGTCGGTTTCTACCTTCACGTTCATCGCTACATTGCTCGCGGAACTTCTAGGCTACAATTCTATTATCTTTTCCAACGAGCGCAGCGCTGATTTTGGCAATCTCACCTACCTTGGCTTAGAGGTCAATCATCAATGGTGCAAATCGTCAGAAGCAGAAAAGATGATCAATGATTATATACAGCGCTATATAACACCCGACATTTCAACTAGTTCACTCTTGCGGGAATACAGCGAACTTGAGATTGTACAACGCTTCGTGCATTATTCGCAATACCTTCACCATGTTACAAGTTGCAACAACTATTTTTGGTTAACACGTATTGAACAGTTAATTTCACCCACTAACTACTGGTGTAAGCAATGCCCTAAATGTGTGTTCCTCTTTGCGTGCTTCTCGGCATTTTTACCGAAAAAAGAAGTAGTCAATATTTTCGGCGCTGATCTCTACGCAAAAAAGCGCCTACTATCGCTCTTTAAGCGCATCCTTGGCATCGAAGGGTTCAAGCCACTTGATTGTGTCGGTGAGCCCGAAGAGATGGTTCTCGCTATGCATTATGCGACACAACGCAAGGAATATGCCGGTGAGCTGGCAATACAGCTTTTTGAAAAACATTTTCCACCAAGCTACGATTTTAATGAGATCAAAGGAAGAGTTTTCACTCATTAGTAGTGGCATGTTTTGTAATGTATCGTGGTATTTCTATTTGACTAAAAAGTGAAAATTTCTTTCTGGATTCAAGCTTTTTACAGACTCCGAATTTTGGACGATATTCGTATGGCTATTATGGAAGGAAACAGCTTAATCAATTAAATCTTTAGCTTTCAAGTCATCAAAAAGGAGGTGATCTACAGGAGAGGTCAGTTCTTTTTTTGAATAATCAAACCAATCTATTTTTTCAATTTCTGTACTCGGAAACAACTCTCCAGAGTATTTTGCTTGATAACAAGTCATCTTGACGACAGTGCCCTCTGGTTTGCCGTGTGCTTGTGCTTCAAAAGTTCCATAGTGAATTATAGTAGATGAATCAATATCGACATTTAATTCTTCCTTCACTTCTCTAATTAGAGTCTGTTCATCGGTTTCTCCAGCATCACGCTTACCACCGGGTATATACCAAGTATCTCTGCCGCTACTTTTTGTCTCCAAAACCTTTCTGTCTTTTAGTTCAACTAAGGCTAACGTATCTATATATGTTTTTTTCATAGCGAAATTATATCATAAGTTCGAATCTCTAGAGAAGATAGAAAAAATAAATATTGTAAAATTTTGGACTTCATACTGACTGGCTCCCGTACTGGGACGCCGTTGGATTAGAATTATTAACAACTTAAAGTTAAACAGATCTAAATTAGGGCTTTATTTGTATAGTAACATATGTTACTATACGTAATATGAAGAAAAATATGTATTCGACAGCAGAAGTTGCCGATATTCTACACTTAAGTAGAATTGAGGTTTTTAGAAAAATAAAAGCTGGTAAAATAAAAGCTCAAAAAATCGGGCGTAATTATGTTATTCCTTTTGAATCTATTGAGGAAATTTTAGGAGAAACAATAGGTATTCATAAAAAAGAAGAAATAGAGAGAGTTATTGACAAAGCATTGAAAGATTACGGTGAGGCGTTTAAAAAATTAAGTAAAGAATAATGAGAACAAAAAGAATAACAGTAAGGGAAGTAGAGTATGTTGCTTTCTCATTCGCTCAAAAACTAATGACCTACGATGAACCAATTCCAGAATTTGGAACTAGGTTTCAAAATATATTGGAGAGTTGTATTGACACACCATTTATGCAATTTAATAGAAAAGATTTATACAGAGGACTAGTTGGAAAAGCTAGCGCCTTATTCTACTTTCTTATTAAAAACCATCCATTTCAAAATGGAAACAAAAGAATCGCCGTAATGACTGTATTATATCTTTTCCATAAAAATGGAAAGTGGATTAAAATGAATAATGAAGATTTATATAATTTTGCCAAAGGTATCGCTAGAAGTAAACCTACTTCTAGCGAGAAAATTATTATACAAATTCAAAGAACACTTAAAAAATATACCATTGACTTAAAAGATACATAAATTAGGGGAAAGACATTTCGGACATAGAATTTTATATTCTTTTTTATTTTCATCTTTCGCTCGCCCAGCCCCGCCACTCTCGGGGCTGGGCTTCGCTCCGCGACGGCTACGCCGTCGCTTTGGCGGGAAATGAAGCGGATTTTAATGCTTTCGGGGGAATTCAATTTTTCTTTTTAAGAATTAGCAATATAAAATAAATAATAATATAATAAATTTATATGTTGGAGCAATTACCGAATATATTAATATGGGCGACTATTTGGATTGTATCTTGGGGAATTTTTTTTTGGTTCGTACATAAAAAGAATGTTGATTATATAAAATATTTTGTTTTGACTGCTGCATACTTTTTATGTGTTGCAATAATTACTTCTTTGGTTTTTAGAGACCACATCGCTAGAGCCCTACAAAATTTTACAGCTATACCCTTAATCGTTCTTGGACTTGTAATTCTGGTGCATATTATTTTGTATATTTATCTTCCTAAATATCTTCAGGAACCAAAAGATTATTTTGAAAAATATCCCAAAAGACAGTATTTGAAAATTGATCGAAGGCGTTTGTTATCAAAATCAATAGATATTTTATCTCAGCAAGTATTTGTTGTTCTACTTGTGATATTTTTACAAGATGCTGGTCTAGCTCTCAATCAAATAATAATTGCCTTTGCAGTCATTTTTGGTCTTGTTCACACGCCGTTAATTTTAGTTGAGCGTGGGACATGGCCATCTTGGTACTTTACTGTATTTTCTATTTTATCCGCTATTATTTTCCCTATCTTAATTATCAAAGTTCAATATGGTTTTGTATATAGCTATATTGTTCATTGGGTGTTTTATACATTCACCGCTATTGGTTTTTGGATTGTTTACGCAAAGCGTAAAGAAAATAAAAATTATGATTTTCCAAAAGCTTAAATTTTTTTAAGAATTAACAATATAAATTTATGAACATCAAAAATTGCGCTATTTATACTCGTGTCTCAACCGATAACCAAGCGGAAGCATAACTTACGAACGATAAAATGGGAAGAGGTGTTTCCGCATTTCTTTCTGTTTCTTTGCAACAAATCAAGCAACTACTCATTATTATTTAATTAGGGGCTACACTTACAAGTTAAACTTATGATTAAAAAGCAGGCATGGAAAAAGTAGAACAAAAAAACCACTTTGACTCAAATACCGTTTATTTAAATAATTCCATAAAAGAAGCAAGGACAAGACCAAGTATATTTGTGGTTGGTATTCGCGAGTGGGGTTGCAATTCAGGAGGAGGTTGCAAATTTTCACCTGATGGTATTTGGTAACTTCCCTCATTAGGCATCAATGTGTCTGAAGTTGGTGGAGTCATTTCCCATGGTGTACGAAATTCTTCCATTGGTTGCTGAAACTGATGTTGGTATTGTTGATTATATTCTTGCTGATATTGCAGATCGTATTTTTGATTCAAATCTTTCGGTGGTAGAAATTCCCCGTCTTTAAATTTCATCATTTGGTTTCTCTCAATATTTTCACCACCATTTGCTCCTTCTTCCTTGTTACTTTCTCTTTTTAATTCACCTCTATCATCGATATCTATATTCATTTCTCTTTGCGGTGGAGAAAATTTCTGACATTCCTCCATATGATCTTTACAGTAAGTCATACACTCGTCTGGTCCCTTGCACCCTCCTGGACCGCTAAAATCCTCTCTGTCTCCTCGGCTTTCTGTATTTTCTTTATCCCTTTGTTCGCCGGCATTAAAATCACCACCCATTTGAGTCATAAAACCTTCAAAGCATGTATGCATTTTTTCTCCCATTGCTTCTCCGCCAAAAAACTCTCCGGACTGCATTTTCTCCAATCCTCCCGGACCAAGCGCTTCTTCGAGACACGCGATTACCTCGGGTGGAGCGTCTTCAAAAACTTTTTCTATTTGTTTTCGACCTTCTTCCATACGACGCAGATCATCTTCTTTTAAAACTCCGTTTTCTTTGGCCCATTCGAAACATACTTGCTGGTTGCCGGCTTGTTCACAAAAAGCTTGGCATTGTCGGCCCTTACACCCTCCCGGACCCCGTCCGCCTGCTTTTTTAAAAGCTTCAATGTGTTTTCTTTCTTCTTCATGTATCATGCCGTGTTTTTCGGCAAATGAAATACATTCGTCAAAGTGTTCATCTGACTCACAGTAAGCTTCGCATTCGTCTTTGGACTTACATCCACCGGGAGTTTCTCCACTCTTCATTAATGGCATAAATTTTTTTGCTTGTTCAAGTTCTTCTGGAGGTAAGAACCCGCTTTCTTCGGCAAAGGCTAGACATTCTTCCATGTGATCTGGATTTTGACAATAATTCTCGCAGGCATTTTTATTACGACAATCACCCGGCATTTTTTTACCACTTTGTATTATGGCGCGCACTTTTTTGGCTTCTTCTAAATCCTTGCCTTTCATTAAGCCATTCTCTTCTGCAAAAGCAACACATGTTTCAATATTGGCTACGTCGTCACAATAATTTTCGCAAGAAGCTTTAGAATTACACCCCCCTGGCCCACCCTTAACCCCGAGCACTTTTTCTGAAATACGAATTTCTTCCTCTGGTAGAAGCTGGTATTTTTTGGCGAAAGCCAAACACTGCGTTGCATTTTCATCAAGTTCGCAATAGGCGAAACACTCCGCCTTGTCGCTACATCCACCGAGTTCCATCACAGGAAAAACAATTTCCGACGCTTCATTCTGAGCTAACACAAAAGAAACAGAAAATATTCCCAAAGAGATAAGTAAAATTGTAAAAAGTTTCTGTTTCATTCAAAAGGATTTTTTGTTTTAAAGGGATTAATTTTTTCTGTTGGACTAAGATCCGGCACATTCTTTACCGGGTTTGTCTCTACCTGCACTTTAGGTGGCTGACTTAACACTTCTACTGCTTCTTCGATAGTTTTCACACTAGTATCTTTTTCTTCGATATCTCTTCCTATAAAATACCAATAAAACCCCACAGTAATTATAATAATTGCTGTAATCACTCCGACTAAAACATTTTTATTTATACTATTTGTATTGTCCACTAGATTTAAGTATACACCTAAGTTAATTGTCAAACAATATATTGTATAGATACTCACCCGTCAATTAAATCTAGGGTTAAACAACCAGGAATGCTGGTTGACTCTTCGTAAAGTGATTGATCGCCGACGTATTCTTCCCAGGATTTAAAAAGAGAAACAATCTTCTTTTCTGTTTCTTGCTTGATGCTCGGATCAAGATAAAGAAACGGGCAAACATGTTGCGGAGCGCTTCCTCCCTTCAAAATCCCGATTTCTACAGCGCCGAATCCAGCAGGCGCTCCTCGATCAAAATTGCTTACCTCTCCGAGAATTTGACCCGCTTTTACTTTATCACCGACTTTAACCCTAGGATTCAGTATGTGCTCTGTTTCATAAATCCATTTTTCTAATTTACCGTTGGCAGTTACTTGAATAGAATAATCACCACTCCAGAGGGTAGGCATACTAACTACTACTCCGTCTACTAAAGAATGTACCGGAGTGCCTAGAGGCAGAATGAAAGTAGGTTGCGGGTTATATTTATCAGGGGACGCGCTACTCGAGGGTATAAAAAAACCATAAGGCATAAATAAGCGATTAAAAGATAATTTTTGTTTTGTAAAAACAAAATCGCCTGCTGTATTTGACCCCGGATCATAATAACCCAAATTTACGCCAATACTTTTGAGAAGTAATGGTGGGACATCGTTGATATTTTCCTGAACAACTAGAACTGGAGGTTGAGCTGGTGGATTATTTTTAATTGTGACAGAAGAAGTGGATTCGGGTTTTACGATTTCTAGTTTTTTGATTTTCGATGTATTTGCAATTCTAGTTTCAGAAGCTGGCAATTGATCAGTTTTATCTAAGATTATATCTGCGTCAGGTATTCCAATAGATGGATCCTTTTTGAAGGAATAATAGACAAGACTGAGCAATATGGTAACTGCTACTACTATGTTTACCACATAGAAATTCAAAAAACCTTTTTTATTCATAAAATTATTTTACCATAGATTACCCTGACTGGCTCGCTTGGAAGTATAGCTTACGAACGATAAAATGGGAGGTGTTTCCGCATTTCCTTCTGTTTCTTTGCAACAAATTCGTAAATTAGTTTCCATTGTTAAAAATGATTAATAGTTATTCTTTTACCCCCACCCCTAAAAGTATATTATACCTCCCAAACTTTATCACCGGGAGCAAAATCAACCTGGTATTCTGGAATACCTAATTTAAGACCGTATTTTTTAGCATCTTTATAAAGTATAGGGTTTTTCAAATCCACTTTAAATATTTTCCCTTGATAAACTATAAAATGGTAATGTTTATTTTTAAAATCAGCATACCAATTGTGTTTTTTGTCTAAGTTTTGACTTAATTGTTCAGCAATTTTATCTGCATTTTCTTCTTTAATTTCAACAGTATGTAAAGTCCATTGTTTTTCCCAAGGTGTTTTATGTTTTTCTTTGATAGGTTCTATATTAGTTTTTAAGATTTTTATACCTTTCAGAATATCTTTATTTTCTAAACTTTCTTCTATTACTACACCTCTATAGTAGAACTTTTGAAACTTAACCATATCAATATTGGAAAATACTCTAGGTATTGAAGACTCTTTTATCATTCCAAGTGAAGGACTTGAACCAAATCCTATATATTCAAGACTTTTCTTTTTTGCCTTACAAACATATTTAATAGCTGGAATAAGGTCAGTGTCTGAACTTATCACAATTGCTGTATCGTATAGATTGTCTGTTGCGCCTATTACTAAATCTACTGCTAGTTTTATATCTACACCCTTCTCTCTAATATTACCATCATCATACATTATTCTTCCGTGTTTTACTTCAAATCCTTCTGCTTTTAAGCTATTCAAAAATGTCTGCTGATTTTTTACCATCTTTTCTGCTTTTTCTGAACCATCAACATTTCTCACTATTCCTATGTAGTATCTTTTTGATACCAATACTCTTTCTCCAACTAGATGTTCTATAAAAGCAGAATAATCAATCCTTGCCAATTTTTCTGGTATTCCTAAATCTTTCAATCTTCTGTAGGTATTACCCCCATCAATATATACAGCGACCCTTTCTTTTTTATCCATAATGCGAGTTTAGCATATTATTTAGACCATAACAAAAACCGCCTCTGTCCTTGCGGACAGAGGCGGTGGTGTTAGTTAGCCCATTATATACCTGTATTACAAAAAAATCAATAGACTGTGGAAAACTAAAATTAGCTATATTTAAGCAGTGGATAAGTTCATTTTTTCAAGAAAACCTTTTGACATAAGTTTAAGGGTTTTTTTATCTAAATTTTGTAAATTTTCCCATAGCTGAAATGTTTTGTAATTTTTATCCATTTCAATAATTTTCCATTCATTTGGCTCAATTTCTACAAAATCATCATCTTCGGGTGTATATTCTTTATTCATTACCAAAAACGGGAAATAAAAATCTTTATGCCCATCCAAATATTGCAAAATTTTTATAGCCAATTCTCTACTTATATCCATATATGATTTTTGATCAAATACAAATAAAAGTCAACTATCGAAGTTTGTATTTACCTTGTCCAACGAAATCAAGATACTGTTTATCACGTGGGAATTGTAATTGCTGGCGGATTTTGTCTTTAATATGTTTATTTTCCGGATGAATAACTTTTAAATCAGGTTCAAAATTATAAACATCTTGCAGATAAAATTCCTTTTTATTCAAAGAATCAATACAATTCATAATATCCAAAATCCAACCTTTTGCATCTGCTTTCTTAACTTCTTTGAGAAAAATTGTTTTCTGCCATTTGTCTAAAACTTGTTTTTTTGAAATTTCTTTTCCGTCTTCAATATAAAATATCTGACCTGCTTTCGGTATCTTTGAAAACAAAATATTAGAACCAACCCAACCTGCTCTGCGTGCAGTTTTTTAAAGTGGTTTCCTTTTTTCAATAATTTCAGAAATAAAAAAGTGTTTAGGCACAACAAAAAAGTCATTTACATAAAAAGACTCTAAATAACCCACAAAGAAGAAATTGGGTTTTGTAGTAGAATTTATTCTTTCAATCATTTTTGAATAAGCTCCCGCAGGCACAGTTTTACCAATTTTTCCTTTTTTAGATTTTAACTCAAAATCTTCATTACATTTTTTGCAATAGAAATCAGCAACTGGTTTATTATTTTCATATTCATAAATTTTTACCGCTCCACAATTTGGACAATATATTTGATTTAAAACCCAATCTTCGCTTAAAACACGAATTTTTTGGGAAGCACTTATGTAGTTATCTGTAATATTTTCTGCAAAAGATACATTGATTTTTCGTTCGGCTACTACCATCTTTATATGATAGCAAATTCTCTGCTCGCTTGGAAGTATAACTTACGAACGATTAAATGGGAAGAGGTGTTCTCTTATCCGTCTGTTTCTTTACAACAAATGAGGCAATTACTGGCGATTTTTTAGTAATTATCTTGGACGGGGGCAGGGTTGTCGTGTCTGCGTATAATGTGTATATATCTTTAGGCATCCCCGCACAGATTGGATTTTAACCAAATTATCATGGAAGAAGAAAAAATAAAAGAAAAAAATAAATTACCCAAAACCAATCATAGGGTCTTTAAATACTTTAAAGCTCTTAAACAAGGCAAGACAAAAACTGAGGCTTCTATTATAGCTGGTTATCCTGATCCAAACCATACGACAAGAATTGAGAAGACAAAAGGTTTTCAAGTCCTTGAAAGATATTATAAGCATGAGCTATTAAACCAGATTTCTTTACAGGAAATAGCTGAAGTGAATGCTAGGAATATACGACAGGAAAGAGACATTGGAGGGTCTAATACTGCCATCAAGCTGGCTTTGGAGAAAATAGAGCCAGATCAGATAAGAGAAGACGATTTTGATAAGGTAATTGTAGTTTTGAGCAAGTAATGGGTTAAAAAAGGTTAAACTTTCCCACACACAGACCAGAAACAACCTATCTTGTAGATTATTATTAGAGCAATAATGCTTAGTATAAATAAAACTATGTCTGGTAAATAACCCATGACCTTTTCCCATTTTGTAGATTCTACATTGGTTTTACCAAGTAATTGGTCAATGGATTTTCTAGAAGCAATTTCCCAGCTTTTTAATTGATGATTATACAACCATAAGGTTAAGGGGATAAGAAGAACTAGTGTACATATTAAAATACGGACTGTGCTGTCTAGGGGTAGAATTTTTTCATTGAAAGTAGCAATCACAAGAAAAGTAGCTAATATGCCTGTGGTTGTCGGTACTATCCCTAGTCTTGTACCAATAGCCTCTTTTACCATGTTCAAATAGAAGCTTATGATGGGAAATTTTTGATCTTGGGAGAGTTTTTCAAAATCTTCTTTTTCCATATCTAACTATGATACATGTAGTATTCAATAATTCCTATTCCTAGTAGTATCGCTAACCAGTCAATCATTTTTCTTTATCATCCATTTTTACTTTTGAGTTGAGTAAAATAATCAAGGACACCCATGGCATAAAAGGAACCAATGTAGATAAACCAAGTCCCCATGATACAGCCGTTTTCATTTTAAGTTTTAAAGCATACCAAATTGTTAATGCTATTAGTCCGATTTTTGTAATGATTGTAAGTAATTGTGATAATTCTTCAGATAATAGGATATTCCCAGACATTACTCCTATGCGGACAAGAATAGGTGGCACTATAAGAACCACGAACCAAATAATGTATGTCTTTTTATTAGTTTTCATATTTTCTAAGTAAATAAAGAATAAGAACAGCTGAAAAGAAATATATAAAAGTTAGGGTTAGAGAATATTCACAATTACCTCCTAAGCTAAGAATATTATCACAGGCACGACCAATAGAATTGTGACGAAGAAACATTCCGTGAACAGCCCAAACAACAACTCCTATTTCAGCAATTACTAATAAAATCTTGGTATATCTTTTCATATAATTTTATTACTACCAATTACCAAGGAAGTAAATACGCAGTAAATGATGTACACTCATCTACAGTTCGTAAGTCCATACGGTATTTAGAACCAAGTACAAAATAATCTTGCGGTGTTGTTGTACTGGTAAATAAAGGACCCTGATCATGCCAATTAACACCATCATTCGAATAGTGTAAGGCATAAGTAGCTGAAGCTTGATTACTATGAATAGAAATTCTTGAATACTCAGTTGTATCCATTATTTGAGAATATTCGCCCACCCAACCACCACATTTATTAACGAAAAGAGTTACTTTTTTAGCTTGCGGACCCAACTCTTCAAGATTTCCTGAATCACCCTTATCACCTTTTAATCCTTGTGGACCTGTTTCTCCGATTGGACCTCGAGGACCAACATCGCCAGTATCGCCCTTGTCGCCTTTATCACCCTTTATACCAACAACATTCCAAGTTAATAATTGATCATTTTTTTTACAATCAGCTCTCCTGAAACCATCACCAATAACATAAACCAAGCCACTCTTTTTGGCACAGATAGTAATTTCATTACCAGTTGCTTGCGAATAAGACCAAATACCAAGAACCAGAGCGAGACTAAAAATTCCAACACCTATAATCTTCATTTTCATATAATATATTTCAACCTTAATCTAATAATAAAATGGTAGCAAAAAGCCCACCACAGGTAGAGACCGAAGTCTCTCGCACAGGTTTCCCTGTACGGCAGATCGTGCAACCCCATGATGGGTTTTTTATTCACGATCTGACTTTTAACCATACCTTAAACTTTGAAATTCAAGGGTTAGGTCTCTATTAAGTTTTATAATTTAATGCTATCACGGAACTGGCTAAAAATGAAGTTTTTTCGGTTTCAGACCTTGTAAAATCAGTAAAAAAGTGATATTATGTATATCACCTATACAAAAGAGTGATTTTGAATCAACCAATTCTATCCTGCTCCGGGGGTAGGGATCGAACCTACGACCAATCGCTTAACAGGCGATCGCTCTACCACTGAGCTACCCCGGAATATTTATTTTTTAATTTTTCTTTACCATATCCTGATTTCCAATATTTTTCTCTGCTTCTCGCATAAGTTCTATTTGTCCCAGTTTTTTCAAAAAATATCTGAACCCAAGGACGAAAACCTTTTGTAGAAAAAACTTTTCCATTATTATGTTCCAACAATCTTTTTCCTGGGTTTTGGCTCATACCTACATAAATTCTATCGTCCTTTGTGCTTTTAATAGCATAAACAAAAAATTCTTTCATAATTTTATGATATCACAGGCGATCGCTCCCTGCCTGCCGGCAGGCAGGTACCACTGAGCTACCCCGGAATATTATTTATAATACAAACTGAGAGCTGACGTTTCAGTCAGTTTCCCGACCTTGCGTCGGGACTACCCCCGGAATGTATTTTAATTTATAAAGAACCTAGATTATATTAGCAGAAATTATCAAAAAAACAAAATAAAGATGGAAACTTTATGAGTTTATGCTAATATGTTTTTATATGAAGAAAAAAATAAATTTTCAAGAAATCAAATCTTTTTTATTAAAAAACAAGAAAATATCTATTCCTGTTTTTATCGCAATTATTGTTATCGTTTTTTTTGTTTTTCGCGCTTCGGAATCAGATGTTGCGAGTATAGAATCCGTAAAATTCACTGATTTAAAGAAATCTGTGCGCGCGACCGGTCAGGTAGTTTCAGAAACTGACATAAGCCTTTCCTTCAACAAGGCAAGCGTAGTCAGATCTGTAAGAGCAAAGGTAGGGGACAAAGTTAATTCTGGGATGATTCTAGCGACACTTGACCAAGGACAAGCGTTTGCGACGCTAACAGAAGCCAAAGGCAAGTTACTAGGAGCAGAAGCAAAATACAATAAAATTTTAGAAGGGTATTCAAATGAAGAAATAATTTTAGCTGAAGTTGCCTTTAAAAATGCGCAGACAGATTTGGTAAATAAAAAAAATAATCAAATCACAGTCGTAGCGAACGCCTATCAAACATTACTCAATTCATCTATTGCGGCTTTTTCTATTTCCACAGGAGATACTCAAATCGCTCCGACTATTACTGGCACATATGTTCTAGAGAAAGAAGGAGATATAAGAATTTCCACCTATCAAGGGGGCAGTTGGTATTTCGATGGTTTTGGTTTGGTAAATGCTTTTGGAGTTGTGAGTAGTACTACGCCTCAGCCTATTGGAGAATCCGGTTTGTATATACAATTTCCAACCACTTTTACTCAAGGTAACTGGATTATTTCTATTCCAAATAAAAAAGCGACAAATTATTTAACAAATTACAATGCATACAAGAGCGCCATTGAAGACCAGACTATCATCGTCGCAACTGCGCAATCTCTTGTTGACCAAAGACAAGCAGAACTTAACCTTAAAAAAGCAGTTGCTAGAAATACTGATGTGGATATTGCCAAAGCAGAAGTCTTGTCAGCCGAAGGCGCTTTACAATCCGCGCAGTCTTTGTATGAAGATACTATTATCCGCGCTGGGACTTCTGGCACAATCACCAAAGTTGATATAAAATACGGCGAACTTTCTGAGATAGGCAAGCCAGTGATTACTTTAGAGGATGTGGGCAATTTATATATTGAAGCTCTGATTAACGAAGCTAACATCGCTTATTTAAAAATGGGTCAAAGCGTCAGTATTACTTTTGACGCTTTTGGTAAGGATAAGAATTTTACTGGAGTAATAGCTCATATAGACCCATCAGCAGAGACAAATAATGGCGTTGTTAATTATAAAATTAAAGTTTCTTTGAATGAAAAGGATGAAACTATTCGTCCCGGGATGAATGCTAATATTGATATCTTGGCGGGGCAAGTATCTAATGTTTTGGCAATACCATATATTGCTATAAATAAAAAAGACGGGAAATATTTCGTGGATTTTATTACTAATGAAAAAAATAAAAAATACGAAGATAGGGAAGTCCAAATTGGTTTCTTGGGGGACAATAATTTGGTTGAAATAACTTCAGGCTTGAAGGCTGATGATAAAGTAGCTCTTAGAAAAGATTAATGGATGAAAAAATAATAAAAATAGAAAATTCTTTTTCGCAAAATTTTAGCGTTGGATGGTTTTTAGCATGGCGGGACATAAAGCATGCGAACAAGTGGACGACATCTCTTATTGTTTTCGTGATGACTTTAACTTTTCTGAATCTGATAGTTGTTTCTGGTATCTTGATAGGTTTAATCCAAGGTTCCGAAGATGCCGCCAAGAGATATGCCATCGGTGATGTCGTCATATCTCCTTTTTTGAATCGTTCAGCCATCGAACAGACTCCAAGGGTGGAAGAAATTATCAAAACTATTTCAGGATATGAAAAACACACTGTTCGGTATTCTGGTTCAGCGACTGTTTCTTCAAATTATAGAGAAACGATAAAGCCGGGAGACAAGCCTGATAACATAGGAGCAATACTAATGGGTATTGACCCGGCGCAAGAAGAAGAATTTTCTGGTATTTCAAAATTTGTTGTTCGTGGTCAATATTTACAAAACACTGACCAAGACAGCGTCCTAATTGGCAAGAATCTCTTGTATGAATTCACACCGATTGAAGCTCCCGGTTTCCAAACTTTAAAAAATGTAACCATAGGACAGAGAGTAGAAATAACTGTCGGTGGTTATGCTAAAGAGTATTTTATTAAAGGCATAATTATGAGTAAGGTAGATGATTTTGATACTTCGATAGTAGCGCTCGCGAGCGAAGTGCGGAAGCTCACCGGCAGGACGGATTTGAATGCTGGAACAATAGCCATAAAATTGATGCCAGAAGCTGATCCTATTTTAGCGCGAGATTTTCTTTTGAAATCCGGAGTCGGCGCGTACGCTCGAGTCCAGACAGCGGAAGAAGCTTTTCCAAAGTTTTTGAAAGATATCAAGGCGACTTTCGGTATTCTCGGCACCGCTATCTCTAGCATTGGTCTTGTCGTAGCTTCGATTACGATATTTATCGTTATCTTTGTGAATGCTATCACTAGTCGCAGGTATATAGGTATTTTGAAAGGTATTGGCATAAATCAAAAAGCGATACTTTATTCTTATATGTATCAAGCTTGCATTTACGCTTCCTTTGGAATTATTTTCGGAATGATATTGATTTTCTTTTTTATCAAACCTTATTTTTACGCTCATCCGATAAACTTTCCTTTTTCTGACGGTATATTGGTTGCTACGATGCCTTCTTCACTTTTACGAGCTGGAGTTTTACTCATCACGACAATAATCGCGGGATATATTCCAGCGCGCATTGTTATTAAACAAAATACCTTAAGCGCTATTTTAGGAAGATAAAAATATATGTTAGAAATAAAAAATCTTACAAAAATATTCAAGAGTGGAGATGAAAAAATTATTGCAGTTAATAATTTATCTTTTTTTGTTCCGGCTGGTCAATTTTTAACAGTTACCGGCAGATCCGGTTCAGGCAAATCCACTCTTTTATATCAACTCGGACTGCTTGATATGCCGACTTCGGGGCAAGTCTTGATTGATGGTATAGACTTGGTGGCTATTCCTGAAAAAGAACGTACTACGATACGCTTGAATGACCTCGGATATATCTTTCAAGATTATGCTATTCTGCCTTCTCTTTCGGCGTTAGAGAATACTATGCTTCCGCTTTTAATGCAGGGTTATGATTTTGAAAAAGCGAAATTAAAAGCCCAGAAAGCTATCTCTAAAGTCGGTCTTTCTGATCGTGAGAATAATTTACCGAGCCAGCTTTCTGGCGGGCAACAACAGCGTGTTTCTATAGCTCGAGCTATTGCTCATAATCCAAAAATAATTTTCGCAGACGAACCGACAGCCAATTTGGATTCGGAAACTTCCGAGCAGGTGATGCGGGTATTTTTGGAATTAAACAGAGAAGGGCAGACTATAATAATGGTTACTCACGAAGAAGGTTATGCTCATTTGTCACATCGTACTATTACTATGGTTGACGGTTCTATTACCAGCGACATTTTAAATAAAAAAAATATCACTTAACTTTATTAAATTTGTTGTATAATATAAATATGGAGAAATTAAAATTTTTATTGTTTTCAATTCTTACCTTATCATTGATGGGGTTCGCGGGATATTGGGCTGTCGTTACTTTGCAGTCGGGGACTGAACATGTGGCAGATCAAAAAATAAAACAATTAGAGAAAGAAAATAAAGATTTAAAAAGTGAAATAGAAAAATATAAAAACGAACTTAGCGTTTTTCAATCTAAATTAGGAGAATCTATAAATAGCGTGAAAAAAGAGCCAGAACCGGAGCCAAAACCAGAAGCGGTTATCTATAAATATCAAGATATTATTACTGAGCTTCAAAAACTAATAAATGATAATGTTTCTCTAAAACAGAAGTCTAGTGGTTCTAGTGTTGGTATTGTGCAGAAATTCCTAAATATTTATAATAATACTTCAAATAAAGTGGACAATGATTATGGCGCAAGCACAGAGAAAGCTGTGATGGCCTTTCAGAGAAAAGAGGGATTAAATGCGGACGGTGAAGCTGGTCCTAATACTTTTAAAAAAATGATAGATTGGCTAAAAAAACAGAAGTAGTTTTTCCTAATGAACATTATACATAAGTTAGTAAATATGCTATACTGACATCATGGCAAAAAGAAACACTACACTTAGTCCTAGAAATAGATCTAGACATTCTCATAAAACCAAGAAGCGACTTGGAATTAAAAAATTGATGCTAGACAAGAAAGCTCTACGCAAGAAATTTAGATAGTTTTATTTTCTATAAGAAAAAGTGTTTAAAAATAAATTAACACCAGAAGAAGAAAAGGTAATAATAGACAAAGGTACAGAGATGCCTTTTGCGGGGGAGTATTGTAAAAATACTGAAAATGGCTTGTATGTCTGCCGACAGTGCGATGCTCCGCTCTATACTTCCAAACAAAAATTTGAATCTACGTGTGGCTGGCCTTCTTTTGATGATGAAATTTCCGGCGCAGTGCATAAGAGTGTGGATGCCGATGGTATGCGTACTGAGATAACTTGCGCAAAATGTGGCGGGCATCTAGGACATTTATTTACTGGAGAACATTTAACAGAAAAAAATATTAGACACTGCGTGAATTCAATATCAATGAAATTTATTCCGGGAAAATAAAAATATGACAAAAAAAATCGTACTAGCGGGAGGGTGCTTTTGGGGACTGGAAGATTTAATAAGGAAACAGGTGGGTGTGGTAAACACTACCGTCGGCTATACGGGTGGGAGTGTTTTAAACCCGACTTATGAGAATCATGAAGGTCATGCGGAGGCGGTGGAGATAGAATATGATAGCGAAAAAACCTCATACCGAAAATTGCTTGATTTCTTTTTTCAAATTCACAATCCCACTACTTTAAATCAACAGGGTAATGACCGAGGCGCTTCATACCGTTCGGCAATATTCTATGCTAATGAAGAAGAAAAAAAAGAAGCTCTGAATTTTATAGATATTGTGAATAAGTCTCTGCGTTGGAAGGATAGAGTAGTCACGACTTTAGAACCTTTAGAAAAATTCTATCCTGCGGAAGATTATCATCAGGATTATTTAGAGAAAAACCCGGGCGGATATACTTGTCATGCCATATACTTTGATAGTTATTTAAAATAAACGTATGGTATTCACTTTTCGGTTTTTTTTGAATATACATCTATAATATCTTTGAGTGTTTTTCTTGCTATGGGTTCAGTGATTACATTTTCATCTAAATATCTTTGTGCTTCCCTCATGTAAAAATCCCTTATATTGTTTCCTTTTTCATCTTTACATGGCTCCATTATATGTCCACTGATAAATAAAACAATTTGCATATCAGTTGGTTTTTCAGGTCCAGGATTTTTCTCCATAGATGACATAATTTTAATTATATATGATATGATAAATATATACAAATAAATTTATCATGGAATAAATAGAAAGGTAATATAATGGTTATATATTATGAACAGAAAATCTTTACCTAGAAAATCTAAAAAAAATACTGCTTTCGATTCGACAATTTTTCTCGCGTATGATATCCGGGGAATTTATCCAGAGCAGATTAATCCTGAGATAGTTTATAAAATTGCCCAGGCTTATGCCAAGTTTCTAAATCCTAAGACAATAGCTTTAGGTCGCGACGTTAGACTTTCTGGTCCCGAATTATTGGCAGCGGTAAAACAAGGACTGCTTGATCATGGTGTGGATGTAATTGATATTGGTGTAGTTAGTACCGAAATGCTTTATTTTGCGGTTGCTGATTTAGGGTTGGATGGTGGGATTACAATTTCGGCTTCACACAACGTTATGGAATATAACGGACTGAAAATTACCCGAGAAAATGCATTACCCATTTCAGTAAATTCTGGACTTGAGGATATTAAGAGAATTGTTCTTGACAATTATAATTATAACAGTGATGTGAAAGGAATGGAAACCAGTAAGGATATCACCAAAGATTATTTGGAGAAATGTCTATCTTTTGTTGATATTAGCAAAATTAAAAAACTGAAAGTCGTAGCTAATGCTATGTTTGGTCTAGCTCTTCAGAATATTAAAAAAATAAATCTACCAATAGAATTAATCCTCCTAAATGATATTCCAGACGGACATTTTCCAAAAGGTCAACCAAACCCTCTGCTTCCCGAACAACAGATCGAAATAATTGAAACTATAAAAGCAACTCGTCCAGATTTTGGAGTTGCTTGGGACGGCGACGGGGATAGATTTTTTATTTTTGATGAAAAAGGTCGCTTTATCCCGCCGTATTATGTATTGGCATTTCTAACACGATATTTCTGCTCCAAATTTTCTAATGCCAAAGTTGTGCATGATTTGCGGCTGGCTTGGGCTATTGAAGACGAAGCTCGGGCAGTGGGAGCAAAAACTATTCAAAGTAAGGCAGGTTATCCATATGTACGAAAACTCATGCGCGACAACGAAGCCTTAATAGGCTGTGAGACTTCAGGACATATGTTTTTTAAAGATTTTTTTTATACAGATAACGGTCTTATACCATTTTTAATAATGCTGGAGATTGTGTCAGAATTAGGGGAGAAAACTTCAAAACTATTTGATAAATATTTTGAAAATTACCCGATTTCGGGCGAGATCAATATAAAGATTATGGGTCATAACCAAGTTCAACTAATTTTAGAAAGACTAGAGCAACATTTCGTTCAAAATTCTGATATTAGCGTCAATAAAATTGATGGAATAAGTTTTGAGCATCCGAAATGGCGGGCGAACATTAGGGGGTCAAATACAGAGCCATTTGTGCGAATGAACGTAGAAGCAAAAACTCAAGAAATTTTAAAACAAAAAACGGAAGAGCTGCTGGAATTAATAAGAAAGTAAAATTTTGGTATAATTATCTTTGATATATGATTAAAGGATTTACATGTGGAGCGCTCGATTTACTGCATGCGGGACATGTCTTGATGTTGAAAGAGTGCAGGGCTCAGTGCGATTATTTAATCGTGGGTCTTGAAATCGATCCATCAGTAGATAGATCTTGGAAAAAGAAGCCTATTGAAACTCTAGAAGAAAGAAGAATCCGACTAGAGGGTTGTAAATATGTGGATGAAATAATTACATATACTGATGAAGTTGATCTTTATAACCTTTTAAAGAAACTAAATCCCGATGTACGCTTTATGGGCGCGGACTGGAAAGACAAGCCGAATTACTCCAGAGATAAATTGCCTGATATGAAAGTTGTTTATAACAGTCGAGATCACAAATTCAGCAGTAGTAATTTAAGGGAAAGGATAAAAAACCAATAAATAGAAACAGGACGGATTGTTTCTCTGGTTTAAAAATGCTATATTTATTAATATGGATAAAGCTTTTGCGGTACGCACACAAGAGGAAATGCTGGATGTTTTGATGACTCCGGAATCTAGCGGACCGGATGTTCACTATTTTATGATTCGGGGAGGCAGTGAGAAAAAAAATATTACTATCTGGCAAGCCGGATTAGTCGGCGAAGAATATATTAAAACTTACGGGCATTATCATGTTAGTGATTTTATAGAAACTTACACAGTGCTTGCGGGTGAGGGAATAATTCTTTTACAAAATAGAAAAATAAATGAGAAAGGAATTTTAATTGATGACGAGGTGGAAGAGGCGCGGGCGATTTTTGTCAAAGCCGGTAGCGTTGTGCAAATACCTAAAAATGCTGGGCATCTTGCTGTAAACACAGGGGAATCATGGCTGGTAACATCAGACGATAGTCCAGTTAATTTAAATAAAATGAACGAAGCCGCTTGGCCTGTGCATGCGGATTATGAGCCAGTCAGGAAACTCCACGGTTTTGCTTATTATGTCGTGAAAAAAAATGGCAAGCCTTTTTTTATTAAAAACGAAAACTATAAAAATGTTCCCGAAATCATTATAGAAAACGCATAATCCCGTTAGAAGTCGCGATCGCGTTTAATTAATATAAATATGAAAGAAGATATAAATAAAATTAATAGCATAATTTATCAGATGCGAAATACGATCGCGATCTGCTTCTAAACGGGATGAAAATATTTTCCTCCAATATCCATAAAAAAATCCGGCCGCTGAAAATTTTATTTGTTGGAAGCGAGATAGCGCCTTTTATAAAAATCGGAGGATTGGGAGAAGTTTTGCAAGCCTTGCCGAAAGCCCTTTCAGAGCTTGGGCATGATATAAGGACGATGACGCCTAAATATGCGTCAATAGACGAGAAAGAATTTCCTATGACTGTAATTTTAGACGGGCTTTTGGTTCCAAATTCGGATAGCGAAGATCTAATATGTAATGTGAAAAAATATAAAAATGGCGAGAGCCCAGTAAACTATTTTTTAGAAAACCAAGAATATTATGAAAAAAGAGGCAGCGTCTATGGCTATGATGACGACCCTGCTCGTTGGGCGCTACTTGCAAAGGGCACTTTGGAATTTATAAGGCATAAAATGAATGAATGGAAGCCTGATATAATTGTCGCTAACGATTGGCAAGGGGGATTGATACCAAATTATATGAAATGTGAATACAGCAAAGACCCCATAATTTCTAAAATCGCTTCCACTTTTATCATTCACAATATTTATTATCAAGGAATGTTTGACCATAAACATACGAGTGAACTCGACTATGATGATGGACAGTCCCAAGTTCCTTCCATTACTGATCCAAGGCTACTTAAAATAAATTTTATGCGTCGGGGGATTCGTTATGCGGATGTAATAAATACTGTTTCTCCAAATTATGCGCGGGAGATTACTACTCCTCAGTACGGAGAAGGTTTAGACCAACTATTGCAAGAAAGGCGAAGCAGACTTTTTGGAATTCTGAATGGTATAAATTATGAGAATTATAATCCGGAGACAAATCCTTATGTTGAATTCAAATATAACGAGGATAATTTAGACGAACGGATAAAAAATAAAAAAATATTGCAACAAAAATTTAATTTACCAGAAAAAAAAGACGCTTTTTTGGTAAGTATAATCGGCCGTCTGGCGGAACAAAAGGGTATTAATTTGGTAGCTGATACAATCGAGCCTCTGCTTGAGAATTTTGATTTTCAATTCATAATATTAGGAGCGGGAGAATCGCATTTTGCCGATTTTTTTGGCGAGCTTGATAAAAAATACAAAAATGTGGCTACGCATCTTTCTTTTGACAATATTTTACCACATAGTATTTACGCTGGAGCCGATGCTATCCTCATTCCTTCTCGATTTGAGCCATGCGGATTGACCCAGATGGAATCAATGCGCTACGGAGTCGTGCCGATAGTGCGAAAAACTGGAGGACTCGCTGACAGTGTCAAAGATCATACTTCCAGAGAGGATCCAGGTACTGGCTTTGTCTTTGAACACTATGATAAATATGCCTTTTTAGGCACTTTTATGCGCGCTTATGAAATATTCAAATACCCAAAAATTTGGCAAGAAATACAGAAACGCGCAATGAAGGAGAATTTTTCTTGGGAAAAATCAGCCAAGGAATATGAGAAACTTTTTATGCGAGCCCTTAATCAACTTAATTCCTAAAAGTAAATATGATCCCGTTAGAAGCCACGATCACAATTTATAAAATAAAAATTATGAAAATAAATTTAGATAATATTACTAATTTAACTTATCAGATGCAAAACATGATTGCGATCTGCTTCTAAACGGGATGAAATGGGCTAACTTTTTACATTTTTACCAACCAGCTGACCAGCAACCAGATATTTTGGAGGCAATCGTTACGCAAAGCTATCGGCCGATTATCGAGGGTATAAAAAAAAATAAAAACGTTCATCTGACGATAAATATTAACGGCGCGCTTTTTGAATTGTTGAATAAATTTGGGCACAAAGACATAATTGAAGATTTGAAAAATTTAGTAAAAGAAGGCCGTATTGAAATAACAGGATCGGCAAAATATCACCCTCTCTTGCCGCTTCTATCTGAGGAGGAAATAGAAAGACAAATAACATTAAACACAGAAACGCTAAAAAAATTTTTAGGAGATTACACTCCTAACGGATTTTTTTCTCCAGAAATGGCCTACGACGACAGAATCGGAAAGATTATAGAAAAACTTGGCTTTAAATGGCTTATTTTAGATGAAATTTCCTGTGGCGGAGAGGTGGGAGGTGTTGATTACAATCAAATTTATAAACTAAAAGACACTGATTTTAAAGTTTTTTTTCGTAATCGAAGACTTTCTAATTTAATCATGAGCGCAGTCGTTCGATCTCGTGATACTTTATTGGAAGCGATGCAAGACGAACTGAAAAGTGATGATTATATCGTGACTGCTATGGACGCGGAGACTTTTGGGCATCATCGACCAGGACTTGAAAAAATGCTTTTTGAAGTTTTTGACACTCCAGAATTTGAACTTGTAAAAATTTCCGATATTTCAAAATTTTACAAAGAAAAAAAAGAAATTTCTCCTGCCAAGGCTACTTGGGCGTCGAGTAAAGAAGATATAGACAATGGCATTCAATTTCTTTCGTGGAATGACCCAGAGAATATGATTCATGGCTGGCAGTGGAAATTTACAAAACTCGTTTTGAATGAAGTTTATAGTATGAACAAAAATAATGAGCGTTATGAACTTGTGCGCGAGAAAATGGACAAAGCGCTAGCGTCAGATCATTTTTGGTGGGCATCCGCCAAACCCTGGTGGAGCCTAGAGATGATCGAAGATGGGTCATTTAATTTGCTTGACACTTTAAGGCATATTCCTGATGTAAAATTGGAAATCTTGTCTGAAGGAAGGGATTATTATGAGAAAATAATTACAACGGCTTTTAACTGGCAGCGCACTGGCAAAATAAGGATGATGATGCAATCACAAAGAGACATATTAAGGATTCCATTCAAAGACCGTACTTTGGGCCGTCCGGGGGCGGAAAATGTGTATTATGCTTTTCTAGCAATGATGGAAAAGCTAAAAAAAGAAGCAGCAAAACGCGGAGAATACGAGCAAGCAATTCTTTGGCGTGATGCGATTTATAAACTTAAACATAAATTGGATATTTATGACACTATGAATGCTATCGATTTAGTGCGTGTGAAAATTCCCCACGAGGAGGTTGAGAAAACTATTATTGAATATGAAGAGAAATATCGTCGCATGCGTGGCGGGCAACCCGAGCAACGCGGAGGGTAATTGAAGAGAATTTTTATGATACAAGATAAGGAAAACGATTGGTTCACAGAATTTAAAAAAGGCGAAGAATACAAAGCATTCCTAAAAAATCCAGTCGCTTATTTTTGCGCCGAATATGCGCTTGAGTCCACACTCCCAACTTATGCCGGAGGATTAGGTGTGTTGGCTGGAGATTTAGTTAGAGAAGTGGCTTTACAAAAATTTCCATTGATATCAGTGGGGCTTTTTTATAAAAAAGGGCAAAATATATTATCCACTGAAAAAATTTTGCCAAAAAATAAATTAAAACCAGTGCTTGACGAGAGTGGTAAAGAAGTAATTGTTTCTTTACCTATGGAGAATCGGCCGGTTAAGGTCAGAGCATGGCAATGGGAAGACGGTGGGGCGAGGGTTTATTTGCTGGATACTGATATCCCGGAAAATCGCGCAGAGGATAGAAAAATTACTGAACAGCTTTACAACGAAGATAGAGATATGCGCCTTAGACAAGAAATTCTTTTAGGTATTGCTGGGTTTCGTCTGCTCGCGCAATTAGGTTATCATCCTTCGGTTTATCACTTAAACGAAGGACATTCCGCTTTTTTAGCTCTTGAACTTATTAAACACGAAATGGAACATCAGCAAGTTGACTTTAAAGAGGCCTGCGAATATGCAAAAAAACATATTGTTTTTACCAACCACACCCTCCTTATGTCCGGGCAAGAAAGATTTTCTTCAGATAAAGTGAAGCTCTTTATAGATCCCTGCGCTAAGGAAATATGTCTTAATCAGAATGAAATCGCCGAACTTGGCACTTTAGAAAATAATCCAGATACTTTTTCTATGACAAATTTTTCCTTTAAGCTATCTACTAAGTCAAATGCAGTCAGCAGACTGCATCAAGAGAAATCCATAGAAATCTGGCCTAATAAAAACATTGAAAATGTAACCAATGGAATTTTTATATCAAGGTGGGATAAAGTAGACGGAGTTTCCGAAAAAAATATTTGGGCGACGCATTTAAAAAACAAGAAAAAACTATTGGATTTTATCAGAGAAAAAACTGGAGAAATTTGGAATGAAACAGACTTGATATTTGTATGGGCGAGAAGGTTGGTTGAATACAAACAGCCGTTATTTTTTCTGGACAATATTGAAAAACTGCTTGAAATTTCAAAAAATTCTCCGATTCCCATCAGAATAGTTTTCTCGGGACCTATTACTACAGAAGATAACCCTTTTGTTTTGGAAATCAAGAAAATAATTAAAGAGAAATTAAAAGGAATTGTTGTTTTTATTCCTGATTATAATACTGACATAGCGGAAATCTTAACATCAGGCGCAGATATTTGGTTGAACACTCCAATGGTTGGTTTTGAGGCTTGTGGAACTAGTGGTATGAAGGCTGGGTTAAACGGAGTGCTTGCATTATCTACCCAAGACGGCTGGGTATATGAGGTGGAAGAAGAAGATATCGGCTGGGTGATAAATGATTCACAAAATAGTGAAGAAATCTTTACTTTAGTAAAAGAAAAGATTATTCCAATTTATTATGCTCACTTAAAAAATCTACAAAATTCTATGTGGCTAAAAAAAATGATGCGAGCAAGAAATTTGATTTTGGAAAATTTTTCAACTTCGCGAGTTCTGAGAGAATATATAGAAAAATTATACATACCAATTATGAAACAAAAACATACCCACAAGATCGACTAAAAAAGATATGATATAATGAAGTTATGCAAATAAATTTACAAGGCAAAAATATTGAATTAACACAGGCTATAAAAGACTATATTTCAAAGAGGGTTACTAATTTAGAAAAATTACTCCTAAAGATTGAGCAAGGGCACGGGAAAGTAAGGGTAAATTTTGAAGTAAGTAAATCTACTAATCATCACAAATCAGGCGAGATTTTTCATGCGGATTGTTTAATCAAAATAGACGGAAAAGAATTTTATGGGAGCGCGGATAAAGAGGATTTATATGCCGCGGTGGATGCGGTAAAAGACAGTCTTTACAATGAAATAAATAAAAATAAAGATCGCTCGCAGACGCTCTTTAAGCGTGGAGCTTCTAGCGTTAAAAAGATGTTGAAAGGTCTCTCCAAAAGAAATCCTTTTACTTCGAAATACTAAAATATTAGCAAGTCTAGCGACAGCAGAGCTTATCATTGCTAAAAATAAGAACATGTATAATAGCAACGGTCGTGTCTATTATGTTAGTTTTGTTTCTGGAATTCTGTGTAAGATATTTCTTTTTTGCCTTCCGGTAAGACTTTTTCTATAACGAATTTACTATTTTCTAATTTAGCTTTAGTGATTATGATACGCCTAGTTTGAAACCCGCCTTCGCCAAGGCTTCGGCGGGCAAGAAAGAAAGTCCTAGGCCAAACGGCGTATGCTCTAAATTTGTTGTAATTTAAAATTCCATCGTCATTTAAATTAATAAGTCCCTCTTCTTTTTTTATTTTTTTACAAAACGTTACTTCTTTTTCATCTTGCGGTATTGTCTTGATTTTACCTTCAATAAATTCTGGCAGAATTTTTACTAAAAGTTCTCCACCAATTTTTATTAAGCGCTTGCGTAAATCTCCCGCTTTTTCATCATTACCTATTTCAATTTTTTCTTGCGCGATGATATCGCCAGCATCCATTTTATATATCATCTTTTGAATAGTTATTCCTGTTTCTGTATCTCCATTCAATATAGCGGACTCTACCGGCGAAGCTCCGCGATATTTTGGCAACAGAGAATAATGCGCATTTATTGAACCTAATTTGGGAATATTTAATATATTTTCGGGAATTATTTTTCCATACGCGACAACTAAGAAGAAATCTGGAATATTTTGCTCACCACGAAAATTTTTTGCTAAAAATTTTCTCTGTCCGTCGCCGCCCTTCCTACCAAGGGTTCTCAAAACATTCCAGATTTCTTCTTTCTCTAATTTTTTTGGTTTCAAACAGGTGATATTATTTTGCTCAGCAAAAAGAGCAACGGGTGAAGCTTCTACGCGCAAACCTCTACCTTTAGGAGCGTTAGGCGAAGTGACAATAAGCGATGGTATAAGCCCATTTTGTTTTAAAATCTCCAAGGTTTCGCTTGCTACATCCGGCGTTCCCCAAAATATGAAATTTATTTTATTCATAAAGCTATAATATATAAGCTATTTTCTAGGAATTTCTTCTTTTATATCTTTTGCGTGGTCGATAAATAATATACCATTCAAATGATCTGTTTCATGTTGGAAAATTTGCGCTAATAATCCAGATGCTCCTCTCTTAAATTTCTCACCATTTTCATCATAAGCTGTAATTGTTGCTTTGGTAGACCTAAATGTTTTCCCATAAAGAGGGCGGACTGAAAGGCAACCTTCTGGCATCCATTCTTTCGTACGGGAAAGTTTCAAAATTTTTGGGTTAATAAAAACTAGGTCTTTTGGGGTAGGGTCTTCCTGCGCGGGGTTGTTTTCTGTGATTATTTTCGTAATGTTATCTTTTTGGCTGTCGTCTTGCGAGACACTTTGCCTAAGGAATCCTGCATTCAAAACTTTGCCAGAAACTAAAAAAATTCTTAAAGAGTATCCGATTTGAGGCGCTGCTATAGCCACACCATCATTTTGGCTTTGAAGCGCGAGAGACATTTCTTTCAGCGCTTTTTTTATTTTTATTGTTTTAATGTCGGAGATAGGTATCTCTTTAGAAATTTGGCGTAAAACTTTTTCATTTTTCTGAAGAATTTTCTTCATGGTTATATTATATTGCTCCAACTCTGAATTCTGAATTCAGAAAGAGTTATTTAAGTTTCTTTAAGTATTCCAAAAGTTTATTTAGTTTTACCGTTTCTTGAGACCTATTGCTCATATCTCGCACTATTACAGTATTATCTAATGCTTCCTTAACTCCAAAGATAAGGCTATAGGGTATAGCTAGTTTTTCTGCTATGGCTAATTGTGAACCCAAACTATCTTTAGAAAGTGATTGAGCGATAGGGATGTGCGCCTTGCGCAGTATTTCAATTACATTTAAACTTTTTAATTTTGCTTCAGAGCCAAGCTGGATGAAATAAATTTTTGGTTTTTTCAATATTCGTGGCGCCAATTTCTTATACCATGGCGACCCTACAACTCTATCTACTCCAACCGAAAAGCCCACCGCTGGAACATCTTTTTTACCTCCTAATTGTCGCGCTAGGTAGTCATAGCGCCCTCCAGAAGCAATTTGTACTGGCAATCCGCCTTCCTCTTTGTTTTCTGTATATACTTCAAAAACAGTGCGAGTGTAGTAGGAAAGCCCTCGCACTAAATTTTTATTTATATTATACCCAATATTCATTTCTTCTAAATATTCTAATACTTCTTTGAAATGCTTCTTGCAAGAAGGGCAGAGAAATGAAACCGAGTCTGGAGCGTTCTCATTTATTTCTTTTGTTTTTTCTTCTTTGGAATCTAAGATACGAAGCGGATTTATTTTTAAACGTTCTCGATCAACACTTGGAAGTTGGTTTATATGTTTCCTGTAGTAACTCGTGAGTTCTTTGATGTATCCATTTCGACATTCTTTATCTCCTATTGAATTAATTTCAACAGAAAGATTTTCTGCGCCAGCTTCTTCTAGAATACTAATGCCAGTTTTTATAACGAGAGCGTCCATTATGCTTTTTTCGTTTCCCAATGAATCCAAATCAAATTGCCAAAACTGTCTGTAGCGCCCAGCTTGGGGTCTGTCATGTCTAAAGACTGGACCATATTGATATAACATGACTGGCTGAGGTGTGTTTTGCATACCATGTTCAATATAAGCTCGCATCAAAGGCGCAGTATGTTCTGGTCGTAATGCCAAGTGATCTCCGCCCTTTGTTTTGAGTGTGTACATTTCCTTGTCTATGATGTCGGTGCCTTCGCCAATAGTGGAAGTAAAAATTTCTTCATATTCCAGTATCGGAGTTTCAATTGGTTTGAAACCATAATACACCGCTACTTCTTGCGCTTTTTCAAAAAATCCTTGGAAGGAATAATACTCTTCATTCATTATGTCTCTCATTCCTTTGGGTGAAGATATTTCTGCCCCTTTATTTTTGTTTATTTGGGTTGTTTTTTTCATTGTGTTTTTAATTCTTGCTTATATTGGCCTGGTAATATACTTATATTATTTATTGGCAGTAAACGTAAAAATACTCTACCTGTAAAAAACTCTTTTTTTACTGCTCCCCAATATCTGGAATCAGAACTGCCACTTCTATTGTCGCCCATTACAAAATATTCATCATCCTTCAATTTAACATGCATAGTGTTATTTGAAATATTTTTTACATAAGGCTCATCAAGTGTAAATCCCAGAGGATATTTTTCATTGATTATGGTCACAACGCTACCTTTTATATCCACAGTTTCATTTGGAAGTCCTATAACTCTTTTTATAAAGAACTTTGCTGGGTCGTTTGGATATCGAAAGACTGCAATGTCATCTCTTTTTGGGTCATTTAGCTCATAAGATATTTTGTCTATTATTAAATAATTGCCGTCTTCAAAAGTAGGAATCATAGAACTTCCTGAAACGACAAATGGTTCCGCTATTAAAACACGAATTGGAATAACGATGGCTAATGCTAGTATAGTAAAACGCGCGAGCTCCCAAAATGATTGTTTGAAAGATTGTGGTTGTTTTGATATTTGAATTTGCATAAACGCAAGTATAACATAAAAAACTCTTGACATAGTGTTATAATTTGTTTTGTAATAAATTTACCTCACCCTTCGCCCTCTCCGAAGTTCGGAGGGTTGGGGAGAGGTTCCTTTTGTGCTATCATATAGAAATGAAAATTGTTGTTGGTTTAGGAAATCCTGGGAGCGAATATGAAAATACCAGACATAATACTGGACGGATTATAGTTGGGATGATACAGAAAAAATTATCCGCCAAAGGCGGACCCGCCTCTGTCGGGAGTAAAATTAAATTTGTTACGCCGGATAACTATATGAATAATTCCGGGAAGGCTGTGGCTCCTTTGATAAAAACAAAAAAAGATTTAAAAGACCTCGTCGTTGTTTATGATGATATTGATTTACCACTGGGGAAAATTAAAATTTCTTTTAATCGCTCTTCAGGTGGTCATAATGGTTTGAATTCTATAATCAAAGCTCTAAAAAGCGAGGAGTTTTTACGTATAAGGGTTGGTATTTCTCCTGCTACTACAAAAGGTATTGTGAAAAAACCAAAAGGGGAGAAAGCAGTCTTGAGTTTCTTGCTCGGTGAATTTAAAAAACCAGAACTAGAGATAATCAAAAAACTTTCAAAGAAAGTAAGTGAAGCGGTGGAAACTATTTTTAATGAAGGTAGAGAAAAAGCTATGAGTTTATATAATTAAATTTATGAATGAAAGTTATCATTAAATTTCTTTTACCGCTTCAATAATAATACTCTTTTCGCCATTGCGTAAAGATATTTTACCTGAGAAAGCGATACATTTTTCGGGAACGAGTATTTCTATAGATTCTTTGAAAATAGATGGAAAAGCTACAACTTCTATTGAATCAGTCAAATCTAAAATTTTCAAGAAGGCCATTCGTTCATTGTTTTTTGTGACGACTTGTCTCGTAGTTTCTATTATTCCAGCAATGGTTATTTGCGCTCCGTTACCTAGAGTATTGTTTTTATCTTCTTTTATTTTTTTAATGTTTATATCTCGACTTTCTAATTTCTCGCGAATACGGTCAAGCGGGTGTCCAGAAATATAAAGTCCCAATAATTCTTTTTCCCAAAGCAGTTTTTCTGTTTGTGTGGCTTCATTTGCATTTTGTAATTTAAATTTTTGAACTGATATTTCTTCTTTTCCGCCAAAAAGCGAATTTTGATTTTCATTTTGTTTATTTACTTCATGATTATATAAGAGCATAGCTTCTAGATTTACGAGCATTACTCCTCTATCACCCCATTCATCCATACATCCTGATTTAATCAACGCTTCCATAGATTTTTTATTTAAGTTTTTATGTTTGATTCTATTTAAGAAATCAGAAATTGATTTAAATTTACCATTTAATTTTCGTTCAGCTATTATACTGTCAGCAATATCAGTACCTAAGTTTTTAATTGTGTAAAATCCAAATCTTATTTTTCCTCGGCTCGCTGTAGCCTCTGGTGTAGGTGGTTCATTTCCATTTTGATGTCCTATTACCGTAAAACCGCCGTAACTTTCATTGATGTTTGGAGGAAGAACCGGAATATTCATATTTTTACATTCCTTGATTATTTCGGATATTTTTTCAATATCGCCAGATTCAGCTGTGAGTATCGCTGTCATATATTCGACGGGGTAATTTGCTTTCATATAAGCTGTCTGATAAGCGACTTTACCATATGAGGCTGCATGCGCTTTATTAAAACCATATGCTTGGAAAGGTTCAAAAAGTTTCCAAAGTTTTTCAGCAAACTGAAGAGTTTGTCCATTTGAAACAATTCCCTTAGTAAATTTTTCTCTTTGCGCCGCCATCTCGGCTGGTATTTTTTTACCCACAGCTTTTCGGAATTTGTCGGCTTCTTCCCAGTTGTAACCAGCTAGCTCAATAGCGGAAAAAAGCAGATCGTCTTGGTAGACAATGAGCCCATAAGATTCTCCTAAAAATTTTTTCATTCGCGGGTCCAAATATTTTACTAATTTCGGATTATGTTTTCTTTTTATATATTCTGGTATAGATTCCATCGGACCTGGACGATACAGGGCAACCATAGCGTTTATGTCGTGGATTGATGTGGGTTTTAATTCTTTTAAATATCTGGTCATCCCAGAGCCATTCAATTGAAAAAGACCTTCAGTTTGTCCATTTGCTAAAAGTTCAAAAGTTTTTTTATCGTCGAGTGGGATGTTTTCTATGTCTATATTTATATTGTAAAATTTTTTTACTAAGGCTACCGCATCAGCCAAAATTGATAAATTTCTAATACCTAGGAAATCAAATTTTAAAAGTCCTGCTTCTTCAATAGAGTACATATCATATTGTGTGATGATTCTTTTTTCACCTTTTGGATCATACTGGAGCGGAACATATTCTATAAGTGGCAGAGGAGAAATAACAACTCCGGCGGCGTGTACAGAAATGTGCCTCACACATCCTTCAAGTTTTTTTGCCAAGTCTATTATTTTTTTTGTATCTTTTTCTGTTTCGCGCGCTTTTTTGAGTTCTGGCACTATTTCCATTGCATAGTCTATTGTCATCGGCATACCTTGTGAGCCCATAGGAATCATTTTAGAAAGTCTATCGCCTACAGTATATGGATATGATAATGCTCGAGCGACATCGCGGACTGCGCCACGCGCCATCATCGTGCCGAAAGTTCCGATTTGAGCCACCTTATCTTCGCCATATTTTTTTTTCACATACTCGATCATTTCATCTCGTCTATTGTCGGCAAAATCCATATCAATATCAGGTGGTGATGGGCGAAAAGGGTTTAGAAATCTTTCAAAAGGAAGTTTGTATTTTATCGGATCTATAGTAGTAATACCGAGCAGATAAGTTACTATTGACCCTGCGACTGAACCTCTAACGGCGGTTAAAATATTATTTTCCTTCGCATATTTTAAAAGGTCGCCGACCACTAGAAAATATGGGGCATATCCTTTATTTTTTATAATTTTCAATTCATATTCTATTCGTTCTTTTATTTCTGGTGTTTCTTCTAGTTTAACCCTGTTTAATCCTGCATAAGACAGCTCGCGAAGTTTTTCATCATAATTTTTTCCATCCTCAACTTTAAAATCAGGGAAAACCCATTTTCCAAGAGGAAGTTCTAAATCGCACATATCTGCTACTAGCATCGTGTTTGCGACTGCTTCTGGAATGTCCTTAAATATTTCCAGAGCTTTTTCTGTATCAAAAAAAGAAAAATCATCATTGGAGAATTCAAATTTAGCGCCATCTTTCACATCGCCTTGGGTGTTTATCTGAAGCAATGTGTGGTGCGCCTCATGGTCATCACTGCATGGATAGTGCGAATCTTGCGTTCCGACGATTTTGATATTGTGTTTTTTTGCAAGTTCTACGAGCGCTGTTCGTACGATTTTATCATTTTCAACTTCTGGGTGGTATTGGATTTCTATAAAATAATTTTCTTTTCCAAAAATATCTTGGTATTCACGCACAAGCTCGTCTGCTTTATTCATATCGCTCCGCAAGACTGCTTGTGATAATTCTCCGCCTAAACATCCGGACAAGGCAATAATTCCCGCAGAATTTTCTCTTAGTATTTCTTTATCCATTCTCGGCTTGTAATAATATCCTTCCAAGTTTGCGAGAGTTACTAATTTAATTAAATTTTTATATCCTTCTAGATTTTTAGCCAGTAAAGTTAAATGGTAATAACGTTTTACACCTCCGGCTTCTGCTATTCTGTCTTTACGATTTCCAGCTGTTATGTATGCTTCCACTCCGATAATAGGTTTGATTCCTTCTTTTTTAGCAAGTTTATAGAATTCAATCGCGCCATACATATTGCCATGGTCAGTGAGAGCCATAGCTTTCATATTGAATTTCTTTGCCAACCTCACCAAATCTTCAAGCTTCGAAAGCCCGTCTAGGAGAGAATAGTGTGAATGAGTGTGGAGATGTATGAATTTTAATTCTTTTGTTTCCATTTTTCTTATAATATCATATAATATAGTTATGAAAAAAATTAAAGTTGGGATTAATGGCTTCGGGAGAATTGGTAGAGCTTTTTTGAAGGTCGCATGGGAGAGACCAGATATAGAAATAATAGCGGTAAATGATTTAGGAAGTGTGGAAAACATGGCATATCTATTAAAATACGATACAGTTTATAGAAAGTGGAAACATGAAATAAAAGTAGAAGGTCAGGAAATAATAATTGATGGTAAAAAAATAAAAGTTCTAGCAGAAAAAGAGCCGAGCAAGCTTCCTTGGAGAGATTTGGGGATTGATGTTGTGGTGGAATCAACTGGACTTTTTGTTACTTATGACAAGGCCAAAATGCATTTGGATGCGGGCGCAAAGAAAGTAGTTATTTCTGCTCCCGTAAAGGATGGTGATGGCATAGCGCAAGGTGAAACTATTTTGCTCGGCGTAAATGAAAATAAATTTGGCACTTGCGATATTACTTCAAACGCATCTTGCACCACTAATGCCGCTTCACCACTCATTGCTATTTTAGATGAAACTCTGGGAATTGAAAAAGCGATTTTAAATACTGTTCACGGGTACACCGCTAGTCAATCAATCGTGGACGGACCCGTGAAAACAAACGGTAAGCAAAAGGATTTTCGAGAGGGAAGAGCTGCGGCGCAAAACATCGTGCCGAGTTCCACTGGCGCGGCTATCGCAGTAACCAAAGCGTTTACAAAACTTTCCGGACTTTTTGACGGTATTTCAATGCGGGTGCCTGTGCCGGCTGGTTCTATCGTGGATATTACTTTTATTTCCAAAAGAAATACCACAGTCGAAGAAGTGAATGCTATTCTTAAAAAAGCGTCAGAAGATAAAAGATGGGAAAGTATTTTCAATATCACCGAAGAAGAACTCGTTTCCTCTGATATTCTAGGAAGTTCGTATGGGTCTATTGCCGATCTAAATCTTACTCGTGTTGTCGGAGGGAATTTAATAAAAGTTATGGGTTGGTATGATAACGAAATGGGGTACACATATACATTGGTCGAACACGTAATTAAAACAGGGGAAACTGTAAAATAAATTAACATGAAAATTTTTATTGGAACAGATCATGCTGGTTATGTGCTCAAAGAGCGTCTTGTGTCTTCACTAAAAGCTCAAGGTTATGAAGTTATAGATAAGGGCGCTTTTGAATATAATGAGGGTGATGATTATCCTGATTTTGTTGTTCCAGTTGCAGAGGAGGTTTCCAAAGATCCAGACAAAGTTAGAGGTATTATTTTAGGCGCGACTGGAGAGGGTGAAGCTATCACCGCAAATAAATTCCCTCACGTTCGAGCAGTTGCTTATTATGGAGAATCGAAATGCGTAGTGGATGACCACGCGGACATTATCATTCGTTCCAGAGAGCATAATAATACAAATATTTTATCTTTGGGAGCTAGATATCTCACTGAAGAAACAATGATGAATGTGGTTAAACTTTGGCTTAATACTGCTTTTAGCGAAGGTGAAAGACATGTTCGTAGGCTGGCAAAGATAGATAAGATAAGTATTAAAAAAAATATTTAGAATATATACGGAATGCGTTTTATGAATAAAATAGTCCCAGCAATTTTAGAAAAAAATTTTAGCGAAATAAAAAATAAACTTTCAGCTTTGCGCGGGCTCGCGAAGTGCGCGCATATTGATATTTGTGACGGTGTGGCTGTGCCTAGTCAAAGTTGGCCTTTTGGCTCAGGTCACTTGGGCGGTTTTGATGATTTTGATTTTCAGAAAATTATGAACGAGCAAGAGGGGATGCCATTTTGGGAAGAATTTGATTTTGAATTTGATTTGATGGTAGCGGACGCGGTGGAGAATTTTGATTTGTATATGAAGTTGGGACCCAAGAGATTGATTTTCCATCCCGAAATAAAAGTGGATATAGAAGAATTTAAAAATTTTTTGGAAGGGTTAGATATGTATATACGAGATGTTATGGAAATCGGTATTGCTTTTAAGCCGAGTGATGATATGTCAATCGTGTCTCAATTCTCTCATAAAGTTGATTTTCTACATTGTATGGGTTCTGACAGGATTGGTTTTCAGGGTGAGAATTTTTCAGAAAAAGCTCTGGAAAACATAAAATTTCTTAAAAAAAATCTGCCCGGCGTAATCGTATCAGTGGATATTGGTATCAATTTAGAAAATGCGCAGAGTATATTAGAGGCAGGAGCAGATAGACTTATCATAGGTTCTGGTATCTGGAAAAGTTCCGATCCAATTGGCGCGCTCAAAAGTTTTCAAAATTTGGTATAATTGAGCGATGTTTCTAACTGAAGAAAAAATAAAAGAATTAGAAATAAAAGCGAATGATATCCGCACCAGTATTATTGAAATGCTTTTAGAAGCTGGAAGCGGACATACGGCTGGCCCCTTGGGGATGGCTGATATTTTTACGCTTTTTTATTTTCATGTTTTAAAACACGACCCAAAAAATCCAGAGTGGGAAGAGCGAGACAGGCTAGTGCTTTCCAATGGCCATATCTGTCCGGTTTTATATGCGACGATGGCGCGCGCTGGATATCTTTCATTAGAAGAATTAAAAACATTGCGTAAATTTGGCACGAGACTTCAGGGTCATCCGCATCGTGAATATATGCCATGGCTTGAAAATTCTTCTGGTCCACTTGGCTCTGGTCTTTCGCAAGCAGTCGGTATGGCTATCGCTGACAGAATTGATGGTAAAGACAAAGACAGATTTATTTATTGTTTTATGTCAGATGGCGAACATAATGAAGGTAACACTTGGGAAGGAGCTATGCTCGCAAGCAAGAATAAACTGCGAAATTTAATCGTGGTTGTTGATAGAAATAATATTCAGATAGATGGTTTTACAGAAAATGTAATGCCTCTTGAACCATTAGCAGATAAATGGCGAGCTTTTAATTTTCATGTGATAGAAGTGGGAGGGCATGATTTCAAAGCTTTAAATGAGGCGGTAGGGGAGGCGCAAGCAATTTATGAAAAGCCGACGGTTATCATTGCGCACACTATTCCTGGCAAAGGCGTGCACGAATTTGAGCGGGATTATAGATGGCATGGTTATGATCCGAATGTTAAAACAACAAAAGAGGATTACAATATGGCTCTGAAAGAATTGCGGACGCTTGGCGGTAAAATTAAAAGTGAGTATTAGTATTTTATTTCAAAAAATTAATTAATAAAAATGTTAAATCCAAATTTAAAATTAAATCCGAAAATTTTCAATGAGGACGTTGAGCAAGTGCCGATAAGGAAGGGTTTCGGTCAGGGGTTGCTTATAGCCGGCGAGATAAATAAAAATGTCGTGGCGCTTTGCGCGGATTTGACAGAGTCTACCATGATGAATTTTTTCAAAGAAAAATTCCCGGAGCGTTTTGTGGAAGTCGGTGTGGCAGAGCAAAATTTAGTTACGGTTGCTTCTGGTATGGCGGCTATGGGGAAAATCCCATTTTGTTCTTCTTACGCTATGTTTTCTCCGGGCAGGAATTGGGAGCAGATACGGACGACTATAGCTTATAATGACCGACCGGTAAAAATAGTCGGTTCGCACGCAGGTATTTCTGTCGGGCCAGATGGTGGCACACATCAAGCGCTTGAAGATATTGCTTTGATGCGAGTACTTCCAAATATGGATGTGTTTAGTCCATGCGACAGCATAGAAGCCAAAAAAATGACGCTTGTTTTGGCTAAGACTAAGAGACCGGCATATTTGCGTTTAGCTCGTGAAAAGACCCCGGTAATAACAACAGAAGAAACTCCTTTCACATTAGGCAAAGCAGAGATTTATTGGATGCCGGATGTGGGGTTGGTGCAAGTGGGGATAATTGTCACAGGAGGCCTGATGCACCGCGCATTGCTTGCGGCGAAAGAATTAGAAATGGAAGGAATAAAAACAAAAGTGCTAAATTTATCTTCCATTAAGCCGATAGATAAGGACGCCATAATATCTCTAGCAAAAGAAACTAAAAGAATTGTAACAGTAGAGGAACATCAAGTAGCTGGGGGAATGGGTTCCGCAGTCGCAGAAATTCTAGCTCAAAATTATCCAGCGCCAATAGAGTTTATCGGAGTGCAAGATAAATTTGGCCAGAGTGGCACACCAGATGAGCTCGTAGAACATTACGGTATGGGTAAAGATTCTATCAAGAAAGCTGTGAAGAAAGTGTTAATCAGAAAAATCTAGAAAATTGAATTTTTTCAACACGCATATTTGCCAGCTGGCAAATTGCTATGCTCGTCGCTCAAGAAAATAATAAATGGAATACCATTTTTATTTTCTAAGCTTCTGCGCAATGTTTCAAAAACTCAATTTTCTAGATTTTTCTAGCCTTATAATCTTCCGGAGCGTTTTTTAGATATTCTTCTAATTTTTCTCTAAATAAAAGTCCTTTTTGCGCCCCGATTTCTTGGACAACGGACATAGAATTAATTGGTCCCCAAGTGAATGCTTCAAGGGGAGATTTACCAAGGGCTAAAGCAGCGGTGAAAGTTGAAGAGAAAGCGTCTCCGGCTCCTGTGCGTTCAAGTGGTGGAGTAATATCAGGGTATATAGGAAGATACCAAAGTTCTCCGTTGTTATAAAAATATGATCCTTTTGGTCCGTCACTTATTGAAACCATTTTAGGGCCTAAAGCTTGAATACCTTTTGATAATTCTAAGATATCTTTATTTTCAGTTCTATTTTCTTTTTTCAAAATCATTTCTGCCTCTTCAACATTACAAAAAAATATTTCTGTGCGCGCGTAAATTTCTTTTAATTTTTCTACGCCAAGTTTTATCTGAAAAGTTCCCGGTTGGAAAGCGAGCTTTGTATCTACATTATTTTTTAAATATTCCAATATTTCTTTATGGTAAGAAAGAGAATTGTCTGCTAGAGAACTCAAATATATCCAAGACACTTTTTTTAATGATGGAAGTTTATAATCAAAATCAGTGTGTTTAATTAAAATTGTGCGATCAATGTCATACCAAAGCACATAATGATAATTTGTAAGTTTGTTTTTTTCTGTCGTGACATAATCAGTGATAACTTTATTACTTTTTAAACTGTCAAGACATTCTTTGCCATGTCTATCATCTCCAATATTTGTGACGATAGCAGAATTTAATCCAAGGCGCGCCGCAGAGACAGCGGCATTTGGGCTATTTCCTACTGCAGGCACTACTGTTACTGATTCGTAAGGAATTTTATCTCCAAAACGCATACATAATTCACAAGCATCAGAATCTATTTTGCAATATACGTGAGCGTCTTTTAACCTTATAAATGCATCTATAACGATATCCCCAATCGCCAAGAAATCTATTTTATTTTTATTTTCGCTCATGATAATATTGTAGCATATATTTTTAAATATAATACTTTGAATTACGAAACTCTTTCTAGGCATGTCTTTTTCTAGGGTACGGATTTTTTTAAGCTTAAAAAATCCTGAAGTTCTCGGCTCGACAGCCTCGAAACCCCCTAAAAAAGACATGCCTTCGACGAGTTTCGTAATTCACGATATAATAACAATAATATGTCTAAAAAAATAATTCTGTTTTTGGTTGGTCTTGTTTTATTTTCTTCTTATAATTTAGCATACGCTGGTCTTGTCATAAATGAAATCATGTATGATTTAGAGGATGCTGATACTGGTCGCGAATGGGTTGAAATTTATAATAATTCTGATACGGCAGTTGATGTATCGGCTTTCAAATTTTTTGAAGCAAATACGAATCATGGACTTACTTTGGTAGAGGGCGATGCGAATATAGGAGCTTATGGTTATGCGGTGATTGTTTCTGATAGTGAAAAATTCAAAATTGATTGGCCTAATTTTCCCGGAACTATTTTTGATTCTAGTTTTTCATTAAGTAACGATGGAGAGGCTTTAGCCATAAAAGACGAAAGTTTGAATATTGTTGATGAATATACTTATAGTTCATCTCAAGGCGCAAACGGGGACGGCAATTCTTTACAAAAAATATCAGGTTCTTGGAGCGTGGCGACATCGACACCTGGAATAGCAAATGAAACTGTGCTTCCACCTTCACCTCCACCAATTGTACCTAATAACAGCGAAGGAAGTAGTGGAGGTGGTGGTTCTTCTCCAAATGTAACAGAGAATAAAACCAAGGCGGAAATACCAAAGATTAAAACTAAAATTATAACTAAAACGATTGCTTTTGTGGGTGTTCCTGTTTCCTTTGAGGCTTTAGCATTTGGATATAACGGGGAAAAACTTTTTTCAGGAAAATATTTTTGGAATTTTGGAGATGGCGATTCAGTAGAATTAAAAGGAAGTGATATAAATAATCAAAAATTTACTCACACTTATTTTTATCCGGGTGAATATGTTGTTAATTTAGAATATTACACAAATCATTATGGAGATGTGCCTGATGCTTCTGATAAGGTAATAATAAAAGTAGTGTCGGCGGATATTTTGATATCTGGGGTGGGGGATGAAAAAGATTTTTTCATAGAATTATCAAACAACACTAACTATGACGCTGATATTTCAAAATGGATTCTTTCGAGTGATAAGAAAAGTTTCGTTTTGCCAAAAAATACTATTATCGGTTCAAAAAAGAAAATAATTATTTCTCCAAAAATAACTAATTTTTCTATTTTAGATAAAGAAACTTTAAAATTAATGAACTCACAGGGGAATAAAATATTTGATTATCAATCTCCCATTGCCCCAGTTGTCACAATTCTTCCAACCAAAACTGCAGATGAAATTATAGTTCAACCAAAGATATCTGCCAGCGAAAACTCTAAAGTGGTTGAACCGTTGGGAATAGCGCCTGCTCCAGCCGACCAAATTCCTGTTGAAAATTTACCAGCTTTGGCTATCCAAAGTGATATTGTAAAAAACGAATGGAATGCAACAATAATTGTTTATTTTGTTTCAATTATTTTTATTGGCGCTAGCGCTAGCGCAGTTTATTTTCTTCGCCGAAAGAAAGTTGTTTCTAATGCTGGAGATGACTTTAATATTTTGGACGAGTGATATTCATTTTTTAGAATTTTTAAGTTTCTTTTTATCTCTCATTCTGTTATATTCTTTTTATGTCAAAGCTCAAAATCGGAATTGTTGGTCTGCCGAATGTGGGGAAGTCCACGCTTTTTAACGCGTTGACTAAAAAAAGCGTGCCGGCGGAGAATTATCCTTTTTGCACGATTGATCCATCGGTCGGTATCGTTTCCGTTCCAGACGAGCGTTTGATTAATCTTTCAGAAATTTCTAAATCCAAAAAAACAATTCCCGCAGTAATTGAATTTGTAGATATTGCGGGGTTGGTAAAAGGCGCATCTCTAGGCGCAGGACTTGGCAATAAATTTCTTTCTCATATTCGTGAAGTGGATGCGATTATTGAGATGGTGCGGATTTTTGAAGATAAAGATATGATCCATGTCCACGATAAAGTTGATCCATTATTTGATATTGAAGTTATAAATTTTGAGCTTGACCAGGCGGGAATTAAGAAGCCGACGCTATATGTCCTGAATACTTCCGCTGTAGCCGAAAATGTGAAAATAGATTTTGCAGAATTTCTTTTGAAAATTCCGGGTCCGTATATAGAGGTAGATCCTATTTTTGGCACGGGTTTGGATAATCTAATAAAAGCGAGTTATGACTTACTCAACCTCATTACTTTTTTTACAACCGGGGAGGACGAATCCAGAGCTTGGACAACTCTTCGCGGAGCGACTGCGCCATATGCGGGGCGTTCAATTCATACAGATTTCGAGCAGAAATTTATCCGAGCAGAAGTTGTGTCGTATGGACGATTAGTGGAAGCCGGTTCTTTTGCTAAAGCTCGCGAGAAAGGTTGGGTTCGCACCGAAGGCAAGGAATATATAGTCAAAGACGGCGATGTTATAGAATTTTTAATATAAATAAATATCTAAGATTTTCGCATATGCGAAAATCTTAGATAGACTTCATTATGCAAAATCAAATTAAAATTTTTTGTTTAAAAGAATGGTCAGCTGATTCTATTCAGGGTAAAAAAGATTATGAACTTTTGGATACCGGAGAAGGGGAGAAGTTAGAGAGATTTGGTCCGCATATTTTCGCGCGACCGTTTGAAGACGCAGTTTGGCCGAAGGCGCTGACAGAGGAATTGCAGAAAACTTGGGAGAATGCAGATGGTAAATTTTGGAGTGGAAAGACAGGCGCCAAAGCTGGATGGAAGATGTCAAAGAGACACTTTGACAAGTGGGAGATGGAATACAAAGGCATAAAGTTTTGGGCTATGCCGACGCCGTTTAGGCATTTAGGATTTTTCCCGGAACAAGCGAGCCATTGGAATTTTATAGAAGATAAAATTTCCGCCTTGACCAGGTCAAGGCGGACAAAAAATTCCTTACCAAACTTGCCCGATAGACCAATAAAGTTTTTAAATCTATTCGGCTATACTGGCGTAGCGAGCCTTTTTGCTTTGCGCGCCGGCGCGGAAGTGACGCATGTGGACGCTTCAAAACAAGCTCTCACTTGGGCAAAAGATAATCAGAAATTGTCTAATTTAGAAAAATTACCAATGCGCGTAATCGAAGATGATGTTCTAAAATTTTTAGAAAGAGAAATAAAAAGAGGCAATAAGTATGATGCCGTTATCATGGATCCGCCCAAGTTCGGCCGAGGACCCAAAGGTGAGACTTGGAAAATTGAAGAAATGTTGCCGAAACTTCTTTCACTTGTGAAAAAAGTTTTAAATAATAAACCGCTTTTTGTAATTCTGACTTCCTATTCGACAGATTCTTCTGCGCTTTCTTTAGGATATGCGCTTGCTGAGATAGTAACCGATTATGGTGGAAAAGTAGAGGTGGGTGAGCTTTGCGCGCTAGAAAAGTCTAATAATCGTTTTATCTCGCTTGCTAATACAGCGGTGTGGGGTGTATAATACAGATATGAAAGAATTTATAAAAAAGAATTTTGCTATATTATTGGCTTTTGTTTTACCGATCTTATTAATAGTAATTGTTGCCTTGAATGTATATCTTCCGTCCCTTTTTATTTCTACTAGTTATAATTTTATTTATACATCTTGTATCGATGGGGAAAATTATTACCGTTCATATAATTGCAATAATTATCTCCAAAAACGCTATTCAGTTGTAGATAATAAATTGCTTGCCAATAATATAGACCCAACTTTAGATTCAGATAATGACAAGATACCTGATATTAACGAAAATTATACTGCCCGTATTTTTTTGCATGATACAGAAAAGAACGAAAGTAAAGAAATCACACTTGAAGATGCGCAGAAACTCACACTTAATAGTCTTTTAACATCGCCTGAAGGTGTCACAGTTTCTAGTAATTACAGTTATCGCGGAGGTGATTTTTTCTTTCTTCCTTTTGGAGGCAGTTCTTCTTCTTATGGTTACTATTTAACGAAAGGAAAAAGTAAAACTAAACTCAATCTTATAAATGACAACGATCGATATTATTACCAAAATAATTTCCAATTTATTGGCTGGGTTTTACCCGGTAGAGATGAAGCGAAATAAATATAATTTATCATTAAATATTTTTTATGACTAAAGAAGAATTATTACAAGAGCTTTCTATTAAAATAAATAGTGGAGAAATAAGTAAAGGAGAGGTATTAGGTCGTTTAAACTTATCCACAATAGCTTCGTCCATAGAAGCAAAATTAAGAATTCCTTCTAGCTTTTCTGTCACTAAACTTTTATACGTTTTAGGAGCTATTATCGCAATAGCGGGAATGTTTCTTTTTTCTTATCAAATTTGGAATGATATAGGCTCTATCGGTAGAATTTCCATCACTTTGGGTCTAGGTTTGATGCTTACGGCTATTGGGTCAGTATTATCCAGAAATAAAACAGAAGAGGAGGGAGACACTATCGGAACAATTTTTCATTTTATGGGTGGATTGCTCATTCCTGGTGGATCTTTGGTTGCTCTCTTTGAATTTAGCACAGGCATGGATCCTTCATGGCCACTCGCACTTACATTTGGAACTATCTTTTTGTTTTATTTATTAATAAACTACATACACAAAAATGCTGTCTTAACTTTCTTCACCATAGCAAATGGCACAGCCTTTATCTATCTTCTAGTTGAAGCAATTACCGGTGGTTTATTTTATGATTATGTTAACTTATATGCTTACCTCACTATGGTAATAGGGGCATGTTATATTTTACTCGCACATTCTTTTCGCGATAGTTGGAATAGCAAACTCGTTCCAGTACTATACTTCTTTGGTTTTATTGGCGTAGAGTCTGCCGTATTTGTTCAATATAACAATGTTACTTCTTGGGGAAGTCAGCATTCTATGTGGCCGGTTGTATTTTCTTTAGGGTTAATATTTATATTTTATTTGTTTTTGAACTTCTCTCTTAAAAATGTTTTTCTGACACTTCTGACTATTATGAATGGCACAGCGTTCATTTATGTATTGGTGGAGGCATTAATAGGTGGTTCGTATTCTTTTGACACAGATATATATATGTATTTAACCATGGTTATAGGCTTGGTTTACATGTTATTATCTTATTCATTCCGTGATGGTCCAAATAGTAAGTTGGTTGAAATTCTAAATTTTTTCGGCATTACCGGTTTGCTTGGAGCAGCGTTCTCTCAGATTTATGGATCACTGCCTTGGCAGTTGTCCTTCCTTGTTTTAGTCATAGGAGGATTTGTTTTTTCTATATACGCTAAAAGTCGCGCCATATTGGTAATTAGCACTCTTTTTCTTTTAGCTCATGTTTCTTATATTACTAGTGAGTACTTTGCCGACTCGCTTGGTTGGCCTATCTCTCTTGTGATTCTCGGTTTTATATTTATAGGGCTTGGTTATCTCTCAATTAATATAAATAAGAAATATATTAAAGATCGTGAATTACAAAACTCTTTCTAGGCATGTCTTTTTCTAGGGTACGGATTTTTTTAAGCTTAAAAAATCCTGAAGTTCTCGGCTCGACAGCCTCGAAACCCCCTAAAAAAGACATGCCTTCGACGAGTTTCGTAATTCAAAGTTAAAGAATAATTAAAAAATAATAAAAAATCACTTTTGCAAAAAAGTGGTTTTTTATGTATTATAAAAGAATGAATCCCGTTAGAAGCCGCGGTCGCAATAATTATAAGGTTGAATTAAGTAGTCACGGTATGACCGCGACCTGCTTCTAACGGGATGAAAGAATACGACCATAAAAAATTAGAGAAGAAATGGCAATCTATTTGGGAAAAAAAGAAAATATATCAAGCTCAAAACTCTTTTAAAAAACCCAAGTATTATAGTCTAATCGAGTTTCCTTATCCTTCTGGTGATGGGCTTCATGTCGGTCATCCGCGACCTTATATTGGGATGGATGTTATTTCTAGAAAAAGAAGGATGGAAGGTTTTAATGTCCTTTATCCTATAGGTTGGGATGCTTTTGGTTTGCCGACGGAAAATTATGCTATCAAGACAGGCAAGGACCCGCGAGTTGTCACTAAAGAAAATACTGATACTTTTCGTGGGCAAATAAAATCACTTGGCATTTCTTTTGATTGGTCGCGGGAGATAAATACGACTGACCCAAAATATTACAAATGGACGCAGTGGATATTCTTGCAATTTTTAAAAAAAGGTTTGGCGTATAAAGCCAAAATGACGATCAATTGGTGTCCGAAATGTAAAATTGGTCTTGCTAATGAAGAGGTTGTCAATAATTCTTGCGAGCGTTGCGGAACGACAGTGGAGAAACGCAAAAAAGAACAATGGATGCTCGCCATTACTAAATACGCAGATAGATTAGATAAAGATTTAGATGATGTAGATTATCTTCCTCAAATCAAACTAGGACAAAGGAATTGGATAGGACGGAGCGAAGGGGCAGAGATAGAATTTAAGATTACTGTGAAACAAAAAAATAATTTTGGCGCCTTCGCCCTCGGAGGCAAAGGACAGGGAACCCACGACGCTCAAAATCATTCTTTTGTTTCGCAGTCTGTAAAAGTTTTCACCACTCGACCTGATACTATTTTTGGAGTCACATTTATTGCTTTAGCGCCTGAAATCGCGAAAAAACTCACAGGTAAAGATTTTGGTATTAAGTCAGATGTTGATAGGGAAAATAAACAAAAAATAGGAGTGGATACCGGGCTTGAAGCAAAAAATCCCGCAAATGGCGAAATGATACCTGTTTTTGCGGTCAATTATGTATCAGCGGAATATGGCACCGGAGCTATTATGGGTGTGCCAGCGCATGACGAGAGAGATTTTGAATTTGCCAAGAAATATAATTTACCGATTAAGGAAGTTATTGAACCGGTATTTGTTGATACTGAAGGTATTGACGCGGTGCAAAAAGATAAACCTATGGTAGAACGAGAAGCAATATTGGCTATTGTTAAACATTGGTCGGAAGATAAATATCTGGGTCTAAAATGGAAAAAAGTTAATTGGGGAACTTTTATTAGTGGTGGAGTAGAAAAAGGTCAGACATCTGAACAAGCGGCTAGAGCCGAAATAGAAGAGGAAACAGGCTATTTTAATTTGAAATTAATTAAAACTCTTGGTCGTTATCATAGTAAATTTTTTCATACACCAAAAAATGAAAATCGTTTTGGTCATTTTAACACTTTCTATTTTGAGTTAGAAAATGGGAAACAAAATGAAATATCTAAAGAAGAAAAAGAGAAACACGAAATATTGTGGCTTAGTCCCAAAGAGATAGAGAAATTTTTAACAACAGAAAGTTTGCGTTATAGGTGGAATATTTTACAGGGTTATAAAAAAATATATACTGGCAGAGGAATTCTCGTCAATTCAGGTAAATTCTCTGGTATGGATTCGGAGAAAGCAAAGAAAGAAATTATAAAATTTGTTGGCGGGAAAGAAAAAACAACTTTCAAACTTCGCGATTGGATTTTTTCAAGGCAAAGGTACTGGGGAGAACCGATACCGGTGATTTATTGTGAAAATTGCCGAGTCGGAAGCCTTGCTTCCGACAAACGGAAGCAAGGCTTCCGACTGGAAAATGCTGGCTGGATTCCAGTGCCGGAAAAAGATTTACCAGTAGAACTTCCAAAAGTTAAAAATTATCAGCCGACGGATAGCGGAGAATCACCGCTTGCGAATATTCCAAAATGGGTGAATGTAAAATGTCCGCAGTGTAAAGGTAAAGCTAAAAGAGAAACAGACACAATGCCGAATTGGGCAGGTTCTAGCTGGTATTATCTTCGTTATACTGATGATAAAAACAAAAAAGAATTCGCTTCACAGAAAAATCTACGCTATTGGTTAGGGGTTGACCCCGTTAGAGAAAGGTCGCCCCAAGGTGACCGAAGCACTGCCTCTGGCAGGGCGTTCTCTAACGAGGTTGACCCCGTTAGAGAAAGGTCGCCCCAAGGTGACCGAAGCACTGCCTCTGGCAGGGCGTTCTCTAACGGGGTGGATTGGTACAATGGGGGAAATGAGCATACGACACTGCATCTTCTATATTCTCGTTTTTGGCATAAATTTCTTTTTGATTTAAAACTAGTCCCTACTAATGAGCCATATATGAAAAGAACTTCGCACGGACTTATTTTAGCCGAAGGCGGGGAAAAAATGTCTAAATCCAAGGGCAATGTTATTAATCCGAATGATATTGTGAAAATATATGGAGCAGATACGCTTAGATTGTATGAAATGTTTATGGGTCCGTTTGATCAGGCGATAGCTTGGAGCGAAGAAGCAATCATTGGCCCGAGGAGATTTTTGGAAAAAGTTTGGAGAATAGGAATGTCAAAGTGTCTCTTTGACAAAAAATCACCAATGTCAAAGAGACACTTTGACATTACGAGACTTCTTCATAAAACCATCAAAAAAGTATCCGAAGATATAGAAGAAATGCGTTTTAATACAGCAATTTCCGCGCTGATGATACTTGCAACAGAAATGGAAAAAGCTGAAAAGCTAACACCTGAAAGCTATAAGCTATTCCTGCAAATTCTTGCGCCATTTGCGCCACACATTGCAGAAGAGCTTTGGCAGAATCTGGCTCCCCAAGGTCTCGCCTTTGGCTTTCTTAAAGCGAGACCTTCTTCCTCCAGTATTCATTCCTCAGCTTGGCCGAAGTGGGATGAGAATTTAATAAAAGATGAAGAAATAAAAATTATAATTCAGATAAATGGAAAAGTTAGAACGGAGATTGTTATACAGGCTGATGATAAAGAAGAAGATGTAAAGAAGCAAGCTCTTGCCAATGAAGTTGTTTTGAGACACACAGAAGGCAAAGAAATCAAAAAGACTATTTATGTAAAAGATAGACTTATTAACATTGTTTTATCAAATTAATTTTTAATTATGTTATGATATTTATG
>Ga0155365_111_pt1 | contig 49813 bp, 46 predicted proteins | sample RifCSPhighO2_02_FD_106333 | JGI IMG/M metagenome (GOLD analysis project Ga0155365, IMG submission 106333) | Candidatus Nomurabacteria bacterium RIFCSPHIGHO2_02_FULL_36_29
AACAGTGAAATCGCCAGCACCGGTAGTGGTGACAGTTGAGCCACCAGTTCCTGTATTAACGTTCACAGCGGTTGCGCCTGTGACGTTACCGACGGTAACGGTCTTAGCGCTAGCACCCGTTCCGACGTTCACTGCTCCAGTTGTACCAGAGTCTAGAGAAACTGCGGATGATGTAGTTCCGACCAACGTAAGCGTTGTGCTACCCGTCACAGTTGTAGCATCTAACGTAAGAGCCGCGCTAGCGGAGCCTACGCCCAATGTCACACAAAGCGCCAAGGCAAGAAAACCTAAACCTAAACCTTTAAATATTTTTTTCATAATTTATAATAATTAATAATAAAAAACTGACAATAATAATTTCCTCAATTACCTATTAATGCCCTTAAGGAATGCATAAATAGACAATTCAAGCTCATACAAAAGCGTATTCGACACGCCAATGTTTCTGTAATTGTATCAAATTAATTTTTAATAACGCAATTAAAAATGTGGATAACTTTTGTTATCCACATTTTTAATTTAATTTTTTGTTTTATTTAACTTTTTCTGATAAAGCCTGTGCTATTTTGCTTTCTGGTGAGATCGGACCATAAAATACAATATTGTTTTTTACTAGATACATACTTTCAGGCGCCCAAAGAGCCTCCTTTACAGGATTAAGTTGAAAATTATTCTTATTTGCATCAATAGTATCCTTTACCACTTGAAACTGATAGGAATCAGTAAGGGTAAAGTCTGGAAAGATGCTTAACTTACCAATGTATACTTCCCCTGTCGTCATGTACACAACAGAATAGCCTGTTTTCATATTTTTCTTACTAATTAAAAAACCAAACCCGACTACCATCACAATTACGACAACCACTATCACAATATTCTTTTGATTCATCATATTACTTTAATATTACCCACTTTTACAAGATAATCTTACTACTAATTTCTATATACTAAATGATTTCAATAAAAAAGGCAACACAAAACCCCCTCTAGCTTTCACTAAAGGGGGTTTTGTTAACTCACACTAGACCTAGCGTCCTAGCCGTGATTAGTACGAGAGTGTACTTGCATACACTGGATACGAATCAGACAAAGTTGCAGGTGAAGCGTTTGTAGGCTCTGTTCCTGGAGATGGAGAGCTGGCAACATAGTACCAACTCAAACCACCGAATAGGCCTGCAAGACCGCTTGTGTTATCAATGTATACCTGGAAGGTATCGTTGGCAACAGCGGATGCAGTGTTAACAGTTACTGCTACACGAAGAGTTGTGCCAGCTGAGACATCGTATGGTGTGTCAAGTGTGATAGCTGAGGTAGAACCTGCGGTTGTACCAGACCAATCACCACCTGTACCTAATAGAGCACCTAGAGAACCTGAGCTGTAATCATATATCTTCGGTTGAGAACCGACAGCTACGCGTGTACCGATATTACCACCACGAGTAAGCGTAAGGGCTTTGATCGTAAGAGCGACATCACCGTCCGCTTTGATGTCAAAGACACCAACAATCTGATTAGCTGATTGTCCGCCAGATGGAATTGCGCTATTAGTAATAACCGGTTCAACATCGTGAACAGTGTAAGGCTTACCGTTTGCAGTAACAGATGCCAATCGAGTGACAAATGTTCCAGCTGTAGCGACAATGCCAGTTTCACCAACAACTGAAATGGTTGTTGAAGTAACAGCAGTTACTGAGTACACATCTACACCAGCAGAGGCAGCAGTGTCGTCAGCGATCATTACTATATCTCCGACTGCAAAGCCTGCAGTTGAGGTAAGTGTTACAGCAGACACAGTATCTGCGGTAATCGTTGAAGCTGTGCTTACAGTTGTTGTATTAGTTGTTACAAGCTCAGTCAAGAATGAACCGACTGGAATGTTTGTATGTACCATTTTACCAATAAGGGTAATAGTTGTCGCACTTGGGACAGCAGATACTACATATAGTGGCTGGGCTGTAGCAGTACCACCTGTACTGTTTAGAACAACTACATCACCGACATCAAAACCAAGAGTTGAAGCAACAGTAATCGTAGATGTTGCACCATTTACATTTGCAGCGATATCATCTGTTGCTAAGTTGGTTGTGGTTGAAGTGCTTGTAGCCATTCTAGTTACACGATCAGTCGCAGTAGTACCTATTGTAGGACTAGCTGTAACTTTACCGACACCGAGAACATTCATAGTGTTACCGTCTGTAACTGATACAACTGTGTAGAAGTTACCATCATCTACTCCACCAGAGACACCTTCAATGAAGGCAATATCCCCAGCTACGAAGCCACGAGTTGAAGTTACATCAATAGCTGTTGATGTGAGATCTGTAATCGTCGCTGTAGTTGTGGTAGAAGTCGTAGCTTCACGAGTTGCCCATTTCGTTACATAACATGTTGCACTTGCACAGTCTGCAAGGTTGTCTGGACCAGCGACAGTTAATGAAGTAGCACTACCAACTGTAGTAACAACACCAGTGAAGGCGCTGACACCACCAGCCGTATTAACTTGAACAACATCACCAACGTTGAATCCTTCCGTTGAACCTACAGTAAGAGCAGTTGCAGTATCAGCAGCGATGTCGCCAGCTGAACCTGTTGTTGTACGAGAGCGCTCATAGACACGATTGCCTGAAGTACCAGTCGCAATCATAGAAGTAAGACCAACGCGGACACTTTCAGCTGAAACAAGTGTTCCAGAACTATTGAATGCGCCACGAACAGTTATAGATAGAGTGCTATCCTTTGGAACTTGCAAAGTCAAACCAGTGAAGGTTGCAACACCCTTGATTACGCTTGCAGAGAATGTAGCCGCGCCTGCAGTGATTGACAATGTTGAAAGGTTCGCGTCACCGCTCTTAGTCTGGAATACTAGCTTACTAATGTCAATCGCTTCATATTGTGAAGTGAATTTAAGCTTGAGTAAGTCTATACCAGATTGACTTGAATGAATAACTCCTTCAACTAAAGAACCTTCGCTTTCTACAAGTAGAGTACCAGCTGTCTGAACAGTGATAGTCTGACCAGTAACAGCTGTTGCAGGGATAGTTGAAAGTGAAGAACCACTTGAAAGTCCTGAAGCAGTTACATCAGAAGCATCAATATCAGTATTTACAGTAACAGCTGTTGCAGAAGCATTAGCGTAAACGTTAACCACAACAGAACTTGATGCGGCAACATTTAATTGTCCACCAACTGAGAAGCTGTTTGCATCATCAGTAGTAGAAGGTGAAGTAACAGTAGAACCTATAACTGTTTCTGTACCGTCAGTATTAACTTTCTTCAATTTCATTTGAGTCCAACCTGTTACAGCTGACATGTCAACATTAATTGCAGAAACGTTCACACCCTCAGAAGAACCAGCCTGAATAATATACGAACCAATTTTGACTTCACATCCGCAACCAGCAACAATGTTTTGGTTACCATACGAACTGTTTTTTGCAACAGTTACAGTTGCAGTTGAGATAGTTCGAGTATTAGCTGTCACAAAAGCATCATCTGATGCAGTTGCATAATTGTTCGTTGAGATTCGACGGTAATACACATCACCAAAGTTACCAATTGCAGTCAAAGCGTTTGTTGCTGAACTTGAAAGATTGGCAACAAGCTTTACTTTGATACTTGTATTTGAAGGAATCAAGTAGTAATTACTCAATGTAGCTTGATCTGTACCAGCCGCATCATCATCGAATAGTGGAGCTAGCGTAGAGGTGCTATAGATTGTAGTCTCAGCGCCTGTAGCAGAAACCGCCACAAGAGAAACCGAGCCAGAGAAGTCAGCGGCAACAGAAGTACCAGTGACAGAAAGGTCAGCTTTCTGAAGTTCAATATCTTCTCCAGTAGCTTCAATCTTCCATACACCTAGCACTGCTCCTACTTGTCCTTGACTAAGATCAGTAGAAGAAGATGTGTTGTCCTTTGTAACTGTCAAACTACCTTGAGTTATAGTAATTGTGTTGTAGTTTGCGGCTTCACCAATAGGGAAACCAGTAGAAGCGTCACCTGAAACATTTGTTGAGTGTGTTGCAAGAAGACCACCGCCAGTGGAGACACCAGTTGCTGAAATATCATAATCATTCTGAATTATGAATTGTGCAGTACGAGATGAACCGTTTACTACGTCAGCAACAACCGCAAGCGTCTTATTTTGACCCTTTAAGATTTTAAGCGGATTAGCAAGCGTAAATAGAACATACTTGTTTGTGGTGCCCGTAGCAACAGCAAGAACCTCACCAGTGGAATCATTGGTAAGTTTTAAGTCTGAGAGATCAGCATCAGTCGTATTTCCGTTGTTGTAGAGACGAACTGAGTTAACCCAAATATCTTCTTTTGAAGAATTTTCATAGAACTTAAATTTTCCGATAATGTAGTCCTGAGCACCAAGATCAACACTTCGAGCTGAAGCAGAAATAGTTGATGCGTCAACATCGAGTGCGCCCAAGAAGCTAGAACCATCAATAACTGAGAAAACATTACCCGTAATCGGGAATGAACCGCTCACAGTGGCAGAGTTTGCAGTCATAACATCAGCTGCAGAATTGACACCGAAAGCGAATGTACCACTTGTTGTCTGAGCTGCGCTAATATTTGCAAGAACCCACACTGTTGTTGAGCTACCTGCTGGAACAATGATTGGATCATTCGCAAATTGAACGAGTGCAGTATCGCCTGAACCTGAATCGAAGATAGTCACAACATTACCGTGGCGAGCGCCATTAGCATCCATCACAAGCACTCCAGAGAAATCAGAGTTTAAACTGAATCCTGAACGTGTAAGACGAAGACCGGTGACATTAACCGCGCCAGTTGTTGAACCAGTAAGATTCAAAGCAAGAACTTTATTGTATGCTGAACCGTCAGGCAAAGTGGCGGCAGCAGGGTTGCTAGTAGATAAATTAACACCTATACCTGTGCCAGTTGCACCAACGACTGCGCCAGTAGAACATGAAACACCAGTTGTTGTACTAAACCCTGAAGTTGAAGTACAACCTGCTGGAAGAGTCGTAGTCATCGTACCAGAATCACACTTTGTTCCTGTGGTTGGGCTGTAACCAGAAGTTGAAGTACAACCTGCTGGATACATCATACTAGTTGAACCACCACCAGACCAAGCAGCGCGAGACTTAGGACCGAATACTCCATCAGCAACTAAGCCTACACTAGACTGCCAAGCCATAACAGCGGCTTTTGTCTTTGGACCAAAGCTTCCGTCCGCAACGACTCCAACAGTCGCTTGCAAACATTTCACTTGATCACCTTTTGAACCTACTCTTAATGTGCTAGTGATTGAACATTCAGCGGCGCCTGCTGTTTGCACAGCAACCATTCCGAATGTCGCGAGCATAGCTACTGCTAACACACTGATAGCAAGAAGCTTCACTCCTTTTAAATTTAATATATTACTCATAAATTTTTTCTAATTTTTTCTAATAATAAATTTTAAAAAAATTATTATTAGAATTTACGCCATTAATTAGTTTCGACAAAACTAAAAGCGTATTTTTCCCATCACTATTTTTCATCCGACAATAAACTTATAATTGTTAATAATGTGACGGACTACTAAACAGCGCATAGAGATAAACTTACATCCCGACGATTCTGTCGGGACCCCGACTTTTTACGTAGGGGCTGAAAACATCCCGAACCAAAATTTTAACAAAATTTTTAGCGGGATTATTGTTGCAAAAAAGATTCAAAAACCTTTTGCGCAATCATTTAATTTTCAATGACCTTTTTTCTTTACCGCGCCTATTGGCGCGGGTATTTATTTATTACAAAATTTTTTCGACGAAATTCTGTATAAACAAATACAAAACTTTTATGAATACAAAGCTCACGCAAACGCGCAACTTGTAGACACTCAGTCATTATAATACATAGCCCAAAAATCGCGCAATATATTATGTGGATAACTCAAAAATTAAGTTCTAGCAACTAATTATTAGGTTCTAGAAAATAATAATTGCAGATGAAAATCCACCGGATGATTGTCTCATATTTTTAACTAGAATGCAAGCAGAAATAGATTATAGCTTTTAGCTTAATATTCGTGAATTACGAAACTCGTCGAAGGCATGTCTTTTTTAGGGGGTTTCGAGGCTGACGAGCCGAGAACTTCAGGATTTTTTAAGCTTAAAAAAATCCGTACCCTAGAAAAAGACATGCCTAGAAAGAGTTTTGTAATTCAAAGATATAAAAACTACAAGCTATGAGCTAAAAGCTAGGAAGCCACTAAGCTATACCGACTCCAGCGCTTCTCCCCTGTTTTATAAAGGACACCATCTTTTATCATGGACATCAATTCTCTTTGCAATGTTTTTTCACTACAAACATCAGCCCCTTGCGCTCCAGTATTTATTTTTATCTTGATGTCCTTTATGGTTGAATTCCCACCATTATTTTTAATAATATTAATTATATTATCTCGTCTTTCTTTCTTTAGCCTAAAAAAAGTCTCAGCTCTTTCGCTACTTAATTTTTTATCGGACAGAGTTCTCATCTCTCCGACTTTGTTCAAGGCTTTTAGTAAAGTGCTTCCCTTTTGGACACCAATGCGTATATGTCCTTTAGGATTTGTGTGTTGCGCAAAACTTGATATGTTAGGTTTTACATCTTCGGGTGATGGTGTTAGAAAAAATTCTTCCAGCCATGTGGGTTTTATGGCTGTGTAGTCTTGTATAGACGCTTTTAATTCAAGAAATTCTTTTTTCAGAATGGTGTAATTCATTTCTGAAATAAAATTCATAGCTAAAGAAATATTTAAAAAGGACAAAACTTGATCTATCTTTACCGTGTCAAAGAGAGTCTTTGACATTGAGGATGTGTCCGATAGAATCTCTACCCCTAATGTCCTTAATTTGTTTCTAATTGGTTCTTCTTTGTCTATTATGTCCGTTACAATATAAAGCGCAGTAACAAGCTTTTGAGTCTTAGTATAGGACATAGAAAGAATGCTGTCCTTTCTAGAAACATCTAGGTCCATTACACCGTCCTTGAGATTTTTGTCTCCAGATAACATCTGTCCATTATATATAAAGGACAGATGAAGTCAAATAAAAATCTTTTTCGCAATTCAAAGAAATTTAAACTAATCTGTGCTAAAATATTCACATAGTGAAAAATGGAAATAAAAAAAGGAGCGAAGAAAAAGAAAATTCCCCCAGTCGCAAACCTAAGGGCGAGGCTGGATTAAAGAGTCAAACAAAACACGGGATTATGGCAATAGTTTTTTTTGTTCTTGCATTATTTTTTTTAATGTCGGTATTTGATGTAACCGGAGTTGCAGGCGCGTACATAAAAGATTTTTTTAAATTGATATTGGGAAACGTAGGATATTTTCTTCTCCCTACTCTTTTAATTTTACTAGGATATTCATATGTGAAAATAAAAACTCCAAACATTGGATGGATAAATACAGTCAGCGCGATAATGTTTCTCCTCTCTAGTTTGGGAATAATAGATATTGCGGGAGGCGAGAATTCTGGCGGATTATTAGGGGAAATTTTATCAAAACCTCTCGTCTCTCTCTTTGATATTTATGCAAGCATTATTTTCCTCGGCGCAATTTTAATAATTTCAATTCTTATGATATTAGACACAGAAATATCCTTCACGTCATTCTTCGAAAAACTTTGGAGTCTAATAAAAAGGAAAAAAGAAGAACCAGCCGACGCTTTAGGCTCTGGCGAAGCGGAGGAAGAAATGGAATCCCCCACCCCAGTGGAAGACTCTGGCGAGGCGGAGGAAGAAAGTTTGAAAGAAAATACTAGCGGTAAAATAAAGAAAGCTTTAGGGATTAATAAAAAGAGTGAAGAGGATGAGGAAGAAATGGAATTCAAAAAACTAAAAGCTAGAAGCTACAAGCTAGGCGCTACTTATGTTCCTCCCCCGCTTTCTCTGCTAGAAGAAGACCAAGGCAAACCAAACACAGGTGACATAAAGGCTAATGCAAATATAATAAAACGCACGCTACTGAACTTCGGCATTGAAGTAGAAATGGACGAAATAACTATCGGGCCGACTGTCACTCGTTATGCGCTAAAACCCGCGGAGGGAATGAAACTTTCTCGCATTGTTGGTCTCACAAACGACTTGGCACTCGCGCTCGCGGCGCATCCGATACGAATAGAAGCTCCAATTCCGGGAAAATCTTTGGTTGGTATTGAAATTCCAAACAGAACGAAATCTCTCGTCGGTCTCGCTACCCTGCTGGCTGATGATAAATTCCAAAATTCTCCCAAATCCCTAACCATAGCTTTGGGTCGTAATATCGGAGGCAAATCAATATTTGGCAATCTTGCTAAAATGCCACACTGTCTCGTCGCCGGCACAACTGGTTCAGGAAAGTCAGTTACTATACATTCTATGATTACTTCCCTTCTCTATAGAAATGGGCCAGACGATTTGAAATTTATATTGATAGACCCAAAACGCGTAGAACTCACTCTTTACAATAATATTCCGCACTTGCTCACCCCTGTCATAACCGATGCCAAAAAAACAATTTTGGCTCTCAAATGGGCAGCCAAAGAAATGGATCGCCGTTATGATATTTTAGAATCCGAAAGCGTGCGAGACATAGATTCTTATCATAATAATATTTATGCAAATAGCTTAAAAAAGTCAAAAACAGATTCTGAAGACACTGAAAAAAAGCCTGACCGCCTGCCTTATATTGTTATTATAATAGATGAGTTAGCAGATATAATGAGCTCCTACCCGAGAGAGCTCGAATCGGCTATAGTGCGTCTAGCTCAAATGTCCCGAGCTGTGGGCATTCATCTAATACTCTCTACGCAACGTCCCGAAGTAAATGTCATCACCGGTTTAATCAAAGCGAACATCCCAGCTCGAGTCGCCTTGAAAGTGTCTTCCCAAGTGGACTCACGCACTATATTGGACGCTGGTGGAGCAGAGAAACTTTTGGGCGCTGGTGATATGCTCTATTCTTCTGGCGACGCCCAGCCAGAACGTTTGCAGAGCGCGTTTATTTCAGAAAAGGAAGTAAAAAAAGTTGTAAAATATTTAGTGGATGCGTATAAAGATGAAGTAAACCAAGAAATAGCCCTATCTGCCGGCTCAATATCAGCAGAAAAAAGTATTTTTGAAAGCACATTGGATAATGATGATGAAGATATGGAAGACGATGATGAAATGTACGAAGAAGCAAGAGCTTGTGTGATAGAAGCTGGCAAAGCATCAACTTCTTATTTGCAAAGAAAATTAAAATTAGGATATGCTAGAGCGGCGCGCTTGATGGATAAACTGGAAGAACGCGGGGTGATAGGAAGAGGTGATGGCGCAAAACCGAGAGAAGTGTTAGAAACAATAACGCGTGATGAAAATGGAGGTAATGTTATCTAGGAAAAAAATATTGCAAATAATTGTCTTTTCTATTTTTTTTCTTTTTATTATTGTTTACGCCTTTTTTCGTTCACAAGATCTGATATTTGGAATAAAAATAAAAAATGTAAGTATAAATGGCTCACCTGCCCAATCAGGAATAAAGGTTATGAATAGTGTTGTTGAAGTTACAGGGAATGCTAAAAATGCAATAAATCTGGCTCTAAATGGACGGGAAATTTCAATAGACAAAAGTGGTAATTTCAAGGAGACAATTGCGCTACTTTCAGGATATAATATAATAAATATAACAGTCAAAGACAAATTTGGATATGTTGATGAAAAAAATTATCAGATAATGCATTAATTACAAAACTTGTCGCAGGCGTACTTTTTAGAAAGCCTTGCGCAGGCCGTCGGGCCGAGCAGTTCGCTGGCGAAGCTTCGCCAGATAGATTGCTTTATAAAAAGTATGCCAAGAAAAAGTTTTGTAATAATTAAGTAAAATTTTATGCTGAAGAAAAAAGAAAAAAAAGAAGACAAGACAGTAGGCGTCGCGGTGTTAGAAGATACTTTGAAAACAATTCAAACAAAATTTGGAGAGGGATCAATCATGAAGTTTGGTGATTCGCCAAAAGTAGACGTCAACGTAATACCGACTGGTTCTATTGGCCTCGATATAGCTCTCGGTGTGGGTGGAATGCCTCGCGGAAGAATTATTGAAATATTTGGACCAGAATCTTCCGGAAAAACAACACTGTCGCTTCACATCGTAGCGGAAGCGCAGAAATTGGGAGGTGTTTGCGCGTACATAGACGCTGAACACGCGATGGACCCAGAATATACAAAAAAACTGGGAGTCAATATAAACAATCTACTCATTTCCCAACCAGACAACGGTGAACAAGCGCTCGAAATCGTAGAGTCTTTGGTGCGAACGGGCAAGATCGATGTAATCGTTATAGACTCTGTCGCGGCGCTTACTCCCAAAGACGAAATCGAGGGTGATATGGGCGCCTATCATGTCGGGAAACAGGCTCGACTTATGTCTCAAGCGCTCCGCAAACTAACTGCTATCGTGGCGCGGTCTAAAACTGTAGTCATATTCATCAACCAAATAAGAATGCAAATAGGTGTTATGTTTGGCAATCCTGAAACCACCCCGGGAGGCAAAGCTCTAAAGTTCTACACTTCTGTGCGACTGGATATAAGAAAAATTGCGCAAATAAAAAAAGGAGAGGAAGTCGTGGGAAGTCGTACTCGAGTCAAGGTAGTAAAAAATAAAGTATCGGCTCCGTTTAAGCAGACAGAATTTGACATAATTTATAATGAAGGTATTTCTAGAGAAGGAGAAATCATGGCGCTCGGAGAAAAATTTAAAATAATAGAAAAAAGTGGGAATTCATATTTTCATATACCTGAGGGCGCGAAACCCGCCGACGCCAAAGGTCATTCGACTCTGAGAGTCTCAGACTCGATGAGCTCTGGCGAGGCAAAGGAAAAAGTAAAGCTGGGTGTAGGTTATGATTCTACTCGCACATTCTTGAAAGAAAATAAAAAAATATCTGACCAAATTCTAAAAGAAATTCGCAAAAAATTCGCAGAGGAAGTATAACTTGTAGACCTGCCAGGTCGACAAGTTTGCAGTATAGGGCTGAATTTGCTAGTATAATCTTCATGTCACAACTGCAATACAATGAAATCCGTGAGAAGAAAATAATAATTTATAATGGTGAACCCTGTGAAGTGGTGGAATCTCATGTTGCGAGAACGCAACAAAGAAAACCGCAAAACCAAGTAAAACTCAAAAGTCTTATCTTGGGTAAAACCATCGCCGCTACTTTTCATGTTTCCGAATCAGCAGATGAAGCTGACATAACAAAACGCGATATTACCTTTTTATACCACAATAAACCTGCCCGCCCTCGTGATACTTCGGGAGCAGGCGGGGTAGAATATTGGTTTTGCGACCCAACAGACAAAAGCAAAAGGTTTAAATTGGATGGAGCGTTAATTGGCAATGCGGAGAAATTTTTGAAACAAAATGGAAATGTAACAGCTCTGGTTTGGGAAGATGGAAGTGAAGACTCCTCGGTAAACTCAGGGCTAGGAAAAATAATTAAAGTTACCTTGCCAATTAAAATGAATTTTGTTGTAAAAGTCGCTCCACCGGCAGTTCGCGGAGACACTTCAAAAGGAGGAATGAAAGTCATAACTCTGGAAAATGGAGCAACTTTGAACGCTCCGATGTTTATAAGCGAGGGAGATATGATTAGTGTGAACACAGAAACTGGAGAATACGTGGAAAGAATATAAAAACCTCTAAAATATAACTTTCTGCAGGGGTTTCGAGGCTGTCGAGCCGAGAACTTCAGGATTTTTTAAGCTTCAAAAAATCCGTACCGGAAGAAAGTTGATATTTTAGAGGTTTTTTAATTCATAATTACTTAACTATAAACGGCAACAAGCCCAAAAAACGGGCGTGTTTAATAGCGGAAGCGAGCTGGCGTTGATTTTTTGCGGTTATGCCAGTTCTCTTGTGGCTCATAATTTTGCCGTTGGGATTTAAAAATTTCTTCAGAATTTCAACATCCTTGTAATCTATATATTTTATATTGTTGGCTGAAAAATAATCTTGCTTCATAAATTAAAAATTAAAAGGGAATATCTTCGGGGTTAATATCTTCTTCCGGATATTCTATGGAATCTATTTCTTGATTATCTCCCGCAAATTTCCCTGCTCCTCCTGTCGATGCAGAAGCGGGAGTTCCTCCATTACTCTTTAACCCAAATTGAACACGATCGGCAATAATTTCTGTTCTGTATTTTTTCTCTCCACTTGTCTTATCATCCCAAGAACGTGTTTCTATGCGACCTTCTATCATTACCTGTTGACCTTTTTTTAAATATTGAGCAGACGTTTCGGCTTGTCTTCCCCAAACTACAATATTGTGATAACTGACAGATTCCTGCTTGGCGCCAGCTTTATCTTTCCAAACCCTGTTTGTCGCTATGCCAAATTTACAAACCTTTTGACCAGAAGGTATGGTGGTAATTTCTGGGTCGCGAGTAAGATTCCCTACTAATATTGCTTTATTTAAATACATAATTTTTATGATATTACTAATGCGTCTATTTCTTTATCTATTTCCTCTTTATTTATAGGAATAGCTGTTTCATTTTTCGCATTTTCCTTCATGGCGGGTCTTTTATACATCTCTCCACGCGCAAATCTTTTTGTGGCGATAGTATTTTCTTTTATTGTTTTTAATATCAAAAACCTAATAATGTTTGGGTCAAGGTCGAGATGCTTTTTCAACTCCAAAACCTTTTGGGAATTCATGGTGAATTTAATCCAACCAAAATACGCGGTGTTAAATTTATTTTTTATATTAGATGTAACTTTAGCCATAGAATAGGCAAGACTCGTCATTTTAGGCATTTCCCCTGAAATAATCTCACCATTAAAAGATACCAAAAGTTCTTTAAGATTTCCATAATTGACTGGCGCATCTTCTTCTTTAATTGTAGGTATCAAAAGGTAGCCAAGTTCATAGACTTTGGAATTTTCTTCTGATATTTCATTTTCGTCTTTAATTTCCGGTTCTTGCATAAAATCTATACTATCAAAAATCTTTTAAAAAGTAAATACTCGTCTAGCGTTGCTAATGATAGCCTCCGCAACCTCAGCTTCGGGTAAATTTTTTATTTCAGAAATTCTTTTAACTACTTCTTTCACATGAAAGGGTTCATTGCGTTTTCCTCTGTATGGAGAGGGCGTAACATAAGGAGAATCCGTTTCAGACATAATCATATCAAGAGGTGTATTTCTGATAACTTCATCATAATCATGTGTAAAAGTAATAACTCCAGTAAAAGACAAAGTAAAACCAAAATCTAAAAATGCTTTGGCTTCTTGCCAGCCACCAGCAAAAAAATGTACATCACCCCTAACCTTGGAATGTTCTTTCAGCAAAGAGAGCGCGTCAAAGTACGCATTGTGTGTCTTGTCTTTAGGATTATTTCTGATATGCAACATTATTGGTTTATTAAATTCGTTGGCAAGTTCTATATGAGCAACAAAAACCTCTTTTTGTTTTTCGATCGATTGCTCGTTCATTCTATAATAATCAAGTCCGCATTCCCCCACCCCGACAACTTTTGGGTCTTTCAAAAGTTCCCTGTAAACATTTTTATCGAAAACTTCTCCGCGTGAAGTAAATTCTTTTCCGCCAACGCCCAATTCTTTTTCATCGTGATATGAGACTCCGGTATGTATCGGATGCAATCCAATAATCGCATACACTCCTTTTTCGTATTGATTCGCAATCTCAACGGCTTTTTTAGAAGTATCTACTTGCGTGCCGACATTTATAATATACGTTTCATTCTCTAGGGCACGTTTAATAACCTTATCTCTGTCTTCATTAAAGGCTTCAAAATTTGTGTGAGAATGTATGTCTATGTATTTTGGTTGCATATTAGTCTTAGTTATTCTTTTCTAGGAAATAAAGGAGTTTCTGGTTTTTTGGAGTTTTTTAAAAGGTTTAAAATTATTTTTGAAGTTTGAGGCATAATTGGTTCTAATGATTGAGCTATAACAAATAGTAATGCAACAAAATGTTTTATGTCTTGAATGGCCTCTTCTTTATTTTCTTTAATTTTTTTAAAGGGTTGTTTGTCTTGAATTTCTTGGTCAACTTCTTGAATTTTTTTCCAAATATCATTCATAAAATCACTAATTTTAAAATTTTCCAGATTATCATTTTGATTTTTAAAAAATTTATTTTCTTCTACTGGAATCATAATAGAATAATTTTGAACCATTGTCATGACTCTAGAAACTAAATTCCCCAATCCATTTGCCAAATTCGCATTATAAGCTTCTTTAAAACGCTCCATAGTAAACGGACTATCTTCAAACGAAGAAACTTCTCGCAATAAAAAATAACGCAATGCGTCTGCGCCGTATTCTTTTACAACATCGCTTGGATTTATAACGTTACCTAAAGATTTAGACATTCTAATTCCACCTTCGCCGGTGATAAACCCGTGATAGATAATAGTATCTGTTGTCGGGAGTCCAGCAGACATCAACATGCCTTGCCACATAACTGATTGAAACTTTACCATATCTTTCCCGGCAACCTGAATTGTTTCTCCGTTTTGCCAAAACTTTTCAAAATTCTCTTTTTTATTCGGCCAACCAAGTGTTGAAATATAATTTACAAAAGCATCAAACCAAACATACATCACTTGGCTATCATCTCCTGGGATTGGAACTCCCCAAGAAAAACGTTCTTTGGCGCGAGAAATTGAAAAATCTTCCATAGCATTTTGCACAAAATCAATTGCTTCGGCTCTACGCCATTCTGGAAATATAGATTTTTGATTAGCAAGGTATTCTAAAAGTTGTTTTTTGTAATTACTTAGTTTAAAAAAATAATTTTCTTCTTCAATTATTTCTGGTATTAAAGTAGGATGAAATTCGCATTTGCCATTTATTAAATCCTTTTCAGTAATAAATTTTTCACACCCAACACAGTAAAGTCCTTTGTATTTTTTCTTATAAATATCCCCTTTCTCTTCACAAAGACGCCAAAATTCTTGCGCGGCTTTTATGTGATCAAGGCTTGTGGTTCTAATAAAATTATCATTTGAAAGATTTAAAATATTCTTAAGCTCTGAATAATTTCGCGCATATTCGTCGACATAATCTTGCACATTTTTGCCTTCTTTTTGGCTTGCTTCCCAAATTTTCTGACCATGTTCATCTGTCCCAGTACTAAAAAACACATCCCTGCCGATTAGACGCTGATACCTTGCGATAGCATCTGCTTGCACCAGCTCAAGCGCAAAACCAATATGCGGATCCGCGTTTACGTACGGAATTGTAGTTGTTATGTAAAAGCTATCTTTTTTCATCCCGTTAGAGATAGGAAATGCTCTGCATTTCCGTAGTTATATTACTTTTGATAAAAATTTTAAACATAAAGATCTCTAACGGGATTCATTATTTATTGCCAGTTCGAGCTAAAATTTTATTCTTTTCAACATCACTCAAAAATTCCATCACAACAACGGCTATGGGAATAGATAACACCAATCCCCAAAATCCACCCAGCTCAAAACCTATCAAGGCGGATAAAATAATAACAATAGGTGAAAGACCTACTATTTTCTTTATAAGAACAGGGGCAAAAAGAAAAACTTCAAATTGGTGAATGATTAGATAAGCTCCAGTCACCATCAAAGCGGCTGAAATTCCGCCGGAAAGATAAGAAAAAGTAAAAGCAGGAATCAGAGCCACCCAAATACCATAAGGAATAATTTCCATTATTCCTGCAAGAAGAGCAAGGAAAAGAGCATACTCAATACCTAAAAGAGACAGGATTAGATAAATTAGAACTGCCACTACTATTCCTAAAACTACCTGTCCTTTCAGCCATAAAGCAATTTTACGACTGGAACGCTCCCAAAGATCTACAACGTAGTCTTCATATTTTATTGGAAAAACAAGTCGAAGGAAATTTTCTATACCCTTCTCTTCCATTGAAAGATAGAAGGAAATAATAATAATTAATATAAAATTAAAAATACTCCCAAAAGCGACAGCAAGCGCCTGGAAAAATCCCCCCGAAAGATTCAAAATAAAAGCCTTGGACACTGAAAATAGTGTGCCAATTGAAAAGTTGTTTCCTAAAGAATTTACTATGTCTTTAGCGCCAGAGAATTCTTTGTTTTGAAAATAATTCAAGAAAGAAACATTCGGTATGTAAGAAGAAATAAATGTAGAAAAATTATAAATTTCAGTTATTAAAAGAGGGGCAAAAAGATAAAACACACCGGCTAGAGTAAGAAGCGATACAATATAAAAAATTGCAATTCCAAAGACTCTATTAATTCCTATTTTCTTAAAATAAGGAACTGTGGATTCAATAAAAGAAGCGATAACTATTGCAGTTAATATTATTAGAACTAGATCGCGTAAAAACCATAACAAAAATACACAAAGAAAGATAATAACCGCCCGAACCATTGTGTCTGTAGTTATGGAAATAGAAGTAATAGGATGTTTTTCAAACATAGAAATATAATAACACAAGAACAAGCGGAGTAAAAGTATTTAAAATCTAAGTATTTTCAAAAATTTATTTTTTTCTTTAAAAGGCCCAATGAGAGCTAAATTCAGCTTATCATTTTTAAAAATATCTTTTGCTAGGACTTGGATTTGACTTACCGTAACTGCTCTTATCTCTCTAGCTTTCTCTTCGACTCCATCCATTTTGTGTTTTAAAAGTTCTTGTCCGCCATAAAAACTGGCGATGTCGTCGCTCGACTCCAAAGAAAGCTTCATGTTGCCTATCAGACATTCTTTAACTTTATTCAATTCTTCCTCACTCACCTTTTCATTTTTTAATTTTATACATTCTTCCAGGATTGCTCGTAATACTTCATAAATTCTTTTATTGTCCACCCCAGCGGAAATTTGAAAAAAACCATGGTCAGTAAAAGAATCATTGTGCGCGCGAACATAATATCCCACCCCCATTTCTTCTCGAAGTTTCTGAAACAATCTGGAGCTCATACCACCGCCTAAAATCCCGCCCAATACAGATAATGCTGGGCTCTTTTTGTTAAAAAGATCATAAGAACGCACGCCGAGAACTAAATGTGTTTGGTCTGTTTGTTTAAATTTTATCAAAACTTGCGGTTTATTTTGTTTTTCTTTTACTTTTACTTTACGACTCTTGTCGCCACGAGGCACTTTGCTAAAAATTTTATTTACTTCTTTCAAGACTTCTTTTTCTGTCACTTGCCCAGCTACTACGAGCGCAGTCGCTTCTGGCAAGTAATGAGCTCTTTTGTATTTAACAAAGTTTTCTCTTTTCATCTTTAAAATATTTCTCTTATCGCCGGCAATATTCCAACCTGCTGGCTGGTTTCCATAAAGCAATTTCATAACAAGATCCTGCACGTGACGATTTGGCATATCCTCGTACATATTTATTTCTTCAATGATTACACCCTTTTCTTTTTGCATTTCTGCCTCCGGGAAAGTGGAATTGAGATATACATCTGACACAATATCAAAAATCTGTTTGAAATGCCTGGCATCAGATTTGGCATAATATCCAGTATATTCTTGCGCAGTAAAAGCGTTATATTGGCTTCCTAACGCGTCTAATTCTTTTGAAATATCAATGGCTTTTGGTCTTTTAACAGTTCCCTTAAAACACATATGCTCCAAAAAATGAGAAATGCCATTTAATTTTTTTTCTTCATATTTAGAACCCGCCTCTACTAAGACCAAGACCGTCACCGTCGGGTTGTCTTTCATGGGCACCGTCACCACTCGCAAACCATTGTGTAAAATTTTTTTAAAGAATTTCATTTATGTTTTTTATTTTACGTAAAATTTTGATAATTTATCCTTACTGTCTCCGAACTCTACCCCTCCACCTCCGATATCCCACGCACCATGTTCATCACGGCAGTTTTCATTGCGTTTACTAAACACAACATTACCTTTACCATCATGACAAAAATAAACTACAGTAACTCCCGTGTAATCAAATCCTTTTTGCATTTATAAAATATATCATAAAATAGGTAAATTTATCAATAGAAAAAACCACTCTTGTATTGTCTATAACAATGCTATAGCGTATTTTTATACAATCAAAAATAATTAAATAGGTAATTTGAAGAAATTTTTTATTTTTGCATCCCCTTCAATAGTATCAACTATCAAATAAAGCAAGTCCTTTCCGATTTTAAAATCAGCTTTCATAAGAGTTACTAAATCCTCACAATCATAAGGATACACCCAGACACTATCTTGAAGACGTAAGAATCCCATTCTTTTCAGTGTAAAACGAATTTTGTCTCTCGTTCCCTTTCTTTCTTCTTTGATATCAAAAATAAGCATTCGCCACTTTCTATCCCATTTTTTTGGTTTTTTAAGCTTATAACCTATAAGTTCAAATTTTCTTAATTTATCTTCTCCTTTTTTAGTAAGACGCGCAAATGTTCCTCTTTTAGTTGTTTCAAAACAAATTAAACCACGATCTTTTAGTCTTTTAATACTATGATTAATATTATATTTCTGCCATTTAGTTTTTGGTTCAATACCAAAGAATTTTAAAGCCTGTAATGCATTTGGCGCCAAAACTGCCACGCTTAAAATACCAACAGCCGCAATCCCCGAAAGGAGTACCTTTTGGAAATTTTCTTTTTTCATTCTTGTTTTTAATTCTTTCTCTATTTTCCTCATTTTTAATATTATATACTATTGTCTATAAATACGCTATAGCGTATATTATCACAATATAATTTTATGAAAAATTGAGAAATTTTATTTATGTTTTTTATTTTATGTAAAATTTTGATAATTTATCCTTGAATTTTCCAAGTTGATACGGAATGCATGAATGAAGTGGATTCGGTAAATTATCTAATCTAAACCACCCCAATTCATCAAATTTATGCGGTTCGCCATTTTTTACTTTTGATCTGTTTATTTCAACAATGAATAACAAACTTACCCAATGTGTATCAACACCTTTCATTTTTCTAAAAAGATCTGAGTATCCTAAAAATTCATAACCGCCAACATCTACACAATATTCTTCTTTTATTTCTTTTAATAAAGTCTTCTCTATGCTATCCCCAAAATCTAAACCTCCACCTCCAAAATCCCATGCGCCATGTTCATCACGACAATTGATACTTCTCTTATTCATCAGAAAATTACCATGACCATCATGATCGTGAATTACGAAACTCTTTCTAGGCATGTCTTTTTCTAGGGTACGGATTTTTTTAAGCTTAAAAAATCCTGAAGTTCTCGGCTCGACAGCCTCGAAACCCCCTAAAAAAGACATGCCTTCGACGAGTTTCGTAATTCAAAATCATGACACATATATGATACAGTTATCCCAACATAGTCAATACCTTTTTGCATTTAAATTTTCTCTTGAATATATTTTTTTAAATCAGTCACTTTTACTCTCTCTTGCTCTCCAGTATCACGGTCACGCACGGTCACCGTATCATCTGTCAATGTGTCAAAGTCAACTACAATGCAAAATGGTGTGCCGATTTCATCTTGACGGCGGTAACGCTTGCCTATATTTCCATTATCATCCCAAACCACCCGGCCAAATTCTGCTTTGAGTAGCCTAAATACTTTATTTTCAGCATATTTCACCAGTTCTGGTTTATTTTTAAGTAAAGGTGAAACAGCGCAAATGACTGGCGCTATATTGGACTTAAATTTCAAGTATGAACGTATCTCTCCATTTTTGTTATCTTCAACATAAACAGAAAGGAGTAAAGCGAGCACCGCGCGATCAACACCAAAAGTCGGTTCAATAACATGTGGAATTATTTTTTCTCCTTTTTCTTCATCTATATATTCAAGCTTGTGATTTATAAGATCAAAATCTGCCCGATAAGCGAGCCCAAAAAGTTCTTTGCGTCCAAAGGGATAATCAAATTCAAAATCTATAGTGCGTTTAGAATAATGCGCTCGGTCTTTTTTTTCTACTTCAAGCTCATGTATTTTTGTCATATCAAAACCCAAATCTTGCATCCAATCAAGCATTTCGTCTTTCCAATATTCAAAATGTTTTTCCCAATCCTCTTGTCTCACAAAATATTCAATTTCCATCTGTTCAAATTCCCTCTGTCTAAATAAAAAATCTCTAGGCGCTATTTCATTTCTAAAAGCTTTTCCAATCTGAGCCATCCCAAAAGGAAGCTTCGGATGAAAAACGTCCACAGTATTTTTAAAATTAACGAACATTCCTTGGGCCGTTTCGGGGCGTAAATAAGAAATTGCAACTTCTTCTTTTTTGGCTCCCACTTCGGTTTTAAGCATTGTATTAAACTGCTTACCATCAAGCGGATCTGCAAAATTAGCCACATGACCAGTCGCCTCCCACACTTTTGCGTTCATTAAAATAGCCGCATCAATGCCGTACATATCTCGTCTATTATCCACAAATTTCTTCCACCAATTTTGTTTTAAATTATTTTTTAAAGCCAAGCCTAAATGCCCCCAATCATAAGTCCCTGCAAATCCCCCATAGATTTCTGAACCCTGAAAAACAAATCCGCGTCTTTTGCAAAGCGAAACTATCTTCTCCATCAAGTCATCTTCTTTTTTGTTTTTTTCTTTCATAATTTATTCAACCACTCTTCCTCCAGCAGGAGGAAACAAAGGGTCATCGTCGAGCTGTGTGCGAAGTGATTTTTTATTTATTCTTATGTCCACATTAGTAAAATCATCATGCCCAGTCAAAATACTATCATTTATTATAAACGGCGTAGTATTAATCTGGGAAAGTGAAGGAGTTAATATAACCTGAAAAGAAACACTGCGATCTGCCGTAGTGATGCCAGTCCCCCTTGGAATTTCTCCTATATTCCAAGTTATTTCTCTGGTAGAAGAATTGTAAGTTAGATTTTCATCAGAGGGCGAAATAGAACCTGCAAATTTTATCCATGAGGGAATGGTAGAAGAGACAATGCCTTTTGAAATACTATTGGCTGTATTAGAAAGAGACCAGGTAATAGTATAAGAAGTTTCTTTTTCAACTTTCGGAGGCACAGGACCAGTATTAGAGAAGGGTCCAGAATAATAAAGCGCTTTGGCCGAGAATCCAACATCAGAAATAATTCGGACAATTCCAGAGTCAGAATTATTTAAATCAGCAGTTGCGTAGCCAGTAACTAACTGCTTGCCGGAAATAGAAATATTGACATTGATAACAGGATTAGCCAATATTCCGCCGATAGCAGAGAAAAGAGAAAGTGAAGAGACAGAAAATCTTACAGACCCAGAATCACCCGGGTTCACTTCATTAAATCCATTTTGAGAATTTTTATTCCAAGTTATCGTATCAGTCAATGAGTCATAAAAACCTTGTTGCGAATTTATTGTTTTACGATTAACGGCATTGCCAGAAATTTTCGCTCGAATCTCCAAGTCATTTATTTTTGTATCTAAATTATTTGTCCACCTAATTTCCGCATTGACTGGAGTTTTTGTATTTGTGGCATATTCCCTCTGATATACTCCATTTACAAAAAGTTTCGCTTCAATGAAAGGTTTTTTTATTGTAACAGCATATGACGTAGAATTAAAAACTACATCAATCATAGACTTGTCCTTAGTGGATTGTGACCCGCTTGATATGTGAAAATTTTTTTCTTCTCCGTCAACAACATCAAACATTTTACCAGTTATAGAAATATTTCTCTCTGCGCCAGGAGCTAGATCCCCTAAACTCCAAATGTTGTTTCCAAGCGATGGCGCTGGAATGGATGATTTGAACTGAAACCCGACCGGATAACTCAACTTGAGAAGCATTTTAGGAACTGCATAGGGAGAATTAAGCGTCGTTTTTATGTTTAGAGTTATGTCTTGATTTGGGTTTATTGTAGCAGGAGCGTCAATGGAAATATTTAAAGGTGTAGAACTTATTGTGACTTCATAAGATTTTGTTTTCACAAAAATGCTATTTGACCCTTCCACCCGATATTCAAGAGAAATTTTTATAGGACGTATGCTTCCTTGTTCGCCAAAAAGTACTACTTTTAAATTCTCATTACGCACAGCTCCGGCAGGAATCGTGCCTAATACAAAACGACTCCTCTCTGTCCCCAGAGGCAAATCTGCATTTTCGTTCTCCGAATTCTTTGGATATTCCATGATAAGATTAACCAAATCCAAAGCAGAACTATTTCTATTTGTAATTTCGACAACCAGTGACAACTCTTCCCCACCGGCAACAAAATTGTTCCCAACTATAGAGATATCAATATTATCATTGGAAACAATATTACCTCCAGCAAAAAATACATAAGAAGCGTACAAGAGTGTTAAAATAAAAAAAACTAAAGAGAAAATAAAGAATTTTTTTAAAACAGAGGTTTTCATAAAAAATTTATCTTGATATAAAACAGAGTCGGTCTCTTTCTTTTCGTTTTCCCAACCATCTGGTATGTCTTTTCTGCTCCCGCGCAAAAACTTGTCTCGATGTTCTATCTTTACTTGATAATTTTTACTGAAAAGTTTGCTTTTGAGTTCTTCGATTCTGTTTAGTTTATCTCCATCATTTGTTGGCATCCTAGAATTGTACCACCCCAAACGAAATTTTGAAAATTTCTTATGGAGCAAACATTCTTTTACAGATGTGTCTCTTTGAGAGCTTTATTTATTTGATTTAATATGTGAGTTCTTGATTTCGCAACTTCAAATATTAAGTTTTCCTCAAATGGGGATTTGATAATATTTTGCAGTATTTCATTTTCGCCTATATATCCTAAATTATTTAGTATACGCAAGACAATAACAGCTTCAACATTTTTTAAATCGTTCTCTGTCTCTAATTTTTCTAAAAAAGATAAATTACGAAGCAGGTCAAGGAATAAAGCTTCATTTGGCTCTACGCCGACAAGCAAACGTTTTAATAAACGCGTAATATTTACAAAAACTTTAAAAGTATACGGCTGTTTAGTGATTTGTTCTAACATATTTGTTTTTGATGAATTCGTCACCCGAAAGATATTTCTGCTTTGCACAAGATCGATTTTAATATATGCAAAATCTCGCAACACAAAACGCAACTTTGAAGACATCTTCCTTACTCCCTGAGCAGAAGCTAAAATCATTCCTAAGTCGCGAGTAAAAATATGATAATATTTCCCCGCTTCTCCGAAATTCTTGCTCTCCAATATTATTCCTTCTGTATGATAAATATGATGCATGAGAGTTATAATAAGTGACCTATTGGATTTTCAATAGCTACAGTAAAATTTTTAATATCATCTGAATCCATTAAGAAAATACCTGGCTGAGCTTTGAGTGTGTTGTATAGGGTAACATGGGTAGATGGATATTTTATATTTAATCCATATTTTGTATTTATTAAATCAAAAAACTTATTTAGATTTGAAACTTCACACATAACAACTACTGTTTTCTTTATATCATCTCTTGTGGCGAATCTATATTCATTTTTATAATGTATAACTTTGATATCATTTGTCTTGGTAAAATCACAAAAGTCTTCCACTATTTTATTTAAAAAATCTGGGATTGAAATATTATACTTTTCTATTATTTTCCCAATATAAACAAGACTTACATGAAAAGGGCTTGGTAAATAAAGAGTAATGCCTTGTACTGTTATTTCTTCTGGCAAGTTATTAAAGGAAACTAATAAATATATCACCTCATTATCCACAGCCATAAGTTCGTATTTACTATTTCTGCAAATAAATGTTCTTTCCATTTTTTTATTTTATCACATTTGAAGCAAAAACAAATAACTAACACAATGGACACGACCGTTGTTATTATATTAGTTATTAAAAATCACAAAAAAAACTATAAATTGAAAGACTTTTCTAATAAATCTCTATTAGTGATATCGGAAGCCAAAATAAAATGCACATATTTCCCTATCCCCCAGTAATTCGCTATAAAATCAATTTCTTTTTGACATGGATACGGATACACCCAAACACTATCATTAAATCTAATGCACCCTAATTCTTTCATTTTTTCTCTTAAAGAATCACGTGCTGATCTTTTAGTTTCAGGAATATCAAAAACGATGACGCGAAAATTTCTGTCCCAAATTTTTGGAGTTTTTACTTTTAGATCTTCATAGTTAAAGCGTAGTAGCACTTCTCTTCCATTTTCAGTAAGAGTAATCTTGCAAAGGTTATGGTTTTCCTTAAAATCTATTAATTGTTGCTTTCGTAATCTTAAAAAATAAGACGAAATATTTTTAGGTTTTTTATTTAACCCAAATATCTCTTTGGTTAAGGCTTTAGTAATTTGATAACTTGCTCTTTTGTTTGACAAAGCGACGGCAATGCCGACACCCATCCCCAATGCGCGAATTATCTTGCCCGAATTTGATTCCTTGTCAATTATTCTCATATATCTATAATAACATTATACCAACGACCGTGTCTATTATACTAGTAGTGGTTACTTTAGTATTATTGTATTATTTCTCAATTTTTATTTTAAATATCAACTTATCTATTTTAATTTCATCACCATTGTTATTCCTAAATTCTATTTTTGAAGCTAGCACGACTTTTTTAATATCTATTTCAAATTTTTGAATTAATTTTCTTCCTGCGTCATCGGTTTCAAAAATAAGCATAACCACATCACTCGGAGTCAATCCCATTTTCCTGCGCATATCTTGCAGAGCGCGCGCCAATTCACGATACTCTCCTTTTGCTTTAAGCTCTGGAGTTATTGTTGTAAAAAGTAAAACATTATCATCGGTTTGCTCGGTTTCAATAATTTCTTCTATATTTAATTCATCTTTTATTAATGATTTATATTCGTTACTTAACTTGTAATTTTTTGTTTCTAATTTAGCAAGTGGTTGGCGAACTTGAATTTTATATCTCTGCCTTGCTTCAAGACCACGCTTTACGATGTTCCTAACAATATCCATATTTTCTAAAACTTTCGATTTATTACTGCCAAAGATGTCAAAGAGACTCTTTGACATCTTTGGCCATTCTGTTAAATGCACGCTTTCTCTATCGTTTTCATTTCGTAATTTTATCCAAATGTCTTCTGCAGTAAATGGCGCAAATGGAGCCATTAACTTAGCTAGAGTTTTTAACACATAATAAAGTGTTCTTTTCGCATCTTTCTCCCCTTCTTTGATTCGCTCTCTTGATCTACGCAAATACCAAGTAGACAGGTCTCCAATAAAATCCCGTAATGCTCTTGTCGGCTCAAGTAATTTATAACTATCGAGATTTTTCGTAGAAAATTCTATAAGTTCATCTAATTTTTCCAAAAGCCAAACATCTAAAATATTTTTGGATTTAGACTTTGCGTTTTCTTCTAGATTTTTATCGCGATAAAGCTCATAAAAAGCTAATACATTGTAAAGTAAACCAAAAACTTGTTGCTGGAGTAAGGTCACAGTTTTTTCATCAAAATTTTTAGACTCTCCGGGCTGATTAACTGAGTACATCCAAAGTCTAAGTGTGTCCACTCCATATCTACCAATAGCTTCAAAAGGTTCAACGACGTTACCAAGCGATTTACTCATTTTTTTACCATTTGCATCAAGTAGATGTCCGAGACAAATAACATTTTTGTAAGCCTTGCCTCGTCCCATGAGCGCTCCCACAGCATGCAAAGTATAAAACCATCCGCGAGTCTGATCTATCGCCTCACTTATATAGTCTGCCGGGTAGCCAGCGCCATCTACCCATTTTTTATTTTCAAAGGGGTAATGATCTTGGGCAAAAGGCATCGCCCCAGAATCAAACCAAACATCCATCACTTCTTTAGCGCGAAAATAATTTTCACCATCTTTCTCAAACGCGACATTGTCTATATATGGTCTGTGTAAATCTAACTCATAATTTTCATTTTTAGGCAAAGGCGCAAAATCAAGATTGTGAACTTCTGCATTTTTAAAAACATCTTGGTGAGAACTTTTAAGTTTTATAGCTTCTGTCTTATTGTGTCCGAGCGCTGCCGCATGAAGCATCCACATTGTGTCTTCATGCGCTACAATTAAAATATTTTTGTTCTGATATTTTGTCTCTATATCGTCCAAGAATCCTCCGACACGATTTTTTAAACTCTGTATAGACTCTCCTCCTTCTGGAGCAATATTAAAACGATCTTCTGCGTTAGGAAAAGCGCGCCAATAATCCTTAATCGGACGACTCTCGTAGACACCAAAAGCGATTTCTCGTAAACGCGAATCAGAAATAAATGCAGAATCTGGAAGACCTAAGTATTGCTTTACAATTTCCGCAGTTTGCTTAGCTCTTAACACAGGTGAAAATATTATCAAATCTATTTTTTTATTTTTTATGTCATTAAGCGATTCATTCACTTGCTTGATACCCAAGTCTGTTAAAACATTATCGGGCCTTAAACCAGAATCAACAAACCCATCTCTGTTACTCAATGCTCCGCCATGTCGCATCATTATATATTTGTTGTTGGATTTTTTTGTATATTTTTTTAAAGTCTCTACGGAATCCACCACAATCTTATCGCCATTACCAGAAACCCAAACCGGTAGCGGTGTACCCCAGTAACGTTCACGAGAAATAGCCCAATCCTTAATCTCTCTGAGCCATTCGCCAAAGCGCCCATCGCGGGTATAGGCAGGTTCCCAATTTATAGTTTTATTTTCACTGATTAGCTCTTTTTTTATTTTTGAATCAGACATTCTGATATACCAAGAATCCCGCGCATAATATATAAGCGCAGTGTGACAACGCCAACAATGCGGATATGAATGTTTATAATTTTCCTGTTTGAAAAATAAATTTCTCTTTTTTAAATCTTCAATAATATCTACTGCTAATGTAGGTTTTCCATTTTGGTCAACTTCTTTGACAAATCTGCCTTCTAGGAATCCAGTGTTTTTAATAAAACTACCTTCTGAATTTACTATGTGATGTTTCGGTAGTCCTACTTTTGTCCCTAGTTCAAAATCATCCTGTCCATACATGACAGAAGTGTGCACGATACCAGTACCGTCTTCTGTATTCACAAAATCTGCTTCATAAACTTTGTACGCTTTTTCTAATTTTGATTTTTCACTTGGAGGTATAGTATTAGAAAGAAATGGGAAAAGTGGTTCGTACTCAAAACCAACAAGGTTTTTCCCTTTAAATTCTTCAAGAATTTCATAAGACTCGGACATTATAGAAAGTCGCATTTTGGCTAAAATAAATATTTCATCTTTCACTTTTATTTTCACATAATCAATATCTTTCCCTATTGCAAGCGCTATATTACCGGGCAATGTCCAAGGAGTGGTTGTCCAGGCGAGAATATATGTATTACCAACAACTTCCCAATTACCTATTTTCTGTCCAGATTTTACTTTAAACTTTACATAAACCGATAAATCTTTCACATCTTCATAACCTTGCGCCAATTCGTGCGAAGAAAGAGCTGTCCCGCATCTCGGACACCATGGCACAACTTTATAATCTTTATAAAGCAAATTCCTATCGTCTACTTTTTTTACTATATTCCAGACGGACTCAATATAATCATTTTGATATGTGACATATGGATTCTCTTGGTCTACCCAAAAACCAATCCTCTTTGTAAATTTATTCCAAACGTCCAAATATTCCCAGACACTTTCTTTGCATTCTTGATTAAATTTCGCAATGCCATATTCTTCAATGGCTTTTTTAGAGTTTAATCCAAGTTTTTTTTCTACTTGAAGTTCTACAGGAAGACCATGTGTGTCCCAACCACCTTTTCTGCGGACATGATATCCACGCATTGTTTTATATCTAGGAATAGCGTCTTTAAATGCTCGTGGGAGAAGATGATGAATTCCCGGCTTGCCATTGGCGGTCGGCGGACCTTCATAGAAAATAAATTCACCTTTCGGAGCAGATTTTTCCAAAGATTTTTCAAAAATTTTATTTTCACGCCAGAATTCCAAGATTTTCTCTTCTCGTAAAGATGCTTCTGATTTTTTGTTTTCTTCTTTATCCATGATTTTATAATAAAAAGCCCGTCCTTGTACAACAATTAAAAATTGCCATACAAGGACGGGCTTCGCCGTGGTACCACCTTGCTTCGTCACGCTAAAGTCTAAAAGACGAAAGCGGACATCTTCATTATTGCTATAACGGGCATACCCGCCAGGTTCTATTTTATCGTCAGGTCTTGCCTAACGACATTTCCTCCCGAAGCTCAGAGGTGATGACCTCTTCAGCGCTTGTGCATGTAATATAACATATTTTCTCTGAATTACGAAACTCGTCGAAGGCATGTCTTTTTTAGGGGGTTTCGAGGCTGTCGAGCCGAGAACTTCAGGATTTTTCAAGCTTCGAAAAATCCGTACCCTAGAAAAAGACATGCCTAGAAAGAGTTTCGTAATTCACGAATATTTTATAAAAACAAAACAACTCTAGTTTAAGGTTGAAAATCTCACTTAGAAAATTTGCTAAAAAAATCACCTCAAGCTAAAATATAATCAATAATGAATCCTATACGCAATCTATATAAAGGAACAACTACACTCATTTGGCTTGGTCTATTCTTGATATTAGTAGGACTTTTTAGTTTGTATATTATATTTTGGACGCCTCGTGAGAATCAACAAACTGCATGCCCCACTATAGCAAAAATATGTCCTGATGGTTCTTCGATCGGCGCCACTGGTCCACATTGTGAGTTCGCAGAATGTCCGAGTCCGCAGGCGATCAATCAAACGGTGTTTAACGCTGAGAGAGATTTATGGGCATTTAATATGGGAGACAGCATAATTTTGTATTGGGCTGATCTTCCTTCTAACGCTAAAAGTCTGGTGTTTTATAGATCAGAATCAAAGAATGGTCCGTGGCTCAAAGTGCTCTCACTGCCGATCACTGACTCTACACCCCAACAGGTTGTTGATTCTGTGGCAGGTGATAGAGCGCATTGGTACCGTGCAGAAGCTTTGGCAAGCGACGGCGCAATATTAAAGTCATATAGTGTTTTAGAGGTACTGAAATATGATGACTCAAAATGAATAATCTGAAAACTACATCTTCTCCGGAGCTTCGATGCCGAGCAGATGTAAACCTTTTTTCATAACGAAAGTAAAAGCAAAAGTTAGAGCAATTTTATAGGGGGAATTTTTGTCTTCTTTATCCACTACTTTATTGTTGCCATAAAAACTATTGAAAGAATGCGCAATCTCGATGAGATAATTTGCAATATAATGCGGTTCGTATTCTCGCGCGGACCTCTCTACAACTTCCGGGAATCGATATAATATTTTCTCTAATTCAAAAATTTCAAGGGGAGCATTCTCTGAATGTGGGTCTGGTAAAATATTTTCTTTCATTGCTTTCTCTAATACTGACTTTGCGCGAACATAGGAATACTGAAGGTACGGCCCAGAGTCCCCTTCAAATGAAATAGACTTCTCAAAATCATATGCGATATCTCCGCCTGTAGATTGTTTCAGAATCGAATATTTTATCGCCGACACGCCGACTTGTTCTGCGATTTTACTTTTTAATTCCTCATCATATTCGCGATCTTTAATTTTCAGAGATACTAAATCAATAGTATCGCGAATAAGCGACTCACCTGTAACAATGTTGCCTTTTCTGGAAGACATTTTCCCTGTTGAAAGTCGCATCATGCCGTGAGTAATGTGCTTCATCTTGTCTGTATATTCTCCATAAATTAAAGAAAGGGCTTTAGCGACTACTCTCATATAATCCATCTGTTCATTTGCAGTAACAACGATAGAAAGATTCATATTTGGTAAAGTTTTAAATTTCTCCACAGCAAGACCGAGCTCTTTGGTTTCATACATTGGTAATCCAAGTGAAGTAATAAAGACTCGCGTATGGAGCTTTGGGTCGTGTTTTCCAGCCTTGAAAACGATAGCGTCATCAGACTCTTCAAAAATATTATTTACATTATCTTTCACAATACCCTCACCTATAGGCGCCATCTGACTCTCTAAAAAATAAAAATCAAATTTTGTTCCAAGCATTTTGTATAAATCTTCAAACGCATCCATCGTCACTCTAAAACCCCAGTCATATATTTTATTTATCTCTTCATCATCACGAGCATATATTTTTTTATTTATTTCCTCTATCTCTTTCCTTGCCTCGCCATAGCTCATCGAGTCTGAGACTCTCAGAGTCGAATGACCTTGGGCGGAGGCAGGTTTTGATTCTTCATCATTCTCATAAGCTAGAGAACCCTCGACATATGCCTCGCCTATTCTTCCCGCTTGATTAGCATTAGCCCCTGATTTGTCTTGTAATTTTTTATTTTTCAAAAGTCCATAAATAGCTTTAGCTACATGCAACCCCACATCACCTTGATAATTCGCGCGAGAAACAGTCGCGCCAGAGCATTCTAAAATCCTAGCCACAGACTCACCTATCGCATTCGTCATCAAGTGTCCAATGTGAAATGGCTTGAAAGGATTCGGGTCGGTATATTCCACCATTATTTTTTTTCCAGAAAAAAGATTGTTTTGGGAAAAATTTTTATTATTTAAAATTTCTTCAATACTTCCACGAAAAAACCCAGGGGATAAATGGAAATTTATAAATCCCGCGCCAGCGACTTCTGTTTTTATAATTTCTTTAGGTAAATTTTTATCAATTTCTATTTTTATTTTTTCTGCAAAATCTTTTGGGTTTGTTTTTAATTTCTTTGCGCAAATCATTGCCACATTCGTGGAATAATCTCCATTTTTTAAATCTTCTGGATGCTCTACGATAAAATCTATATCTAGTATTTCAAGATTCTTCAAAGCTTCTTTTATTAAATTTTTTATTTTTTCTTGCATTATTTTTTACCAGTACTTCCAAACCTTCCTTCTCCTCGTAGAGATTCACTTAATTTGTTAACCTCTTTTATTTCCCCAATTACCACAGGCAAAATCACAAGCTGAGAAACTTTATCACCTTCTTCAAAAGTATAAGCTTTATCAGACAAATTAACTAAAAGTGTATTATATTCTCCTCTATATCCAGCGTCATATACTCCGCCCATGTGGGCAAATCCGGCTTTGGATATACTACCTTTATCCATGATGATTCCTCCATAACCCTCTGGAAATTCAAGCGCAAACCCATGCCAGAAACGATAATGTTCTCCGGGCTTGACTGTAACTGTTTCCATTGAATATAAATCCATACCTATATCTCCCGGATGGTGATAGGTTGGTAATTTCGCGCCTTTTTTTAATTTTTTAACTTTGATTTTCATTTGAATAAATTAAAATAGTGTTCAAAATTTCCGGAAAACATTTCTTGTTCTTCTTTTATTAATTTTCCAATTTCCTTTCTAGTAAACCATCTTATCTTCTCTACTTCGTCATCCTTTTTCTTAAATGGATAGTCAGAGTTAACAACAATAGTAAACCATTGACAGAAATATTCATGCGCTGAGGACACTCTTGTCTTTGGACCTAAAACTGGTTTAAATCCAACCAATCCTATTTCCTCCTCTGCCTCCTTTATTATATTACTTTCATAGGTTTCTTCTTCCTCTACGGTTCCTGCAACAGCCGGTCCCCATACACCCGGACTATATTTCTTAGTAAAAGCTCTCTGCGCGAGTAATATGTTTCTGTATTTATCCGTAATCCAAAGAGCGCTAATACGGGTAATATTTTTTGGGTTATCATTTTTACGATCTTCATATCCTATTACTTCATCTTGTTCATTAACTATTGGAATTCTCATATGCTTATTTTAATTATATATCTTTTCCACACAAAAACTAATTTAGCATTTGCTCGCGACCGTGAGCAAATGCTATTATAAAACAATGGATTCAAAAACCAAAAGACTAGGCGCCACGCAAAGGAAAATCCTTCTGCTTCTCTTGGCAGGACTCGCACTTGGATTAACTAGATCGCCAAAACGACACTGGTGGGTTCTAAAACAAATTCCAAAAGAATGGCAGAAAGTAGATCGTCAAGCATTGGAAAGAGCAATTAACACTTTGTACACCTCTCATCTAGTCGAAGAAAAACATCACATAGACGGCACAACAACTCTTATTCTCAGCGAGAATGGTAAACAAAGAGCTTTGAGATTTAATATTGATAAAATGGAAATAAAAAAACCAACTCAATGGGACAGAAAATGGCGTATAGTGATGTTTGATATTCCAGAAAAATTAAAACGATTACGAGACTCTTTACGCTTACATTTTAAAGAAATAGGTCTAATAGAACTTCAAAAATCGGTTTTTGTATCTCCTTATCCTTGTAGTAAGGAAATTGAATTTATTTTAGAATTTTATAATACGAGAAAGCATATACGTTTTATTTTGGCCGAGAAAATAGACAACGAATTACATCTCAAGAAAAAATTTAACTTAATTTAGCATTTGCTCGCGACCGTGAGTAAATGCTAAATAGAACTAATTAAATCTTATTTTAAAATGTCTAATAATCATGTCGGCGACTTTTTTGGAAGAAAGGTTGGTATTGTCAATAATAAGATTATTTTTTAGTCGTGGAGAATTTTACCAATCTTTTCTTGATATTAATTCATGCATAATTTTTTTATTTGTGAGTTTTTTAAATTTTTTACGAGAATTCATACTTACTCTACGTAAAAGTTCTTTGTTACTCGCTTTTAAATGAACTGGGCAGAATTTAGCGCCAAGCTTTGTAAGCTTTTTGTCTAAAGTTTTAACATATGTAGAATCTGAAAGACCAGTCTTGGAAACAAAATCATGACTATAGCAATGAGTAGTCACTATATTAATTTTTGCTTTTACTGTGTTTTCTAATAAATAATATCTGAGAAAATCTTTCGCCACATGACTATAATAAGACCCTCTATCAAAAACTTCTCCCATAAAATCATTCAAGAGATGATTATGTACCAACTTATATCCAAGTTTATTACTTAAAATTTTTGCAACAGTAAGTTTACCAACCGCAATAGGTCCGTATATAAAAACAACTACTGATCTTTTATTTTTTAATGATTTTTCTAACCTTTTCATAAATTTCTGCATGAATATTTTCCCGAGAACTTATTGCGCTTTTTTTTGCGCAATCAATTTTAATCCAACCTTTTTGTATTTTAGAAAGCCAAAGCGCGCTTTTTCGAGAATTTTCCAGAAATTTTACATCTTTCTCGTGAACATCTTTTTTCTTTTTTAAATAAGCTCTCTTCATTTTACTACTATCGCGGTCTTTTAGGAGCTTCAAAACAATTTTTGTCGGCAAATCTAAATATAAAGTAACATCTGGTTTTGGAATTTTAAAAACTTTGTACTCCATCTCATCAAGCCACTTAATAAACGCTTCGCGTTTTTTTGTATTTGCTATTTTCCCACCTTGATGGATCTGGTTCGCGCTTACATATCTATTGGCTAAGACGATGTAACCTTTTTTGAGCCAGTTCTTTATCTTATTTGAAGACTCCCATCTGTCTATCGCGTAAGCAATAGAAGCAATTTTCGGATGAATATCTACCCATTTATAATATTGCTCAGTCAAACAATGCCCGATAAATTTCCCAAAGAAATTTTTATAATATTCTGGGAAATCAACTATTTTAACTACGTGTCCTTCCTTTTTGAGTCTTTTGTACAAGAGTTCAACTTGTGTAGCCTTCCCACTACCGTCTGTCCCATCTATAACTATTAATTTTCCCTTTTTCATATTAGATTTTTATCTAGAACTTCTTTGATATATTTATCCATCGGTTCAAGTTTAGTTAATTCATCGCGAGTAAGCCATTTGTATTCCGAGTGCTCTTCGGAGAGTCTAACTTCGCCTTTTGATTCTCCCATATATGTCAGCCGGACAACATGTTTGTCTGGTTTCAAAATATCCTGCGCAAGTAAAAGTTTTGTCTCGCCGACAACCTCGAGACCCGTTTCTTCTAAAACTTCTCTTTTTAAATTCTCCATCAAGGAAGCCCCCGCATCTATCCGCCCGCCAACTATATCCCATTTTTTGCCAACCTCGGGATATTTCACTGGATTCCGCAACAACAGCAAAAACTTCCCTTCTTTATTCTTTAGCAAAATTTTCACTCCTACTTGCAATTCCATAAAATTATTCATTCCACTTGTATTATTTTATAAATTAAAAATAATTTACACAAATTATACAAACTTCTTCGGTATTGGAAATTTCTTTGCCAGAGATTTTATTTCTTTATGCACGGATTCTTTAATTTTTTTATTATCTTTATTTTTCAGAACAGTGATCATTAACTCGGCAACGCGCGCGCAATCACGCTCTTTAAAACCGCGTGTGGTTATCGCTGGTGTCCCGAAACGAATACCCGAAGGATCAAGCGGCTTCCTTGTATCCCCCGCGATTGAATTCATGTTGAGCGTAATACCCACTTCATCGAGCACTGTTTGCGCTTCTTTACCAGTAACGCCTAAAGAACCAAAAACATCAGCCAAAATAAGATGATTATCCGTCCCCCCGCCGATCATTCGAATTTTATTTTTACGAAATACTTCTGCCATCGCTTTTGCATTTTTAAGAATTTGTTTTGCATATGCTTTATACTTTGGTGTCATCGCCTCGCCAAAAGCGACAGCTTTGGCGGCTATGATGTGCATGTGCGGACCACCTTGAATGCCGGGGAAAATTGATTTGTCTATTTTTTTGGCAATTTCTTCATTCTCACGAGTAAGAATAATGCCCCCGCGCGGACCACGAAGAGTTTTATGCGTAGTGGAAGTAATAATATCAAAACCATCATCAAAAGGATTGCGCAAAACTCCGGCGGCGATGAGCCCGGCAATGTGCGCCATATCTGCCATAGTTATAGCGCCAACTTCATGAGCAATCTCCACAAATTTTTTATAATTCAAAGTTCGGGAATAAGCTGAAAATCCAGCGAGAATTATTTTTGGTTTTTTTTCTATCGCTACGCGACGAAGTTCTTCGTAATCTATTTCACCCGTCTCCGGATTCTTCATTTTGTATGTAACGAATTTATAAATCTTCGCGGGCAAGGTCATCGGATGTCCGTGCGTCAAGTGTCCTCCATGTGATAAATCCATACCGAGCACCGTGTCCCCCGGCTCGAGCAACGCCGCATAAACAGCTAAATTCGCAGGAGCGCCGGAATGTGGCTGAACATTCGCAAATTTACAATTAAATAATTTACAAACTCGTTCAATGGCTATGCGCTCTACCGCATCAGTAAAATCTTGTCCACCATAATATCTGCGACCTGGATAGCCTTCAGAATATTTATTAGTGAAAACAGAGCCATTCGCTTTTAGCACATCTTCAGAAACATAATTTTCCGAAGGGATAAGTTCGAGCCCCTCTCTTTGTCTCTTTTCTTCACTTTTGATAAGTTTTTCTACTAATTTATCTCGCATACCCCCATTCTATCACAAGAGAAAATTATTGTCCCAAGCAAGTCTGTGCGTAAAACTTTCGCGCCAAATTTAGTTAATGTATCCAATGTGTCTTGATGCGGATGACCATATTTGTTATTTTTACCATCGGAGATGAGAGCATAAGTAGGTGAAACTGCCTTCACAAAATCATAAGACGTAGAGGTGCGTGAACCGTGATGACCGACTTTCAAAATGGTACTCTTAAGTTTCTGTTTAGAATTTTCTTCAAGAATTATTTTTTCGGTTAATGTCGTGCTGTCGCCAGTGAGCATAATAGAATTAGTGCCATAGGAAAGTTTTGCAACGATTGACCCATCGTTGTTTGTCCAAGACGAAACATCACGGTCGGGAAATAAAATATCAATCACCGCCCCGCCTCCGATATCTAAACGCATTTCTTTTTTTGCTAAAATTTCAGGTATATTTTTATTTTTTATTTCTGCCTTAAGGTTTTGATAAATTTTAGAATCATTTTCTGCGTCAGACTCAAAAACTCCGTCTATTTTGTATACTTTTAAAACATCTAGAAATCCACCGATGTGGTCTTGGTCTGGATTGGTAACAATAATCGCATCTATGTGTCTGTCAAATGGAGACATCACCAGCGCCAATTGACTTAATATCTTTCTCGGCGGTCCGCCATCCACCAATATCTGCGTCCCAGTAGGCGATTCAATAAAAAGTGCGTCACCTTGACCCACATCCAGCATGGCAAAAGTGAGACCTTGATTAAAAGAGCTTTTGAAATCAAAACGAAATAGAAAAATATTAATTGCAATCAAAACTAACAAAAATACAAACAAAATGTAGCTTTTCTTGTCTGAAGTCATGCTATAATATTAACACGACCCTTCCATAACAATCAGGCCTTCGCTCTGAGACTCAGGCTCGAAGAGGTCATAGTGATAAAATAGAACTATGAAAAAATTTGAAGAAAAAAAATTTAATATTAGAATGCTAAAAGGGATATCCGCTAAAACAATTGAGGATCACTTGAAACTGTATTCCGGTTATGTAAAAAATACAAACTTAATATTAGAAAAAATTGAAGAACTCGCAAAAGATTCAGAAAAAAACGCATATGCCGTTGCTGAAGTGCAGAGACGCTTTGGTTTCGAATATGACGGTATGCGAAATCATGAAATATATTTTGAAGCATTATCAAACGGAGCGAAAAATATTTCAAAAGATGGAGAACTCTACAAATCTATAGAATATGTTTGGGGGTCTTTTGACGCATGGCTAGAACGATTCAAAGCCATAGCCATGACTCGCGGAGTCGGCTGGGGAATATTATATTTGGATAAAAAAGAAAAATTCTTAATGAACGCTTATGTGGAAGACCATCAGCTAGGACAACTCACGAGTTGTACGCCTATTTTGTGTCTGGATATGTGGGAACATGCTTATATAGCTGATTATGCGCCAGGCGGGAAAAAAGATTATGTGGAAGATTTTTTTGAAAATTTAAACTGGGAGGTTGTGGAGAAAAACTTTGCAGAGGCTCAATAAAAATTCACCATGAAAAATAACTTACCTTTATATACACCCATCGATGAACTAACCTGTGATATGGCTTATCCTGGTCTACAAAAATTTGCTCATTGTTATCCATATAGGAGCTATGTTAGATATGGGTTAATTTTACTTGTTATAATATGTGTAATTATTTTGGTTAAATATTTTAAAAAGAGGTAGTAAGGGAACTTTTTATACTTCTGCTAAAAAGTATGTAAATAAAATAGCCGTAGACGAGAATTGTTAAAGTAAGAGGAAAATTTGGAATAGACAATGAGGCAAATGGAATATTAGCGAAAAAATTAATAACTCCTAGTTCATAGTGCAACATCAGATATGAAACATAGCCTAAAGGCACAGCTAGCGCATACCAAATGATTCCTAAAAAACTAGTTAGAAAACCGAGAAGCATTGTAAATGGAATAAAAGGAAGTATTAAAATATTTGCCGGCAATGCCACCAATGATAAATTGCCCATTTTGTAAAGAATAAAAGGCAGAACAAAAATATATACTGCGCAAGTGACAGATAAAATATCTCGCAACTTGAATAAAGTGGTAACCCACAAAAAGTATTTTTCAATTTTAGGCGTAAAGAAAATTACAGCAACAGTAGAAATAAAAGAAAGCTGAAAAGATATGTCGTAAACGAGAATAAAAGGATTTAGTAAAATCATAAAAACACCAGCGAGAACGAGCGCCCGAGCAACATCATAATTTCGCCCAGTCGCTCGCGCGACGAGTACTAAAGTCGCCATTATTCCCGCTCTAAGCGCAGTAGAACTTGCGCCGGTCATTATGATAAATAAAAAGATTGCGAACATCCCCATCCCAATACCAAGATTTTTAGGAAGAAAAGCAAATAATTTCATAAACCATTCAGCAACTATTGTGATGTTGTACCCAGAGAGAGCTACGATATGTATTGTGCCGGTGTCTATAAAACTTTTTCTCAACTCTTGACTGAAAGAAGCTTTCTCTCCTAAAATAAGCCCACTCATTAGCAAATTCTCCGGACTTTTTATGGCAAAATTCATTTTCTCTAGAAATTTCTGTTTGACATAAAACAAAACGCTCTTAATTTTATTACCATTTTCTCTTGAAATTATTTCCGCATCCATATAATTCATCACATAAAAAATCCCGTCTTTTCTTAAATAGTTCACATAATCAAAGTTTTTACCTTGATCAGCAATAAAATTCTCCGGTCTTTGTAATTTACCTGAGAAATTAATTTGGTCGCCATATTTAAAATCCTCATCAAGATTTACAGTGGCCAAAATTTTAGTTTTGGCCATATCCACTTGTGTTTCAATAGTTAATTTTTGATTATTTTCTCTAATATCCGGCTCGTCTGTAATTATTCCAGAAAAAGATACCTTCTCCCCAACATGAGATTCAAAAACACTTGGCGCTGGCGCATCAACCATATTAAATCTAAAAATTCCAATACAAAATGCCAAAATAAAAATTCCTGATATAATCCCCCACTGGTTTTTAGAAATTAACCCATCTTCGCTATGCTCTGACGAGGCAAGAAAGAAAAACAAAAATAACGCAAAAGAAATTGCGCCAAGTAAAATCACTAAATAAATATCCACAAAAATAAAAGAACGCAAAAATACTCCAAAAATAAAACCAAAACATACAGAATAAAAAAGCTTATTTTGCATCCAACTTATTTTTTATTTCTTAATTCCACTGGTTCGCCATCTGCAAAACTGGTAGCGATAAGGTCAGCGCGGTCATTGTGCTCGTCATTGTTATGTCCTTTAACATAATTCCACTTTGGTTTAAATTCTTTATTTAATTCATGAAGCTCTTGCCAGAGTTCTTTATTTAAAACTGGCTTTTTGTTTGCCGTGCGCCAGTTATTATTCATCCAATTTAAAATCCATTCATTTATGCCAGTTATTACATATTTGGAATCAGAAAAAATTTCTATATTATTATTTTCTATTTTATTTTGTTGTAGATATTTCAAAGACTCTATCGGAGCAGTAAGTTCCATAATATTATTCGTCGCGTGGTCTACCCTGCCACCAAGTTCAACAACTTTCAACTTTTTATTTTCAACTTTTTCTTCATCATTATATATCATAATAATAGCGCCCCACCCCGCAGGACCAGGATTCCCCCTAGCTGAACCGTCTGTGTAAATGATTATTTTGCCTGTCATAAAGTTATACTATATCAACAATTCGGAGTCTTAGCTCCTCTCGACCTCTAAATCTAGACAAATCGAAAGTGGCGAGTAAATTTATATTTACTCCTTCCGAGATAGAAGTTTCAAAAGAGTCGTGCGTGGAAAAAAAAGAAATAGCCTTGGCTTTATATCTACCAGCATCAGAAAAAATAATTTCTAAGTGTTCCCCTGAACCATTTTTGCCGAATTTTTTTATTTTTTCTATTTTTACATTTTCAAAAAGAAAAACAGGTTTTGAATTTCCTAAACCAAAAGGCTCGAGTTTCTCTATTTCACGCCAGTTTTTTATATTTACTATTTCCAAACTAGATTTAATGTCATAATCTGTTTTTATACTATCTGCATTTTCAGAAAATTTTATTTTTTTAAAATTTGTGGATAATGTTTCTTCTAAAAAATGAATTTTATCATTATGAACAGTGAATCCTCCGGCTAACTCATGACCTCCAAAACCTAAAAAAGATTCACTGGAGAGAGTCATGAGCTCTACCACAGATACCGAACCGTCACTTCGACAAGAACCTTTAATATAATTATTCTCATCCCTACCCCAGACAAAAACAGGTTTTTTATATTGGTCAGAAATTTTACCAGCGACAAGCCCTAAGACTCCCACACGCCAATTAGAATTTCCTATTACAATCACTTCGCTTACTTTACGCTCTTCAATTTTTTCAAATGTTTTATTTACATCACGCATAATGCCCGTAACAAGGGTCTTTCTGTCATCATTAATTTTTGATAAATAGTCCGCAAGCATCCCAGCTTCTACCTCGTCTTCAGTAGCAAGAAGCTCAAATGATTTCCTCGGGTCACCCATCCTAGAGGCGGCATTTAATCTGGGTGTTATCATAAAACCTATATCATCTACCGATACATGTCTCTGGTCAATATTTGTTTTGGCAAAAAGCTTTTGCAAACCCGGACGAGGAGATTTTTTTAAAACTTTCATCCCAAAATAGGCAATAGCTCTATTCTCGCTCGTTAAAGGAACCATATCAGAGAGTGTCGCCAAGCCCGCCATATCCAGCATCCATTTTTCCTCACCCTCTTTAATTTTAAAATATTCGCCGTATTTTTTTAAGAAACCTTGTACTAATTTGAAAGCCACTCCTGCGCCACAGAGCATCTTTTCCGGATAATTATCTGTCTTTGGATTTAAGATAGCATAAGCGCGAGGAAGAACTAAGGAGGCAAGCCCGCCTTCGCTAAAGCTTTGGCGAGGCAAGTGATGGTCTGTAATTATCACATCAATGCCATCTACCTCAGCCTGAGCTACTTCAGCTATTGCGGTAATACCGAGGTCAACAGTTATTAAAAGCTTTACTCCAGACTCTCCAAAAAGTTTTAAAATTTCCAAATTAAGCCCATAGCCTTCAGAATTCCGCTGGGGAATATAGACTTCATAATTTTTATATCCCACTAATTTAAATAAATCATTTAAAATAATTGCTCCGGGAATCCCATCACAATCATAATCCGCAAAAATAATTATTTTTTCACCCGCATCTATCGCTTCATATATACGAACACAAGCCCTTTCCATATCTCGCATTAAAAAAGGGTCGCGCAAATCTCTTTTGTAGTCTGGATTAAGAAAGATTTCAGCCTGCGATTCATCGGTAATGCCTCTCTTTTCTAATAGAGCTCGTAAAAGTTCCGAATATTGTTGCATAAGTGCAATTTTAACATATAATATAAAAAGTTTTGCAAAATCAAAGTTTTCTCAGGTCCTCGATTCTCTCCGTCCCTTCCCCAGCCAGACCATTCAAAAACTTTATTTTGCAAAACTTTCTGTATGCAAGATTGCATCTTTTGTAAAATTATAAAAAAAGAAATACCTTGTGAAAAGATTTATGAAGATAAAAATTTCTTGGCGTTTTTAGATATAGAACCTGTCTCCTTTGGACACACTTTAATTATTCCCAAAAAACATATAGTTTGGATGAAGGACGCAGATGACTTTACAATATCAGAAATTTTTAAATTGACTAAAAAATTGATGCTCGCGATAGAAAAAGGATTAAAATGCGATTTTGCGCAAGTTTCCATTGTTGGTGAAGATGTGCCGCATTTTCACATACATTTAATCCCAAGATATTTCAATGACAACTTGCCTAGATTCCCGACAAAAAAATACAAAGACGGAGAATCAAGTGAGGTAGCTAGAAAAATAATTCAAAAAATCGTTTAGAGAAATTAATAAAAAGATAGGCCTGCGCATCGCGCAGGCCTGTTGTTTTCATTTCTCTTTTTCCGCTTCTTTTGTGGGGACAAGGAGATCCGCTTCCTCCTCTTCTTGTTTCCTCCTTTCTTCGGCGGCGGAGATCTTTTTATCGATTTCCGCCTGTTTTTTCCCCGTCCAGCGATGTGCAAAATACGCCACTGGACAGCTTATGATTAAAAAAATCCCCCATTTCAGGGGGAGAAGACAAACTAACAAAACTAACAAAACCAGCTTCCCCATTATTCTTTCCTCCTTATGCCTAAAAGAACTACGCCAGACTGTAGTATCACATATAGCAGGTATATATCAAGGTAGTCTAATACCCATCATAATTCTTGATACAAAATATATTGCGCAAAAATTTATTCCACAAGCATTTTAAGCGCCGGTAATTCTTTGCCGGCTAAAAATTCCAAGGTCGCGCCGGCGGCAAGAGATATATGCGAATAATTTTCCAAATTTCCATATTGACGCGCCATACTGATGGTATCCCCTCCAGCGATAATTGTCTCGCCTGTTGTCTCTTTCATAGCAGTAAGTATAGCTTGTGAACCTTGCGCAAATTTTTCATCTTCAAATTTACCCATCGGACCAGCAAGAAAAACTGTCTTAGATTGCATAATGATATCTGAAAAAGACTTTTGTGTTTCAGAACCAATATCAAGCGCCATCCACCCTATAGGAATTTCTTCGGTAGTAATAATTTTAGTAGAAAGACCGTCAGATATAACAAGATCTACGGGGGTTATAATTTTCTTACCTAAAGACTGCGCCTGTTTTAATATATCTTGAGCATCTTGTACCCAATCCTTTTTTTTACGTTTTTTCTCATCCACAAAAACATCTTCAAGAAAAGAAAACCCTGAAACTCTGCCTTGGGCTTTTAAAAAAACGTTCGCAACAGCTCCACCTACTAAAACGGTATCTGCTATGTCTAATAAATTATGAATTACATCCACTTTGTCAGAAATTTTTGCGCCGCCAATAATAACAGTAAAAGGCCGTTGCGGATTTTCTAGCAGAGTGGACAACATTTCAACTTCGCGCTGTAAATAAAGACCGGCAACTGCGGGCAGATGTCTCTCTATGCCACTAGTCGAAGCATGTATTCTGTGCGCCTGAGGAAAACCATCAAAAACAATCAGGTCTTTTCCACGACAAAGTTTTTGCGCAAATATATCGTCGTCAATCATTTCTTCATTATAAAATCTCACATTCTCAAGCATCAAAATATCTCCTGATTGCATATGGGAAATTTTGTTGTCAACCTTTGGACCGATACAATCATCAATTTTATCAACTGGATGATTTAAAAATTCAGAAAGTTTTTTCGCATGGGGTGTTGTGCGAAGTTGTTCCACGACATGACCATCAGGACGCCCGACGTAAGTCAGAATAACAATTTTACAGTTTTCTTTTAAAAGATACCTCAAAGTCGGAAGCGTCGCTTTTATACGCATATCATCTGCGAGTTCTAAGACACCATCTACTTCTTTAACACCAATATCATAAGGAGCGCGATAAAGAATAGTTTTGTTTTTCAAATCTACACTTTCTAGAATTTTGAGTCTCATAAGCTTTCTGCGATTTTAATAATTTCCGCAAACTTTTTAGCATCCAAGCTCGCCCGACCGGGCAAGAGCCCATCCACGCCTCCATTTTTTAAAAATTCTAACGCATCTTTTTCATTTACCGAACCGCCATAAATAATTCTGATTTTTTTAGCTTCCGGGCCAAATTTATCAGAAAGTATTTTACGAATAAAAATAGCCATTTCTAGAGATTCAGCGGAAGTAGCATCATGACGACTTACGGTGCTGGAAATTGCCCAAATTGGCTCATAAGCGACAACGATTTTTGAAATTAAATTTCTAGAAATTCCCGCTAAAGTTTCTTCTAACTGAACTTTGACTAAATTAAAATAGCCATGATTCTCATCGCGTGTATCTTCCCCCACGCAGACTATCGGTCTCAACCCAGCTCGAAGACAAGCTTTTATTTTTTTATTGACTAAAACATTATTCTCTCCTAAAACGCGCCTTTCAGAGTGACCTAAAATAACATACTTAACACCGGCATTGAAAAGCATAAGGGGGGATATTTCTCCAGTAAAAGCTCCGCTATCTTCGTACGAAGCGTCTTGCGCGCCAAAAAATATTTTCCTAGAAATTTTTTTCAATCTGTCTAAATATAAAAATGGCGGACAAATCACAACTTCAGTTTTTTTAATATAAAGAATAGATTTAGCTATATCAACAAATAATTTCTCTGCGTCTTTGAAAGACGCAGGATTCATTTTCCAATTACCAACAATGATTCTCTTATTCATTTTGTTATTTTAACATTTACTCTATTTCCTTCCAACTTGAGATACTCCACCCGCCAGACGGACCACCGGAAAAATTAAGATTCGCCAGACCACTTTCATATTGAAGTATCGCATTACTGCCAAGCGACACTGCATATCCAGTAACCTCTTTTACATTAGCATTACTATTAACCATTACTCTGCCAGCGCTTGCATAAAAAATTGCGCCTGTTGCATTACTGCCAATGTTAATAGCTGAATTTGAATTACTGGTTGAAAGAATAAGAATATAACTTCCTGTTTGTCCAGACCCCAACAAAGTTGTGTTACTATTAATCGTCATAACTCCATCAGACAAAACAACCCCACTTGAAGAACCATATGAACTACTTAATTGTGTTATAGAACCGCCACCGAAACTAATATTTCCTGTTACATACAATGTGTCACTAATATTTACATTAGAATTGCTATTTATAGTCAAATTTCCTATAATTTTAGTAGTGCCCATCAAATTCCAAGTAGCGCCACTTCCAACGCCCATATTACCAGTGATAACTACTGACGAGCTTTCTGTTACAGTTGAATTGCTGTTAATAGTGTAAGCTGACTTCGCGACGCCATTTGCAGTTTCAGCTTTCCAATCATCAATTTGAGTTTGCGTAATAGCAAAACCTTCAGAGGAAATGGGAGTGGATTGTGAAGATACACTACCGCTTACACTACAAGTATGAGATCCTCCTGTTACATATGTTAAGTTTCCGTTAACCACAGTTCCAGATAAACAACTATAAGCAAGCACATTGCCCACAACATCAACTCCGCTGATGCTATGATTATTTTCTGCAACCACCACATCTCCGGTAATATCTCCGGAACCCGTAATATTACCAGCGACAAAAGCATTTCCTTGTATTTCACTATTGCTACCCATTGTCAGTCCCCCTGCTCCCACTTGTATTCCATAATTAAAAGAAACGCCTTCTCCAATTAAAAGAGTAAGATCCGTTTTCCTTTGATAACTGGACACATCACCCAAGGCGCTGATTTGTTTAGACCCTCCCGGAAGCGTAGTGATAGTGGTAGTTGCTGAATTAGAATCCAAAGTAATCACTTCGCTTCCAGAAATAGCTAAATTATTAAGTAAACGATAAAAAGCGTCTTCTGTTCCTGATTCAGCCAAGAAATAAGATTTCTTGGAATTCAAATTGACACTAGCATTCTTATATTCTCGCACTGATGGCGACACAAGCCCGCCTATTATGGCTAAAGAAATGAAAAGAAAAAAGATAACGGATATCAACATCGCCGCGCCAGATTGATTATTAATTTTTCTTTTTGTTTGTTCTTCCATTTTTATGTATTTTTTAATAAATACCTCTAAGCACAATTGTATTGTAAAAATCTTTAACGCGATTCAAACTATCATTAATAGAACGAAGTGAGAGAACTATTTTTACCGCTTTTCCTTTAACTGTGGTGATCTGTGAAAAAGTAAGGCTAGTTACTATTATATTAGGTGTATTTAAATTGCCTATATTATTACCGGCATCCCAAAACTGAATGTCTGAGCCAACCAGTTTAAATTCTATTGTATTGCTTGCGCCAGTATTTAACACTAAATCAGTAGCGCTGATAGAAAATATATCATAAGCTTGTCTTATTTCCCTAGACATCTTTTCCATTATAGCTACACTTTGCACTAACTCTGCTTGTATTGCAGTTTCTTTAAACGTCCTTGTCATTACAATGATTGCATTAATCACTATCAAAGAAAAAATAGACAGAAAGACAATATAAAAAAGAAGTTCTAAAAGAACATAGCCTCTTTTATAATTTTTAATTTTCAATTTCATAATTTCCATTTATTTTTTTATTTATGTTTAAGGAAAAATGTTTGTTATATAAAATGGCAAAGTTTTAGTAATGATAATTCCTCCTTCACTCCAAGACACGCTAACGGTGACTAGTTTTGTTCCACTATCTAATACTCCTCCTGAACTTACAATGTCTTTACTAGTACTAGTATTAATACTAGTATCACGATTCACATTAGATATAACGACTTTACGTGTAAAAATTCCCACCGTATTAGTGGTAGACGACAAAGTCCAAGTTCCGCCAGAAAAAGTCGGATAATAATTTGCGTCTACGGTTAAGTTAGAAATATTATTCCAAGCATTGTCCCGAAGTATCCGAACCGCTTCGGCTCCTTCTTCCAGCAAGAATGCCACTTGGCTCGTATGAAAAGCTCGGCGGGAAATATAAACAGACTTTTGGGCAACTGCCATAGCGGCTAAAACAGAAACAGTAATGATGGAAGTCGCCACTAACACCTCAATCATCATCATCCCCCCGCAACGTTTCGTATAATACCTTGAGCAATTTTTCTTTTGAAAAAATTTTTTCATATTATTCTATACTGCCTAAAATCGAATAAAGTGGTGAAATCATGGAAATAGCGAAAAATCCGACCCCAGACCCTATAACGATCATTAAGAGAGGTTCAATAATGGTGGAAAGATTTTTAGTTTTGTTTTCAATTTCTTCTTCATAGAATGAAGCAATTTGTAGCAACATATCCGACAATTTTCCGGTTTCTTCTCCGACCTGTACCATCTCCGACATCATCACTGGATAAAGAAGACTATTTTCTTCAAAAGCTCTGGAAAATGGAGCCCCTTTTTCTACTGCGATTTTAGCTTCATTTAAAACTTTTTTGTAATAAATATTTTGGACTACATCTTCAGTAATTTCGACCGCTCGTAGTATAGAAACTCCGGAAAATAAAAGTGAAGACATAGTGCGAGCAGTGCGAGCGGTGTTTAACTCTCTTGCTAAAGTACCAATAACCGGAATCCTGACAATAATGTAATCAACATATTTAGCCATAAATTTAGCGCGAAAAAGAAAATACAAACCAAAACCTGCGCCGATCATAATCAAAAAAGTCAATATCAGATTATTTGAGAAAAAATTACCAATAAAAATAATACTGCGCGTGGAAAGAGGCAAATCAACACCGAGCTCTTTGAAAGTGCTCGCAAGCGTTGGCACCAGAAAAGCAAACATTAAAACACCAATTACAAGCATTGCCGATAGAATCACCCCCGGATAAATGAGTGCTCCCTTTATTTTCTTGGTCAAAGAATGTGATTTTTCTAAATTCGTCTCAATATCAGAAAGCGCGCCTGCAAGATTGCCAGACTCCTCGCCAGCGCGTGTCATAGATACAAAAAGATTTGAAAAAACATTCGGGAATTTAGAAAGCCCAACAGAAAGTGTATCCCCAGAATTTATATCGTCGCTTAAAGATGTTAAAATATTATTTAGAGTATAATTTTTCGTCTGTTTTTTTAGAATAGACAATGCTCTATTAAGTGACAATCCCGCCTTTATCATTCCGCTTAAATTTTTTGTCAAAATAATCTGCTCGTTAACACTCACTTTTGAAAACATATTTGAAAATACCGACATCTTATCCATCAAACTTTCACCTTTTTCTTTAATTGATAAAGGAATATTCCCATGACTTCGCAGTTCCTCCGCAAGAGAAAAACGATTCGCGCTGGAAAGTGTGCCCTCTATTATTTCGCCTGTATTTGATTTTGCTTTGTATAAAAAAAGCATTTTTTATTCCGAAACAACTCGAAAGACTTCTTCCAAAGTCGTCACCCCCAATACTGCTTGAAAAACTCCATCTTCTAACATAGTCATCATTCCTTCTTTTTTCGCTTGTATTTCTATATCATCTTGGGATTTTCCACTAATAATCATATCTTTTATGGTAGGAGTTACCTTTAACACTTCGTGCATTCCGGTGCGACTTGAATAACCATCTTCAAACTCATTGCTCTTGACAGCTTTATAAAAAGGAATTTTCTCCCACGTGTCTTTATCGCCAACTATATTTTCAGTTTTTAAAAATCCCAAAACTCTGTCTAAGTCAATCACTTTGGCTAAATTTTTTATTTCCGCCGATGATAAAAAATATTTTTCTTTATTGGAAGTAAGTTTACGCACTAATCTTTGCGCAATAATAGTTTTAACTGTGGCTGTTATCAAAAAAGATTCAACACCCATATCTATTAATCTAGGTATTGCGCCAGCCGCGCTATTGGTGTGGATAGTAGAGAGAACAAGATGTCCAGTAAGAGAAGCATTCACCGCCAACCCCGCGGTTTCACCATCGCGAATCTCCCCTACCATTATTATATCCGGGTCTTGACGCAATAATGACCGCAGACCATTGGCAAAAGACAAACCTATCTCCGGTTTAACTTGAGTCTGATTCACTCTGGGCATTTGATATTCAATCGGGTCTTCCACAGTAGAAATATTAACTTCGGGTTTATTTAAAATATCAAGCATGGTGTAAAGAGTGGTAGTTTTTCCACTTCCAGTAGGACCTGTAGCGAGCACCATTCCTGTTTTTTGAGTTAATGAATTGTGTATTCTCTCTAAACCTTCTCCATGAAAACCGAGAGTTTCAAGCGAGAATCCGTGCGTATTTTCTTTTAAAATTCTCATTACAGTCTTTTCCCCAAAAAAAGTTGGCAGAGTTGATACACGGAAAGATATTTTTTCTCCGTCTTGTTCTTTTTTAAATCTTCCATCTTGAGGCAATCTTTTTTCATCTAGTTTTAAGTTCGCCAATACTTTAATACGCGCGGTAATTCCCGCGCCGGCATTTTTATCTAAAACCATAGTGTCATGCAATATACCGTCTATTCTATAACGCACAGTTAATTCTTTTTCTCCCGGTTCGATATGAATGTCAGATGCATTTTGCAAAATCGCGTGAAAAATCAAAGAATCAACAATTTTTATTACAGGTAAATCTTCCGCCATTTCTTTTAACTCTGATTCAGATTTTTCAAGAGACTTTGTGTCTCCTTCATTTTCATTCTGACTATTTTTAAATGCTGTGGATTCTTTTTGAATAATATTTTTAAACTCAGCATTTAAACTTTTTCTGTATTGTACAAGTGTGGATTTGATAGAAGCGGTATCGGTCAATCTAGGCAAAATTTTTAAGCCGGAACGTTTTTTAATAAAATCAATTACAGGCAAGTCATCCACATCTAGCATTGCCACCTCTAAAGTATCTTCGCTTTTTTTGTAAGCAATGATATTGTCATTGCGCGCAATAGGCTCAGGAATCAGAGAAAGCACAGAGAAATCAATTTTCTGATTGGTTAAATTAATAAAGGGTATGCCTAAAACAAAAGCTTCCATTCGTTTCAAATCAATTTCTGATATTTTACCTTCAGAAAGTAAAATATCTCCAAATTTTTGTTTTTTAGTTTCAGCTGTCTTTGTCGCTAAATCAATATCTTTTTTAGAAACAAATTTAGACTCTAAAATAAATTTCTTCAACTGTTCTTCGTCTATTTGCATCCCGTTAGAAATAGGAAATCTTTAGATTCCCGTATTTATTTTAAATAATAATGAAGGCTTCGACATATTTATCAATTTAAATTACTTATAAACTACAGCATTCCCCCGATAATTTCTAACGGGATGCATCTCTACATTATACCAAAAATCCCCACCAATGTTTATTAGTGGGGATTTTTTGATTTATTAATCTTCTATAATTATTGGCGGTTTCTTTGGTTGCGCGCATTGGTCAGTCGAAATCGTACCCTCACAATCCCATGTCCATTTAGCGGCGCTACTACGATTATTTGTGCTGTTTCCTGCTGAACAAACATAATGAGTTGGAGGATTGGAACACACACCAGCAGCAGGATTCACCGTAACATTCGTCCAACTTGAACAATTATTAAGTTCATCTAATTCAGCAACAGTACCCAAAAACGAAGCATCGTTATCAGCGCAAACACGCATGTACTTAGTTCCGGAAGTGGTGAATGTGTGTGAATCAGATACCTGGACACTTGCACCGTTAGTAATTGTACTACTTGTAGCGGTATCGTTATTTACCCCAGCGGAGTGATCAGCATCATCATCGTATTGAAAAAGGTGGGTGATAGAACCAGAAGCCGAAGCAGTACCTATGTTGGAAATAGTTGAATAGTATGTTTGATCAACATTTATACCAGCAGTAGTTGGAGTAGTAGCATCAGTAATGAGGTCGGGTTTAGAACATGTTACCGGCGCATTTCCCATTACAATAGGTGAATATGCTGAAGAGCCGGAAGAGTTTGTTGCAAGAACGCTGTAACTATGAGATGAACCTGGGGAAAGTCCAGTATGTGAGAAAGAAGTTTCAGATCCGGTGAATATTATATCGGAGCCATCTTTCAGGATGTAACTAGTTGCTCCAGCG
>Ga0155365_107_pt2 | contig 1393 bp, 1 predicted proteins | sample RifCSPhighO2_02_FD_106333 | JGI IMG/M metagenome (GOLD analysis project Ga0155365, IMG submission 106333) | Candidatus Nomurabacteria bacterium RIFCSPHIGHO2_02_FULL_36_29
ATGCAGTCAGGACATGGCAAGGAGATGTCATTTCAGAAGGAAAAACATCCTCCATCTATAAGGATGTGAAAGCTGTGCTTGAACCCTACTTCCGTTCCTGCGTCGTAGGAATGGAGGCGTCTACAAGCATCTATCCATTGCACGATGGCTTTTCAAATGATAATGTTCCAATAAAAGTGGCGAATGTGATAAGAATAAGAGAGCTTATAGTTAAAAATGACAAGCTTGACGCTAGAAGATTAAGCGACATGCTAAGGCTTAATTCATTCCCTGAAAGCTTTATTCCTGACAAAAAGCTCAAGCAGCTCAGAGATATAATCTGCATAAGGCATTCTTTCCTGCAGGGATTAAATGCAGCCCAAAGCAGAATATGGGCTTTGCTCCAGATGAAAGGGATTAAAATCCCTGTAAGGAGGATGTTCTCTAAGAAAGGGCTTGAGCACATTAAATCGGTTTCAGAATCCTCGCCTGATTTAAAGTATTTATACCTGCATTACAAAAACATTGAGCAGAGCTTAGAGCAGTCAACTAATGAAATGATTGAATACGCCAGCGGAAATTTCCCATCAGAATGGGAAAAGCTGCATTCTTTGGATGGCATAGCTGACATAATCTCCTCTTATGCCATAGCTTACATTCATCCTATATCGAGATTCTCGTCAGAGAAAAAGCTTAGGAGGTATGTTGGTGTTATTCCGGTTACTCAGGAGTCTGGGGGCAAATTTATCGGATGCATGCTCCCTAAACACTCAAGCAGGGCTCTGCTTAGATGGGCATTTACACAAGCAGCCCATTGCGCAATTAGGAAAAAAGATTCCAAGATGAGAGCATACTACAATGCCAGGAAGAAAAACAAAAAGCAGAAAGCAATTATGGCAGTTGCAAGAGAAATATGTGATTTAGTTTACTTTAAGCTTAAGGAATGATCCTTTGTTATAAAGGGTGGTGAGTCAGTTGCCCTTTGGGTTGCATGGGTACTTTGCAAGCAAAGATGCCCTTTGAGGAATGGGCAACTAATGACTTACCGAAATGGGCTAACCTCATTAATGAGGACTTGTACCCTGATAGTGGCGTGTCGTCAATGACTCACTCACCAAAAATTTATATAGATGAGGTGATTTATATAATTTAAGGGAAACATAAATTCATAAGTTGGAGAAGATAAGAAAAATCTTTTCCAGCTTATACAAGAAATCTTATAGTGGCAACCCACAAATTGCGGAGCGATTGAATGAGCGAGAAGTTGAGAATGAGTTTTTATAATAAATTTCTGCGTAAGCAGACATTAGTTAGGGGTTTGGGGGTCGCCGTCGTTTTTTAGTTAGTCGTCATAGGGGCATTTTACATTCTTGATATTAAAAGTCCTACAACAAAAGATAAAGCATTGCAAATA